>ULTO01021608.1_pt1 | contig 13720 bp, 9 predicted proteins | sample 1957601 | NCBI WGS metagenome assembly ULTO01 (sample SAMEA4835734, study PRJEB28245) | human gut metagenome | biome: gut microbiome; material: fecal sample | place: Denmark | collected 2008 | reverse complement strand
CGAGCAGAACAAGTCCGCCGGCGGCGGCGACGCCGTGCAGGGCATCGCCATCCCCTGGGCGGATATCACCGCCGGGGACCGGGGACGCCAGCAGCAGGCGCAGTACATCATGGAGCTGCTGCTGGGCGGCTGCACGGCGGAGGGATTCATCGCGCCCATACCCGTGGGGACGCAGCTGCTGAGCTGTACCGTCACCGGCGGAACGGTGTCGGTGGACATGAGCAGCGAATACGACCAGCTGATCGGTATTGACCGGACCATCGCGGACTACTGCATCACGCTGTCGCTGATGCAGCTGGACGGCATTTACGCCGTGCGGCTGACGGTGGCGGGCGAGCTGCCTGCGGACCGGACCAGCGAGGTGTACACCTCAGAGGAGGTGCTGCTGACCAGCCCGGACGACGTGGTGCGGACGGTGAAGGTGCAGCTGTACTTCCCGGACGGCGGCGGTACGCTGGTGGGCGAGGAGCGACGGCTGACGGTGTACGAGGGGGAGACGGTGGCCCAGGCGGTGGTGAAGGCACTGACGGAACGGCCGCTGGACAGCTACGCGGACCTGTACCCACTGCTGCCGGAGGGCTTTACGGCCCTGAACGCCAGCACGGAGGAGGGGATATGCTACCTGAACCTGCCGGGGAGCGTGGCGGCGCTGCTGCCGGAGGACGCGGAGGCGCAGAACCGCATGATACAGGGGCTGGTGGACTCGCTGTGCTCACTGGAGGATGTGACGCAGGTGCAGCTGATGCTGGACGGTGAGTACCAGCTGATGCTGGGGAGCGTTCCCATCAGCCGGCCCATACTGCCCACGGGCGGCGTACAGCCCATGGCGGAATAACCGAAAACAGCCGGACTTTTGCACAAAAAGTCCGGCTGTTTTTGCACCTTTAAGCCAAAAAAAGAGTATTCCCTTCCTGCATATTGTTTCAAAGACGGCAAAGTGGTATAAAGAAGGAGTAATTATGTGCCGCCAAGGGAGTATACTCCCTTTCAACGTTTCAGCGGGCTGAAACGAACTCTCTTGGCGGGAAAGGAGAGGAACGTATGATGAAGAAAGTGGTCAGTCTGCTGCTGGCGCTGGTGATGGCGCTGGGGCTGTGTGTGAATGTGTGGGCAGAGGGGGGACCTCCTGCGCCCACCGGAAATACCGGAACAAGTACAAATTATTCAGATGTTGGGAATGATGCTGCAAATAACTTTATCAAGACTTACATTGTATTTGACCAGGTAAATGGCGGTATGTTCCCGTCTATTAAAGGAACAACTTTCGGAGGTTTCACAGCGGAGTCTATTTCTGTGGCGAAGACCGCGCTACAAGCGTATACTGCTCTTACGCAGGAGGCCAAAACCGCACTTGATGTACTGAAAATTTCGGATGGTATGCATTTGCTGTATTTCAGCGAGATGATGCGATCCTACGAGGAGCGAATTAAAAATGGCCCGGATACGCCGAGTGGTGAGCAGGTGGATATAGACAAGGCGTTGAAGGACGCCGGTTATACGGCGCCTGTGCTGCAAACAGAGGGTAATAGTGGGGACTTTTATATTACGTTCCCGGATGAACTCAAAAGGGGAACGGACTACGAATACAACTATGCGAACGGTGTGCTGACGGTCACGGTGCTGAAGGGCTCCGAGGAGCACTGGCTGGCGGCGGCGAAGGCGAGCGATGTAAATGTCCGTATTGTACTCAAGAATACCGAGAATGCAAATCGAATTGCAGACTACAACGGTAATGACGAAAAGAGTGCGTTAAGCTTTATTAACGAGCCACAAGCGCAAAAATTTAATAATACTGACGGCGAGAGAGGCTATTCCCGTCCTATGGCCGCAGTAAACCAACAGGATGGAGTGTTAAGCGTTACTGCCAGCAACAAGTACAGCGGCATACGGACATTTGTAATGTGGGGGAATGCAGCAGATGAAGGTAACCAAGTTACTGTCGTCAAGAAGTCTGCGATTGTTGTATACATCATTGTGGAAGGGGAAAATAATTTCCACTACTCGGCGAGTTTAGAGGATCCGCAGGGCACCGAAAGTGTGAACAATAAGCAGATCGAGTCGGTGAGTTTTGTGAAACCATCGGACTGGATGTACTGGATGGAGCCCGGCACGGTGTTTGTAACGCCAAAGGGTGGGAAAACGGTGACTGAAACTCTTAGGCAGCAGGCAACACCGCCCGCAGCGTTGGGACAGGCGGTCATCACGGCTCCGGCCGAGGGTTATTCTCTGGTCTTAAATGAATGCACTGCATCCGGGGACAGCAGAACGTTGTCGGCGAACGAGAATTCTTCTGATTTGAGCAGATGTTTGGTAGATATCTATGCGCCGAGTGGTGAACCCGTAAGTTTAAAATGCGTGCTGGTCTGGGCGAGTAAAACCGGAGAGAAAATCAGTCAGCAGTTGAATATTATGGTGCGGAATGGGTCTAAGTTGGATACGCTTGAGAAGCCGGTATCTGTACCAGACGCTGTGCCGAATGCAGGAAGCGGAATCAACGTTATCTATGATAACGGATATTTCTATACTATGTTTGACGGCCGTACGCTGCCGACGTACAAGCAGCTGCAGCAGGGTGTCACGCTCAGTCCCAGCGCGGATATTGCAGAGAAAGTGACACATTTCCGCGTAGCGCCTCTTTCCAATGAGTCGGCTATACTTGATGCGGATACACTCGGAAAAATGAAAAGTGGTTTTACGGATGCATACGTACCCGAAAAATATGATGAGAATACCGCTGTTATAGTGCGTTTTGCGGAAGTGGACTTCAAGGCCGTGGGAGATATTCAGGTAGGGTATACCTTTGATTTGGATTATCGCCATAGATTGGTACAGTGGCTGCAAGAGAATGATAACGGCACGTATGAAGTGCTGGGCTATACCTATGTCTGCGGCCGGAACGATTCCTTTGTGCAGACTACCATAACGGATGCGGAGAGCAGCGCAAAAGAATCGGACAAACCCTATATCATCGGAAACGAAGGCGAGAAGTTCAAGTGCGACCGCTACCCCCAGCGGGGAGAGGGCAAGGACAAGCAGTACTTCCAATTTACGCTTATTGGTGGACAGGGGCGCGAGAACGGAAAATATGTCGTCTATGTTCCCTACGCCTATTTCGGTATGACGACTGCTGACGGCGCGGCGCGAAAGGCCCGCGGCGAGTATCCGACGATTAAGCACTACTACAACAACAACCACGAACTCCGCGAGGAATTCAAGGGTGAATACACCGAGTACGGCATCAAATTTGAAGTGAGCAGCTTCTCGCCGTTTGTGATCAGCACGGCGGCGCAGAGCAGCTCCGGCGGCGGGTACTACTACGGCGGCGCGTCCACGCCCAGCATCTCCGCGGTGAAGACGGCTGATGCCGCCAAGAGCGCCACGGATTACACCTCCGGCATCTACGGGCTGACGTTCCGCAGCACGGCGGCGTTCAGCGGCTTTAAGGGCGTGCAGGTGGACGGCAGGACCATCGCCGCGGCCAACTACGTCGCCGAGGACAACGGCGGCATCGAGGTCTATCTGAAGGCGGTGTATCTGCGGACGCTGAAGGACGGCAGGCACACGGTGACCATTCTGTCCGACGCGGGCAACGTGACGATGAACTTCACCATCGGCGGGGTGGACAGCCCCACCACGTTCGATGCGGGCATCGGGGCCTATATCGGCATGGCGCTGGCGTCCGTGGGCGGCATGGCCTGGATGCGGAGAAGGAAGCGCTGACCGGCCTATACGGCGGCACACAGCCAGTACCCCGGCTTCGCCGGACCAATCGTGCGGCATACGACCAGTACCCCCGGCGAAGCCGGGGGTACTTTTTTGAAATCAGCTATTGCAAAAACGCGAAAATGTGGTATCATACGTGCGAGCGCCGCACTCTGCTGGACGGAGGCGGCAGCAGGAGGTAAAACTATGAATAACGAAACGAAGCGCGGGACCTATTCCGTGCAGGACCTGGTACGCATTTCCGTGCTGGTGGCGATCATGCTGCTGCTGGAGGTGACGGGCCTGGGCATGATCAAGATGCCGGGGCTGGAGATCACGCTGCTGATGGTGCCGGTGATCGTGGGCGCCATTGTCATGGGGCCGGCCAGCGGCGCCATTCTGGGCGGCGTGTTCGGCTGCATCAGCTTCTGGGAATGCTTCGGCAGGAGCCAGTTCGGCGCGGTGCTGCTGGGCATCAACCCCATCTACACGTTCCTGGTGTGCGTGCCCACCCGTATTCTGGCGGGTTGGCTGTGCGGCGTGGCCTTCAAGGGCCTGAACAAGCTGGACAAGACGAACCTGTGGTCCTTCGGTGCGGCGGGCCTGATCGGCGCGCTGTGCAACACGGTGCTGTTTATGACCACCCTGTGCCTGTGCTTCTACAACACAGAGTATATCCAGGGCTTTGTGGCCGCCCTCGGCAGCGCCAACGCATTCCTGTTCGTCATCGCCTTCGTGGGTGTGAACGGCCTGGTAGAGGGCGTGGTGAGCCTGATCACCGGCGCGGCCATCGCCAAGGCGGTCGTGTACAGCCGCGGCAAGCTGGCCGCACGCAAGACCAACGCATAAGACGGGAGGCGCGCGTATGCTGCTGGCTTTGGATGTGGGAAACACCCATGTGGTCGTGGGACTGATGGAGGGGCGCGAGGTGCGCCGCAGCTTCCGCATCGCCACCCGGCGCGACAGCGCCGTGGGCGATTACGCCGTGGCACTGAGCCAGCTGTTGGAGTTGGCGGAGGTGGACAGGCAGGAGGTGGAGCAGGTCATCATCTCCTCGGTGGTGCCGCCGGTGACCCGGGCCCTGCAGGGCGCGGCGCGGCTGCTGACCGGAAAGGAGCCGCTGGTGGTGGGCGGAAACGTCCGCTGCCGCGTACCGGTGCGGATCAAGCGGCCGGAGACGCTGGGCGCGGACCTGCTGACCGCCGCCGTGGGCGCGCTGGATCTGTATCAGCCGCCGCTGCTGCTGGTCGACATGGGCACCGCCACCACGGTGACGGTGCTGGATGAGCAGGGAGCGTTCAGAGGCGGGGCCATCCTGCCAGGGGCAAACCTGGCGCTGTCGTCCCTGGCGGGCGGCACGGCGCTGCTGCCGGATATCCCGCTGGCGGTGCCGGATAGAGCCATCGGCGACGATACGCTGACGTGTATGCAAAGCGGGTGCGTGCTGGGCTCGGCACTGCTGCTGGACGGACTGATCGACCGGATGGAGGCCGAGCTGGGTAGGAAGGCCACGGTGGTGGCTACCGGCGGCATCGCGCCGGTGATCGCGCCGGCCTGCCGGCACGAGATGCACATGGCCGCGGACCTGATCCTGCGGGGTCTGGCCGTGCTGTATGAGCAGAATAAGTGAAGGAAAGAACGCCTCCGGCAGTGCCGGAGGCGTTCTTGTCATATTTCAGCAGTCACTTCAGCAGATTGAAGGTCATGATGGCGGCGCCGAGGATCACCAGCACCACGCCGGTGGCGCGGTTCAGCGTTTTAGGTTCGGCCTTGTTGGCAAATACTGCGGCGATGCGGGCCCAGATCAGGGTGAACACCACGCACAGCGCCAGTACCGTCCAGTCCGGCGCGCCGCCGATAGTGAAGTGGGAAATGGCGCCGGTCAGCGCCGTAAAGGTCATGATGAACACGCTGGTACCCACGGCGGTTTTCAACTCATAGCCCAGCACCGTGGTCAAAATCAGCAGCATCATCATGCCGCCGCCCGCGCCCACAAAGCCACAGATGAAGCCGATGACGATGCCGCAGACCACAGACTGGACGGCACGCTTTTTGGCGGAGACACCCAGCATGGCCTCCTTGGTGGTCATAACGGGACGGACGATGAACTTGACGCCCAGCAGGAACGTCATGATCACGGAGAAGCTTCCCATGGTGCGGGAGGGCACCAGGCTGGCGATGTAGCTGCCTGCCACGGTGAACAGAAGCACGGTGACCATCATAATGATGCCGTTCCGGATGTCCAGGTTCTTGTTTTTGCGGTAGGTGTAGGCGGAGACGGCGCTGGCCAGCACGTCGGAGGCCAGAGCGATGCCTACCGCCATGTAGGGGTCCATGCCCAGAAATGTGATGAGCATGGGACTGATGACCGCCGCGGCGCTCATGCCCGCAAAGCCGGTGCCCAGTCCTGCGCCCATACCGGCGAAGAAGGTGACGGCCAGTGTCGTGATGAACTTCATGCGGTATTCCTCCGATGGACGCCCCCGGCGACGCCGGGGGCGTTTCGCTTATTTTTTGTTCAGGATATCCATGAACTCCTCACCGGTGATGGTCTCCTTCTCGTACAGGAAGGCGGCCAGCTCGTCCAGCTTGGCGCGGTTGTCGGTGAGGAGCTTCAGCGCCTTCTCGTGCTGCTGCTTCACCAGTGCCACCACCTGTTGGTCGATCTTCGCCTGGGTCTCGGCGGAGCAGGCCAGAGACGTGTCGCCGCCCAGATATTGGTTCTGCACCGTCTCCATGGCCACCATGTCGAAGTCCCTGCTCATGCCGTAGCGGGTGATCATGGCGCGGGCCAGCTTGGTGGCCTGCTCGATGTCGTTGCTGGCACCGGTGGTGATGGTGCCGAACACCGTCTCCTCGGCGGCGCGGCCGCCGGTGAGGGTGGCGATCTTGTTCTCCATTTCCTCCTGAGACATCAGGTAGTGGTTGCCCTCCTCCACCTGCATGGTATAGCCCAGCGCACCGGAGGTGCGGGGCACGATGGTGATCTTCTGCACCGGGGCGGAATTGGTCTGCTTGGCCGCCACCAGCGCGTGGCCGATCTCGTGGTAGGCCACGATATGCTTCTCGTGATCGGTCATAATGGCGTTCTTCTTCTGGTAGCCGGCAATGACTACCTCGATGCTCTCCTCCAGGTCGGCCTGGGTGGCAAAGCGGCGTCCGTCACGGACGGCGCGGAGGGCGGCCTCGTTGACGATGTTGGCCAGCTCGGCACCGGAGGCACCGGAGGCCATACGGGCGATCTTGTTGAAGTCCACGTCCTCGGCGATCTTGATCTTTTTGGCGTGTACCTTCAGAATGGCCTCGCGCCCCAGCAGGTCGGGCAGCTCCACGGGTACACGGCGGTCGAAACGACCGGGTCGGGTCAGGGCCGGATCAAGGGATTCGGGACGGTTGGTGGCGGCCAGAATGATGACGCCGGTGTTGCCCTCGAAGCCGTCCATCTCGGTGAGCAGCTGGTTCAGCGTCTGCTCGCGCTCGTCGTTGCCGCCGTACTGGCCGCCGCTGCGCTTCTGGCCGATGGCGTCGATCTCGTCGATGAACACGATGCAGGGGGCTTTCTCCTTGGCCTGCTTGAACAGGTCGCGGACCTTGCTGGCACCCATACCCACGAACATCTCTACGAATTCGGAGCCGGACATGGAGAAGAAGGGCACGTTGGCCTCGCCGGCCACAGCCTTGGCCAGCATGGTCTTGCCCGTGCCCGGAGGGCCCACCAGCAGCACGCCCTTAGGCATGGACGCACCGATCTCCTGATACTTGGTGGGATCGTGTAGGTAATTGACGATCTCCGTCAGGTTCTCCTTGGCCTCATCCTCGCCGGCCACATCGGCAAACTTGATGCCCTCGGCGGACTTGACGTAGATCTTGGCGTCGGACTTGCCCATATTGAACATCAGGGAGTCGCTGCCGCCCATTTTCTTCATCAGGCTGCGGGAGATGATCTGACCGATAACGATAAAGATCACCAGCGGCAGGACCCAACCCAGGATATCCGTCAGCAGGGAGGTCTGCTCGATCTCCTCGCCGGTGGTGGAGATACCGGCGTCCAGCAGGCGCTGGACCAGGCCGTCATCGGGGACGATGGCGGTCTTGTAGATGGTTTTGCCGTCGGTGGAGGTAAAGAGGATGCGGTTGCTCTGCTGCTGGATCTCCACCTGGCCGATCTCATTCTTCTCGGTCATGGAGACGAAGGTGTTGTAGTCCACCTCCTTGATCTGGTGCTCCGCCAGCCAGGGCATGGCCAGCAGGTTGAACAGCAGCACCAGCAGTACCACGATCATGTAGTAGTAGATCAGAGGTTTCTTGGGGGATTTGACCTCGTTCATGGTAAGGCCTCCTTGTTCTGCATAGCTTTTTTTCTTTGATGAATTACCCTACCACATTTTGCCCGAAGTGTCTATAAGCAAATCCACAAAAACTGCGGGAAAACCCCGTTCCGGAGGCCGGAACGGGGCAGAATTTACGTTTCTGACACAATTACAGGGCGGCGAACAGGCGGCCGCCGGTGCGGTGGAGCCAGCGCAGCAGCACCAGCGTCAGCACGACGGTCAGCACTGTCCAGGCCAGCAGATACCACGCTGCACCCATGTCGATACCGAACGGGTAGTACAGCACGCCGACAAGGGCGGCGTACACCCAGCCGCCCAGCATGGCAAGCAGCACCGTCAGACGCTGCTTGATGACGGTGATCTCATTGGTCCAGACCAGGTTGGGGCGCTTCAGGTCCATGGTCAGGCCGAAGGCTGCCGACAGCCACACAAAGGCCTGAGGCAGCGCTATCAGCAGGAGGGCCAGCGGCAGGGCGGGGCGGACGGCCAATAGTATCAGTACAGAGGTGACTGCCATGGGGATACCCGTTACCAGCACCTGTACCAGCAGCTTTGCACGCAGTACCTGCCACGGTGTCACCGGCAGGGACTGTGCCAGCCACAGGTTCTTCCCCTCCAGGGAGATGGAGGAGGAGGCCATGTCGTTCATGGAGCCTACCAGGCACAGGGCGGCGCACAGCATCGCCGCCAGAAGACCGGAGGCCTCGCCACCGGCCATTTCGTATATAACAGGCAGCAGGTCGCTGCTCTTTACCAGCAGCAGCACGCCCAGAATGGGCAGCATGACCGTGCCCAGACCGCAGTTGAGCATATAGTTGGGACTGGCGGTGAAGCGGCCCAGCTCCTTACGCAGCAGGGCGGCGGGCACACCGGCGGCCCTGACGGTCGTCTCCTTATAAACGGCCTTGGCGCCGCCGTTGTTGGCGGTGGCAATGGACAGGAATGTGCGGCTGAGCAGTAGGTATGTGAGCGCGCACAGCGCCGCCATTACGGCCAGCACCAGCACGACAGCCAGATAGTCGCCGGCGCCCATACGGCCCATAAGATATAGGGGATAGGCGCTGCCGCGGATGGCTGCACCCACCTCATTCAGGTGCAGCATGAGTTGCTCGATCAGTTCGTTGGCGCGGAAGCACACCATGTAGTACAGGGCAAAGAACGCCAGCGCGATCAGGGTGGTAAGGAGGTTCTTGCGCTTGAGCTTGCTGTGGATCTTGGCTACCACCCAGCCCAACAGACAGGAGAGCACCAGCACCAGCAGGGAGACGGCCAGGATCAGCGCGATGCCGCCAAGTACAGTGGCGGCGGTCAGCACACCGACGGCCCAGTAGACGATGACGCAGGGCAGCAGGATCACGCCGGAGAACATCAGACCCATCAGGTATACACCCAGCAGCCGGGAGGCCAGAATGGCACGCACGGGGATAGGCAGCGACAGCAGCAGGTCGTTGTCCTTGGCCTGGTACAGGCCGGAGAACGTGTTGAACACGCTGCCAAACACGCCCATCAGCACACCGACCAGGGCAAAGAGGGTGAAGTACAGCCAATCCAGACCGGCCTCGTGCAGGGGAGCGCACAGACCTATGGAGAACAGCGTGAACATACCGCCGATAACGCCCACCATCAGCAGCACATACAGCACGATCAAACTGACGGTGCTTGCCTTGGACCGGGGTTTGTTCTTTTTCGCGTCGTAGAAGTAGCTGCGGAAGATCTCGGACAGCTGTTTTTTCAGCAATAATCTGACCATCACTCCGCCTCCAGCTCCAGGAAGACCTCCTCCAGGGAGTCGTCGCCCTTGACCTCCTCCATGGTGCCGGAACGGATGAGCCGGCCGCCCTTGATGATAGCCACCTTGTCGCAGAGCTTTTCCGCTACCTCCAGCACATGGGTGGAGAAGAAGATGGCGCCGCCGTTGTCGCAGATCTTACGCATCATGCCCTTGAGCAGGTGGGCAGCTTTGGGGTCCAGGCCCACGAAGGGCTCGTCCATGATGATGACCTTCGGGTCGTGGAGCCACGCGGCAATGATGGACAGCTTCTGCTTCATGCCGTGGGAATAGGCGGCAATGGGTTGGGCCAGGTCGCCCGTCAGCTCAAAGGCATCCGCGTAGGTGCGGATACGAGCCTGCCGGGTCTGGGCGTCCACGCCGAATACGTCGGCGATGAAGTTCAGATATTTGATGCCGGTCATGTAGTCGTACAGATCCGGGTTATCGGGGATGTAGGCCATCTCCCGCTTGCAGCCCAGGGGATCGGCCTTGATGGATCGGCCATCGATGGTGATCTCGCCCTGGTCAAATTGCAGGATACCCACCACGGATTTCAGCGTGGTGGTCTTGCCGGCGCCGTTATGGCCGATGAAGCCGTAGATCTCGCCGGGGGCGATGTGCAGCGTCAGATCATCCACGGCCTTCTTCTCGCCGTAGGTCTTGGTCAGATGTTGAATGTCCAGCATGGGGTCAGTTCCTCCTATTTCTCTCCTAAGCTTCTATTGTGGGGCATCATCAGCCGCGGCTGCGGCTGATGATGCGGACGATGCCCATAACGGCGGCGTACAGTACGCCGGCCACGGCCCAGATGATCCAGCTGTACCGGGGTTGGCCGTTGCCGTGGGGACCGTAGGTGTACAGCAGGAACACCGCCGTGGCGGTGAGCCAGTAGATCATGGTGACGGTGCCCATCAGCTTGTGGTGCTTTTTCTGGGGACGGGTGTAGTCGCCCTCCTCCAGCAGCTGCTCCATGGCACCCTGATATACGCCGGCTGTGACCAGGGCCAGACAGCCGATGGCCACCAGCACCAGCAGCGCGCAGACAGCGGCGATATAGAGCAGGTCGCTGCCGTTTATGCACATGGCGGCGAACAGCGGTACGGCGGCCAGCACACACAGCACCACGCCCACGGTAACGAGCCGGGTATGGGTGTCCTTGTATTCCTGCTGCCGCTGGCGGACCATGCCCTCCACGCCGTACTCCGTTTCAAAGGGTTCCTCCTCCAGGAACCGGTACTCCTTGGCTTCTGCACCTGTCCGCAGAAAGATGCTCACGGCCAGCGCCACCAGACCCAGCAGCACGCACAGCCCGATGCCGCTGGCGGCATTTTCGGAGATGTAGAAGCGCTGCACCTCGCTCATGCCGGCCAGCAGGATCAGCGTGACCGGGGAGATGATGCACAGGGCGGTGGCTATGGCGATCTTCGGCGCGGCGGCCCTCCGGCGGGCCAGGTAGTCGGCGGCCTGGCCCATGGTCACGCGGCGCAGGGGCGTGTCGTCGTCCTGGGCCGCGGCGCAGGGCGCATCCTCCTCCAGTTCGTCCTTCAGCAGGAAGTCGGTGGAGACACCGAACAGGCGGCTCATCATCACGACCTTATCCATATCGGGCACGGACTGTGCGCCCTCCCATTTGGATACGGACTGGCGGGTGACGCCCAGCTTCTCGGCCAGGTCCTCCTGGCTCCAGCCTGCCTTTTTCCGCAGGGACACGATCTTGTCAGCTAAAATCATAGGTATGCGCTCCTTCCGTATGACGGCGGGTGCCGCCGTTTGGTTTTGATGGCGCTATCATACGGGTTTTGCCGGTTGCGGTCTATAAACCGGGGCTGGAAATGTGTCAACCGGCGGTTGCGTTTCGGATTTTTGGGCAGTTTTCCCCTTTTGCTACAGGCTTATTGTACGCGAAAACGTTTTCACTGTCAACTTACAGGACGGTAAGATTTTATTAAGATATGTGCAAAAAAAGAGCCGCCCGGAGGGCGGCCCGTCTGTATTTTGTTATTCCTCCGTGAAATGCACGTGGTTGAAGATGTGGTCCTGACAGAAGCAGTGGTACCCGACGCACTTGCTGCAGTAACGGAATTGCAGATCAGGGTAGTCGGTATCCGTGCGGCCGCAGACGGCGCACTTGTGGCGATAGCCCTGCTGCTGGGCCTGCTTGGCCTGCTGCTGTTGGGCCTGACGGAACTGGACGGTCTTGCGGGAGTTCTGGTATTTGGCGCGCTCCTTCAGGTAGTGGACCTCCGGCCAGATGAACACGGCGAAGTTCAGCAGGGCCACGATGGGCAGCACTACACCGGCCCAGTTGTGGGCGCCGATGGCCTTGATGATGTCGAAGGCGAACAGTGCGCCGTCCAGGTACGCCAGCCACTTCATCCTCACGGGGAGGATGAAGAACAGCAGTACCGTGGTGTCCGGGAACAGGAAGGCAAAGGCGAAGAACATGGACAGGTTCACATAGCCGGTGCCCGCTGCGGTCAGGTAGGGGTTGCCGGTGATGAGACTGGCCAGCACCACGCCCAGCACCGTCAGCAGCGCGCCGCTGATGTAGTACAGGTTGAACTTGGCCGTGCCCCACTGGCGCTCCAGCGTGGAGCCGATCCAGTAATAGAAGTAGAGACTGATCAGCAGGGCAAAGGGACTGGAGTAGGCGGGCACGAACACAAAGGTCACCAGCCGCCACACCTCACCGTGGAGCAGGGCATTAAGATTGAAGGTCAGAAAGCTCAGGGCGTTGGCGTCGTTGGCCTGGGTCAGCAGCATGAGCACATAGACCGCCACATTGCCGATGACGATAATGCGCATGAGGTTGGGAATGCCGAACCGGGGATGGGCGGCGCAGAAGCGCTGCACCCCGTCATAGAGTTTTTTCAAGGGGAGTGTCCTCCTGTGTACAAATTGTGTTCAGTATAACCCATAACGGCGGAAAAGTCATGTCATTTTTTTGAACAATGGCAAAGTTTCCGTACAGTTGAATTATTTGCAAAAATCATGGAAATGCTATTGACAATGCTAAAAAAACTGTTACAATATGCTGTACAAGTAAATACCTTATCAAGAGTGGCGGAGGGACCGGCCCGATGAAGCCACGGCAACCTGTTTTTTCAAGGTGCCAAATCCGGCGAACGAATCGAAAGATGAGGATGAGCAAAGAAGCACAGCGCTCTGTCGGTTCGGCAGAGCGCTTTTTTCAATGACCATCCGCGAGATGAAAGGAGAAAAAATCATGGCAAGACATCTGTTTACCTCTGAGTCCGTTACCGAAGGGCATCCCGACAAGGTCTGCGACCAGATCAGCGACGCGGTGCTGGACGCGATCTTTGAGAAGGACCCCAATGGCCGCGTGGCCTGCGAGACCTGCGCCTCTACCGGTCTGATCCACATTATGGGTGAGATCACCACCAGCTGCTATGTGGATATCCCCAAGATCGCCCGCCAGGTGGTGCTGGACATCGGCTATAACTCCTCCGAGTGCGGCTTTGACGGCAACACCTGCGCCGTCATCACCAACATCGATGAGCAGTCCGGCGATATCGCTTTGGGCGTGGATAAGAGCTATGAGGCCAAGGCCTCCGGCAAGAGCGAGCTGGACAACGGCGCCGGCGACCAGGGCATGATGTTCGGCTACGCCTGCAACGAGACGCCGGAGCTGATGCCTCTGGCGATCTCCATCGCCCACAAGATGGCCAAGCGCTTGACCGACGTGCGCAAGCAGGGTCTGGTGGACTATCTGCGTCCCGATGGCAAGACCCAGATCACCGTGGAGTACGACGAGAACGGCAAGCCCGTCCGCGTGGATACCGTGGTGCTGTCCACCCAGCACAGCCCTGACGTGACGCTGGAGCAGATCCGCAAGGATATGATCGAGCTGGTCATCAAGCCCACCGTGCCCGCCGGGCTGCTGGACGGCGAGACG
>ULTO01015165.1_pt1 | contig 13842 bp, 10 predicted proteins | sample 1957601 | NCBI WGS metagenome assembly ULTO01 (sample SAMEA4835734, study PRJEB28245) | human gut metagenome | biome: gut microbiome; material: fecal sample | place: Denmark | collected 2008 | reverse complement strand
CCCTTGCTGACCTGCAGGATCACGGGAGCGTGCTCCTCCTGACAGGCTTCGGTGATGCCCTGCACGATCTCCATGTTGTTGACATTGAACGCGCCGATGGCATAACCGCCGTCATATGCCTTTGCAAACATTTCCTTAGAAGTTACCAGTGGCATAATCATATCTCCTTCACAATAAAATTACAATGCAGATTGCACCTGTTGTATGGAACATTCCTATTGTATCATATTTTTTTGGTTTTGCAAGCATAAAGTGTTTACAACTGGAATTTTACATGGTAGAATACCGCTTGTAAACACCAAATTCCATTTTCTTGGAGGTAATTGATATGAATGAACTGAAAGGCGCCTGCATCATCGGCCAGTCCGGCGGCCCCACTTCCGTCATCAACGCCAGCGCTTACGGCGTGATCGACACGGCGCTGAAGTCCGGCGCCATCACCCAGGTGCTGGGTGCCGAGCACGGCATCAAGGGTGTTCTGAATGACCGCCTGTTCGACATGGGCCTGGAGGACCCCGAGGAACTGCGTCTTTTGAAGTATACCCCCTCCTCTGCCCTGGGCTCCTGCCGCTATAAGATTGCCGATCCCGAGCTGGACGACACCGATTACAAGCGCATCCTTGAGGTGTTCAAGAAGCACAATGTCCGTTACTTCTTCTATAACGGCGGCAACGATTCCATGGATACCTGCAATAAGATCAACAACTACATGCAGTCCGTGGGCTACGAGTGCCGCGTGATGGGCGTGCCCAAGACCATCGACAACGACCTGTTCGGCACCGACCACTGCCCCGGTTACGCCTCCGCCGCCAAGTATATCGCCACCTCCATGATGGAGGTCCATCAGGACGCCCACGTCTACGACACCGGCATGATCGTGGTGATGGAGATCATGGGCCGTCACGCCGGCTGGCTGACCGCCGCCTCCGCCCTGGCCGGTATCCACGGCGCAGGCCCCGACCTGATCTATCTGCCTGAGCTGGATTTCAACATGCAGGACTTCATCAACGATGTCAAGCGCGTCTATGCCGAAAAGGGCAGCTGCATCGTGGCCGTGTCCGAGGGCATCCACTACGCCGACGGCGACTTCGTCTCCGAGGCGAAGGTGGCCGCCAACGACGGCTTCGGCCATGCCCAGTTGGGCGGCCTGGCCGCCATCCTGGCCCAGGTGCTGAAGGAAGAGACCGGCGCCAAGGTCCGCGGCATCGAGCTGAACCTGCTGCAGCGCTGCGGCGCCCACCTGGCCTCCGAGACCGATATCGAAGAGAGCTACATGGCCGGTAAGGTGGCCGTGGAGAACGCCGTCAACGGCATCAACGGCCGCATGATCGGCTTCGAGCGCGGCATCAAGGACGGCAAGTACGCCTGCCGCACCAAGCTGATCCCCCTGATGGAGGTGGCCAACGTAGAGAAGAAGATCCCCCGCGAGTGGATCAACGAGGCTGGTAATTATGTCAACCACCAGTTCATCGAGTATGCCCTGCCCCTGATCCAGGGTGAGCCCGATCTGCCCAAGGAGGATTCCCTCCCCCGCTTCGCCCGGCTGAAGAAGATCATCGCCAAGTAAGTTTACCCGAAAAAAGTCTCAGGCGGCAAGCCTGAGACTTTTTTATGGCCGGTTCTTGTGATAGATGGCCCACAGGCCCTCCATCAGCAGATATTTGTCGTACAGCACCTTATTGCGGCAGTACCGGACGATGACCGGGGCGTTGCTGCCGGTGGCCACGATGGTGGGCGTTTCGCCGGGGATGGTCTCCCGGATGCGGTCGATGATGCCGTCCAGCATCCCGGCGGTGCCGTAGACGATGCCGTTGCGCATGCAGTCCTCTGTGTTCTTGCCGATGAGGTTCTTGGGATACTGCAGCGAGATGTCGGAGAGCTGCGCCGCGTGATCGGACAGCGCGTCCAGCGACAGGCGCACGCCGGGGAACATCAGGCCGCCCTCGTAGGTGTGCTTGGCGGAGATATAGGAGATGGTGGTGGCCGTCCCCATGTCGATGACAATAATGGGTACGGGATATTTTTCCAGCGCCGCCACCGCGTCCGCCACCAGGTCGGCGCCCAGTTGATTGTGGATCTCCATGCGGATGTTCAGCCCGGTCTTGACGCCGGGGCCCACGATCATGGGCGGCTTGCCCAGCAGCCGGGTCAGTGCCTTCTCCATCATGAAGTTCATGGGCGGCACCACGCTGGAAAAGATGGCGCCGGACACGTCCTTCAGCCGGAAGCCGTACAGGGAGAAGATGTTCATCAGGTCGATGCTGATCTGATCGGACGTTTTCCGGCTGTCGGTGTCGATAGACGCCAGGAAATGCAGCTTTCGCTCCTTGCTGAAAAGCCCCACGGAAATATTGGAGTTGCCGATATCAATGGCCAGCAGCATGGCGATTCCTCCTTGGATTGCTTTTTCTCTATCATAGCACGTCTTGCCGTTGATGGCAAGGCAAAAGGCGGGCAAAGCCCACCTTTTACTTACCCTTTACAAGATAATGCAGATCAATCCGCCGCCGCCCTCGTTGATGATGCGCTCCAGCGCCTGCCGCAGCTTCACCTGGGCATCCGCCGGCATCCGCTTCAGCTTGGCCTGCAGATCCTCTCCCACGATCTCGTGGAAGCTGCGGCCAAAGATGTTGGAGTTCCAGATCTTGCTGGTGTCCCCCTCGAACTCCTGCAGGAGATAGTTCACCATGTCCTCCGACTGCTTTTCGTTGCCCACAATGGGCGACACCGTGGTCTCGATATCCGCCCGGATCATGTGGATGGACGGCGCACTGGCCTTCATCCGCACGCCGTAGCGTCCCCCCTGCCGCACAATCTCCGGATCCTCCAGATTCAGCTCCTCCACGCTGGGCATCATGATGCCGTAGCCGTTCTCCCGGGCGGACTGCAGCGCCTCCGCCACCTTTTCGTACTCCTGCCGCGCCCGACCCAGCTCCGTGAGAAGCTCCAGCAGGTCGCCGTCATCGGTGACGGTCAGGCCGGAGCGCTGACTCAGCGTGTCATAGAACAGTCCCCGCGGCAGCTGCAGCTCTGCCGCCGCCAGCCCGGTGCCCAGGTCGATGCTGCGGACGGCAGCCGTCTGGACGGCCTCGCACTCGCACATACCGCCCAACGCGCCCTCCAGCTCCCGGATACAGTGCAGTGCCCGGGCCTTCTCCCGCACCGTCTGATAAATGCCGCTCTTAATGGGGTGCTCCGCCGGAAGCGCCTCCACCCAGCTTGGCAGATAGAGATCCAGCTCCTGCAGCGGGAACTCAAACAGCAGGCTCCGCATCAGTGCCGTGATGGCCGCCTCGTCCAGCGTCAGACAGTTGACGGGGATGCACTTCACGTTGTACTTCGTCCCGATTTCACCGGCGATGGCGCAGGCCCGCTCCCCTGCCGGATCGTTGGAGTTCAGCAGCACCACGAATGGCTTGCCGATCTCCTGCAGCTCCCGGATGACCCGCTCCTCCGCCTCCTCATAGTCCTGCCGTGGGATATCCGTCACTGTGCCGTCGGTGGTGATCACGATGCCCACGGTGGAGTGATCCGTGATCACCTTCCGCGTGCCGATCTCCGCCGCCTCCGTCATGGGGATCTCATAGTCGTACCACGGCGTCATCACCATCCGGGGTGCCAGATCCTCAAACTGCCCCACCGCGCCGGGCACCATGTACCCCACGCAGTCGATCATCCGCACAGAGAAGCTGACGCCCTCCTCCAGCGAGACCTCCACCGCCTCCTCCGGCACGAATTTCGGCTCGGCGGTCATGATGGTGCGGCCCGAGCCGCTCTGGGGCAGCTCGTCGACGGCCCGGTCACGGCGATAGGCGTTGTCGATGTGGGGGATCACCTGTGTCTCCATAAAGCGCTTGATAAACGTGGACTTTCCGGTCCTGACCGGCCCGACAACGCCGATATACACGCTGTTTTGGGTCCGTGCCGCCATGTCCTGATAGATACATGTGGATTGATTCATAGTACCGCCCTCCGCTGCTGTTTTTATTTCTATGTGTATGAGAACGAGCCTGCTTCTATGCCAAATTTTTTCTGTATTTTTGTCAAAAGCTGTTGAATCCGTGGTGCCGCCTATGGTATGATATGATTTAAGTGAGAGAGAAATTACATAATGGGAGCGATGAATATGCCAGAAGAGAGCGTTGACCGCCGGGTCAAAAAGACAAAGAAGCAGCTGCGCTTGGCTTTGATGGATCTGATGAGCGAAAAAGCCAAGAAAAACATCTCTGTCCGTGAGCTGGCCGAGCGGGCGGACATCAACCGCGGCACCTTTTACATCCACTATAAGGATGTCTCTGACCTTTTGCAGCGGCTGGAGGATGAAATGGCCGAGCGGCTTTCCGACATGTGCCGCCATCACGCCAGCAATACGGAGATCAGCTCCTATCCGTTCCTGACGGATCTTTACCGCTTTGTGCTGGACAATGCTGACCTCTGCCGTGTCCTGCTGGGGCCCAACGGCGATATTGCCTACCGCCAGCGGATCTGCGGCATCCTGCACGATGACTTCCTCTACGATTTTCTCTCCCGGTTTTACCCAGATGACAGGCAGCGGCTGGAGCATTTCTGCGCCTTCATTGTGTCCGGCAACCTGAATCTGGCGTTGACCTGGCTGAACGACGGCACCAAGGAGACACCGGAGGAGATGGCCCAACTGGCGGGAAAGATCATCATGAACGGCGTCGGCGTTCTGCAATAAGCTTCCATACGAACAGCGATACATCCCGGCGGCATTGTGCCGCCGGGATGTTTTCATATCCTCCCTTTTTTCGGACATACTACCTGCAAAAAGGAGGCGTCAATATGTCTGAAAGCCGCATGATCCACGAATTTCCCGCAAGCTGCTCCTGCCTGGCCCTGACCTCGAAGCAGGGCCGCTCCTATTGGTTCCGTACCTGCGATCTCCACACCAGCGTGTGGGAGGCCGGCGCCCATGTGGTGTCCTTTCCTGCCCGGCAGTCCATCCAACTGGCCGGCGGCCCGGCGCAGGCCCGATACGCCCTGTTGGGCGTCACCTATAACGACCGGGACACCTGGCTGCTGGACGGCATCAACAGCCAGGGCCTGACCGGCGGCCTGCTGCTGTTGGAGGAGGGCACCAGCGTCCCGGCGGCCGAGGAGGGCCGCGCAGGCGTAATGGGTATGGAGCTGGTCACCGCGCTGCTGGCCTCCTGCCGCACCGTGGCCGAGGTATGCCGTGCCGCGCGGCGGATACAGCTCACCCACATTCCGGCGGACGGCGGAATGCTGCCCGCCACCATGCACTATTTCTTTGTGGACGCCGCCGGGGATACGGTGGTGCTGGAGGCGGCGGATCCCCAGCATCCCGGCTGTCTGCAATGCTATCGGGAGGACAGCATCGGCGTGCTGACCAACTCGCCGCCCTATCCCCTGCAGTTGGACAATCTACGCTGGTTCCTGTCCCAGTCCATGGAACTGCACCGGGGCGGCGACGACTGCCCCATCTGCCAGCCCGCATGGGAGGGTGTCCCCATCACCGGCGATCCCAGTGCACCCCACATGACCCGGAGCGGCGACCTGCCTGCCTCCTACGCACCCTATGACCGCTTCGTCCGTTTGGCGGTCATGAAGGCACTGAACCACGATGGCCGCCGCATCGACGACGCCCAGATGCTGCCCATGGGCGCTGGGATTCTGGGCACGGTTCGTGAACCGCCCCATCAGGGCATCTATCACTACCGCCATCTGGACGGCCACGGCATGCCCGTGGGAAACCGGGACGGCTATACCCAGTACGAGGTTATGTACGACCTGACCCAGCGCACCATGTATCTGCGGCCCTTCGATGCCACCGTCTGGACAAGAACGGCCCTTGCCGCCTGCCCGGAGGATCGCATCGCCCGCCACAGCATAAGCCACAGTGCCATGGGCGGCACAGCGGACAGTACCGTTTTATAGCGGAAAAGAGCACCAAAAGGGTGCTCTTTTCGCGGTTTATTCACCGTATTTTGGGAATCAGAAGCATGTATTGCGCCGCGTCCTCCTCATTCTCCAGTTGGTTGGCGACGCGGATGGCCTCCTCGTCGGTGTGGAAGCGCTTGGCGATATCCCACAGGCTCTCGCCGCTGCTCATGCGGCACAGGATCAGACTGGGGGCGTTCTTGCTTTCCGCCGGCGCAAACGTAGCGGCGGTGATGCTGCTGAACCGCTGCTCTCCCGCGCAGCCCAGCGTGAACGTCACCGGGAGGCGCACCTGACAGGCGCCGCCGGAGAATTGCAGCGTGGCCGGACAGCAGTCCACCGTCACAGGGCCGCCGATCTCGCTGACCTCGCCGCACACCTCCGCCGTGCGCTCCGTGCTGACTGGCGCGCCGGATTCATCCAGATACAGCAGGCGGACATGCAGCGTGGTACGAAGCGTCGTGATGCCGTCCCCCGGCGTGAGCTCCACCGGCGAGCAGTCTATCCCCGTCACGCTGATAAAGGGCTGAGCGCCCTCGAATTCCAGCCGGAGCTGCGCCTCCTGAGAGAGCGCCCGGGGAGGTGCCGCCGTGGGGATCACCGCCTCCTGCCGCTCCAGGGTGGTGTCAAACCGTGTGCTGTACAGATCCTCCAGATAGGTGACGGTGCGCTGCTGATACGCCCGCACCAGAACGTCCACATGGGCCGTGACCCCAAAGCCGCAGCCCGTGTCCGTCCGCAGGATGCGCACATCCCCCTCACCCACGGTGGGCGTCAGCACATAGTCCGCCTCCTCCGGCAGCTCTGCCGCGTCCAGGATCTGGGAAAACGGCAGAGAGCCGCTGTACTGCCGCAGTCCCTGCGCTCCGTCCCGATAGATGGCGTACAGCGCCATCTCGCCCTTTACCATCAGCTTATTGCCCAACCGCTGGGCCGATAAAACCGACGGACAGAGCCGGTAAAGCAGCAGATCCTCCGCTGCGGCACTGCCGTCCAGCATCACTTCGTCTGTGAAGGAAAATCCCTTTTCGGTCACCGCACTTAAAAGGGAGAGCGGCAGCTGGCGGCACCGCCTCCGCACGGTGGGCTCCTCCTGCGCGTCGCAGGAGAACTGCCGCTTCACCGGGCGATAGCCGGTCACGGTGATCTCCGGCATCACCTTCAGATACAGCTTGCGGGATGTGACCGTGCGTCCCTCGGTCAGCAGCACGCGGCCCCTTATGCTGACGGTACCGCATTTCTCCAGCGCCCGATCCTCCACCACGCAGGAAAACGGCACCGACATGGTCAAACTCCGCAGTCCCTCCACCTCCTCGGAGGTATACAGCACCGTCACCTTCACGCTGCCGGAGACGGTGCAGCGGCTCTCGGAAAGCAGCTTCTCCCGGATGGTCAGTTGGCCCGCTGTGTCCACGATCCGGGCGATGTCCGGGCAGTATTCCGGGATCGCCGTCTCCAGCGCCTCCTCGTGGGCGGCGGTGATGCCGCCGGTGGCCTCATAGCAGAAAATACTGTCAAATTGCAAGCCCAATTCCATATGTCCAGCCCTCTCTATACCGTATTGTTAGTCCACTGTATGAGGGCGCTCCGCCGTTTATTCCTTCATGCCGAAAATGCTCCGCAGCAGGCCCCGCAGCATTTTGGGCGCCTTCCAGACGATGATCTTCACCTTGCACCTACCTCCTTCTCAAGCACGCGATACCACAGGCGATCAGCAGGAAGGCCACCAGAAACATCAGACACCCCACCGGAAACACGGCGGCGATAAAGATCCCCAGTCCCAGCGCCAGCGCGCAGATCCCCAGGCAATGCTCTCCGCTCCCTCTCATGTGGTTCCCTCCTCCCTGCTCAGGCTCTATCCCATCTTATGTCCCCCGCCCCGCAGCGGTGACGAAAAAAGAAAGCCCTCCCGTTTGGGAGGGCTTTCTCCAATATGGCAGAAATGTATTAGATGCGGATCGCCAGGTTGTAGGCAGCCTTGGTGCACTGCCACATATTGCCGGGCTTCTCGGTGTTGTAGCTGTCGCCGATGTTGTGGACCTCGGGGGCAACCATGGCGGCCTGGGCGGCCAGGAAGGGACGGTCATCGCCCTTGGCGCCGATGGCCATCACGATCAGGTCGGCGTCATACTGTTCGATGTACTCCTCGTTGGTCATCTTGGGAGCCAGCGGGTTCTCGATGTTCTTGGGAATGATGGGAGACCAGGTGCAGTAGGGATCAGGTACCGCCTTGGAGCGGTTGCGGGCCACGATCACATGGCCGTCCTCAATGCGCAGCACCCGGGCGCAGTTCACCAGCTCGCCGCCGTCGGCCTCGAAGTAGTGGATCAGATGGCCGCGGTTGGCGGTGCAGGCGCCCTCCTCGAAGTGCTCCAGCATCTCCAGGCAGGTGACCTTCCGCTGCTTCTCGGTGGCCAGCCAATAGGCAGTCTCCAGACCCACAGCGCCGCCGCCGATGACGATGATCTTCTTGTCGGTATCAGCCAGCTCCTGGGGATGGGTCAGCAGATGGATGGCGTCGATGTGGCGGACGGTGTCCAGACCCTGGATGGGGGGCACGCCCTCGCGGCTGCCGTTGGCGAACACCACGGCGTCATAGCCGCCCTTCTTCAGCAGGTCGTTGTCCACGGCGGTGTTCAGGTGAACGGTAACGCCCTCGGTCTTGCCCACCTGGGCGATCAGCCAATCCATGTAGTTCTTCAGCTCGTATTTGCTCAGGGGCGCACCGGCGGCGTGCATCTTACCGCCCATCTTGTCGGACTTCTCAAAGACCTTCACCTTGTGGCCGCGCTGCGCGGCGGTGATGGCGAAGTTCAGACCGGCGCAGCCCGCGCCCACAACAGCGATCTTCTTGACCTTCTCGGCCTTGGCGGGGATGGCGGGCAGCACATCCTCGAAGCCGGTGCGGGGATTGACGGCGCACTGGGGATGGCCGCCCTCCACGAACTCATTGACGCAGGCCTCCTGGCAGCCGATGCAGGGGCGGATCTCCTCCACCTTACCGGCGTAGGCCTTGTTGCACCAGTCGGGATCGGCCAGTACGGGACGGCCCAGCATGATCATGTCGGCCTTTCCGTCACGCAGCGCCTTCTCGGCGATGTCGGGATAGCCCAGCTTGCCGACGGCCACGATGGGCACTTCCACGCCCACGTTGGACTTGATGCCCCGGGCGGCGAAGTACTCCTTGGCCACCTTGCTGACATCCAGGAAGCAGCCTGCGGGCATGCCTGCGGGGGGATGGGGCAGCCACCAGTTATCATAGCAGCCCATATCCACGTCGAACATATCGACACCGGCCTTCACCAGATTCTCCATGTAGTTCAGGGTATCGGCGATGGAGCGGCCGTTCTTGAAGTGCTTCAGGGTCTTGACGGTATTCATGCGCTCGCCGTAGGTCTCCTCCAGCGCCAGGCTCAGGTCGATACGGTACATGATGGGATAGTAGGGGCCCACGCGCTTGCGGATGGTCTTGATCAGCTCGATGCCGAAGCGCTGCCAGTCGGCGTATTTGCCGATCTTGCGGCGGTTGAAGGCGGGGCTGGTCAGCTGATCCAGCAGATAGCCCTCGTGGCCATGCAGGTATACGCCGTCCAGACCCATGGTCTTGGCGTCGATAGAGGCCTGACCGGCGTTCTTGATGATGCGGTCGCACTCCAGATCCGTCAGGGGACGGCAGGGCACGTCAGGCAGATAGAAGTTGGGATTCACAGAGGCGGACACCGGGAACTGGAACTTGGTCAGCAGGCACTGGGGATTGCCCACGCGGCCCAGGCCGGGGGTGAGCTGAATGAAGATGCGGCTGCCGCGGGCGTGAACGCCCTGAGCCAGGTCGCGCCAGCCCATGAAGTTGGTGCGGGTGCCGTCGATGCGGGGGAAGTAGGAATAATTGCCCTTCTCGGTGACGGAGGCGTCGATGTGATGGCTGATGGGGATCAGGCCGGTGGTCAGCAGACCGACGCCGCCCTCGGCACGGGCGAAGAAGTACTGCAGCATCTTGTCATTGGGACGGCCGCTCTCCTCGGCCATCTGGCAGTTGCCCATAGGGGCCATGACAAGGCGGTTCTTCACCGTCAGCTTATTGATCTGAATGGGGGAAAACAGGGAGGTATACGGATAATACGCCTTGGTCATCCGCGACGTACCGCCCTCGCGATTCTCGCAATCGGTACGAACCCAGTTTCCGTAGCTGTTGACCAGCTGCTGAACTAATGCGTCTTTTTTCAATGATATTCCCTCACTTTCCTGTTATCACCTGCCCGCGGCAGGATTCACTTACAAAAGTAGCATATCACAATATCTTTTCAGAATCAACAAAAAAAGTGCAAAAAACGGAATTATTTCATTGCAACTTGCTGTGTTTCATGGTAGAATGATATTAGAAAAATAGTAATAATGCACAAAAACTTTTACATCTGTATAGTAACGTTCATTTTTAACACAGGACGTACAGCTGAAAGAAAGGGCGTGTAGCGACCATTGAACAGAGAACCTAAGATCATTGCCGTGGCCGGTAAGGGCGGCGTGGGAAAGACCTCTATTTCGGCGGCATTTGTCCGCCTGCTGACGGAAGTCTATCCCGACAGCCGGATCCTTGCCATCGACGCCGACCCCGCCGTGGGCCTCTCCACCGCGCTGGGCGTCGAGGTGAAGGAGACGCTGGACGACATCCGCAAGAGCATCGTGGCATCGGTAGAGGACGGTGCGCCGAGAGAGGCTATCGAGCTGCTCAGCGAGGCCCGCTACCGTATTTTCGACACCATGGTGGAGCAGCAGAAATTCTCCTTCCTGGCCATCGGCCGGCCGGAGACCGCCGGCTGCTATTGCAAGGTGAACGCCTACCTGAAGGAGGTCATCGGCCTGCTGAGCCGGGACTTCGACTATGTGGTCATTGACGGCGAGGCCGGTATCGAGCAGATCAACCGCCGGGTGATGGAAAAGGTCACCCATCTGGTGCTGATCACCGACCCCAGCCGCAAGGGCACCCAGGTCATCGACACCATCAAGCGTGTGGCGGACGAGCTGGTGATGTACCAGCGCTGCGGCGCCATCGTCAACCGTGTCATGGACGAGAGCATGATCCCCTGCATCCATATCGAGGGCGCGGAGGTGCTGGCCTATATCCCCGGCGACGCCAGCCACGCCGCAAATGATATTCAAGGTAAGAGTGTGTTTGATCTGCCCGACGATTCCCCCATTATGCACGGCGCAAGGGAAGCGCTGACAAAACTGGAGATCCTTTGAAAATCTAGGAGAGAGGTGTTGACAACTTGAGAGACCTGAAGCATTTGATCTACTTTGAAAACCTGCTGGAAAACGCCGACAACGAGTTGGTGGAAAAGGCGAAAGCCGACGGCAAGCTGGCCATCGGTTACACCTGCTTCCACATTCCCGAGGTACTGCTGAACGTGGGAAACTGTTTCTCCGTTCGTCTGCGGGCGCCCCGGACCGGCTCCATCGACATCGCCACCTACTACATGTCCAACTATACCTGCGAGTATGCCCGGGCATTGGTAGAGCGCGGCATCGAGGGCGGCTACAACTTCCTGGACGGCCTGGCGGGCGTGGATGCGTGTTCCATGATGAACCGCTTCTACGAGCACTTTGAGCTGCTGAAAATGAACGAGAAGCCCAACTTCTTCGTCACCCACACCGACATGCCCTATAAGGTGGTGGACTACTCCGTGCGCCACTACATCAAGCAGATGCGCATCCGCCTGCTGGATATCATGGAGAAGAACTACGGCGTGGACACCTCCGACAAGGCCATCCGCAAGGCCGTGAAGGAGCATAACGAGGTCTGCCGCATCATCTCCGAGATCGGCCAGATGCGCAAGGCGGAGAATCCCGTTATCACCGGCTACGAGTTCCATGTGCTGAACCTGGTGACCTATACCTGTCCCAAGTATCTGATCCTCCCCTACCTGCGCGAGACGCTGGAGGAGCTGAAGCACCGTGAGCCCGATGAGAAGCCCGCTTTCCGTGCCAAGGTGGCCGTGGTGGGCAGTGAGATCGACGATCCCAGCCTCACCAAGCTGATCGAGGACTGCGGCGCACTGGTGGTGTCCGACCGCTATTGCTTCGGCTCTACCCCCGGCCGCGAGGTCATCGAGCTCAACGACGACGAGCCCGCCCTGGATCAGATCTGCCGCCACTACATGGAGGTCAGCGAGTGCGCCCGCTACATCAGCGATGAAAAGGTGGCCCAGCGCCGCCAGACCGCTGACCGTCTGGCCCGTGAGTACAACGCCGACGGCATCATCTACGAGCAGATGAAGTTCTGCGATTATTGGGGCTTCGAGCGTGCGCTGGCCAGCCACATCATGTCCACCGAAATGGGCTGGCCCGTGCTGTCCATCGACCGTCCCTATAACGCCCGTTCCTCCGGCCAGCTCCGCACCCGCTTCCAAGCGTTCGTGGAGTCGCTGGAGATCAAGCGCATCCAGAAGAACGGAGGTAGCAACTAATGGCCAAGAAGAACAACAAGTATCCCAATCCCGCCTTTTTCAAGGCCAAGGATAATATGGATCTGAAGGCCCAGCTGGAGAACCTGAAGGAAGTGGGCGGCATCATCGCCGGTATGGCCAAGGAGGCCGACTATAAGGCCTTCTTCCGCCGCCAGTGGGAGTGCATCAAGGACGACGGTCGCCGCGTGGCACGGGAGGTCAAGGACATCTGCACCATGACCTGCGCCGAGCGGAAGGATCTGCTGCTGAACGGCGAAAAGCGCCTGGGTGACCTGTACCGCAAGGGCGACATGGTCACCGTCCGCCGCGAATGGCGCGGCCTGGAGAGCACTGCCATCGACTTCGCCGGCTGGCTGAAGATGTGGGGCATGCTGCTGGCCACCTTCTCCAAGGATCTGGTGCCCGCCCTGAATACCACGCTTTACTACCGCTGGATGATCTCTTACATCTGCTGCGTCAGCTTCATGGATAAGAATACCATGGGCCAGCGGGGCCGGGCGCTGAAGATGAGCCATCTGATGATCTATGACATCTTCCGCTATGTGGCTGAGAATCTGGTGTTCCTGGCCAAGTGCGATAAGAAGAACGGCAACAGCGCCGAGCTGAATAAGAAGGTGGTGCTGTTTGACGAGATGACCATGGGCCAGATCATGGCCGGCTTCCCCGATCTGCTGGGTATCCCCTATCAGCTGATGCCCGTGTTCCTGGTGTCTGAGATCGACCAGCTGACCTGCGTTCCCTATATCGACGCAGTGGAGTCCTTCGGCCTGCCCGCCGATACCTGCCCGGTGCCCTCCTCCGAGTGCGGCGCGCTGGTCATCGACGCCCTGCCCCATATGGGTAAGTGCTTCATCTCCTCCTCCATGCCCTGCGACGGCTCCACTATGGCCTCCAGCTATATGTCCCGCCGCTTCCCCGACCTGCCTGTGTTCCACTTGACCTTCCCCGTCCGCTACGAGTACGAGGAGACAGTGGAGGACGCCGCCGAGGATATCAAGGCCTGCATCAGGTTCGTGGAGGAGCAGACCGGCGCCAAGTGGAGCTGGGACGCCTACTTCACCGCCATGAAGCGGTTCAATGAGGAGACCAAGTACGAGCTGGAGAAGTGGGAGGTCAACAAGACCGCCAAGCCCCAGATCCTCGGCCCCTGCTACGAGCTGTTCCGCAAGTGGAACTACGAGATGGACGGCGGTGCCGATCCCCGCGTGATGAAGACCTGCAAGAAGGTCAACAAGCTGATGCTGCAGGCCTACGACCGAGGCGAAGAGGCCTGGCGCGGCAAGATGAAGTACCGCGGCATCGTGTGGTCCTGCCCCGCCCACTATTACGCCAACTTCTCCAACTGGCTGGCCAACTGCTGGGGTGTGGACATCCTGGTGGAAATGGAGTCCCTGAACTTCACCAAGCCCCTGGAGACCGAGGACAAGGAAAAGGCCCTGATGGATCTGGCCCGTCT
>ULTO01003388.1_pt1 | contig 14104 bp, 15 predicted proteins | sample 1957601 | NCBI WGS metagenome assembly ULTO01 (sample SAMEA4835734, study PRJEB28245) | human gut metagenome | biome: gut microbiome; material: fecal sample | place: Denmark | collected 2008 | reverse complement strand
CCTACAAAGATTGTGATTGATGCTAATGGTAAGATTATCAAGACCATCGTTGGCGAGGATCCTGCTTTCTACACTTTGCTTGATGAAGTGTTGGGCAAGTAATGGTAACATAAAACAATGTCGCCCTGTAAGTGCAAAAATATATTTGCTCTTACAGGGCGATTTTTTGTTTGTTCAGTATTTTATTTCTTTTTCTTCTTCAATTCCAGTTCCGGAATCTTGATTTTCTGTCCGGCTTTTACGGTGTTTGTACCATTCAGGGCTTCTACGTAGCATTCCATGCCCGAACCTAAATAGCGGGTGCTGATCTGTTCGAGGGTCTGACCGGCGCCAACCGTAACGGTCTGGGCAACTCCTATGATTCGGTAAGCTCCCGTGCGTACGCGAGCATCCTTATCATACTGGGATGATGCTATTTTCGAAGCAGCCTTTTCTTCGGCTTTATCTTTAGCCTTTTCTTTCGCTTCAGCCTTAGCTTTTGCTTCAGTCTGCTTAGCTTTTTCAGCGCTAGCACTTTCCTCATCCGAATTTTCAGCCAGTTTTACTGCTTCTGCAGTTTTAGCCATACGGATGCTGTCTTCCATCGCTTTCTGGCGGAGTTTCTGTTCCTGAGAGAGTGGGGCGGCAGCTGGTTTGGCTGGGACTTTCTTGGCTGGAGCCTGGTGATACTGGTTTAGCTGCATGGCTAGATGATCGCGCTGGGCAGTCATCTGACCATAGTTGAAGGCAAACCATCCCATTCCGCCAATCAAAGCTACTACGATGAGACAGACTGCAACGACCAGATAGCGAGGAATAACAATATGATGAGAATTGGAAGATTCTTCTTCCTCCTCTTCTTCTTCAGATTCATCTGATGCAGGTACTGCAGGTTCAACAACTGCTTTCAGGGTTTGCTGTTGCTGGGCTAATTCAAGCTTTTCTTGCTCCAGTCTTTCCTGCTCAAGCCTTTCCTGCTCAAGTTTTTCCTGCTCCAGTCTTTTCTGTTCAAGTTTCTCCTGCTCCAGTCTTTCCTGTTCCAGTCTTTCTTGCTCAAGTCTTTCCTGTTCCAGTCTTTCCTGCTCTTGCTTTTCTTTTTCAAGCTTTTCTTTCTGTATTCTTTCCTGCTCCAGTTGGGCTTGTTTTAATTTTTCCAGTTTAGCTTGTTCAATTGCAATTTGCTTTGCCAGTTCGTCTTCGGCTTCTTTTTCCTTTTCAGATCCGATTACGACAACCTCCGGATTTGGAGTTGCAGTTTTTTCTTCGTCCAGAAAATCGATTACTTGTGCAGGAGCATCTTCTGTCTGTTCTTCTCCAAACTTCTCATCTATTTCATCGAAATCTACGCCGTCATTTACCACCACCGTTTCAAATTGGGCGAATGGCTTGTTCACGATTTCTTTCAGGATGTTGTCAGGCGTGAAGGTGAGTTTGTCTCTGCCTTCAATGGTGAAGCGCTCGCCCGTGTTCACATTGATGCTCTCACGGTCTTTCGTGGCCTGTACCTTAAAGGTGCCCAGCCATTTTATCTTCACCTGCTTGTCGGCTTCGAGTCCCTGGTTGCACACATCAAACATCTTCCGGATGAAGAGTTCTGCTTCCATCTGGCTCAGACCGCTCTTATCAGCAAGCAGTTTTCCGAGTGTATTTAAACTGAATTTGCTCATTGCTCATCCCCTCCATTCTTTAGTTTTTCCTTGACCGAAGCAACCGGTCGGAAACCCAACACCAACTTAGGCGGCACCAGCTGGCGCTTCTTGGTAGTAGGATTAACCACCACTCGCTCCATGCGCTTCTTCACTTCGAAGGTGCCAAAATTGGGGATAGAGACTGCTTCTCCATCCTCAAACTCGGCAATCATAGCGTCTATCGCCTTGCGCACCAACTTCTGGGTGTCTTCCTGCGAATAGCCGGTTTGCTGAGCCAGTTCAGCGATGTATTCCTTATTGTTCATATTTATTTAATATGTAGTCAAATTTTCTAAAACTCCAGGCTATGGGAGAGAGAAAGATTATTTCACCACCTTGCCATAGAGGTCAAATTCCTCGCTTGCAGTAATTTCTACCTGATAGAAACAACCCACGCGCAGACGCTTCTCATCGGCACGGATCAGAACCTCAGGGTCTACTTCCGGAGAGCAGAACTCTGTTCGTCCGATGTAGTAATCGCCTTCCTTGCGGTCGATGATAACGGTCATGGTTTTGCCCACCTTATCAGCCTCAACCTCAGAGCTGATGTCTTGCTGCAGAATCATCAGTTCGTCCAGCCGGCGCTGCTTTACCTCGGCAGGCACGTTGTCTTCGTAGTGGGTGGCGCTGTAGGTTCCTTCTTCCTCAGAGTAGGCAAAGGCGCCCATGCGCTCAAATCTCTGTTCGCGTACAAAGTCGAGGAGCTCGTGGAAATCCTCATCTGTCTCGCCTGGGAAACCAACCATCAGCGTAGTGCGGATGTGAATGCCTGGCACGCGTTCGCGGATGGCCTTCAGCAGATTGATGGTTTCCTGCTTCGTTACGTGGCGATGCATGCTGGTAAGCATGTGGTCGCTGATGTGCTGGAGGGCAATGTCGAGATATTTGCATACGTTTGGCTTCTCGCGCATCACGTCCAGAAGATCCATAGGGAACTGGTTTGGATAAGCGTAATGCAGGCGAATCCATTTCACGCCTGGAATATCAGCCATCTCGCTGATGAGTTCGGTAATATGATGCTTGCCGTCAATATCTACGCCGTAGTAGGTGAGTTCCTGAGCGATAATCTGAAACTCCTTTACGCCTTCAGCTACCAGTTCGCGCACCTCCTGCAGAATCTCTTCCTTCGGACGGGAAACGTGCTTGCCGGTGATGATAGGAATGGCGCAGTAGGCACAGTGGCGGTTGCAGCCCTCAGCTATCTTGATGTAGGCATAATGGCGCGGAGTGGTGAGATGACGCTGGCCGTTGCAGGATGAAACTTCCGCCTTGCCGAGTTCCTGCAGAAGCTGCTTGTAGTTGAATTTGCCGTAGAACTTATCCACTTCGGGCATTTCTTCTTCCAGTTCCTTCTGGTAGCGCTGCGAGAGGCAGCCCATTACGTAGAGCTTTCTGAGTCGGCCCTCTTCCTTAGCCTGGATAAACTCCAGGATGGTGTCTATGCTTTCCTGCTTTGCATCCTCGATGAATCCGCACGTATTGATGACGGCTATCTCGCCCTGAGGGCGCTTGGAATCGTGAACACAATGGTAGCCGTTTGCCTCAAACTGCTTCATCAGCAACTCGCTGTCTACGAGATTCTTCGAGCAGCCCAGGGTAATAATATCTATCTGATTTTTCTTCATTTTCTAATTTTTAAAGAGCGAGTCTACGAATTCTGTCTTGTTGAAGAGCTGCAGATCTTCCATACCTTCGCCCAGTCCGATGTATTTTACAGGCACCTTGAGCTGGTCGCTGATGCCGATGACAACGCCGCCCTTAGCGGTTCCGTCGAGCTTGGTAATGGCGAGCGAAGAGATGTTGGTAACGGCAGAGAACTGCTTAGCCTGCTCGAATGCATTCTGTCCGGTACTTCCGTCGAGCACGAGCATTACCTCGTCTGGTGCCTCAGGCATTACCTTCTTCATCACTTCCTTTATTTTCTTGAGCTCATTCATCAGGTTCACCTTGTTGTGCAGTCTGCCTGCCGTATCGATGAGCACCACGTCGGCGCCGTTTGCCTTGGCGCTCTGCAGGGTGTCGAAAGCCACGCTTGCAGGGTCGCTTCCCATCTGCTGTTTCACTACTGGCACACCCACGCGCTCGCCCCAGATGCAAATCTGCTCTACGGCAGCGGCACGGAAGGTGTCGGCAGCTCCCAGAACAACCTTCTTGCCAGCCTTCTTAAACTGGTAAGCCAGCTTGCCGATGGTGGTTGTCTTGCCCACGCCGTTTACGCCTACTACGAGGATAACGTAAGGCTTATGGTCGGCAGGAAGTTCCCAGTCTGCCAGGTCATCGCTGTGATTCTCAGATAGGAGAATGGCGATTTCCTCGCGCAGAATGCGGTTGAGCTCGCTGGTTGAAACATATTTATCGCGGGCCACACGTTCTTCGATGCGGCGGATAATCTTGACCGTGGTTTCTACACCTACATCTGAAGTGATGAGTACCTCTTCGAGATCGTCGAGCACATCATCATCGACGGTAGACTTTCCGGCAACGGCGCGCGCCAGTTTGCCGAACACACTCTCCTTGGTTTTTTCAAGTCCCTTATCGAGAGTTTCCTTCTTTTTGTTGCTGAATAATCCGAATAATCCCATAATCTTGTTTTTTATCTTCTGCAAAGATACTCATTTTTTTTTATTTTATGGCTTTTTCACTTGCTTTTTCTCCCTTTTCAAGAAAAAAAGTAAAAATTTAGAGGGTTTTATGTCATGACAGAAGGTTTTTTACTGATAATGTGGGTTAATAAGGTTTAATAAATAATGTTGTCAGATACAAGAACAATTCGCCCTGCAAAGGGACAGAAGTGGTTTGGCTTCTGGACCCTTGCAGGGCGTTCTGTTTATTTCTTCATCATTTCCTTTACGGCTCTTTCGAGCTGGGTATCATGGCCATTGATGAAATCTTCCGGACTGTTGTAAACCTCGATGTCTGGGTTCAGCTGGGTGTTCTCGCCGAACACACCACGCATGTCGCGGCAGCCTACCTGAGGAATACCGAATACCAGCGTGTTGTCCATCAGTCTTTCCCACCATACGGCTGTCATGGTTCCTGCTACAGGAGCACCGATCAGCTTGCCGATTCCTAGTTCCTTGTAAACCCATGGGAAACCGTGACCGTTGCTGTAATCGTTCTCGCAGATCATGACGCAAGATGGCTTCACCCATTTGTTGAACGGATCGCGGCCAACGACCTTGCCGTGAGGCACAAACTCTTGATACTGCTTGCCGTTGAGCAGGGTGCAGAGATCATCGTGCAACCAGCCGCCACCATTATGGCGCTCGTCTACGATTACAGCGTCTCTGTTTCGGTTCTTGTCGCTCAGCAGTTCGCTGTAAACGGTGCGGAAACTCTCCGAATCCATCGCCTTAACGTGAACATAAGCGATGCGTCCGCCCGAAATGCTGTCAACGAAAGCGCGGTTGCGGTCTACCCATCGCTTGTAGAGCAGGTTGTTGAGTTTGCCCTGAGAGATAGCCTTCACCGTAACCTCCATCTTCTTGCCCTTGGCGTTTCTGATGCCGAGTCGTACATTCTTGCCAACCTTTCCGTCGAGCAATGGGAAGTAGTCCATTCCTGCTTTAATCTCCTCGCCGTCGATGCTCTCGATGATGCTGCCGGCTGTAACGCCCGTATTCTTCACATCGAAAGGACCACGCTTGATAATCTCCTGAATCTTCAGGCCGTCGCCCTGATACTGAGGGTCGAAGAAGACACCCAAATTGGCGGTGGTAAGCGCGCTGTTCGAAGCGTAGTAGCGGGCTCCTGTATGCGAAGCGTTCAGCTCGCCAAGCATTTCGCTCAACATCTCCTGGAAGTCGAAATTGTTGTTGATGTAAGGCAGGAACTTCTCATAGGTCTTGCGGTAACCTTCCCAGTCAACACCATGGATCTTAGGGTCGTAGAACTTGTCTTTCACCTGTCGCCATATGTGGTCGAAGAGATACTGGCGCTCCTCGGCTGGCTTATAGTTGAAGTTAGCCTCAAAGCTGATGTCCTTGGTGCTGAATCCGCTCAGATCCACCTTCTTGATGCTGCTTCCGTTGCAGATAAAGAGGTTCTTCACATCCTTGTCGGTCTGCAGGTTGCCCTGGCCTACGCCCTTCATCACGAGCTTGGTAGAGCCGTCCTTCAGGTCGTGCTGCCAGAGATCGTAACCATCCTCGAAGGCTGCCTGGTAGTAGAGCTTGTCGCCGTCTTTAGAGAGCACAGCATCGCCCATGTGCGAAGAGTTTGCGGTGAGGCGTACGATTCTGTCGCGGCAGTTTTCGATGTCCAGCTCCAGTGGTTTTACCTTTTCCACCTCTATCTTTCCGGTCTTCTTCTGCTTTTCGTCAGCCTTCTTTTTAGCCTCTTCCTTCTTCTCGTCTTCCTTCTTCTCCTTTTCGTCCTTGTTGGCGTCAGCCAGTTCTATCTCTTCCTTGCTCATGTTGAAGCGGTTGTAGGCGTCCAGGTCGAAGAACATGATGTAGGCATCGTCTTCAGCTCCCCAGCTTCCATGACTGCGGTAGCCGGCTCTGTCGCTCTGGAAGAGCATTGCCTTGCCGTCGAGCACCCATTTGCCGTTGCTGTCGCTGTAGCCGGAATTGGTCAGGTTGTGAACCTCCTTGCCGTCAGCCTTTACCAGCGCAATATCCTGGTTGTTCCAGCCGCCGTTGCCGATATAGGTTGAAAGGAGCCATTTGCTGTCTGGCGACCATTCGAAAGCGATGTCTCCATCGCTGTAAGAGTAGACGTATTTGCCATCGAGCACGGTGCGGATTTCCTTCGATTTCAGATTGATGATGCGGAGTGCTGCACGGTCTTCGAAGAAAGCCACTTCCTTGCCGTCAGGAGAGTATTGAGGATACTGCGATGTAATGCCTGTTTTCACCAGCTGCTCTTCCTCGATATCGGTAGCGTAGGTGAAGTTCTTCTCTTTCTCGTTCTTGATCTTAGACTGGTAAATCTGCCATACGCCGTTGCGCTCGGCTGCATAGACCAGGGCTCTGCCGTCTGGCGAGAAACTCAGGTTGCGCTCCTGCTGTGGTGTGTCGGTAATGCGCTTGGTAGTGGTGTATTCTACAGAAGTTACGTATACGTCGCCATGCATCACGAAAGCCACTTCCTTGGCGTCTGGCGAAACGGAAATCTCTGTAGCTCCCCAGCTTTTAATCTGACGTACGAGGCTTGGAGCGTCATTATCTGTTGTAATGGAGATGTTCACCTTCTGAGGCTCTCCACCTTCTTTCATGGTGTAGATTTCGCCATCATATCCGTAGCAGAGCAGGTCGGCGCTGGATGCAGTGAGGAATCTTACCGGATTGCCTTTGTGGTGGGTAATCTGCTTGTCGCTTGAACTGTTGAGGCTGCGGCGGTAGATATTGAATGTGCCGTCCTGTTCGCTCAGATAGAAGAATGATTTCTCATCTGATGTCCATACTGGCGAGCGGTCTTCGCCGGTAAAGGTAGTCTGCTTGGCAAACTTTCCGTTACTCTTCAGCCAGATGTCGCGTGCGATAGGTGATTTCTGGTGTTTGCGCCAAGGGTCTTCGTATCCCTTTTTGTCGTGGTAGAGAATGTCGCCGTTCTTGGCGATGCTGATATTCTCCATGGTGAGGGTAGAGAAGAGTTCCGGTCTTCCGCCCTTGGTGCTTACCTTATATACTTGTGGGAATGTGTTGTCGCCGAAGATGATGCTCTGGGCTGTAGGCTGCAGACTGGCTGAGTAGAGCACATGGTCGTTGTCTGCAAAGGCGATAGGTGTTTCGCTGCCGCTGTTGGTGGTTAGTCGGGTAGGAGCACCGCCTTTTGCATCGATTACGAAGATGTCGAGACTTCCTTCGCGGTTAGACTGGAAGGCAATTTTTTTGCTGTCAGGGCTCCATACAGGATGCGAATCGAAGGCTGCATGAGTTGTGAGCTGTCGTGCTTCACCGCCGTTGACAGAAACACTGTAGAGGTCGCCTTTATAAGCGAAGGCGATGGTAGTGCCATCGGGCGAGATGGCTGGGTAGCGCATCCAGAGCGGATGTTCTTCTGCGCTGGCAGAGAGTGCTGCTGAGAGCAGGGCTACTGAAAAGATTAACTTTTTCATTTGCGTATGTTTTATGTTTCAATATGCGTTATAAAAATCTCTTCTTCTTTAGAAGCTAGAATGCTGTTTCTTGCTTTGTACGGATGCAAAGGTAGTTATTTTTTGCGATATTTAAGCATAAAAACAGAAAAAAGTGAGAAAAAGTTTGGTGTATTCAAAAAATATATGTACCTTTGCAGCCGCAAATAAGAAAAGTGGCTGATTGCGTTATTGGTTAGCTGGTTTGCGTTTTGAAAAGTGTTGGTTCCGTAGCTCAGTTGGATTAGAGCAACAGCCTTCTAAGCTGTGGGTCTTGGGTTCGAACCCCAACGGAATCACTATAAATATAAACAAGAAATGGTGAAATAATCGTATAGGTTGTTTCACCATTTTTCTTTATAAATGGCTATAAAATAGGCGTTTATGGACGTATAATGAACTTTTGCTTATGAAACAGAAACGATTTATTAGAAGATTTTAATATTCCACAAGTAGGCTCTGAGTACTACAAGTAAAGTGTAAAATTGCCGCAAAATTGCCGCATTTTCCGCAAAATTGCCGCAAAATATTGTAAATTTAAAGGAAAAATATTATGGCTACAATAACATACGAGCTTGGAAAACCAAAGCAAGACAAAACAAGAAAGGTGTCTATTGTTCTTTCTCATAAGGGACAGAGAAAAAGATTTCCTACCAATATAGTTGTTTCCGACTCAGACTTGTCTAGAGCCGGAAAGATTTCTTCACGTAAGATATTGAAGACGATTGAAGATAAAATGAATGTTATGAAGGATGCACTCTATGACTTAGAGGTAGACTTGCTAGGTAAAGATGTGGATATTGATTGGATATGTGAGCATTTGATTGATATAGGCAACAAGACAGAGGATTTAGACTTCTTTTCCTTTACCGAAGAGTGGGTTGAGAAATCCGACAATAAGGGAAAGAAGAATTATCTGATTATGCTCAATTCCCTTGCACGTTATAATGGTTGCCGTAAGCTGCCGTTTTCTCTCATAGACTACAGATTCCTTAACGGATATAAGAAATTCCTAGATGGTCATCCTAGGGCGCAATCCTTATACTTGGGCAATATGCGGCATATCTTCAATGAAGCTATCAAAGAATATAATACGAATGGAAATGATATTATCAGAAGTAATCCTTTTGATAAATTCTCCGTTCCGAGGGATATTCCGCAGACAAAAGATAGGATAATCAGTGAAGAGAACCTTGTAAGAGTATTTAATTTCAAGGGGACTAGACGTGTAGGTATGGCAAGGGATTGTTATGTACTCTCGTTCTTTCTGATGGGAATGAATTCTGTTGATATATATGAATGTGTCAGCTATAATAAGGGTGTACTCGCCTACGATAGAGCTAAAACTAGAGATAGGAGAAACGATAATGCCCACATAGAAATTGTCGTACCTGACATCATCAAACCTTTGTTCCGAAAATATAAGGGAACAACAAGGGTCTTTGATTTCTATCAGAAATATAGCAATGCAGCCAATTTCAATAAGCATATAAATAAGGGATTGCATTTCATAGCTGACGAATTGGGCATTCCTCGTTTCGATTTCTACTCAGCCCGTCATACTTGGGCATCTATAGCAAGAAATAAACTAGGTATTGATAAGTATACCATTCACGAAGCACTCAATCACGTTTCGCAGTTAGATGTTACTGATATTTATATTCAAAAGGACTTTACGAATATCAATAAGGCAAACGAAAAGGTTGTTGAATATGTAACGGAATTGATAAAAAAGACGAAGAACGATGCTTGATTCTTTAGAGAGAGGGGAAATATTAATCTTCCCCCTCTTTTTTCTTGTCGTTATCCTTATCCTTTTTGTCCATTTTTGCACCTGTAGCTTTCATAATAGCCTTCAGAGCATCTTCGAAGTTCAAGGAGTCCTTACCGCCATTAGGGTGTTTTTCCCACCAGTCAGGGTCAACCCAACGCATAGCCTTGTCATACCAAGTTTGGTCGACGGATGTTTTCTTGCCATCTTGACTGATTAACAGATACCCACCTTGCCCATCGCTAGCAATTCGCTGAACTTGTTCAAGGTTGACCCACGTCTTTTGTTTTTCGCTATATACCCACATAATTATATGATTTAAATTATTTTTATTCCTATTGTGCAAAAGTACAGCGAAGTCTTAAAAATACCAAATAAAACCTATTTGTATGTTTCAAGTTTGACCAAATGTGAGTTATTTTGTGTACCTTTGCAGAAAATTCTTAAAATATGATACAAAGATTTACGGAAATGTACTACGATGATGCGGTGCGCTTCGCTCAGTACATACAAGCTACTGAAGGTGGCGAAATAGAACTTGTAAAAGAGGATGCCGATGGTTTCCCTCTTCCCCCTAAGCATAAGATATTTGGTAACATGGTTAATTGTCTGAAGGTAAGGAACTTTGAAATTGCTTATTTAGAGCAAAGAAGAAACCCCGATGATGACAAGAAACATCGTAATCGAAATCTCTATCGCTATATAATGGGGCAGAAGATTAAAGAGGTTAGAGAACTTAGTGGTATAACATTGGAGGAGCTGGCAGAAAAGTCCGGTTATAAGCCTAACAACATTCGTAATATTGAGATGGGGCGTTTTAATGCCGATATTGATACGCTATGTAATATTGTTGAGGCTATGGATGCCCATTTTGAGGTAATGAAGGATTAAAAGTCCTTTCGATATATAAAATATATTTAAATACGGAAATAAAAGCATTAAAAAACTTGCAAAATTAAGGTGTTATTCTTATCTTTGCATCGTAATATAAAAAGGTGAGACACACCGAAACAACTGTATCGGATTATGAATAAAGCATATTTGATTTTTAGCAAGAATACAAGTATTCAAGAATGTTGTACTTGGTTTCGCTATCGTGATGAAGCTTTAAGATACAACAAAGAACATTTTGAGAATGTATTTAAAGTTCTGCCACATGAGTTCGATTCTCTGAAAGAAGTAGACCCTTGCGAGCCAACAGAATTTATGGATTCTTCAAGATGCGAACATTGCTGGAGAAAGATAAAGTGTGATTATTTAAAACATATAGGAGATATGAATATGAAGAAAGAAGAAAATTTTAACCCACATGTTATTGATGACAGTGAGTTTGAAGAAGTCAGAAAGTCGTTTGAAGAGAAGTTTGGTGAAAAGAAGTAGTGTTTCACAATTAGCTAAAAGTGAGTTTAATAACCAGAACGCATTTGCTTGGATGAGAGAATATTGCTATCTTTGCATTGCGTTCCTTGAAATAATTAATTATGAGTAATAACAAAGAAGATTTTGATGCGCAGATAAGCGCATTTAAAGAGAAGTATCCCGATTTCAAGCCAGCCAAGGCTATTGAAGTTCTTAACTTGATTATGACAAGAAAGAATGCCAAGGAAATTCTTGAAGGAAAGAAGAAAGTTGAGTATCGAGCCTACACAGACCATTATATTGGTCGTTTGTTCGACAAGGATGTTTTGGAGTTCCTTAAGAAGCATGGTGAAGAAGAGGATGTTATCAAAGCGCAGGAGGATGGTATTGTTGACCCTTTGCGAGTAGTAAAAACAATCCACTTCCATGATTATAACAATTCGTGGTATCTCGATTGTGATGTATTGGTAAATGATACTTGTATCGTTATGAAAGAAGATATTGATTTTCTTCACGAAAAGTATGATAGCCATGATTTGGATGAAATGTACGAAGCATTGGAGCTTAAAAAGGAAAAAGAACGTCCTTTGTTTTTCTTCTTTGTTGTTGATAAGGTAAAAGAAACGACTCTAAAGTAGGTGGGCGTAAGTCCACCGAGCCTAGATAATTCCCCAAGGGGAGTAGTTTATGATTCGTGGACTTAAAACGTTACAACTATGTCAGAGGCATCAAAAGGTTATCGTTATTCTCAATGGAGAGCGGTAACAAATCGTACAACTGGTCTTAGGGCTGGTGAAAGACGTGAACGTGGCAGAAATGTTGAGTACCGAAACACAGGCGCACAGGGAACTACTTATGGTGGTGCTATGCGTACTTTGGCAGCACGTACCGCAGCTAACAATGTCACAGAACGTGTAAACCGCAGACTTAGAAGAGGTTAAAAGTCAAAAGGGGTAGAATGAATTAACTTTCATTCACCCCTTGTTTTTAAGGAGAATAATGTATGCAAGAACTAAAAAGAGCAAGAGAAATCATTGATGATGTTTCCAAGGAGACAGATAGTATATTACTTTTCCATTCTCTGAGTGGAAAGGATTCTATCGTATTGCTTGACTTATGCTACAAGAAGTTCAAGAGAGTTGTGGTAGTATTCATGTATATAGTAAAAGACTTGGAACATATTATGCGTTACTATAATTACGCTAAAGCCAAGTACCCGAACATTGAGTTTGTTCAAGTTCCTCATTATGCCTTATTTTATGATATAAAAACCGGATATATGGGAATAAAACAAGACCCTAAGCAAAGACAATGGACATTAGCTGATATAACCGAAAAACTCAGGAAGAGACTTGGTGTAGAGTGGGCTTGTTATGGATTTAAACAATCCGATTCTTTGAACAGACGGCTTATGCTTAGAAGTTATACGGATGGAAAGGAAGCTATCAATTGGAAGACGAAGAAATTCTATCCTTTATCTACATATAAAAACAAGGAAATAATGGATTATATTCTTGACCATCGTTTAAAGAACCCAGAAGCAAATGGAACGAATAAACAAAGTTCAGGAGTTGATGTTGAGGATATTGAGTATCAGAAATTTCTCAAAGAGTTTTATCCGGCAGATTTAGAGAAAATATACAAGGTATTCCCAATGGCAAGGATAGTTATGTTGAAAGCTGATAAAAACAAGGAGGAACTGAAATGAAAAAAGGAAGTGAAACAAAGATAATCAAGAGGTCTCAAATAAACTTGAACCCTTGCAACCCGAAGGTACATACCGATGCGGACATTAAACAGCAAAAAGCCAATATTAAGAAAGTTGGTCTTATTGGTGGTATTCAATGGAATGAAACAACAGGAAATCTCATAGATGGGCATAAACGAGTGATGAGCGTTGACCTTATCCAAGGTTATGATGGTACTCCCGAAACAGATTATGACATCAAGGTAGAAGCCGTTGATTTTGACGAAAAGACCGAGAAAGAGCAATTGTTGTTTATGGCGAAGTCGCAAGACCCGATAGATTACAACTTGGTTGCCAAGAACTTTAGTATAGATGAAATAGATTTCAAGGCTGCTGGCTTCACGGAACAAGATACTGAACAAATCAAGATGTTACAAGATGATTTGGAAGCATCATTGAAGGATTCCGGCATGGATGACTTTAGTGAGGATTTCTTGAATGAACCAATAGCTTCAGTTACTACTTCAACGCAAATGACCGAATTACCCAACATCGAAAAAACATCTGAAGAGATAGTGGCCGAGCACGCAGCTAAGCCAAAGATGACAAAGGAAGAGGTCAAGGAGCAAAAACTGCATTGTACTGATGTCGGAAAGAAAAGAAAGGAAGATATTGATAACTTTATTTTCATTGACTTCGAAAGTATTGAGCAAAAACGGCTTTTCTGTGATATGTTGCACATGGAAGCCGCTAACTCTATGCGTATTTCCGGAAGCCAGATTTTAGGTTTGTTGTAATATGGGACGCAAGCGAATAAAGCCTCTTGTAGTGAGGAAGAATCCCATAGATGTTGCCAATATGGTAATTGATATGGCTAGGGAACAGAGTAAGGATTGTATCGTTATGATGTCTCTTGGCAAGGACTCCATTGTTACATTGGACTTATTATATGAAAAGTTTGAGCGGATAGTATGTGTATTTATGTATCTCGTAAAAGACTTAGAGCATATACAACGATGGATAAACTGGCTGAAGGCTAGATACCCGAAGATAGAGTTCGAGCAGATACCACATTGGAATACAACATACAATCTTCATTATGGAGTTTATTGCGTTCCGAATCCAAAAGTAAAGGTTCTTAATCTTTCTATGGTAGTAAAAGCCTTAAAAAAGCGTTTCGGAATAGAATACGTATTCTTTGGTATGAAGAAAGCAGACTCGATGAACCGAAGCCTTATGTTGAAGTCGTATGAGGATGAAAATTACATTCATGGTGGAAACTGTTATCCTCTTGCTGATTTTACTCAAAAGCAAATCTTGCAATATATGAAACATCGGCATCTGCCTAAGCCGATAATGTACTCCAGAGCATTGCGCTCGGAGAATGCAGAGGTAGGGAATGCGTCAGGCGGTTTGTCTTTGGACTTGGATTGTTTCGCATGGCTAAGGGATAATGCACCCGAAGACTTAGAGCGAATATATAAGGTATTTCCACAAAGTAGGGTAATACTTTATAGGTATGATAACAGATAATGTTCTTT
>ULTO01019369.1_pt1 | contig 14204 bp, 8 predicted proteins | sample 1957601 | NCBI WGS metagenome assembly ULTO01 (sample SAMEA4835734, study PRJEB28245) | human gut metagenome | biome: gut microbiome; material: fecal sample | place: Denmark | collected 2008 | reverse complement strand
CGGCACTGCTTATTCTTATACCCAGCCGGGGCTACTGGTTTCTTGAAAACTTTCCAAAACGCAGAACACCCACGGTGGACGGAATGTCCTTCCGAGGATGTTTGTCGGAGGGTGTTGACATTTTCTTGAAAAGTGTTGAACATCAGGGGGAAAGCGGACACGATGTCCGCGTCAGCCGATTGTCGACATGGATGTCGACTGTAGGCGGCCCCGTCATGACGAGAACTACTCATCACTTTTCGTAGAAAATTCACACCCGGAGACCTTACATCGAGGAAGGATGTTCCGTTCGCCATGGGCGTTCGTGGATTTGAAACTACCATTCGCAATGAGCCACACTATTCATAAGATTGTCAGCATAAAACGCTGCCAATCTTATTTCATATCGCGGCGTTCGCCGCATCTCGGCATAAGTAAAGACAGCGAATTGTGCGCAAGCGCCCATCGCTGTCTTCACTATGCCTATGCGCGGCTCATTGCTCGCGTAACTTTCTATTTAGAATAATGTCTGCTGCACATATCTCTCGGGGAATTCATTCAGGTAAGCGAAGCATTCCTTCGGTGAGCATAGAATACTATTGGCTGAGCAGGTATTGCGAATTAAGGCCATGAGTTCTTTGGCGTGAGGGCTGGGAATATCATAGGCATTTCCGTAAGTATGGACATATTTTTGCCGAATGCCGGGAAAATCACGATCCAGAGCCTGATAGAAAAATTCCCGATCTCCTTCCCGCAACGTGACTCCTACATCGAACAGCAGGATTCCCTTCACATCCGCCTGCAGGCAATAGTCAAGAAGCCCCTCGATATTTTCTCGGGTATCATTAATAAAAGGAAGAATGGGAGTCATCCACACAAGGGTGGGAATTCCCAATTCCTTACATTTCATCAGCACCTCGAAACGTTCTCTCGTGGTAGAGACATTAGGCTCTATTTTCCGGCACAAATCCTCATCATAAGTAGTAAACGTCATCTGAACCACTGCCTTGGCTTTCTGATTAATAGATTGCAGCAGATCCAGATCCCGAAGCACCAGGCTGGCTTTTGTGAGCACGGTCACACCATATTCATATTGATCGATCAGCTCCAGACATTTTCTGGTCAATCGCAGCTCTTTTTCAGCCGGAAGATAAGGATCGCACATAGCACCGGTACCAATCATACACCTGTGACGCTTGGAGCGCAGCGCTTGTTCCAACAGCTCCGGTGCATTTCCTTTCACTTCGATATCTTCAAAAGCATGTGTAAAGCCGTAGCACTTACTGCGACTGTCGCAATAGATGCAGCCGTGAGAGCATCCGCGGTAAATATTCATTCCGTTATTCTGAGACAGAATCCCCTTTGCCTGTACAAAATGCATGGCGGATAGCTCCTTTCTGAAAGCACTGTATATAGTTTCATGGTAGCATATCGTGTGAATGAACACAATGAAATGCAGGAAAATAAATTTAGGCAAATAAAAGCTAATTTTACTAGCTAAATAAAATTAAAAATGATACAATACAGGAAATGAAACACAAATGGGATACTTGGAAGGGAAGGTATTGTATGGAGGCATTTCGCGCTGTGAATTTTGCGGTTTTTCCGCACAGAGGAGTATTGGGTTCGGGAGAATCCAGAAAAAGTATGGAGGAAATGGTACGAAGCATCCATACGAATTGGGTGATATTCACACCATCGGGGATGCAGGAAACACCTTACAGTGAGGAAATCCGTTATGATGGGGAGAAAAGCTGTACGGATGAGGAACTGTATGATATGATTCGATATGCACAGAGCCTGGGACTGAAAGTTGCTTTGAAACCGACGGTGAATTGTGACAATGGTGTCTGGCGGGCACGAATCAGCTTTTTTGACCATGATGTACCTTGCGAACCCAAATGGGGCAACTGGTTCGAGAGTCACATTGCCTTTCAGAAACATTATGCACAGATTGCGCAGCGGACAGGCTGTGAATTGTTCCTGGCGGGGTGTGAAATGACCATGACGGAGCACCGGGAGACAGAGTGGAGAAAACTTATCGCGGAAGTACGGACGGTATATGACGGACCTGTCGGTTATAATTGCGACAAATATGGAGAAGATCATATTACATGGTGGGATGCCGTGGATGTGATTGCGTCCAGCGGATATTATCCCATAGACGACTGGGACAACCAGTTAGACCGGATCGAAAAGGTTGTGAAAAAATTTCAGAAGCCCTTTTTGTTTTCGGAAGCGGGTTGCATGAATATTCATGGTTCTGCGCAGGTTCCGAATAACTGGGAACTGCAGGGTGAAGAGGATGATGCGGAACAGGCGGACTGGTACCGGTCAATGTTTACAGCCTGCAGAAAACGTGACTGGGTGAAAGGCTTCGGCATCTGGGATTGGCCGGGAAATTTGGAAGGATTGAGCCCTTATGCGGTATGCGGACGTCCTGCGGAGAATGTGATCGCAGAAGAGTATGGCAGGAGAGAGTAAAGCAGGCAATCGAAAGATCATAACAGAAAATGTCGAAGCAACAGAAAACAGAGTAGAAGGTATGGGAAAATGGAACAGCAGAAAAAGATTATAAGTATAGCGGATTTGCCGCAAGTGCGGGTATTGGGCCGGACCACGGGAAAAGATGTGATCAATTTATTCTGGACCGGCAGCGGTATAGAATTTCTATATACTGGCAGTGAATTGTGGCTGGAAGTAAATGCTGATTACGACACGATGGAGCCATGGCTGGCGGTAGAACTGAATGGTGCCCAGATCAGCCGTTTTCCGGTTAATAAAGGGAAAAATGAAGTATGCCTGTTTCGAGGAATGACAGTAGGAAAGCCGAAGCATGTACGGATTCTGAAGGAAGTACAGGCTATGCACCAGGACCCGCTGCACATGATACAGATTTTGGGATTGCAATATGGAGATGGGGAATTTTTGGTTCTGCCGGATCCTGAATATCGCCTGGAATTTGTAGGAGACAGTATTACCAGTGGAGAGGGAACTATGGGGCCGGTAGGTGAGGAAGACTGGATCAGTGCGTTCTTCTCTGCGGAAAATACATATCCCCGTATGGTATCGGATGCGCTTTCTGCGGAATATCGTGTGGTGTCCCAGAGTGGCTGGGGAATCGTCACCGGCTGGGATGGCATTGTAGAGAATAAGATTCCTCCCTATTATAAACAGGTCTGCGGATTGCTTACCGGGGAGCGAAATGCTTCGCTGGGAGCACTGGAAGACTATGATTTCAAGGCATGGCAGCCGGATGCCGTGATCATTAATCTGGGAACCAACGATGCCACAGCAATCCAGTCCGCAGCGGAACTGGTAAGAGAATGGGCAGGAACCCGTGACATAAAAGAAGTCAAAAAGATCCTGACTACAGCAATCCAAGATTTCCTGAAAGCTGTGCGTGACTGCAATCCTGAGGCACAGATCATCTGGGGCTATGGTATGCTGGGAGACAATTTCCTGCCCGTCATCCGTGAAGCGGTGGAAACCTACGCGGAACAGACTGGTGATACCAGAATCCACTTTTTACAACTTCCCAACACCACACCGGACACCGTAGGCAGCCGCCTGCATCCCGGAGTGAAAGCTCATCGCAAAGCAGCACAGGTGATAGAAAAGTATTTGCTGGAACTTTTTAAACAATAAATTTATAAAATCTTAAGGAATATGTGCCGAAAAATGTGACAACTCCGGATTAAACTGGGACTCAAAGAAAGCAATTAACTCTGGGGGGCAGCAATATGACACAGGAGAATCGTTCGAGCAGACAACCGGATCTGGAAATGATACAGGTGCGAAGAAATCCGTATCTGGTGGATTACCGGACTGGAAAAAATATAGTCAGACACGTAGGAAGACGTGTAGGACAACCGCAAGACAGACAGACCGGAAGATACGCCGATCAATCACGAAGCAATCATACCGGAGGACGCACAGAACGGTCACAACATAGCATATCGGCAATGCCGCAGGAAAGCGGAAGGAAGAAATCACATCCGCAGTATTCGACGACAGCACAGCAGAAAAACAAGGCCTGGCGGCAGGAGCAGGGTCATCCGGGCAATGCATATGAGCAAAATGTTTACAAAGACAATACTTACAGCACCCGCGTCAGACAACGCCGGGTCAGAGCCGAGAGGCAGCGCCGCCGCAGACAGGCAAGAATCCGCAGATATATTAAGATTTCCCTGCTGTGTGCCAGCATTCTTGCAGGAATCTTTATGTTGAAAAATTTGTTGGAAGTACCTGCCAGCACTGCGGAAGCCAGTACTCCTGTGGAAGTTGCGGCAGAAGCTGTGCAGCGGATCGAAAAACAGATCGGGGAGACCACGGGAACCCGGATCCAGGGACTTCCGGCGGATGTATATGCAGCACATCCCAACTGGACAGAAGATTTTCTCACCGTGAATGAATATTCCAGACCGGGAGATCCCCTGACGGAAGTGAAAAATATTTTTGTACATTACACGGCGAATCCTGGGACCAGCGCGGCCCAGAACCGCAGCTACTTCGAACAGCTGAAAGACAATCATGAACGCAGTGCCAGTGCCCATTTTATCATTGGCTATGATGGCGAGATCCTTCAGTGCGTTCCTCTGGACGAGATCGCCTATGCAGTACAGACCCGCAATGAGGATTCTATTTCTATCGAATGCTGCTACAAGGCGGATAACGGCCAGTTTACTCAGGAGACCTATGATTCTCTGATCAAATTATTGAAATGGCTGACTGATGCCTATGACCTGCAACCCGATGACATCTTGCGCCACTATGATTGTGGCGGAAAGAAATGTCCCATTTACTATACGGAGCATGAAGATGCCTGGAACAAACTGAAAGAAGACGTGAAAAACCTATAGAGAATTGCGAACGGAGGAACTTTTTTCCAAAAGGAAAAGGTTCCTTTTCGTTAGTCTTGTTTTACGAAAACAAGTTTGCTAGAATAGAACGGTAATAAGCAACAGACAAGGCCTTGCGGGGCAGAAATGAGGAGTAACATGAATTTATTATCACCTTCAATTCTTTCGGCGGATTTATGGAAACTGGGAGAGGATATCAAAGCTGTGGAAGGAGCAGGAGTCCCCTGGCTGCATGTAGACGTGATGGACGGATTGTTTGTACCGTCGATTTCCTACGGTATGCCGGTATTAAAAGCTGTCAGATCCCACACGGATATGTTTCTCGATGTGCATCTGATGATCGAGAAACCGGAACGTTATGTGGATGAGTTCGCTGCCTGTGGTGCGGACCTGGTGAATTTTCACCTGGAAGCCACAGAAGATGTGGAGGGATGCATTGAAAAAATACATGCCACAGGCAAAAAGACCGGCATCACCATTAAGCCCGCCACTCCGGCAGAGGCAGTGGAACCTTATCTGGAACTGGTGGATATGGTGCTGGTAATGACAGTGGAGCCCGGATTCGGCGGACAGAAGCTGATCCCGGAGTGCCTGGATAAGGTACAGGTGATCCGCAAAATGATCAACGATAAGGGGCTGTCTACCGATCTGGAAGTAGACGGTGGTATCAATCTGGACAATGTAGCATTTGCCATGGAAAAAGGAGCCAATGTCATTGTAGCCGGTTCCGCTGTATTTAAGGATGATATTGCAGCCAATGCAAAGGCATTTCTGAATAGATTACAATAGTTCAAAAGAATGTCTGACGGTGAAATTACGGAGCGGCCGATACTGGAAAAATGTCTGTCTGTGAAGCGGAGGTAAACAGGATAATCGCCATAAGGTATAAGGCAGCTTCGCAGATGGCACAGGTGGAAAGGCCGGTAACCAAGCCGGAAGACGGATAAGGAGGAACGAAGGATGGAATTACAGATATTGCATGCAATTCAGGGGATCCATCAGGAATGGCTGACAGAGATCCTGCGTTTTTTTACTACGATCGGAGAAAGCGGGCTTGTATGGATTGCCATCGCCATCGTCCTGACATGTATACCGAAGACCAGAAAATGCGGTCTGACTATGATGATCGCAATGGCTATTACCTATCTGGTGGGGAATCTGTTTCTGAAAAATGTGATCGCCAGACCCAGACCCTGCGCAGTCGACAACAGTGTCATATTGAAGATCCCGTTTCCTTCTGAATATTCGTTCCCTTCGGGACACAGCTCCAATGGATTCGCCGGTGCAGTGACGATCTTCTGTTATTATCGTAGAGCAGGACTCTTAAGTCTGCTCATGGCGGCACTTATTGCATTTTCCAGACTTTACTTCTTCGTTCATTACCCGACGGATATCCTGGGCGGAATCTTATTGGGAACGCTGGATGCGCTGTTGGCGGTCTGGCTTGTGAAACACTTGGAGAACCGTGCAGATGCGCAGTCTGCATCGAACGCAGATAAAACCGAACACGTGCAGGAAAAATAAAATAACGGGACAGAAACCGGGATCAGACAGAAAGGGCAAAAACTTTGATGAACAGCAGAACGTTATGGAATGATAATTGGTATTTTGCCAAAACGGAATTAGGTGTGAAATGGGAAGACAGGCAGATCTGGGAAGCCAAAATGCAGCCGGTGGATCTGCCCCATGACTGGTTGATCTATGATACGAAGAATCTCTATGAAGACAGCATCGGCTGGTATCGGAAGAACTTTGCCTATGCCCCGGATAAAACAGGAAATGATGACCGTGTCATTTTGCGCTTCGAAGGTGTTTACATGGATTCTGAGATCTGTGTCAACGGAACAAAGCTTGGAGAATGGAAATATGGCTATTCCACCTTTGACTGGGACATTACGGACAGTCTGCGGGAGGGAGAAAATGAAGTGGCCCTTCGCGTCGTATTTCAGTCACCCAACAGCAGATGGTACAGCGGTGCCGGAATCTATCGTAATGTATGGATGATATGTCTGCCGGAGACACATATCCCGCTGGACGGCATCTACACCTCTTCTGTGGAGACGCAAAAAGGCTATGACCTGACCATCGATACGGAGTTGAAATGGGGAACGGACAACGGAAATTATGCACTGGAATATTGTCTGTATTATACAGGGGACAGTAAAAGCTCCGCAGAAACAGCAAGCAGGGAGATTTTCCGGGTAAAGCAGCCCCTTGACGGTGGACAGGAGAAGACATCTGTGACGATTCCTGTGGACAATCCGAGGAAATGGGACATTACGGATCCTTACTTGTATGAGCTGCAGGTATGCCTGTGGAGAGACATGTTGCGGGAAAACGGTAGTGCGGAGACGATCGGTAACAGTGCATCACAGAGAACAGAACAACAACCGGTGCGGGAGACCAACAGCCGGGAACTATGTCAGGAAGAACATCTTCGCATCGGTTTCCGCACCATGCAATTTGATCCTGTCAGGGGCTTTTTATTAAACGGCAGAAAAGTGCGCCTGAACGGTGCCTGCGATCACCATGACCTCGGAGCACTGGGAGCGGCTTTTCACAAAGAAGCCATGCGCCGGAAATTTGAACTCATGCGTTCCATGGGTGTCAATGCTGTGCGGACTTCCCACAATATGCCCGCTGTGGAACTGATGGAACTGGCGGATGAGATGGGATTTCTGATCGTATCCGAAGCGTTCGATATGTGGGAGATGGCAAAGAATCCTTATGATTATGCCAGATTTTTCAAGGAATGGATGGAGAAGGATGTACGCAGCTGGATCCGCAGAGACCGCAATCATCCTTCCGTTATCATGTGGAGCATTGGCAACGAGATTCCGGATACCCATGCGGATGCCCATGGACAGGAGATCACCCGTAGCCTCCTTGCAGTAGTCAGAAAGTGGGATTACCGGAAGGTGGCACCGGTGACGATCGGTTCCAATTACATGCCCTGGGAAAATGCCCAGAAATGTGCGGATATCGTGAAAGTGGCGGGCTATAACTACGCGGAAAAATATTATGCGGAACACCATGAAAAGCATCCGGACTGGATCATCTACGGAAGTGAGACTTCTTCTGTGGTCCAGAGCCGCGGAATATATCATTTTCCCCTGGAGCGGGCGACCTTGATCGAAGCGGATGAGCAGTGCTCCGCACTGGGTAACAGTACCACAAGCTGGGCAGCAAAAAATACGGAATATTGTATTATTATGGACAGAGATACTCCCTATTCCTGCGGCCAGTTCATCTGGACGGCTATTGACTATATCGGTGAGCCGACTCCCTATCAGACGAAAAACAGCTATTTCGGACAGATGGACACGGCGGGATTTCCCAAAGATTCTTATTACGTTTTCCGTTCGGAATGGACGGATGGGAAAAAAGATCCCATGATCCATGTATATCCCTATTGGGATTTTAACCCGGGACAGCAGGTGGATGTGCGGATCACCAGTAATGCCCCGGAGGTGGAACTATTCGTAAACGGAGTGTCGCAGGGAAAACAGCAGATCGACCATCAGAAGGGAACAGTATTACAGCCTTCCTGGAAAGTACCGTATGTACCCGGCAGTATCTGTGCTGTGGCTTATGACGAGACCGGCAGGGAAATCGCCAGACAGGAGAGACATTCCTTCGGCAACACAGATCATTATATAGTAAAAGCCAATAAATCTACCATGTGCGCCAACGGCGAGGATATGATCTTCGTGGAGATCTCTGCGGAGGACCGGGATGGATACCCTGTGGAAAATGCTTCCGATTATGTGAGAGTGACCGTGGAAGGCGCTGGACGTCTCATAGGCTTGGACAATGGTGACAGTACCGATTACGATGCCTACAAGGGAACTGTCCGTAAGCTGTTCCAGGGGAAACTACTGGCGATGATCGCAGCGAAAACGATTCCCGGGGAGATTCGTGTGACTGTGGAGGATGCATGGGCAGCCACAGTGAACAGCATGACCAATGAAACCGGTACTGGAACAGCAACGGCAGCTGCCGGGCACCGCACGGCGACAGTGACGTTACAGGCAGTCGAAGCACCGATTCGTCCCGGTGTCTGCGCAACAGAAGAAAACAGAGAATATCCGCCCGCCTTTGTGGATCCCGGATTTGTTCCGGTGCGGAAACTGGAAATGAGCGCTCCCTATATGAGATTGACACCGGAGAAGCCGTATGTATTGCTACATACCCGTATCTATCCCATGGAAGCCACAGACCGTAAGCTTCTCTGGAGCATTACTGACGCTTCCGGTATCCCCAGCCCTGTGGCAAAACTGGAGGAACTGGAAGACGGCGAGAGCATCCGGATCACAGGCGTCAGTGATGGCAGTTTTCAGGTAAGGTGTATGACCTGTAACGGAACAACCAATATTAAAATGATTTCCCAACTTGACTTTGCAGTGGAGGGCATGGGACAGACGTTCCATTCTCCGTATGAGCCGGTGACGGGTATTTCTTATGTCGGAAGTTTTGGCGGAGACGTAAGCCGCGGAGTGGAGAACAGTGCCGGAACGGACAAGGCACAGCCTACCGGACTGGTCTATGAAGCGTTAGACTTTGGTGAATTCGGAAGTGACGAGATCACGCTGTCCATTTTTGCCAACGATAATGATCCCCACCGGATTCAGATATGGAAGGGAGAGCCCGAAGAGAGCGGTTCCGGGACACAGGGAACACTGGTGGGTGAAATAACCTATCAGAAGCCGGGCATCTGGGAAGTCTTCCAGCCGGATACCTTCGTATTGCCCCGGAGATTAAAGGGTGTAACAAAACTGACAATAGTGTCAGAAGATAAAATTTTCCTGAAAGAGTTCCATTTCACCAGACAGGAAAAAGCTTATGCAAGACTGAGTGCTCTCACGGACGGAGTTACTTATGGTGACAGCTTTGTGAGAACCGGGGATGCCGTTGAACAGATCGGCAATAATGTCTCTTTCGAATTTACGGATATGAACTTTGGAGAAGCGGGAACCGATAGCATTGTCATCTGCGGAAGAACTCCTTTACAGCAGAATACGATCCAGCTTAGGTTTACCGATGGAGCTACACAGGTACTTCCCTTCCCGCACAGCGAGGAATATAGGGAACTGCGTTTCCCTCTGGAAAGAGTGACAGGAGAGCAGAATGTGACCTTCGTTTTCCTGCCGGGATGCAATTTTGATTTCAAATGGTTCCGGTTTGAAAAAAGCGGATCTGAGGAGTAAGTGATAACTATGAGCAAATGGAACAGAAAAATATGGGCAGCAATACTGGTGGTGGGAATGACAGCGTCTCTGACTGCCTGTGGAGGCAGCAAAGGAGAAAACAGCAATGCGTCTGCTGCCGGTACACAGAATGAGACTGCCACCGTACAGGATGAGAGCACGGACAGTAACACTGACAGCACCGGCAGTACCACGTCTCTGGTGCAGGACAACCGGGTACTGCAGATCCCGGACGACAACTACCGTACCTACTATGAGCTTTTCGTATATTCCTTCTATGACAGCGACGGTGATGGCATTGGAGATCTACAGGGCGTACTGGAAAAGCTGGATTATCTGAATGACGGAGATGATACCACGGATATGGATCTGGGAATCAATGGTATCTGGCTCATGCCGGTGATGCCCTCCGTCACCTATCATAAATACGATACCACGGATTATGAGAATATCGATCCGCAGTACGGCACTCTGGAAACGTTTCAGGAGTTGCTGACGGCCTGTCATGACCGTGGGATCCGTGTGATCCTGGATCTGGCGATGAACCATTCGTCCAGTAAACATCCCTGGTTTTTGCAGGCTGTAGAATATCTGAAAAATCTGCCGGAAGGCACTGAGCCTGACTCCTCAGAATGTCCTTATGTGGATTATTACCATTTTTCAAGGGAAGCCCTGAGCGGATATGCACAGGTAAATGGGACAGACTGGTATTATGAAGCGAGATTCTGGGACGGAATGCCGGATCTGAATCTGGAGAATGAGGCGGTACGCCGGGAATTTGAGCAGATCGCGGACTTCTGGCTGGATATGGGTGTGGATGGCTTCCGACTGGATGCGGTGAAAGAGTATGTTACCGGATCCACAGAGGACAATGTGGAAATTCTAAGCTGGTTCGCGGATTATGTTCATGGCAAAGATCCGGAGAATTATCTGGTGTGTGAATGCTGGACGGATCAGAATACCTATGCCAAATATTATGAGAGCGGCGTGGACAGCATGTTTGATTTTGCTTTTGCCGACAAGTCCGGTATCATTGCCAATGTGATGAACGGTAAGGCATCGGCAACATCTTATGCAAAGAATCTGGAAACAGAGCAGGGCATGTATGCGCAGTACAATCCGGATTATATCAATGCTCCCTTCTACACCAATCATGATATGGGACGCAGTGCAGGTTACTATGCCGGGGAGAATAGCGAAGCTCAGACGAAAATGGGCAATGCCCTTAATCTCTTAATGAATGGCAATGTATTCCTCTATTATGGGGAAGAACTGGGCATGAAGGGCTCCGGCAAAGACGAGAACAAACGGGCCCCCATGTACTGGAACAAGGACGGCAATGCGGAAGGCATGTGTAAGGGCCCGGCAGATATGGATGATTTCCGGATGAAATTTGACAGTCTGGAAGAACAGCAGGAGGATCCCGATTCCATCTATAATTATGTGAAACAGGTGATCCGTGTCCGCAACCAGAACCCGGTGATCGCCAGAGGCACCACCGCTTATCTGGAGCAGTATTCCGGTGAACAATGCTTTGCCCTGACAAGAAGTGACGAGAACAGCAGCTTATTGATGTTAGGCAATACTTCTGCGGAGACCGCAACAGTAGATCTGAGCGGACTTACGATAGGAAAGACGGCAGCGGAGGAGCTGGTACTGCTTGGGGAGCTTTATACCGGAGAAGAGACTGCGGAGCGTACCGGTGCAGAAATCACGCTTCCGGCCTGGTCGATCCTGATCCTGGGAGAAGAATGATACAGAAAAAAGAATACAGAAATAAAAAACAGGTCTGTGGGCGAACCCTACAGACCTGTATGCTTTCTTACAAAATCTTCAAATTCGTTTACCGGTAACGGCTTCGAGAAGTAGTAACCCTGAATATCATCACAGTGAAGATTCTTCAGAAACTCTACCTGATCCGAAGTTTCTACCCCCTCTGCGGTAATAGTCATACCGAAGCTCTGCAGCAGCTGCGTGATGTGCAACAGCAGCTTTTCACCGTTCCGGTCACCAATGTAATCGATCAGACTCTTATCCAGCTTGATTGTATCGAAATGCATGACATTCAGCGAAGACAGAGAAGAATATCCGCTTCCGAAATCATCCAGCAGTAGAGTAAATCCCGCTTCATGGAACTGCTCGATCAGGGAGGAGATATCACTGTTATTAATGGTAGCACTCTCGGTGATCTCCAGCGGAACATATTTCGGATCCAGCTGGAAAGAATTCAAAAGCTCCCGGTACTTATCTACCACATTGCTGTAGTATAGGCTGACTCTGGAAATATTTACAGAAATCGGATACAATTTTGCTCCAGCCTGCAGCCATCTCTGCTGTTGTGCGCACACCGTGCGGAACACATATTCGTCCAGTGTTGTGATATTACCGTTTTTCTCAAATAATGGAATGAACTTGCCGGGAGAGAGCATGGTGCCGTCGGGGCGCTTCCAACGGATCAGAGCCTCCGCTCCCAGAATGTTTCCGGTGACGGGGTCTACCTTCGGCTGATACCACAGCTGGAATTCTCCGTTCTTCAGGGCATCTTCGAAGACATCTTCCATCAGACGATCCTCGGAGAGCTGTTTGATATCCAGCTCATCATAAAAAGCATAATGCCTGGTACGTTTTCCTTTTATCGGATACATGGCCTGTACAGCCTTGCCGTAATTCTGTTCGATTTCCTTATGATCGGCGGTCTCATAGATGCCGCACAGTGGGAACAGTTTCGGAATATTAAGCTTTGTGGACAAATTGGAAATATCCTGACACAGGCACTCCAATCTGGGTTCTAAGGTACACCGGTCATTATCCCGCAGGAACAGGATGAACCGGTCTGCATTGATGTGGGCAGAAAATTCACCCAGATGTGTACCGGTTTGCAGGAGCTTCCATACTTCCAACAGTGTTTCGTCACCCTTGGCCACACCACAGGTATTATTGATCAGCTTGAAATCCTGAAGATCCAGGGCAACATAGAAGCCGCTGTCTCCGCCTCGGTGGGATAATTTCTCCTTGAAGCAGGCAAAATTATCACCATTTGTCAGAGGATCCACATAAGCCAGACGATATAACTGCCTGCGCCGTGTCCGGATACTGTGCACAAAAGCAAAAGTACCGACTCCGGCGATCACAATGATCAGCAGGATCAGCAGCCGCACCTGAAACAATATCGGAGCGGAACGACTGGAAAGTACCTGATCGGGAACAATAGTCAGGGCGAACCACTGTCTGTCGCTGCGGAGATTGTCCATTGCAGCCGCATAGTAATAATACTTCTGACTGCCTCCATAGAAATGACCACCGCTGGAAGAAGAACTCTGAAGCAGCGTATGCAGATCCTGCAAGGGCTGGTCGTTACGGGCATTCTGAGTCAGATAATCGGACATACGGTCGGCTTCCTGCAGGGAAGCCGGTGCATTGGAAGATGTGGCGATCAGGTCACCGTCCTGATTTACCAGACAGCTGAAGCCCTGATTATTAAAGGATTGTACGCTTAAAACTTCTTCAAAATGCTGGTTCCGATAGGTGGCAAATAAAACACCGATAATGGAATCACTCTGATCATACACAGGAATGCTGAATACATTGATGGGTTCCGGAGTACCGAGGCGATCCTGGAGGGTATTGGTAATACCAGGAAGTCCCTGCATACCATCCTTAAAAAAATCTCTGCTGGACAGATCCTGTACATAGCCATCGGTGCTTATCACCTGACCGTCCGGTGAGACGAAACCGATCCGTTTAAACTCATAGGTGGAGACAAAAGATCCCAACTGTGTAGCAATGGATTTTGCATTGACTGCATCCGGGGAAACGCTGATCGCATCGGCAAGGCTGTATAATAAGTTGAAGTTTTCACGGAGCTCCTGTTGTACGATCAGGGCATTCTGCGTGGCAACATCCCGGAGAGTGGACTGTACTTCTTCCTCTGTATCCTGTGTGATCTGGGCAGAACTCCACATAACTGTGGAAATTACCAGCACCAGAGCAATGCTCAGAATGATCAAGGCCTGTTTTGGTAATTTACTTTTTTTCATTTTATATCCTCTTATGTATGTTATAAAAATTACCTTATATAATATACCATTATACACATTTACGATTGCATGGCAACAAAAACTGCATTGACAGTCCGGATTTCCTGTGCTACTGTAAG
>ULTO01018980.1_pt1 | contig 14262 bp, 11 predicted proteins | sample 1957601 | NCBI WGS metagenome assembly ULTO01 (sample SAMEA4835734, study PRJEB28245) | human gut metagenome | biome: gut microbiome; material: fecal sample | place: Denmark | collected 2008 | reverse complement strand
TTATCCCGGCGCCCTGATAATGATTCTGTCCTCCTCCACTTCAACACGGACTTTATTCCCTTCCACACCAATCCTTTTTAAATCCTCCTTTGAAAGCTGCAGCCTGCCTGCCTTATCCAAAACCGCAAACGCCTCATGGGAAGACGCCGTCTCCAGATCTCCTACTTCATCAAGCCTCTTCCCATAGCTTTCCTTCATGATTTCCTCACTGCTTACCTTTCCGTCGCAGATACGCACTACCCGGTTTACCTTTCTGGCAAGATTCCTGTCATGGGTCACGATTACAACGGACAGCCCCGTTTCTTCGTTTAATTTCCGGAATACATCCAGGATATAAGCAGATGTTTTGGTATCCACTGCACCGGTGGGTTCATCCGCCAGCAAAAGTCCCGGACGATTAGCCAGGGCTATTGCAATGGCGATCCTCTGCTGCTCTCCTCCGGAAAGCTCGTTTAATTTAGAATGGCGTTTGTGCTCCATGCCCACTCTCTCCAAAAGCTCTAAGGCATATTCCTTTCCGAAGGTTTCCCCTTTTTTCTCTTTATTTCTAAAATGCATGGGAAGCTCCACATTCTGCAGGGCGGTCAGATAGGGAAAAAGATTTCTGGCATTGTTCTGCCAGACAAATCCCACATCCTTTTGTTTATACTCACGAAGTTCCCCTTCCTTCATGGCAAATAAGTCCTTATCGTTTACAAAAAGCTTTCCCGCGGAAGGACGGTCGAGGCCGCCAACCATATTTAAAAAGGTGCTCTTCCCGCTTCCGCTGTTGCCGATGATCGCCATCAGTTCCCCCCGCTTTACCGTAAGCTCCAGCCCCTGTAACGCCATGACCTCCAAATCCTTAGTCTTATAAATCTTAACCAGGTTTTCACACATGATAATGTTTTCCGACAATTTGACCATCCTCCATTTCATAGCAGACGTCGCCCACATCAAACAATCCCGCATCATGGGTCGTCATAATAATGGAAACTCCCTCTTTTTTTACCAGATCCTTAAATACCTTGATGACCTGCAGCGCCGTCTGACTGTCCAGCTCCGCCGTGGGCTCGTCGGCAAAAATTACCTTGGGCTTATGGGCGATTGCCCTGGCGATAGCTACTCTCTGCTGTTCCCCGCCGGACATTTCCGACGGCATATGGTACATTCTTTCTTTTAGCCCCACCTTCCTTAAGCATTCGCCCACCCTTTCTATATAATCCCCTTTATAACCGGACAAGCGCAGGGAAAACTCCACATTTTCATAGGCATTCATAATGGGCACCAGGGCAACCGCCTGAAAAACATAGCCTATGGCAGTGCGTCTGAAAGCTTCCCGTTTCCGCTCATTTCCTGCGCTGATGACCTCTCCTTCACAAAGCACTTCGCCTCCGTCCGGCATATCCAATGCGCTTAAAATATTGAGAAACGTCGTCTTTCCCGAACCGGAACGCCCTTTTAAGATCACAAAGCTTCCCTCTTCTATTTCCATATTCACGCGGTTTAAGGCATAAAAATCCTCTCCTGCCGCATTTTTATAAATCTTTACGATATCACGGGCTTCCAATATCTTCATAAGCCTGCCTCCTATTCCTCTCCCAGCTTCAACGCCTGGGCGATCTTCATACGGGATATGTTGTACGCAATGATGGCAATACACAGGATAAAGACAAGAACCAGGATGATTCCTAACTGGAGCATATCCTTCGCATTGCAGATAATCTTTACCGGCAGCCATACGTTGGTTCCCGATTCATAAGCCACCTGGATAAGGGGCGCGTACAGCCATGTTGCCAGGATACCTGTCGCCACGCCAAAAAGAGCCGCCGGAAGAGATGTAAGGAACTGCTCTAAAACCAGCATTTTCTTCATCTCCCCATAAGTCATGCCCATAGCGCGGCATACGCCGAATACCAGCTCCCGTTCCTTGATGCCCATGATCTGGAAGATCAAGAATCCGATACAGCAGATAAGCAGCGCCACTAAAAAGCCGATGGTCAAAAGCCCGTTGGTCTCCTGAAACACAGGGTCGTTTTTCATTTTGACCACGTTATTATCCGAATCACAGAAATAGGCGTAGTCAATCCTGTTTTCCTCAGAGAAGTCATAAATATATCCGTTAGAGTCCCGGTTGGCGATCCATCTCTCATAGGGAATCGCACCCAGAAAATTTTCCACCATATCAAAACCCGCCACTACCAGATAAACATCCTCTACCGTATAGGATCCGTTGGAATTTTTCACATATCTCTCACTGGAAAAGCCGGGGAAATAATCCACAAACCCTACAATGACACCTCTTCCCATACCTGCCGTTCTGCTTTCTTCATCAAATCTGGTATAAGCTATGCTGTCCCCCACGGAAAGCCCCAGCTTATCCCTGGCGTTTGAGGACATTAAGACCCCGTAAGGGTTTTCCGCCATGGCGTTGAGGTAATGGTACCAGTGCTTATCTAAAATCCCGTCCGGCATATAGGCTGTTTTGCCGAATTCCTCCGTCTCTATGCCCATGAGCACCACCTCTCCCCGTTCAAGGCTTACCCTATCCGACACGGTGCTTTCTTCCACATCCAGATAACTGGAAACCTTCTCCAAGGAAATCTCCCGGCTCTGTCTGTATACCTTTGTCATCTGGCCGATGTCATTTTCCAGAGCATCGTACTTAAAAGGATCCGGCTCTGTATAAACAATTTCTCCCGCTTCCATACCTCTTACCAGCAGATATTTTACAGCCGCATGATTGTCAGGAAACTTCTCCTGCAAAACAAGGTCCGCCCCGTCCCTGTAACGGATGGTCATTTCCTCCTGATGATTGATGGTCCTTGCCGTATTGGCATTAAAAATACCCAGGGCAATGGTGCAGGTTAAAAAGATCATAATAAAGCTCTGCTTCTCCCTGTTTCTGGTACCCTGTAAAAATGCCATATAGGATGCGATCCCCCATTTTTTACGCCCTATACGGTAAATCAGGGAAACAATGCAGGGTATGAGCCTTGTCAGCAGCAAAGACATGCTTAAAATAAACAAAGAAGACCCTAAAAACAGGGTGGGGTCAACGCTTTCCCCCATTCGGATCTTATCCCGGATGGAAGGCAGCTGGGAGCGGAAATTATAAAAGATATAGAGCGAGATGCACGTGCCGATCACATCCAGATAAAACCGTTTCCAGAAAACCTTTTTATGCCTGCCGTTCTTTCTTTTCTGTTCCACAATGGTAACCCGGCATCTGGGAATAACCGGAATTGTCATAACCGCTATGCAAAAGCACGCCGATAAGATAAGCTGTCCCCATACTTTTCCCGTTATCCTTAAGGGCAGGCTTTCCCTGCTTACAAATTCCATAAAGGAATTGGCATATCCTACGGCGAGAGCCATAAGAGAAGCTAAGAGAAGCCCCGGAAGAAGGGAGGCAAGGGTAATGAAGAGAGACTGGCAGAAGTAGAGAAATACGATCTGCACGCCCGATACCCCTCTGCTCTTTAAGACGGAAATCTCATTCTGCTCCATATCAAGCATTTTGGCAGCCACCATAAAAATGAACAATGCCAGAAGCACCATGGTAGGAACCTGCAAAATGGCTATGGTCCGCTCCGCCTTTTCCTTATCTTCAAAATACTGCCTTAAAACGTCCCTGCCGTTGATTTTTACATTTTCCTGCTCCAGTTCCCCTGAGATTTCATAAAAAGCAGGCACCTCTTCCGGCTTCAGCTTCGAATAATCGTAAAGGGCGCGGGCTTCCCGTATCAGTCTTGTGTCGGCGCCATCGCCGCTTCTGTTATAGGCGGGACATACCACCTCCCCGAATACCTTTTCCGAAACAAAGCACTGGGTATTATAGCTCTCCGCGCTTTTCCCCCAGAAGTCATCTTCTAAATCCCCCTGGGTAAACACGCCTACGATCTTAAAACGGATATTCTGCCCTTTTTCATCCTTTAGAGCGTCAAATGTAATGACCTGTCCCAGCACCATCTTATATTTGGAAAAAACGCTCCTGCTGACAATGCAGGTGTAGGTTCCGTCCTCCTGTGCCTCTTTGGAATAAAGCTCCCCGTCGATCAGGGACAGATGGTTTTCCATATCCGGCATACAGGCGACCGCCAGCCTCATAAACAGACCGTTATTTTCCTCAAAATCCGAAGTAAAGATCTGTTCCCTGCCCTGATAGCAGATCTGTTCCAGCACAACGGGAAGCCCCGCTCTGCCGATCCTTTCTTTCCATCGTTCCATAGCGCCGTCCCTGGCGCTAAAGAAGTCCTTCCCCTCTATATTCAATGCCACACTGCTTTCCGCCATAAGAGGATACTGGTCATTTTCAAAAGCCGCCTGTTCCAGTCTGTCGGGAAGCATCCTCTCCATGGCCCCTCCCACATAAACGGGATTCAGGCAGCCCACGGCTATAAACAGAATGGTCCCCGTCAAAAGACTGCATACCATCCACTTCTTCTGCAAAAGCTTATCCAGAACAAAACGAAGCATTTCTATCCCTCCTTCTGGGAAAGGACCGTTTCGTCCTCCCATAATCCATCCAGTATGCACGCCCTGCTGTTCTTAAATTCCGTTACGGTCACATACCGCCTGATCCGCTCCCCGTCCTTTACCACATACACATAGGTTCCGTAATTATCTTTAAACACCATACCGGAATCCACCACATAGGCATTTTCATACATCTCATAGGACACTCTGGCTTCCTCTCCTTCAAAGCCTTCCAGATTTCCTGCCACATCCGGTTTTACCACGGCATATTTGCCGTAGACCGTCCCGTCATAAACCCAGGGCGGGATTACGTTGTCCGCAGCCACTACTTTTCCTGTGAGGGTCACTTCTTTGCCGTTTAAGCTTCCGGTAATCTCCACTTCCATGTTATATTTCAGTTTTTCGCTATCCTCGATCCGCATCAGCTGTTCCGTTTCATCCTTGATAATACAGAAAGTATCCTGCCCCGTTACGCCCCTGCCCTCCTTAAGGCCTGCAATGCCGGTAATCCTGCCGTCGCTTCCCGCTTTTACATTGGAAAGCGCCGCTTCTTCATTCAGTTCTTTTATGGCGTCCCTTACCAGTTCCTTTTCGTATTCCCTCCTGGCATTCATCTGGGCAGCCAGAGTATCCAGATAATCGATCTGCATCTTCAACATTCCGATTTGTCCGCTTGTGTCATTCTGCGCCTCTAATTCATAAATCGTTCCCGTAAGTATTGTCTTTTGCTTGTCAAGAGCCGCCCGGGCATCATCATAATCCGCATCAATGGTCGTCAGCCGGTAATTCAGTTCCGTAATGCCGGAATTTTTGGAATAAAGCTCCAGCAACGCAATGCTGTCCCCTGCCTTTACTTCATCCCCGTTTTGTACTTTCATTTCCTTTAACCTGGCTTCCGGAACCGGGCAGAAGATCCGCTCGTTCCGATAGGAAGCCGCCACCATCCTGGAAAAGCTTTCCTCTACAGCATAATTGCCGCTGACTAATTGTGTCTCCATAAGATCCCCCGTATCAAAGTAAACGTTTTTGGACAGCAGTCCGTCCCCTTCTTCTACGCCGTCCTTCACTTCCGTATAACAGACTGTTGCCATGCCCGTATCCACAGGGGTCTTTACTTCCCTTTCCCCTTCCATACGGATGACATAGCTGGTATTTCCTTCCCGGTAAATGGCATGGTTGGGAACATAGAGCACATCCTCCGCCTGTTTTTCCACCGCCACGATCTGATAGAAATCCCCGAACTTAAGCCCCTTCATCAATTCCTCATTTTCCGTCCGAAACCGGAGGGGAAGTCCTTTTTCCTGTCCCCAGGTCTCTTCCAAAAAATCCTGCTCCTCCATTTTCAGGCGGGTGCCGTAATCCGCTTTGACTAACGGATATTCCCTGCCGTTTATAATGACATACACCTCCATGTCATTTTTAAACTCGGCGTCATAAAGCCCTTCCACGGTAAAGTAAGTAAGGGATTCGTCTGCGATATAATATACGGTTTCAAGGGCGTTTATATTGTCCCCGCTGTTTAACTGCTCCCCTGTTGGGGATACCGTTCCCAAAACCCTTCCGCTGCAGGGGGAGGTTATAACTGCGCTTTCCTTTCTCTCCTGCAATTCGGAAAGTCCGCCTGCTTTCTCCCTCACATCGATTCCGTAAATCCCCGTATCCGCTTCGGTCTTTGCTCCGTTCCTGCCCATTTCATGCATGGAATCACTGATTCCCTCCAAAGCATAATACCGCTGCATTTCATATTCCTGCAGCTTTTGCTCATAATCCGCCTCATCCGTCACATCATTTTCGGAAACTGCCCCTGCCGCCAAATCCTGCGCTCTTTTATCAAGCATTGCCTTAACCGCTGCAATGTCGGCATCCAGCTTTGCCACTTCCTCATAATTCATGGAAATCGCCACCTGGTCCATGCGGATCTGTTTCTGTGCCAGACTGACGTTGTACTCATAATCAGTCTGCAGAAATGCAAGCTCTTTATTGCCCGCCTCAATTTCCGCATCCAGTTCATCCGTGCGAAGCCTTGCTAAAACCTCTCCTTCTTCCACCCTGTCGCCGCATACTTTCAGACATTCCTCTAAAACCCCGTCATACTTGAACCAGACCGTTTCAATTTCCGGCGTTACATAGGCGTCATAATAGGTCCTGCTGCCGATTCTCCCCCGCTCTACGGTCACATATTCCTTTTTTGCCGATACAGGAGTCAGAAGTTCTGGCGCCTCTTCTTTTTTTCCGCAGCCTGCAGTTCCTGTTATAAGGACGCATATAAGAGCCAGGGCTGTTATTCTTTTTATCGATATCCACTGTATATGGCTTCTTTTCTTTTTTCCTGTTTCCGGCATCAATCGCATACAATTTCCTCTCCTTCCTGCAGTCCCGATATCAATCGCATATGATCTCCTCTCCCTCCGACAGTCCCGCCGTGACCACATAATAATCCCCGTAGCTGTCGGAAATGCTGATTTCCTTCATCTCCCTTAATCCCGCTTCATTGAGAAAATATACATAATAACGGTCTCCGCCTTTACTTACGGCGTTCTTAGGAATGTAGAGCACATCCTTTTCTTCCTCCACCACATATTTGACGACGCCTCTTTCTGACGTGATCGGATGGTCTTTCCCGTCGGCAAAGATAAAAACCACCTGAACATCCCCGTTTTCTCCCTCGTCCATTCTGTCAAGAATCACTTCATAAACTTCCCCGTCTAAAGTCAGGGAATAGGTCTGCCCTATGGCAAGCTTTCTTGTATCCGCCGTATTCCCCCTGAATTCCTGCCCTCCTCCCGTCAGTTCAAAGATAACCAGCCCTTCTTCGGAAAGGTCCTGTCTGCCCACTTCCGCCATTTCCTCTACAACGCCGTCCATATCCGCATAAATATATCTCTCACTTATGTAAACCGAAAGTTCTTCCATTCTTTGGTTGAGCACCAGTTTCTGATTTTCATAATCGGCTTTCTGCCTCTCATAATCTTTTAACGACATGCCGTAATTTGCGAAATCCGAGTCCAGCTTTTTTAACTCAATATCAATCCTTTGAAGTTCATACTGTGCCGCTTCCTTCTGCTCCTGGTAATCGTCGCATTCTAACTTTGCCAACAGCTGTCCTCTGGTTACCTCATCGCCCTTGGAAACATAAAATTCATCATAAGGGATGCCGGAGACCCCGAAGGATAATGAAGAGCCGGCCTCCCTCTCACAATATACAAAAATATTGTTTTCGCTGACCAGATCTCCCTTCAGCACTACCGCTATTTCCACATCCTCCTGCACCGTTTTTTCGCCGTACCTCATCATGCGTATTTCCTCTTCCTTCTGTATCACACCGCAGCCCGATAACAAAAGCAGCAAAAGCACGACTGTCCATACAACTTTCATCTCTTTTTTTTCCATAAAAAAATTCCTCCGCTATGTATAACCATAGCAGAGAAATCTTAAAGAAATCTTAAATTTTCCTTTCATCCTCAATTTTTACTCAGCCTTATCTTAAAATCCGCACCGCCTCCCGGCGTATCCGCCACCTCGATCCTGCCGCCCATGGCATCGACCAGTTCCTTTGCGATGCTGAGTCCCAATCCGAAATGTTCCTTATCCTTCCGGCTCTGATCCGTTCTGTAAAACCGCCGGAAAATATTCTCCCTTTCCTCAGGTAAAACGCCCGGACCGTGGTCTTTCACGGAAATCACGATGTGCTTCTTAGATTCTTTTAGTTCCAGCTCGATCCCTTTTTCTGCGGCGCCGTAAGAAACCGCGTTCTGTATTAAAATTCCCACAACCTGCTCTAAACGCCGTTTATCCCCTTTGATCTCCCCTACCTTATCATCAGGCAGGGAAACGGAGAGCATGCCTCCGCCTTCCCTGCATACAGGTTCGAATTTTTCATAGCATTCAATGATAAAGGTATCTGCAAAAAACGCCTCTTCCTTGATATCATAGCCCTTAGTCTGTCCGGATGCCAGCACCAAAAGCTCATCCACAAGGTGTCCCATCCGCTGGCACTCATCATCGATGATCTGCCTGTAATGCTCCGTCTTCTCCCGGTCCACACCGGCAGCCGCATTGTTAGAGCGGATAACAGCCAAAGGAGAACGCAGCTCATGGCCCGCCCCATGGACAAAAGCCATCTGCTCCTTCTGGTTTTCCTCCACAGGCTTTATGGCCTGTCCTGCCAGAAGCCGTCCCATCCCAAAGAGCACGGCGCTTCCTCCTAAAAGACAACAAAACAGGATGCCAAAAGGCAGAAAAAGTTCTTTATAAAGCTGATTCATATTTTTGCATAAATAGAGACTTTTTTCCCCGTTTCTGGATTCCGTGCTGTATACCAGATACCGTTCCCTGCCTGACTTAAGCCTGAACCAGTTCCGGCTGCCCGCCTCCAAGCATAAAAACAGCAGTTCCTCCCTTTCCGCCCCTTTCAGATATTCCCCCGGAAAACGAAGGGCATTTTTCCCGTCGAACAAAAAAATGGCGCACTCCGAATACCGCTCCTCTGTTTCCAAAAAGCTGTCCTCTATGTGATTTTCATTTTCAAGCATGTCCAAATACCGGCCTCCCTGCTCCTCCATGGCATCCATGACATCCCTGTTCTTTCCTTCATAGATGATGAAGCCAAAGGCAAACAGTATGACGGAAAGCACCGCAATCCCCGAAGCCGTATAAAGACCTGCCAGTTTCCTTTTTAATCTGTTCATATCAGTTTCTCTTTGATTGCGGGGTTTCTAAACGGTACCCCACACCATGCACATTTTTAATGACAAGATCGCTGCTTACTGCCGCAAGCCTCCTTCTGACAAAATGAATATAGGTATCCACGTTTCCGTCCTCCACAAACTTTTCCGTTCCCCATACCCGATCGAGGATCTGCTCCCTTTGTAAGATCCGGTCGGGATTGCAAAAAAAGAATTCCAGAAATGCCGCCTCCTTTTTGGAAAGCGTTACCCATCCCTTATCACTTTCCAGCTGCAGCTTTCCCATGAACAGGGTCGTATTGCCCAGACTATGGCTTTCTGCCTTTCCGATTTTCCTCGGTCTCCGAAACAGCGCCCGCAGCCTCGCCTGCAGCTCCGATACGGAAAAAGGTTTGGAAAGATAATCGTCCGCCCCGGCATCCAGCCCGCCGATCCTATCATCCACATCGCCCAATGCCGTAATCATGATAACGGGCACTTCATATCCGTCTTTTCTCATATCGTTTAAGATCCGGATGCCGTCCTTTCCCGGCAGCATACGATCCAAAAGAACCGCATCGTAAATCTGCTTTTCATAGTAAAAAGCCGCATCCGCCCCGCTGTGGCATAAATCCACCTGATACCCTTCCGCCCTTAAGGAGACGGCAACCGCTTCGCTCAGTTCCACATCGTCTTCAATGATCAACAACCTCATTTTCTCACTGCCTTTCCCGGAAGCTTTCTCTTAAGGATCTGCCACCGGCCCGTTTCCATATCCACTCCCCGCAGATACAGTTCCTCTTCACAGACCCAGATCTGCTTTAGATCAAAGGCGCCGCCCAAAAATCCCTCCTCATCCTTATCAACAAGAATCTCCCAGATGCTTCCCCCCTCCGGCAGATAAGCAAGTCCCCTTTCGCCTGCTAAATATATGCCGTCCTTTTCATCAACAAAGACCGGCACTCTGCCGTCATTTAGCACATCGCATCTTATCATTTCCATGGAGCCTCCCGAAGGAATATCCCACACATAGATCCATCCTTCGGTAAACTGATACATATGCAGCTCTCCCAGGACCGTACTCCTTGTGCCCCAGTTGACTCCAAAACCGATACTCCCATAAAAATCATCATAAGGTATCATAAAGCCTCCGTAACTGTATTCCAGAAAGATCTTTCCCGCCCTGCTGATCTGTATATTGCTGATAACTCTTTCATCATACTTTTCATAAAAAAGGATATCCGTATAAAAATGCTCCTCCATCCAATAGCACCGCTTCACATTTCCTTCTTTATCCCTGCCGAGGAGATAGACCACTTGGTTTCTTCCAAAACCCGCCTCATATTCATAGGAAGAAGCCGGGGACTTTTTCATTTCCGTCAAAAGCCACCGCTCCATAATCTCACTATAAGGAGTTTCCCCCGAAAGGCATCCATCCTTTATTTCATAAATCCCATAGGGCTTTTCTTTATCCCCTGACGCCACAAAGGCATAGAGAACGCCATTTTCCGTCCATATGGAGCGGATCTCTCCTTCTGCAAGGGAAAGAATTGTCTTTACGGCCTCTTCTTCCTCCCCGTCCGTTTCTACGCCATCCGTTTTCATGCTATTCTGTTGGCTTTCTCCTCTCTGTCCATCCTCTCCGATTTCTTGAGCCGCATCCCTTCCCTGTACGCCGCAGCCGGAAAGCAATCCCGCCGAAATCCAGAACAGCAGGCAAAAAAAGACTATATGCAAATTTATTTTTTTCATCTGCGTTTTTTCGTCACTCCCAGTTCCTTACCGCCTCAGAATAATACTCAATCAATACCGGCTTTGACAAACTGTTGATCTCCACATCCTCCGCGATCTCATCCTTCCCGAAGGAAAATAAAGCATCCACATTGTCCTCACTTAAATATTTTGTTTCCACGGTAATATCATAATTATCCCCCAATTCTTTCCTGGATGCAAGATGAAATCCCCAATCCCCAAATGCGGGAACCTGCAAATGATAAGGTTTTACAAAAAAACCCTCGCTTTCAAGGGTTTTACCGATACACCAGAATGCTTTTGTGGCATAATAGGGACTGGTTGACTGGACAGCCAGAATGCCGTCCTTAGTCAGGGAATTCTGACACAATCTGTAAAAAACATTGGTATAGAGCTTATTGAGGGATTCGTTATTAGGATCCGGCAGATCCACGATGATCACATCATAATCTTCCTCGTTTTCCTCCAGAAAGCGGTAGGCATCGTCATTGATAATTTTCAGTCTGTCACTTTTTAAGGAATTTTCATTTAAGCCCGCAATGATCTTATTCTCGCTGCAGATACGGATCATCTCCGGGTCCAGATCCACCAGGGTTATCTGGGTCCCTTCGTATTTCAGCAGTTCCCTTACCGCCATGCCGTCTCCGCCGCCCAAGATCAACACTTTATCCTTCTTTGCCGCCTGGGACATGGGGATGTGCACCAGCGCTTCATGATAGCGGTATTCGTCCTTGGAGCAGAACTGCACGTTGCCGTCAATAAACAGGCGCAGATCATCCTTATGCCTGGTAAGGACAATGTGTTGGTACTGGGTCTGTTCCGATAGAATGACCCTGTCGCGGTACAGCCCGCCTTCAATATAATTACTGATATTTCCGGAAAAGAGCACGCCCCACATCATGAAGGCAAAGAGCAGCACCGTAACGCCCTTAAAAATTGCCGGCTTCCTGATCCTGTCAGAATATTTAAAAACAATGAGGATCGCCGCCAGTATATTCATGCTTCCCGTTAAAAAAGCCGTGGCAAAATAGCCCAGCTGCGGCAGTAACAAAAGCGGAAAAGCAATGGAGCCTAAAAGTCCGCCGATATAGTCAAAGCTGAAAATGGAAGAAATCGTGATCCTTAGGTTTTCCGCATCCCCTTCGATAATTCTGGTCAAAAGCGGAATCTCCACGCCTACAAAGGTGCCTATGACGATAATTTCCCCATACATGATAATCTGGTAGGAATCCAGATAGAGGTTGGCAAGAAACAAAATGAGGGCGCTGATACCGCCCATGACTCCTACGCCGATCTCTATTAACACAAACCAGTCGAACAAGTGCTTCTTCATATATTTGGAAATAAAGGAGCCAAGGCCCATTGCGGACATATAGAGCCCAATCGTTACGGAATACTGCAATGTGCTGTCTCCTAACAGATAGGAGCTTACCGCACTGATGATCAGTTCATAGCAGATGGAACACCCTGAAATAATCAGTGTGGTAAGCATTAAGAGCCTGTACTTTTTCATCAGCTGATCGCTCCGCTGATCACGAGGGAAAGGCCTATGAAAATACCAAATACCATAACGCCCGCCGCCGTATTGCCTTTTCCGATCTCATCGTTTAAGTTATACTTTTTGTTAAAGAGCTGGACCGTAACATATCCCAGCATAAAGAAAGCGATTCCCACAATAAAATAGATCACGCTGCTTGTAATGCCGCTCAAAAGGGTTTCCGTCACTGCTGCCGCCGGAGACATAATGACCGTGCGCAGTATCATGCCGATACCGATAAAAGAACCTGCGCTCAGCCACCCTACGGCAATATTTCCCTTTTTGATCTCCGTGGGGAAATGACAGGGTACGATCAGGTCGATCAAAAAGTTTCCCACCAGCATCAATACAATGCCCAAAACCGAATATACGGCAACATTTAAAATATCATATAATAATTCCATCATCTTTTTTCTCCTTTTCTATTTACCGCTGCTGGTTCCCCCGCCGGAGGAATAGCGCGAATTTACACTGGCCTGTCTTACGCTGTCCGAATAGCTGCTATAGGTATCCGAGGTGCTGCTTCCCACAACATCTCCCGTATATCCGTCATAAGGGGAACTTCCCGTGCTGTAGCTTGATGCATCCGAATTATATCCCCTTGAATAATAGAACCCTCTGTAGTACCGCCTTGTCCTGGTATCGGAGCGATAGGGGTCATCATCATTATAATAGGCATATTTTCTTGTGGAAATCTGCACCAGGGTATCCCCGTCCTCGGAAGTATAAATGAGGCAGTATTCCTTCGACGTCAGGATCGCCACGGAGCCGTCCCCCTCTTCCGTATTCTGCTGTACATCCACCGTATTGCCGTCAATGGTTTCTATAATGTCCTTAGCAGTCCAGTCAATATCCCCTATAGTCTGGTAAACATCCGCCTTTTCATTCTGGCTGCCCGTAATGGACGTCACATACGTATAGGACGGCGTATTTTTTAGATACTTGGAAATAGTTGTTGTTCCCTGGGACATCCCTGTTATTACCGATGCCAGAACCGACAAAAACGGTATCCCAATAAATATGACAATCAATGCTGTCATTTTTCCCTGCCCTACAGCTTTTCTGCCGCCCGTACCCCGGTTTCCGCCGTAAGGATTTCCACCGCCATACGAACCGCCTCCGCCGTATCTTCCGTCGCTTTGTCCGATTTTTTCCACCTCGTTCTCATCCAGATAATAGCCTGTGGAAATCTCACGTCCGTCATCCCATGTTTCCCACGAGACGATCTTTTCCTCGGTCACATCCTCAAACTCCACAAAGTCCGCTTTATCCCCGATTTCCACATCCACGTCGCCCCAGGCTCCCATTACCTCTTCCTGCCCCCGGTCCACTTCGTGGAAACCTGCTGTGGATGCAGAGTTCGTCACTTCCGAAACGGAATATTCCCTGAACTCTTCATCATAGCTCAGCCACTTTTCCCTTCCGGTCTTCTGGCTGATCAGACGGTATTCCATCCACATACTGTTGTCGTAGATATTCCGGTAAGAAATACTGCCTACAACGTCGCAGACCTCCCCGTCTACCAAAAGCCTGTCTCCTACTGCAAAATTCACTTACTTTATCCCCCCTTCTATATCCCTCTCAAATTTATGTACCGCAAATTTTTCCGCACCCAAAGAAAGCTTCAGCTTTTCCGCGATCAGATCCGGCACCTCTTCGTCGCAGGAAAAAATATCCACTGCGGCGTAGCTGTATTCGGGCCAGGTATGAATGGAAAAATGTGAAGTGGTAATTACCGCAATATAAGTAATTCCTATGGGTTCAAATTTGTGAAAGCATTCCTCTACAATTTCTGCATGGATCTCTTTTATGATCTGATGGGCAATTTCCTGTATTTTGGGCAGATTATCA
>ULTO01028292.1_pt1 | contig 14344 bp, 9 predicted proteins | sample 1957601 | NCBI WGS metagenome assembly ULTO01 (sample SAMEA4835734, study PRJEB28245) | human gut metagenome | biome: gut microbiome; material: fecal sample | place: Denmark | collected 2008 | reverse complement strand
TGCTGTTGCTTCTGCTGAACCTAAGCTTGCTAACATAATCATACCTGCAATTGCTGAGCAAACACCACAGAAGATGTATGCAATGTATTTTGTCTTAACTACGTTAACACCTGATAACTTAGCTGCTTCTTCGTTTCCACCTACTGCATATAAGTAATCACCACTTCTCATCTTTGATAAAAGAATGTGTGCTACTACGAATACAACTACCATAACTATAATGTAGTATCTGATTCCTCCAACTAATTCTCCGTTGAAGATGTTTCTGTATGAGTCCGGAACGTTTGTTACAGGTACACCACCTGTTACTACGTAAGCAAGACCTCTGTATAAACTCATTGTACCTAATGTTGCGATAAATGGCTGTAACTTCATCTTATTAATTAAGAATCCGTTAAATGCACCAAGAACTGCACCAACTACAAGTCCTACTAAAATTCCAAGGAATGGATTCATTCCATAGTTTACTGTACATGAAGCAACTATAATACCTGTAATTGCGTATGTACAACCTACTGAAAGGTCGATACCACCTGTGATGATTGTAAACATCATACCTACTGCAAGTACACCGTTTAATACCATCTGCTGTAAAATAGTTACAAAGTTGTTATAATTTAAAAAGTTACTGTTTAGTACTGTAAAGACAACTGCCATAACCAAGGTTGCCAGCAATACTACAAACTCACGTTTATATTTATTCCATATATTCTTCATTTTAATTACCTCCAATTGCTAAATCAAGAATTGAATCTTCTACAAAGTCAACCTTATTTGTTAACTCAGCTGTTATTTTTCCTTCACTCATAATTATCATTCTGTCGCTTATACCCATGGCTTCAGGTAATTCTGATGAAACTACGATAATACTCTTTCCATCTTCTACTAACTGTTCCATAAGTCTGTAAATTTCTGCCTTAGCACCTACGTCAACACCTTTTGTAGGTTCATCGAAGATAATTATATCTACATCTGTAGACATCCATCTTGCCAAAATAACTTTCTGCTGGTTACCACCTGACATGTTGCTTGTCATATAATCAACACGTCTTGGATGTACGTCCATTTCTTCGAAGTAAACTTCTGCGTTTTTAATCTTCTTCTTTGTGTCTGTAAATGGACCTGTCATATATTTCTCTAAGCTTGATATTGCTATATTTTCATAGTTATTAGAAAGATTCATAAATCCCTGTGTTTTTCTGTCTTCAGGTAATAAACCGATGCCGGCTTTTAAGGCTTTTGTTGTATTCCAGCCATTCTTTACTTCTTTACCTTTAAGAATAATCTTTCCTGATGTTCTCTGATCTGCACCAATCAGTGTTCTCATGACTTCAGTTCTTCCTGCTCCAACTAATCCGAAGAAACCTAAGATTTCGCCTTTGTGAAGTTCAAAACTTACGTCATTATAATTTTCATTACATAAATGTTCTACTTTTAATACTACTTCATCTGTCATTGGACTAGGTTTAAGTCTTGATGCCACTGCTGCAACATTTCGACCAACCATTGCGTGAATCAGTTCATCTCTTGTAGTACTTGCAATGTCCATTGTCTGGATATATTCTCCATCTCGAAGAATTGTTGCTCTGTCACAAATCTGGAAAATTTCTTCCAATCTATGACTTACATATAATATTGTTACGCCCTGTTTTTTAAGTTTTCTTACTACTTCAAACAAAGCTTCTGTTTCTTTTGTTGTAAGTGAAGCTGTTGGCTCGTCAAGAGATATAATCGTTGAATGATGATATAATGCTCTTGCAATTGCTAACATCTGCATTTCACCTGCTGTTAATGTTGCAACCAAATCTGATGATTTAAAGTTACAGTTTAAGTCTTCTAATATTACGTCTACATCTTTATTCATTTTTTTGAAATCAATAAAGATTCCTTTTTTAGGTTCATATCCCATTGTTACGTTCTGTCCAACGGTAAGATCTTTTACTACCAATGTTTCCTGATGAACCTTAGATATTTTGCCATTTACAATAGCATCATTTGTGTCTTTAAAGCTTACCTTTTCACCATGAAGTCTTACCTCTCCTTCATATTCAGGATAAACTCCATGCAAAATATTCAATAGTGTTGATTTTCCTGCTCCATTTTCACCAAGCAATGCATGAACTTCACCTTCTTCTACTGAAAAAGAGATATCTTTAAGGACGTGTACTCCCGGAAAGCGTTTGTTAATCTTAACAAATTCAACAGCCTTCGCCATAATCGTTCCTCCTTTATATATGTGGGAGAAAGTTTTACCTTTCTCCCACTTTACAAATCAAATCTTCTAAATTATTGTGTCTAAACTATTCTGATACATATTTTGGATCTGTCCAACCAATGATGTCTTTTGCGTCTTTATCTACGTTAGTCTTATCGATAAGAGCCTGTGGAGTATGTGTTACTCTAGGAATATCCTGTCCAGCTAATACTCTTAATGTTACTTCTGTAGCAACCTGTGACATATAGTAACCAAATGAATCAACTGTTGCATCTAACTTACCAGCTCTGATTGAGTCATAAGCTTCACCGATACCATCAACACCTACTACTAAGATATCTTTCTTAGCTTCTTCAACTGCTTCTACTACACCTAAAGCCATATCATCATTGTTACAGAAGATAGCCTTTAAGTCTGGGTTCTGCTGAATCCATGTGCTTGCTAATTCTTTAGCTTTCTGTCTATCCCAGTCAGCGTTCTGTTCTGCTACTACGTTAAGTCCTGAATTGTTGTCTTTGATCCATCCCTTGAATCCTGCTGTTCTTTCACGAGCTGCGAAAGCTTTTGCCATACCGATTACGATAGCTACATCACCTTTGTCACCAAGCTGTTTTGAAACCCATTCAGCTGCTAATTCACCATTCTGGTAAGCATCTGGTCCTACGAAGTAATCTGCTGATGCGATTAATCCATCGTTTACGTTAATTGTAGGAATCTTTTTGCCTTTAGCGTTATCAACTGATGCTGTTAAGTTTGAATCTGAGATTGGGCTTAACATTAAAGCGTTGTAACCCTGGTTTACTAAGTTGTCTGTCATTGTCTGCTGTCCGATTTCATCACTTTCATCTGTTGTTCCGTCAATCTTAATTGATACGTCTACGCCTGCATCTTTAAGTACCTTTTCTGACTGTTCATAACCATTTTTAAAGTTACGCCAGAATTCGTTTGAGAATGACTTTGCGATGGCACCCATCTTTAAACCACTCTTAACTTTTACTTCGTCTCCGTTATCTTTACGGATATCTTCGATAGTCTTGCTGTCTTTAACTGTATCAGGGTTAAATTCCTCTGTAGCCTGTTTGTCATTTGAGGCTGCTGTTGTTGCGTTGCTTGAGCTAGATGATGAATTTCCACATCCAACTAAACCGATTACCATTGTTGCTGCAAGGGCAACTGCTAAAAATTTCTTTCTCATTTGTGTGTTCTCCTTTTTCTTTTTTTATTTTCTCTTTATTTCAACATGTCCAGAACAAGGCGCTGTGCCTCAACTCCGTCACGTTTAGATACTACTTCAGCTATTCTGTCCATTCCGATTTCATCAATTATTTTTGAAATCTTTTCGAATGAATTAATGTTTGCCTGTGTTTCAAGCTTTGCGTTTTCTCTGATTGGGAATGTATCGAAGAATACAACTCCCTGATAATTGTACTTCTTTAAATAGTAGATAAACTCAGCTGCGTGAGCTATATTTACTGAACCAAATATCATTCCGCTGTCCATCTGTGAATATCCGTCGTTCATATGTAATCCATAAAGTTTTCCCATACTTGCTGCAAGTGCTAGTCCGTATGCCGGGGAATCTCTCTTCATTAACATATGACAGAAGTCTAATGTACATCCTACATTTGGTCTGTCTATCTCTTTAATAAGAAGTAATGTCATTCCTGTGCTGTCAACCATTGAGAAGTTTCTTGGTTCAAATGGTTTGTACTCGATGCTGTATTTCATGTCTGGTGCATAATCTGCTAATTCTCTGAAAGCATCTATCATTTGGTTCCATGCTTCTTCATAGTCAACTTGGAACGCATAATCAAAACCGTCATTTTCTAACCATAATGTTATGTATGTTCCACCAAGTTCTCTACAAATATCTGTAGCTTCCTTACAATATCTGATGGCTCTTTCTCTAAGTTCCGGATCAGGATTTGTTAAGTCTCCGTTTGTGAAATCATTTCTCCAACGAACTGCCAATCCGTTAACTTTTAAATCACCCATGGCCTTTTTGATTTCTTCTAAATCATATCCTGCAAAATGTTCCGGGTAGTTAAACTCTAAATGTGTAATGCCGTCCATCTCGTGATATGCCTTAATTGCATCAAATACGTTCTGGCCTTTTAATATAAAAGAATTAAATCTTCCTGCGTAATTCATATTTCCTTCCTTTCTTTGTTATTTCTTTTATCTTTTGTTTTTTCAAGTTTTGTCATTTGTTTTCATCTGATAGCATAATTGTAGTACTCTTTTCATTTTCTGTCAACTATTTTCAACATTTTTCACGGTTTTCACAATTTAGACATATTTCTTTTGTGCATATTGTACAGTTTTCGTTGTTAAAAACGTTTCATTCGTTGTCACTTTTTGCTTTGTATCGTTTTTGCCTTTTTCCGGTTTTTTTGATTTTTCTAACAATAATGTTATTTTTCGAGTATACAAATTGTATTTTTTGTGTAATATGTATGTTGATTGTTGGGTATTTGAGATAGAATTATCAATAATTCTTTATTTTTCATTTTCTGTCATTTATTTTCACTTGGTATGATAGATTTGGGGTGAATTACTTCAAGACTATTCGGGATTTGTACTATATATGAGGCAAACTCTAAATCTGTAACTATTCAAGCCAAAAGAAAAATACCCCGCGGTTTTCATTTTCTCAAACCGTGAGGTATTTTGGTATAATCTAAGGTTGTCCTATTTTTTCAAAAAATGTTCTCTATGGGGGTATTCTTCCCTATAGGCTTCCAGCGCTGCTGCCTGAAGGATTTCAAATTCTTTATCCATTCTGAACATATGAGGTGTTAGGAATGCAATGTTGCTTATTTGTTCAGCTATCTTTTTTGCAATGCCCTCATCAGATAACTGTCCCAGTCCAAAAACTGCCGAAGTGAAGCCTCTTCCTTCTCGACTTACCTGAATAAATTTTTTAAATGTATTCTTTAGCTCATTTTTAAGAATGCCACGCTGCTCCTCCGACAGAATTTCATAGTTGTCGATGCACAAATTATTAATAATCTTGCACAACTTTTTTCTTTTCGCTCCGCCTACATCAGTGGAACCACTTTCTGATATGTATTTCATTTCCATAAGATAGCCTATGAATAAGTCTTTTTTAGGCTTTCTTTTTCCATATCTTGCTATCCATAAGCATTCTCGTAGTTCTTTATTATTGTCTGACTCTATATTTTTTTGAAAAATTTCTAATCTTTTCTCAGGTTCCATTTCTTCATAAAACTCATCTCCAAAAAGTTCTTTTTTTAACTTGTTTTTAGACTTTTCATTTGTCTCTTTCTTAGATTCTTCTTTAAACTCTTTGTTAAACCTTTCATTCCACATATATTGACCCGCCTTTATTTTATGAATTTGTCTATGCTGCTTTTTTCAACTTTTTTGTATTGAGACACATAATATTTTCCCAGTTGTAAATTATGATTTTTCATACTATTGCCCTGATAAATATCTACAACTAATCGTGAAATTTCTAATGCCTGATCTTCTTTGTCATTGTATACCGTTCCCTGCATTTCGCCATTCTTTATTGCTGTTAAAGCATCATCCAAACCGTCAATTCCAAAAATAATCGGCCACTGCTTCTTGTCATATTTTGATTTTTTATATGCCTCCAATGCTCCTAATGCCATTTCATCATTGTTGGAAATTATCATTTCTATCTTATCGCCATATTGTTCAATTAATTGGTTTGTTTTGTTTTCTGCCTGTCCTCTATTCCAATCTGCAAACTGATAACTTAATTTTTCCAGTTTTATACCTTTGCCTATTATGGTTTTTACGGAACAGTCCGTTCTACTTATGGCATCCTGATGCCCCGCTTCCCCTTCCAATAATACGTATTGAATTTTTCCATCATAATTTTTATCAACTTTTTTATTCTTTTTTATATATTTTGCTGCTATCTGTCCCTGCATTTTACCTGACTGTTCTGCATTACAGCCTACATAATAAAGTTTATCCCATTGCTTCAAATCCTCTTTAACCGGTTCCCTGTTAAAGAAAATAACGGGTATGTTATTCTGTCTTGCCATTTTTATAATCTTAGAAGGCTCTGTTCTATCTACTAAATTTATACACATTATATCACATCCTGCATCAATCATCTCTTCAACAGCTTCATTTTGATCCCTTTGGTCATTGTCTCCATTTCTTTCGGAGATCATTATCTTCATATCCTTCGTTTCCATAGTTTTTAAGTTCCCTTTTAGCTGTTCTTTTAACGCATTTATAAAAGGATCATCCTGTGTATAAGTCACTATGCCTACTCTAAGTATGCTGTTCTTCTCTTCTTTATTACTTTGACAACCGCAAATATTGCAGACTAGAATTATTCCTAAAATCAAACCTACAACAATTTTCTTTCTTTTATTCATATGAATACAAAAACCTTTCAATATCAGTAGTAAATAAATCTTTTTTATAAACTATTTTGTGTTCCACATTAGTACTTTTCATCACATAAAAAGTATGGTTTAGTCTTTCAGTTATCTCCTTAACACTTTTATATCCCATTTCATATCCGTCAGGAATTATCACACATTCCACTTTTCCATAATCCACAAGGACAAGGGACTCAACATTAGTTCCAACACCATATATTTTCGCACCATTATACGAATCCTCTCTGGCGTTTTCACCCAAATCATCTAGTGAATAGTTATCTAACACTACTATTGCATCAACTTTACTCCTGCGATTTACAATTTTAACAATGTCTTTATTTTCTATGCCATTATATTTCCACGCAACTTTCATGCCACTATCTTTTATTGCATCTTCAAACCCTTTATATCTGTCAGCTGTTTCTTCTCTTTCTTCCTGTCCTAGTACAATGCCTATTTTCTTTATGGATTTTCCAACCATTTCTTTTCCAAGACTATAGCCGATTTTGTAATTATCAGGCTTTATTACAGGGTATTCAGATTTTTTATTTTCTCCCATATAAACATCTTCAGTTACTAATATAAATGGCTTGTCTCCACAGATAGTCTTCATTTCTGTTTTTGTTTTGCTTCCCGGAGCCGGACTTATTATAAAAGCATCAACTCCATTTTCTATTTGCTCATTAATTAATTCTTTTTGATCATCTATGTTGTTGATTTCATCAGCATTACATATAATCAAATGAATATTATTGGCTTTGGCTGATTCTTTTAATCCCTTTATGAAAGAATCCCAATTTTTATCACCTGAATTTTGTACAATTACTGCAACTTTCTTTTCTGTCTCATTTTGATCAAACATTTTGAAAGTGAAAAAAAGTGCTAAAACACATAATATAATTTCTGTAGCAAGAAAGATTACTTTATTCTTTTTCATTTTTGTCCTTCCTTTCTACACTTTTCTCTTCCATTTTACTTTGATTTTCACTATTAAATGGTATTGCCGGTATATGTATTGTAACCTTTGTTCCCTCATCTGCTTCACTTTCGACTTTTAATCCATATTCTTCACCAAACATAAGCTGTATTCTATTATGAACATTTATTACGCCTACACCTGAACCATGTTTTGGAACTTTACTGTTATCTGTAAGAATATTTTCCACTACTTCTTCTCTCATACCCATTCCATTATCTTCTATAGATATATATATATCCTCTTCAATCTTTCTTCCTGTAACAGTTATCATTCCGCCTTCATCAGCATCCATATCGCCTACACCATAATAAATTGCATTCTCTAATATGGGCTGTATTACCAGTTTTACAATACAGTAATCATTAATTTCTTCATCAATGTGGAATTTTATTCCAAATCGTTCTTTGTATCTTACCATTTGAATGCTCATATAACTTTTACTGTGTTGTATTTCATCTGCAATTCTTATTATTGTTTTTCCTTTTGATAAGCTTATTCTAAGTAACTTAGCAAGCTCCGAAATCATCAATACTGCATCTGCGTTTCTGTTTGCTTCCACCATCCAGGTAATGGATTCTAATGTATTATATAAGAAGTGTGGATTTATCTGACTTTGCAATGCTGCTAATTCACTTTTTCTTCTTTGAGTCTGTTGCTTAATAATCTCGTCCATCAATTCTTCAATCTGTTCATATGATTTCTGAACTGAATATCCCAGATGTCTTATCTCCGAAGAACCTCCAACATAAATTTCTTTTTTGCCACCTGCTTCATAATCCTTAACTGATTCATCTAACTCTCTAATAGGCTTTGAAATTCTCTTTGAAATAAATCTATTTACAACAAGAAGCATCATCAGCAATATTATAATGGTTATTACGATATAATATCTGAACTGGTTCATGCTCATAACTTGCGTGCTTTCCGGCACAACACCCACAACTTTCCAACCTGTATATGCCATATTACTTATAACATAATTTGCTTTTCTTCCATTTAATTTAAGTTCATATATTCCGTCTTCATATGAAACAAGTTCCCTGTTGCTTTCGGTTAACTTGTTTCTGTCAATTTCAACCTTTCTTGGATGATAAATTATATCTCCATTACCATCACACAAATAATAATATACACCGTTGGAATTACCATTAATTCTTTCAAAGGTTTCTTCAATAATTGAATATTTCATATCTACTAATAATATTCCACTTATTGGCTTATCTCCATCATTTATGTCAACTGAACGGCTAAGAGAAATAACCCAATTATACTTGTATGTTCCATCCATAAATATATTTTGCAAATGAGGTTTTGAAAAATGAATGTTCTCTATTTCTTTCTTTGCATTATAAAACCAATCCTGTTTTTTAATTTCTACGTTCTTTTTCTCTGAAGAAATTGGTTCTGATGCCATAAGTTTTCCTTCATTGTTGTACAAAACCAGGCTTTGTATTTTGTCAGAATTTATTTCGTAAAGAAGGCTAAACTGGTTATTAAATTCCTGACTCGAAACATCGTATTGTTGAATAATGTTATAGTTCGCTGCATTTGAAATCTGTCTTATATTGTACAAATCGGAATTCATTTTTTCTACTACGCTGTCTACTATGCCCTCAGTGCTTGATATATTTGTTTCTTTAACTGACATCTTAAATCTGTTATAAATTAACAAGCCCATAACTACAGTAACTGCAATTGTAAGCATAGTTAAAACAGTCATTATTACTGACTGTATATCAAGACCTATAAATTCCCCTTTGTGAAACCATTTTCTTCTTCCTCTATTAAGATTTTTCCCGCCTGTTTTACTTTTATTTTTCAATATTCCATCCCTGCATATATTTATGATTTTAATTTTGCATTTCGATATTTAGATGGTGAAATTCCAAATTTCTTTTTGAATACATAACTAAAATAGTTTGCGTCCATATATCCAACCATTTCACCAATCTTGTAGCTTTTCTCATTTGTATCTAAAATTAACTTTGCTGCTATATCCATTCTATAATCTGTTAAATAAGATACAAAAGAAATTCCTGTTTCCTTCTTAAATATAGAAGAAAAGTATGAATTAGACACTCCCATTATTGAGCAAACCTTATCCAAGGATAAATCTTCTTCCATATATCTGTTTGCAACGATATTTTTTGCGTCATTTATCAGTCTTCGTGATTTACTGTTTCGGACACTCTTTAATTGTTTTCCCATTTCTGTGGAAACTTGCACAATCCATTTTTTTAGTGTGCTTTCATCCATTTTTGGCACCTTTTCATAAGGGTTGCTCATTTCACCCAGAAAATCGTTAAAGTCAATAAAATTATTTTCGCAAAATCTGTAGAATGCTCCTACCATTTCCATTGTATATAACTTATATTGGCTAACCGTATTGGAATTACCATGTATTCTGTCAACTTCCCTGTTTGTTGCAGCCTCTATTTCCTGTTCGTTTCCCAGATAAATGGCCTTAAACAATTCATGCATCTTTGTTTCTTCTGACTGTAATCCCATATTTTGTTTGTTTGGTGTGATTTCATCAATATTTATGGCTCTCTTTGTTCCATATAATACTCTGTATGATACGGCTTCCCTTGCCCCATCATACGAATTATTAATATTTGATATGTTATCACATACCATACCTATTCCTGCAGTTACTACCGCTCCAATTACTCTGTTAACCCACTTACAGAATTTATCACAAACATCAGTAAGTTCTACTGTCTCTTCTTTTGATTTCAATTCTATAATAAGAACTGTATTTCCTAAATATATAAATTCCCTACACTTGAATTTTCCCACTATTCTTGCTTTTATCTCTCTCTCAACCGACATAGATAATAATAATGGCGACATTTCTTCCGGAACATTATTTTCTGAAGTGTGAAAAACTGCACAACAAAAATACGGTCCATTTAAATCTATCTTGTATGCCTGCAAAAATTTCTCATATTCACTTTCGTTAACTCTTCCCTCTATTAACGAAACAAAAAAGTTAGTCTGAATAATTGGCAAAACATCATCGAAATAATTTTCAAGCTTTTGAACATTTAATTTTTCTTCTCTTTCTTTATCCAATGAATTTTTAACACGCTTAAGGCACTCTGACAATTCCACAGCGTTAATTGGTTTAAGCATATATTCATCTATTTCAAGATGCACTGCTTCTTTTGCATAATCAAATTCATCAAATCCCGTAAAAATAATTATATGAACATTTCTGTATTCATCGTTTAATCTTCTCGACAGTTCCAGACCATTCATATAAGGCATTTTTATGTCAGTTATAACAATGTCAGGTTGTAACTTTTCTACTAATTCTAATGCTTTTACACCATTTGTTGCACTGCCTACAATCTGCAAACCTAATTGTTCCCATAATATTCGGCTTTTTATTGCATCAATTACTTCTTCTTCGTCATCCACCAAAATAACTTTGTAATTTTCCATATTAGTTTTCTCTATATCAGTATTATTTTTTATTTCCATATTTCTCCCACCTGTTTTTTTTATTATAACAAACTATGAATTGCTTTTAAACCAATTTAGACTAAAAGCCGTCCCATTAATCATATAGATAATTAGAACGACTTTTAGCTTTATCATTAAGAAATATTTTCTAATATTTATTTTTTCTGTACATATTTAAGGCAGTCAAGAGTTACTGCTGCAAGGATGATAATACCTTCAAAAATAAACTGGAGGTTTGTATCGATTCCAAGGATTGTAAGTGAATAAGTAAGGGAAGTGAAAATAAGAACACCTGTTACTACACCTGAAATCTTACCAATACCACCTGTAAATGATACACCACCAACTACGCAGGCTGCGATTGCATCCATATCCCATCCTTGTCCATATGCTGCACTACCTGAACCAATCATTCTGTTACATTCAAGCCATGAACCAAATCCATAAAGAATACCTGCAAGAATGAATGCTCCCATAGTTACTTTGAATACTGAGATTCCTGACACTGCTGCTGCTTCAGGATTTCCACCTACAGCAAACAGATTTTTTCCAAAAGTTGTTTTATTCCAGATAAACCATACAATTGCAATGGCAACTAATGCCCAAAGTATAATTGTTGGGAAACCACCTATTTGAGGAATGAAAATATTAGGTATTGCCTGGTCAATTGCACCGAATGAAACACCTTTTGTTGCATACGTAACTAAACCAAAGATAATAAGCATGTTAGCCATTGTTGAAATAAATGGATGCATCTTAAATCTTGCCATAAAAAATCCTGCTATCATAGCAAAGAATGTTGTAAGTACAATGCAGACAACTAATGCCAAAATTGCTCTGTTTACAGGACCCATACTTGAAAAGTCAAATATGTGGCCAAATACTCCACCTGTATTAATACCGTTATGCATTATTATGGTCGACGCTACCATACCCATACCAACCATACGTCCTACGGAAAGGTCCGTTCCTGTTAAAAGGATTAATCCTGCAACCCCAAGGGCGAGGAACATTCTAGGGGAAGCCTGTTGCAGAATGTTAAGTATGTTTGTGTATGTAAGCAACTGTGTATTTTTTACTATTGGAGTTACTGCACATAATCCAATAAATATTAGAACAATAACAATATACAAGCCATTCTTGTAAAGAAACTGTGCTAAATTAAATGAATACTTATAGTTTTCTATACTCTGTGCTCTCTTTTGTGCAAATGTATATTTTGACATTCGCAACAAGTCGATTAAATGATACTTATGTAAAAACGCATCATGTTTTCTGTCTTTGATTTCCTGACATTTTGATTCATGTGCCATCTTCACATCATATAATTTATTCTTGTAAACATATTTTTCATCTTTAATCTCATCCGGATCGGATAATTTACTTAACTGTGCTGTATGTTCTTCTTTTAATACTGCACAAATTCTCTCATACTCTTTCTTTTCAGCCTCTTTTTCAGCTTCACAACTGTTAACCACCTTATTGTAGTACTGGCTGTTATAATTTTTTGAAAGATAATCTTCAGCTTCTGCAATTAATTTGTTTACTTTGTCTTTATTACGACTTTCAACTGCGTTTGCCTCTTCTAATACTTTTTTATCGTTTTCGATAATTTTTGTCTTTTCTTCTTTTGATAGATTTTTGCTTTCTTTTACAACTGCAATATGGTTCTTTAAGCTTCTAACTTTGTCTGTACCATCTAATCTTAAAGCATCTATCTGTTCCTGTATTTTTCCTATATATTCATCTATGGGCTCTCGAAGTTTTAACTCCTCTTCAGCCGAAAGAATAAATCCTTTCTCTGCCATATCTTATGCTCCTCTCTTTTTTACAAATACTTAGCACTAAGTCTTAATAATTCTTCCTGATCTGTTTCTTTAGTGTTAACTATTCCTGCCAAATGTCCATTAGACATAACGCCTATTCTATTAGTTATACCTAAAATTTCCGGCATTTCAGATGAAACAACTATAATTGTTTTTCCCTGTTTTGCCATGTTTATAATCAATTCATATATTTCGTATTTGGCTCCAACATCAATACCTCTTGTTGGATCATCCATCATAAAGATATTAGGTGAACGTTCAAGCCATCTTCCAAATATTGCTTTCTGCTGATTACCACCTGAAAGGCTTGAAATCATATCATCCGGTCCCATACATTTAGTATGCATAACTTTTATTTCATTTGCCGTTGCACGAACCATTTCATCTTTGGATAATGCTATACCTTTTTTGTAGTGATTCATATTTGCAATAGTAGTATTAAATGTAATGTCTCCCTTTAAGAATAAGCCATTGGCCTTTCTTTCTTCTGTTATAAGTGCAAAGCCATGATCCATTGCATCCTTTGTTGATGTAAAATTCATTATTTTTCCATCATAAATTACATTTCCTGCTGCTCTTGTACGCATTCCAAATATTGTTTCAAGTAATTCCGTTCTTCCTGCACCTACAAGTCCATATAATCCGAAGATTTCTCCTTTTCTTATGTCAAATGATATATTCTGAAGTTTAGGTGCGTATTTAGTAGACAAATTTTCCACTGAGAAAATAACTTCTCCCGGCTTATTATCTACAGGTGGAAATCTGTTATCAAGTGAACGTCCAACCATTGCTGAAATAAGTTCATTCATATCTGTGTCTTTGCTGTCTTTTGTCATAACAAGACTTCCATCTCGTAAAACTGAAATCTGATCACAAATTTCGAATATTTCATCCATTTTGTGTGATATGTATATTAATGAGATTCCCTGTTCTTTCAACTGTCTCATCATCTTAAATAACTTTTCAACTTCCGGTGCTGTTAGTGATGATGTAGGTTCATCAAGTACAATTACTTTTGAATTGTATGATATAGCTTTTGCTATTTCACACATCTGTCTTTGTGATACAGACATTTTCTTCATTGGCTGAGTCATATTAACTGTAATTCCAAGTTTTCTGAATAAGTCTGAAGCTTCTTTTTTCATTCTTCCTTCATCAACTACGCCCATTGAGTTCTTAGGATATCTTCCTAAAAACAAATTATCTACAACACTTCTCTCAAGGCACTGGTTAAGTTCCTGATGTACCATTGCCACACCATTTTCCAGTGCTTCTTTAGGACCTGAAAAGTTTACTTCTTTTCCATCTAATATTATCGTTCCTTCGTCCTTTTGATAAGTTCCGAAGAGACATTTCATCATTGTCGATTTTCCGGCTCCGTTTTCACCCATAAGTCCCATGATAGACCCCGGTTTAACATTTAAACTAATATGTTTTAAAACCTTATTTCGGCCAAATGATTTGC
>ULTO01018761.1_pt1 | contig 14457 bp, 16 predicted proteins | sample 1957601 | NCBI WGS metagenome assembly ULTO01 (sample SAMEA4835734, study PRJEB28245) | human gut metagenome | biome: gut microbiome; material: fecal sample | place: Denmark | collected 2008 | reverse complement strand
CCCCAGCCACATCTTTGCCAACGTAAGGTGTAACCTGGTGCGCTGGCAAAAGGACGACTCCATACAAAATGAAGTCTGCCCCCTGGCAATAATACAGCTGGGGCGCTTTCTGGAAAATTATGAACAGATCGAAGAGGTTAAAAAAGCAGAGATCCTTTGTGACTATCTGAAACGGTTTCATGCCAGAAGCAGGCTGATCCTTGTTCTCAGCGATCTCTCCTATACCATTGAAGACAGGGAGCGTTTAAAAAATGCCCTTGTGCCCTTTTTAAAGTATAAGCTTTTGTTTGTCGGCCAAAATACTGTCAGTAAGCTGACGGAAGCGGGTTTACAATAGATAAAAGGGCCTTCTGCTGGCTGTCTGTGAGCTGTATTTTTCCCTGACATAGTGTTATCAGGTTCCGGTTTTTCAGGGTTTCAATGATGCGGTTTACTGTCCGGAGGGAACAGCCTGCCCTTACCGCCAGTTCCTCCCGTTTTACGGGAAGGCGGACGCTGCCGTTTACGGATTCATGGCGGCGGCATTCTGCCAGTAAAAGATGCAGACAACGGGTTTCGTAATCCATATATAGAAAACGGCGTTCAAAATTAACCTGTGCGGAGAGCTGTTTTGCAAGCATCCGCGTCCGGAGAAAAAGCGCATGGGCATCGGAGCTTATCCATGTGCGGTAGATTCCGGAAGGAAGGGAAAGGCAGACGCAGTCGGTACCTGCGATGACAGTTGCGGCGCTGCATTTTCCGTCGGAAAACATTTCATAATCCCCTATGATCTCAAAGGGAGCAGCCTCAGAAAAGCAAAGAGGAAATTCCGTGGCATCTTCGTCCAAAATCTCCAGTTTTCCTTTCAATAAAAAATAAACAGTATGCGGGGGCATATTGGAGTGAATCAATACTTTTCCCTTTGGAATTCTGTTTATATTCAGACAGTCCTCTACAAGGGAGGGACATTGTTTAAAAAAGTGAGCAAGAAGGGAAAATATTTCCCGGGAGGCGCAATGGGTCCGGCAGTCTTTTATTTTCATAAATTACCTCAAAATATGACAAATGGCATTTTATTATTATTTGACCTATCATATCCTAAAAATATGAAATTGACAACTGGTAAATTGCAACAATAAGGAGGAGAAAATGCCAACGCCACATAATGAAGCGAAAAAGGGGGAAATTGCAAAAACCGTATTAATGCCGGGAGATCCGCTGAGGGCCAAATTTATTGCCAATAAGTGGCTTCAAAATTTTAAACTGGTAAACCAGGTAAGGAATATGTATGCCTATACAGGAACCTATAAGGGGAAGGAGCTTACGGTAATGGCAAGCGGTATGGGAATGCCCAGCATGGGAATCTATTCTTACGAGCTGTACAAGGAATATGACGTGGATAAGATCATACGCATCGGAAGCGCAGGAAGCTATACGGATTCATTGAAGCTTTTTGATATTGTCTTAACAGAGAAGGTGTGGAGCGGATCCGCTTATGCGAAAACACAAAGCGGGTTTGAAGGAAATTTCCTGTTTCCCGAAAAGAAGTTAAATGATACAATTAAGAAAATGAGTGAAGTATTGGAAATTCCCATTGTCCGGTCATGCGTTCATTCCTCGGATGCTTTCTATCATGAACCGGAAGCGGATGATTATACAAAGATCAGGGATATCTATGGATGTCAATGCGTGGAGATGGAAAGCTTTGCATTGTTCCACAATGCAAGAGTATCAGGAAAGCAGGCGGCATGTATTTTGACCATATCCGATTCCCTTGTGACAAAGGAGCAGACCACGGCAAAGGAGCGGCAGCTCTCCTTTGAGAAAATGATCATGCTTGCCTTAGAATCGGCGGTCAGATAAAAATAAAGTCATGATCAAACAATCATTGCGGATACTTCTAAACAGTATCCGGACAAAAAGGAGGAATTGTGTATGCGGTATAAAAGAATATTTCTGATTGTATTGGATTCCCTCGGGATCGGCGCCATGCCCGACGCGGCGGATTACGGGGATGCGGGAACCAATACCTTTGTCCATATCTGGGAACGGATGCAGGGACTTTCCATTCCCAATTTACGGATGCTTGGAATGGGAAATCTGTGCCGGGTCACAGAAGATAAAGAAAGCCTGGGCTATCGGATGCGCTTAAAGGAAGCCAGCACCGGAAAGGATACCATGACCGGACATTGGGAAATGATGGGAATTTTGACGACAAAGCCCTTCCGTACCTTTACAGAGACAGGATTTCCCGCTGAGTTGATCAAAGAGCTGGAAGAAAAGTGCGGAAGAAAGATCATCGGAAATAAGGCGGCCAGCGGAACGGAAATCCTGGAAGAGCTTGCAGAGAGGGAAATACAGAATGGAGAACTGATCGTATATACATCCGCCGATTCCGTATTACAGATCTGCGGGAACGAAGAGACTATGGGAGTGGAAACCCTTTACCGCTATTGTGAGATCGCAAGGGAACTGACCATGAAGGAAGAATGGAGAGTGGGAAGGGTTATCGCCCGCCCTTATACGGGGCAAAAAAAAGGCGAATTCCGCCGTACCGCCAACAGAAGGGATTACGCCCTTGCTCCGGAAAAGAAGACTGTTTTGGATTTTCTGAAGGAAAACAAAGTTCCGGTAGTGGGGATTGGCAAGATCGAGGATATTTTCTGCGGTCAGGGAATTACGGAAAGCGAACATTCCAAAAGCAGCGTTCATGGAATGGAGCAGACCATTCAGAAGGCTAAAGAGTTAAAAGAGGGCCTCGTGTTTACGAACCTGGTGGATTTTGACGCTTTGTGGGGACACAGAAGAAATCCCGAAGGTTACGGCAGAGAAATTGAGTCCTTTGACGTAAAGCTGGGAGAGCTTCTTTCGGTTTTGGGAGAGGATGATCTTGTGATGCTGACTGCGGACCACGGAAACGACCCCACTCATACGGGAACAGACCATACCAGAGAAACGGTTCCCCTTTTAATGTATGCCAAATCCATGTCCGGTCAGGCGGAGCTTAAGGATTCCGATACCTTTGGAGTTATCGGGGCAACCATTGCGGATAATTTTGCCGTGAAGCTGCCGGATTACTTAATCGGGGAATCCCTGTTGGATAAGTTAATATAATTACGGCGTTAAGAGACGAAGGAAAAATAAATGCCTATAGCAGAGATGTAATTGACAGCCTGCTATAGGCATATTTTATTCCGGCGGCAATACTCTGAAAAATACAAGTGTCCGAAAAAATACTGATTTTTACAAAGCTCCCTGATTGCTGATCACAAAATTCAGATGATAATATTCGGGAATAAAATAAAATTTGTTTCGGGCAAAGGGACGTTCCGTTTTGTCCAGGTGCAGCGCCTCGATCAAAATCAAAGGGGTGTCTAAAGGAATTTTTAAAAACTCGATCTCCATGGCGTTGGCGCGGATCAATTTGATCTTCATATCCATTTTCTTTGAGTAATGAAACAGCGTTTCCAGAATCACTTCTTTAATGGAGCCGGTATCAGACGTATTCAACTTCAATACATCAAAAAACATAGCGGGAATCTGGGTAAATGAATATCCCAGAACGGTATTTTCCGATTGAAAAACGCAGTTACATGCCAAAACCAGGTCGCTTTCCCCAAGAAAGAGACGGTCTCTTGCAATATCCGTAGGCGCTCCGTAATTGTAGGTTATGGCAGTTTCCGTAACCGGCAGCTTGTTCATGGTAAGAAGGGGATGGGTAATCTGTTCCCTTGATAAATGCTTGACGGCAGGAGCTACCAGGGTGCCTTTTCCCTGGGATTTAATGATCATGCCATCCTCATTAAGAATGGCCAGAGCCTGCCTTAAAGTATTCCGGCTGACCCCGTATTTTTGCGAAAGGGCGGTCTCCCCGGGAAGGGTCTCATTGGCCGGGTAGACGCCCTCCACAATATCCTTGTAGAGAGAATTGTACACCCCTATATAGGCGGGAATATTTTCCGGATGTAATTTCGTATTCAATAAAACATCTCCTATCTCATTTGAACTTGATAAACAAGTTGATTATATCATAAAAATCAATAGTTGACAAGAAAAGTAGTTTATGTTAGACTTTAATCATGTTGAACATGTTCAACAAGTAGGACGGAAAATAAGGGAAAGGAGGAGTAAAGAGAACAAGATGATTCGGATATGTAGCGACAAAGATAAAGAAGTACTGCTGCAGTTTTTAAAAAGCGATCCTTTGCTGCACACATATATTATTGCGGATATGGAGCGGTATGGATTTGACAAGCCATATCAGTCAATTTATATGATCGAAAATGAAAGTTTCTGTGAAGGCGTTTTTTTGAAATACTATAATAATCTGATTTTTTCAAAGACTGCAGAAAACATTGATCCGGAAGAGATCAGCAGATATATTTTCCCGGAAATTACAAATATAATGGGCGAACTGGAAGTAGTAAAAAAAGTTGCCGGATATATGGGAGTGACGGATCGTATGACGGTTCATAATCTGTACGCGCAGAAGAAAGCGGCAAAACTGCCGGACTGCGGTCTTTCGCATATACGAACAGCCGGACTGCAGGATGTGGACGTGATCTATGATTTTTTGATGAGCTTTCCGGAATTCAGGGAAACCTATGCCAGGAAGGAAATGATTGAAAACCGGATAGAAAAGGGAGAAGGAATTCATATCCTGATGGAAAAAGAGGGGAAAATAATCGCGCATGGAAACAGTGCCGCATCAACGGATGAGGCCTGCTTTCTGGGAGGGATCTGTGTTGCACCCGGCCGGCAAAAAAACGGGTATGCAGCGGCCATTGTGCAGGCTCTGTGTACAGAAATACACAAGCAGCACAGAATACCATGTATGTTTGCTCCGGAAGAAAAAGAATATACCGTTTTCCATAGGCTCGGCTTTGAAAAATATGGAAAATGGGGAACAATTCAAATGAAAGGAGATAACAGATGAATAAGAACAAATTAAAAGTCAGCGAAATTTTAGGCTATGCCGTGGGGGGCATCGGCGATGCAACCTCTTACAATTTTGTGATCGCGTTATTTTCATTTTTTATGACGACTATCGCCGGTATCAGCCCGGCTGTAGCCGGAATGATCATATCCGCAGGCGTTGTGTGGGATGCGGTCACAGACCCCATTGTAGGATATTTGATCGATAATACGAAGGGAAGATACGGCAAAAGAAGACCCTGGATGTTAGGATCGGCCCTTCCTTTGGGGGCATCCATGATCCTGATGTTTTTGAAAGTGGATTTGCCACAGACCCAGAAGATCATTTATTACCTTATCATGGTATTTGTGTTCTGGCTGTCTTATACGGCATTTAATATTGCATACTATTCCTTCGGTTCTGTCATTACCGAGGACGACAGCGAAAGAGTTAAGGTTCAGGCATACCGGAATGTATTAAGCTATGTGGGCCTGTTCTGTGCCAGCTCCGTTCCTACCTTCGGCGTGGCAAAGCTGGTGGAAAGAGGATTTACAGACGGCGACGCCTGGTCCGTTATGGCGGCCGTGGCAGCGGTTATTTCGGTTATATCCATTGTCCTGATGTGGAGGTTTACAAGAGGCAAGGAATCGGTAGAGGAAGTAAGGGCTAACCGGGGAAAAATGAATGTGGGCGGATTTTTTAAAGACATTGCGAGCCTGATGAAGATGAAGCCGTATCTGCTTATCATTGCATGCGCGCTGCTTGCAAATGTTTATATGACCCTTTTCAATTCCAGCCTTTTATATTATGTCTGCTACAATATGGGACTGAGCGAGGCCCAGGCTTCCATGATGTTTACGACCAGCAATATTGTGTCCATCCTTTTCAGCCCTGTTATTGCAAAAGGCGTTGCAAAGTTTAATAAGACGAATGTTTTCGTGGGAACAATGGTCTTCAGCGGATTGGTAATGGTTTTTACAAAATTTACAGGCATTCCCAATATAGCCATGGGATGTGTCTATGTGGCTCTTACCGGCCTCGGAACATGTGCATACTGGCTGTGCATCTTCAATTTCCTGTTCGATGTGGTTGATTACAATGAATTTAAGACAGGAACCCGCCGGGACGGAATCATCATGTCGTACTATTCTTTCCTGTTGAAGCTGGGCGGGGCTGCAGCTGCGGCTGTCCAGGGCATCCTTTTGGAAAAGAGCGGATTCAATGTTGAATTGGCCGTCCAGAATGAATCGGCCTTAGGTATGATCGGAACCATGTTTACGATCCTGCCGGGTGTCATTATGATCGGATCCGGCCTTGTAATGTTCTTAACGCCGCTAAAGGATAAGGAAATGGATCTTCTTAGGATCGAACTGGATAAAAAGCGTGCAGGGGAAGAATATTCCACCGAAAAATTTGAATCCATTATGAAGTAGTAAAATAATTGAAATATTAGAACAGGAGGAATGAAAATGAATCACAATAAAGCAGCAGTCGTTATGCAGACAGACTTTGGAAAAGGGATTGCCGTCTGCACCATGCAGGGGGTCTGTACCATGGTAGATAAGGAGCTTAAGATATTTGACTGTTCCCATGACATCAATAACTTCGACACATACCAGGCGTCTATTTCTTTGGATTATATTGTGGATTTCTGGCCTGACGGCACCGTGTTTATATCCGTTGTGGATCCGGGTGTTGGAACCAGCCGCCGTGCCTGTGTGGCAAAACTGAAAAACGGAAGCTATGTGGTAACGCCGGATAACGGTACGTTGACACATTTGAAGGAACGGATCGGTATTGAGGAGATCCGGGTTATCGACGAAAAAACCAACCGCCTAAAAAATACGGAGAAATGTAATATTTTCCACGGAAGGGATCTGTTCGCGTATTGCGGGGCAAAACTTGCGTCAGGGATCATTACCTACGAAGAAGTGGGGCCTGTTTACGATGTAAATGAAATCGTGACCCATGAACTGGTTCCCTATAAGGTAGAGGGATCCGTGATCACGGGGATGATCGCAAATGCTGATTATCACTTTGGGCTGATCTGTTCCAATATACCTGTAGAAGTTTTTGAAAAGGAAAATATCCGGTATGGGGATTATGTACATGTAACCATACGGAAAAAAGGAAAGGATATTCCTGCATTTGAAGGAGAAGTTCCCTTTTGCCAGTCATTTGGTTTTGTAAAAGAAGGAGAACCTCTGTTAATGGTAAGTGAATCATTGCATATCCAGGCGGCGTTAAACTGCGAAAATATGGCAGAAAAATATGATCTGCATGCGGGAAGCGACTGGATGATAAAGATAGAAAAAAGATAAGAAGAATAACAATTAAGAAAAGATAAGGAGAAAATGCTTATGAAACCTGTTATTGTAATGCAGTCTGATTTCGGAACGGATTCCGGGCTGGTATCATGTATGCACGGAATCTGCAAAATTGTTGATCCCGGTCTGGAGATATTTGATATTACCCATATCCTGCCCGCCTTTGATATCGAAGCCGCTTCTTTCTGCCTTCAGTATACGGTTCCGTGCTGGCCGGAAGGGACCATATTTGTTTCGGTGGTGGATCCGGGAGTCGGGACTGACAGACGGGCCAGCGTGGCAAAATTAAAAAACGGAAGTTATGTGGTAACGCCGGACAACGGGGCGCTGACTTATCTTGATCAGATGATCGGAATCGAAGAAATAAGGGAAATAGACGAAAGCGTAAACCGTTATCCGAAAACTATGGAAATCAGCGTTTTCCACGGACGGGACCTCTTTTCCTATTGCGCGGCAAAGCTTGCTTCGGGACAGATTACTTTTGAAGAAGTAGGGCCTGCATATCCTATAGAAGAAATGGTGCTGCATAAAACCTATCCGTCCGTTATAAAGGCTGAAGGTGTAGAAGGAAGCATACTTTGGTTCGATCCTTTTGGAAGCGCCGGCACCTCTATTAAAAATGCTGATCTTGTGCAGTGCGGTTTTAAAACCGGGGATAAAGCGACAGTAAAGATATACGACGGATCAGAGCTGCTGTTTGAAGGGCTGGTCCCCTATGAAAGATCCTTTGGATATGTGGAAAAGGGGGAGCCGGTAATCTTTAACGGTCTCACATCCTTTGCGACCATTGCCGTAAACGAAGGCAGTTTTGCGGACAGATATCAGCTGAAGAAGGATCAAGTATATAGAGTGGAAATACAAAAACTTTAACTGACCAAACAGGAACGACAGAAATGTTATCAATATAATCGTTAAGAAACGGGTTATAAAGAAAAATAGATTTAGGAAGACACTCCGGCAAAAGGATAGACCATTGCCCGGAGTGTTCTGTTTTTTGGCTTTAGCATTACCGCCATATCCGTGACCGGCAGGGAGCTTTCGTCAGGGATCCTTGCGGAATCATTGGCAGGACAAACCCCAAATGCGATACCGCTGGCATCCATAGAATGATGGTAAGAAATCGTTGTATATTCTAAATTTATGAATAATATAAGATCTGATGATTAAAAATATTTAAATCTTTTGAAACGAAAAAGTATGTTAAAGGGTTTTATAGTCAGGAGTTGTATGATATAAAACAATAAAGAGCAGGAGGAAAAAGACATGATGATAGTAGTTTATATAGTAGAGGGTTTAGCGCTGTTTTTTCTTATCTTAGGAATTATTTTTGTCATAGCAGGAAAAATGAGCTTTAAATGTACGGCGGCAACCGAAGGAAGAATCATCGATATGTGTTTTAATGCTTACGATTATAATAATGGCTATTCAGGGAGTACAGCGTTTGGTATACGTGTCGGAAGTCTTGAACCGGGAATGTATTGCCCGGTCTTTACCTATTGCGTAAACGGTATGGAATATACAAGAGCCAGTAATGTTTCCTGGAATCGGGATCAGATCAAAAGGAAGATAAATAAACCCCGGACGATTTACTACAATCCGGAAAATCCAAAGCAGGCATCTTTGACGAAGCGGAGTTTCCTTGATATAATGGGAAAAATATTTATTTTAGTAGGTGCCGTTTCGCTTGCAGTAGGTATAATTTTCTGGATCTGCTTGATATAGTATTACAGTACGGGCAGAGGTAAATCAATTAAGTGCAGAAAGGGAAGTTACATATGATCAGAGAGATCAATAAAGATGATTATGACGGACTGATGAAACTGTATATGCAGCTTCATGATAATCCGTTTCCGCCTAAAGACGAAAAAATGCTTAATCTCTGGAACCGGATCTTAAATGATAAGGATCATCATATTATCGTGGCAGAAACAGACGGCAGGATCGTATCATCCTGTGTCTGTGTTATTATACCTAATTTGACCCATGGACAACAGCCATATGCGTTTGTGGAAAATGTTGTTACGGATGAAAATTACCGTAAGCAGGGCCTGGCCACAAAATGCCTGGATTATGCCAGAAAACTGGCAGTAAAAGAGAATTGCTATAAAATGATGCTGCTTACCGGTTCCAAATCTGAGGAAACTTTAAAATTTTATGAGCAGGCAGGCTATAACCGAAAGGATAAAACCGCGTTTATCCAATGGCTTTAATTTAACCTTAATATAATAAATAAGACCGTTTTATAGGACACCTCCTTTGTTAGACTAAAACCAGTAACAGGAACTTTTAGTTTGGCAAAGGAGGTTTGTTTATGAAAGGATATGTAGTGACAGACGGATATATGGGATTTACAGGAAGCGGATATATGCTTTTTGCAAGTGAAAAAGATTACAGAGAATATATGGAAGATGCAGCTTAAGAAAAAAGATATATAATGCAGGGACCGCTTTAGAATCTGCCTCAAAATGTAAAAAAGGCAAAAATCCTCTTGACAGAAACCATATTCGTGATATTATATAGATAATCTATATATAGATGGTCTATATAGTGCCGCGTAATAAATAGCCATAAAAGTGATTGAACACAGGAGGAAAAGAAATGCCGGTAGATAAGAGTTTACTTTCGGGAAGCACCACCATGCTGCTTTTAAAATTATTATCGGAAAAAGATATGTATGGTTATGAAATGATTGAGACCCTGAAAAAGCGTTCCCAGAATGTTTTTGCCTTGAAAGCGGGAACCCTGTATCCCTTATTGCATTCTTTGGAAGAAAAGGGATATTTGACAGTTTATGAAAGAGAAGCAGCGGGAAAAGTCCGGAAATATTACAGCATTACAAAAGAAGGAAAAGGTTTTCTGAAGATCAAACAGGAAGAATGGAAAGAGTATTCCGGCGCCGTTACCGGTGTATTGGGAGGTGTTATTTATGGAAATGCATGAATACCTTGACACCCTTTCGGAACAGATCCGCTGCAAAAAAGCCCGCCCCATGGTCGTGGAAGAAATAGAAAACCATATTAATGATCAGGCGGAAGCCTACGTAAAAGACGGAATGGAAAAGAATGCGGCATGGGACAAGGCGGTTACGGAAATGGGAGATCCCGTAGAAGCGGGAGTGGCGCTGGACCGTGTCCACAGACCCAGAATGCAGTGGGAGCTGGTAATATTAGTTGCATTACTGAGCCTGGCCGGCCTTGTGATACAAATAGTCATTTTCAAAACCGGGTGCCTTTCCAACGATTCCAATGTAACCACCGTCAGGGATGATTTTATCGTTAATGCGGTTTTGAATACTCTGATAGGTTTGGCGGTAATAGCCGTCGTATGCGCGCTGGATTACAGCTTTTTGGGAAAGCATCCCGTAGCGGTCTGGTGGACCGGCTGTATCTGCCTTCTGGTATGTCATTTTGTGCAAAATTCTCTTCCGTATTCCCTGCGTTTTACCCTGGGTTATTACATTGTCACATTTATGACGCCAATGTTTGCGGCAGTGGTATTTTGCTACAGGGGAAAGGGAATGAAGGGGCTGCTAAAATGCATACTTCTTTATGCATTGGCAATATTGACCGCTGTCCGGGCATCCTTAACTGCAGGCGGAGTAGTGGAATTATCCATAGCGGCTTTATTCATTTTAACAATTGCCATCCTGAAAGGATGGTTTGGGGAAAAGAAAGCAGGCAGACTTGCACTTATATGGATCCCTGCCGTAATTCTCCCGGGCATTTTGGCAGCATCGGCCTTCCGCACGGAAGGAGGAGCACTTTTGAGCGATTATCAGGCAGCCAGGATCAGGGCAATCGTTACGCAGTCCGAGGAATCCTACTATATAAAAACAATAAAAGAAGAAATGGACCATGTCAGTCTTTTGGGTAACAAGGAATTGCCGCTTGAATCTCTTCCTGCAATCCAGAATGATTATGTGGTAACATCCATGCTGACTTATTTTGGCGTAATATTTACTGTAGCAGTCTTAGCAATCGCCGCTTATTTTTTATGGAAAGCCTTCCGCTTAAGCTTTAAGCAGAAAAATCAGCTGGGTTCCATAATAAGTCTTGGCTGCGTTTGCCTGTTGTTTGTAAAAAGTATGCTCTATCTGCTTTCCAATATAGCGGTTTTTAATGTGTTTGCCCAAATGAGTATGCCGTTTTTATCTTATGGATTGGGAAATGCCGTGGTCAACGGAGTACTGGTAGGATTATTGCTTAGCGTATATCGGAATACGGACATTGTTTCTGAAAAAAGAATAAGATCCCGTTATGTTTTCCGTTCTCCTATCCAGAAAATTTAATAAGATCTTAAAGGAAAGCCGGAAAAAGAGCCGCAAGACTGCTGCATATTAAAAAAAGCAGTCAATGCGGCTTTTTTTGTTGAAATTAAGGGTAACGATTTATATAATATAAAAAGTGTGTTAATATTATTTTGTACAGGAAAACAGCAGAAAGGATAAATCATGAGAACCATACAAGTTTCAGAAGTGACGCAAAATATTAAAGAGATGTGCATCGAGGCAAATCATTTTCTTACAAAAGATATGAAAAACGCCCTGGAAGACGCCTGTGAAAAAGAAGAAGCGCCGTTAGGGAAACAGATTTTGTGCCAGCTTCAGGAAAACCTGAATATTGCAGGAGAAGATATGATTCCTATTTGTCAGGATACGGGAATGGCGGTCATTTTTATGGAAGTGGGCCAGGAGGTCCATTTTGAGGGCGGTTTTCTGGAGGACGCCATCCAGGAAGGGGTCAGAAAAGGTTATGTGGAGGGTTTTTTGAGAAAATCCGTGGTAAAAGACCCTTTGATCAGGGAAAATACAAAAGACAATACGCCGGCAGTCATTCATTATGAGATGGTTCCCGGAGATCAGGTAAAAATAACGGTTGCACCTAAAGGGTTCGGCAGCGAAAATATGAGCCGTGTGTTTATGTTAAAGCCGGCTGACGGGATCGAAGGGGTTAAAAATGCCATATTAACAGCGGTCAAAGATGCGGGACCAAACGCCTGTCCTCCTATGGTAGTGGGGGTAGGAGTGGGAGGCACCTTTGAGAAATGCGCTTTAATGGCAAAAAAGGCTCTTACCAGGCCGGTAGACCAACATTCCTCGGTACCATATGTTAAAGAGATGGAAGAAGAACTTTTAGCTGAAATAAATAAAACCGGTATAGGACCGGGAGGACTGGGGGGGACCACAACTGCCCTGGCAGTTAATATCAATACTTATCCTACCCATATTGCAGGGCTTCCGGTGGCAGTCAACATTTGCTGTCATGTGAACAGACACAGCGTCAGAGTGCTGTAACAAAGAGGAAAATATATAGAAAGACTTACGAGGAAATAAAAATGGACCAATATATCAATGCACCGTTATCCAAAGAAGATGCCGCAAAAATGAAAGCGGGAGACTATGTTTATATTACCGGTACGATCTATACCGCAAGAGATGCTGCGCATAAAAGAATGTACGAAGCGCTGCAGAACGATCAGCCTCTGCCCATAGAAATGGAAGGCAACGTTATTTACTATATGGGCCCTTCTCCTGCAAGAGAAGGAAGACCTATCGGTTCCGCAGGTCCTACCACGGCAAGCCGTATGGATAAATATGCGCCTTCCCTCTTAGATCTGGGGCTGCGGGGCATGATCGGAAAAGGGAAGCGGTCAAAAGCGGTCAAGGATGCCATTGTAAAAAACGGCGCAGTCTATTTTGCAGCGGTAGGCGGTGCAGGCGCTCTTTTGTCTAAATCTATTCTGAAATCGGAAGTCATTGCTTACGATGATCTGGGAACGGAAGCGATCCGCAGGCTGGAAGTGAAAGATTTTCCGGTAATTGTTGTAATTGATAAGGATGGTAACGATCTGTATGAAACGGCAGTCAAAGCTTACCGGAAGGAATAGTACAACAGTTTCTTCCTATATATATGTAGATTGGTTTTATAGAAATACCAGATATTGGGTTTGTTGGAAAGAGGTTAATATGCGCATTGCATTAATGGTAATTCGGAAATTATATTTGGTTCCTTTTATGTTTTTTAAATTATGGAAAGCGGGTAAAAAATATAACGGGGATTATATGCCGGGCTTTTTGGCTGCAAAAACGATTGCAACTCACGGGATTCAAGCCGGCAATATTACGATAGAAGTACACGGACAGGAAAACATTCCTTCAAAGGACGGATTTATTTTCTATCCCAATCATCAGGGACTGTTTGATGTTCTGACATTTTTATATTCCTGTCCGAGACCCTTCGCTTTTGTGATAAAAAAAGAAGCGAAGGATGTCATTTTGCTGAAGCAGACCATTGAGGCAACGGGTTCCCTTGCCATGGACCGGGATGATCTGCGTCAGTCTATGCAGGTTATCAACCAGGTCGCAAAAGAGGTAAAAGAAGGCCGCAATTATATTATTTTTGCAGAAGGCCACCGGAGCAGAAACGGAAATAAACTTTTGGAATTTAAGGGAGGAAGCTTTAAAGCGGCGCAAAAAGCAAAATGCCCCATTGTTCCCTGCGCCCTGATCAATGCGTTTATTCCTTTTGATGAAAATTCCATACGTCAGGTAACGGTAAAGCTTATTTATTTAAAGCCCATGCTTTATGAAGAATACCAGCATATGAAATCCAATGAGATCGCAGATGAGGTAAAGCGGAGGATAGAAGAAGCGATTGCCAAATATGAATAATTACGGAAATCCCGGAAGACGCAAAAAAACCTGCAGTTAAAAATGATAAAAAATGCAAGGAAGATATAAAAAGATATAAAAAAGATAATAATAAAAAGATGGGTAAAAAGATAAATAAAAAGATAAACAAAAAGATAAACAAAATGAATTGACAAATAAAATTCACTTATGTATAATAATTTTTGCGTCACGAAATGGACGTAGCAACTTTATATTGGTAGAGGATAAAGTTCAGTAGTACGGAGAAATACTCAAGAGGCTGAAGAGGCGCCCCTGCTAAGGGTGTAGGTCGTTCACGCGGCGCGAGGGTTCAAATCCCTCTTTCTCCGTTTCGTTTCTGCCAGAAAAAAGTAATCTTGCTCTTTAAGATTCTTTTTTTTCGCTGTAATCCGGCATTGACTTTGGGCAGGAATGATGGTATTATGAAAGTCCCCCTTAAAAAGAAATGGGGAAAATAAAAAAAGTGCTTGACTAAGGAAAGCGGCTGTGATAATATATCACTGTTGCGCGGTCATAAGACAAGCGCAGTACCTTGACAAATAAACAGCAATGCAACCCTGAAAAAT
>ULTO01053905.1_pt1 | contig 14519 bp, 9 predicted proteins | sample 1957601 | NCBI WGS metagenome assembly ULTO01 (sample SAMEA4835734, study PRJEB28245) | human gut metagenome | biome: gut microbiome; material: fecal sample | place: Denmark | collected 2008 | reverse complement strand
CCCCCCTGCCGCACCCCAGCGGAAGGTCTCCGACGATACGCTGACCAGTCCCTTTGTGGAGGATCTGTCCGGCAAAATGCAGCAGGAGCTGGCCCAGCGCCAGGCAGCGGAGGCCGCACGGCAGGCCGCCGAAGCGGAAGCCGCCCGTCAGGCGGCAGAGACCGCCGATCCCGCAGCTGCCGCGGACAAAAAGGTCAGCAATATGTCGTTGGACGAGCTGTTGAACGACATCCACAACATGTAGCAAAAAAACGACCCGTTACCTGCGGTAACGGGTCGTTTTTTTATTTCTCCAGCGCCGCCGCCACAAAGCCCCGGAACAGGGGATGGGGTCGGTCGGGACGGCTCTTGAACTCCGGGTGGAACTGGACGCCCACGAACCACCGGTGGGCGGGGTTCTCCACGATCTCCACCAGATGCCCGTCGGGGGATGTGCCGGTGGGCACCAGTCCGGCGGCGGTGATGCGCTCCCGGAAGTCGTTGTTAAACTCATAGCGGTGGCGGTGCCGCTCGCTGATCTCGCTCTGTCCGTACAGGGCGCGGGCGCGGCTGTCCGCCGCCAACACGCAGGGATACTGCCCCAGCCGCATGGTGCCGCCCTTGCTGCTGACGCCCACCTGATCCGGCATCAGGTCGATGACGGGATGGGCCGTCTGGGGCGCCATCTCAGTGGAGTGGGCGTCGGCCCAGCCCAGCACATGGCGGGCAAACTCAATGACAGCAATCTGCATACCCAGGCAGATGCCCAGATAGGGAATGTCGTTCTCGCGGGCGTATTGGGCCGCGGCGATCATGCCCTCGATGCCCCGGTCGCCGAAGCCGCCGGGCACCAGGATGCCGCTGCATCCAGAGAGCACCTCCGCCGCGTTCTCCGTCGTCACGGTCTCGGAATCCACCCACCGAATATGCACCACCGCGCCGCAGGCGGTACCGGCGTGGAACAGGGATTCCTCCACGCTGAGGTAGGCGTCGTGAAGCTGGACATACTTGCCCACCAGGGCGATGGTGACCTCGCGGCTGGCGTTCTTGATGTCGCTGACCATGGCGGCCCAGTGGGTCATGTCCGCCGCCGGACGGTCAAGCCCCAGCTTGCGGCACACGATCTCGTCCAGGCCCTCCTTCTGCAGCAGCAGCGGCACCTCGTACAGGGTGTCCGCCGTGGTGTTCTGGATGACGCAGTCCTCGGAAATGTTGCAGAACAGGGCGATCTTCTTCCGCATGTCCTCCGGGATGGGCACGTCGCTGCGGCACACCAGCACGTCCGGCTGGATGCCCAGGCTCAGCAGCTCCTTGACGGAGTGCTGGGTGGGCTTGCTCTTCAGCTCACCGCTGCCGGGGATCTGGACGATCAGGGGCACATGGATGTACACCACGTTTTCCCGGCCCTTTTCCACCGCCACCTGACGGATGGCCTCCAGGAAGGGCTGGCTCTCGATATCGCCCACCGTGCCGCCGATCTCGCAGATCAGCACATCCACGTCCTCCTGCTCCATGGCGTAGACGTGGCTCTTGATCTCGTCGGTGACGTGGGGGATGATCTGCACCGTGCCGCCCAGGAACGCGCCCTGGCGCTCACGGTTGAGGAGATCCCAGTACACCCGGCCGGAGGACACGGAGCACCGGCCCGTCAGACTCTCGTCCACGAATCGCTCATAGTGGCCCAGATCCAGGTCGGTCTCGGCGCCGTCGTCGGTGACGAACACCTCGCCGTGCTGATAGGGGCTCATGGTGCCGGGATCCACATTCAGATAGGGGTCAAATTTCTGGTTCCGCACCCGCAGGCCGCGCTGCTTCAAAAGGCGGCCCAGCGACGCCGCGCAGATGCCCTTACCCAGGCCGGACACCACGCCGCCGGTCACAAATACATACTTCATACGCCGTTCCCTGTTCCCTTCCGCGCCGGGCCCTTCCCCTGCGGAAGTCCCGGTGCTCACAAAAATATGCTACATTGTAGTCGTATGATTTTCTCCCGTCAAGACGTAAATATCCCAAAATACGCAGCGAAAAAGTACCGGTTTTCCCGCCATCCGCCGAAATTGAAAAAGTGGTGAAAAACCCCTTGCATCCGCCGCGGCATGGTGCTAAACTATAAAATACGCCACTCTATTTTGCAGGGTGGCTTTACAGAAAAAATCACCGGCTGCGTACCCTGGTACGCAGCCGGTGTTCGTTATGTATGCGGGAAATTATTTCTTGTTATATGCCTCGATGCCCAGGCGCAGCAGATCCATGGCGCGCTCCAGCGCCTCCTGCTTCAGCACATAGGCGATGCGGATCTCGTTCTTGCCCTTGCCGGGGGTGGCATAGAAGGGCTCGCCGGGGGCGAACATGACGGTATCGCCGTGATCGTCGAACTCCTCCAGCAGGAACATCTGGAACTTGTCGGCGTCATCCACCGGCAGGGCGGCCATCACATAGAAGGCGCCGCGGGGACACTCGCACACCACGCCGGGGATCTCCTTCAGCTTGCGCATGACGGTGTCGCGGCGCAGCTTGTACTCATCGCGGACGGCGGCGAAGTACTCGGGGCCGACGCTGTACAGGGCGGCGGAGGCGATCTGATCCAGGGTGGGGACGGACAGACGGCACTGGGCGTACTTCATGGCCTGGGCCATCAGCTCCTTGTTGCGGGAGATCATGCAGCCGATGCGGGCGCCGCAGGCGGAGAACCGCTTGGACACGGTGTCGATGACGATGACGTTGTCGGCGGCGTCATCAAACTGGCCCATGGACTGCAGGGGCTCACCGGCATAGACGAATTCGCGGTAAGCCTCGTCGCCGATGATGAACAGGTCGTGCTCCTTGGCGATGTCCACCATCATGCGCATCTCCTCAGGAGTCAGCACGGCGCCGGTGGGGTTGCCGGGGTTGGTGACCATGATGGCGCGGGTGTGCTCGTTGATCTCCGCCTCCACCTTGGCCCGGTCGGCGTAGTGATAGCCGTCATGAGGGGAGGTGGGGATGGGATGGATGGTGGCGCCGCAGGTATAGGCCATGGTGTAGTAGTTGGGATAGAAGGGCTCGGGGATCAGGATCTCGTCGCCGTCATCCAGGATGCAGTTCATGGTGATCTGCAGTGCCTCGCTGCCGCCGTTGGTGATCAGGATGTCACCCTTTTCAAAGTGCATGCCCAGGTCGTCATAGTATTTCTGGATGGCGTCGATCAGAACGGGGATACCGGGGGACGGCGCGTATTCCAATACCGGAAGGTCAAAGTGGCGCACAGCCTCGAAGTAAGCCTTGGGGGTCTCGATGTCCGGCTGGCCGATGTTCAGATGATAGATCTTCTTGCCTTTTGCTTCTGCCGCCACGGCATAAGGATGAAACTTACGCATGGGGGACAGGCCGCATTTCAGAACCTTGCTGGAAAACTTCATAGTATTGCCTCCTATATGATTTGACGGCAGGGCACAGCGTGGCCTGCGCTTCATATCACCATACTAGCCTATTTTCCGCCAATCGTCAAGAAAAAATGAAAAAGAACGGCCATTATGAAATGGCCGTTCTTTTAGTAGTAAAACTGTCAGCGCCGCTCGATAGCAATATCAAAAAGCCTCGTAAAGCCTCGCAGAGTTCGCGGCGCGAACGCCGCGAATTATTTAAATCATTTTTCTGACGACATGTGCGTCAGAAAAATACTTCTCAGGCTGCAAGTGCCAAAGGCGCGCAGCAGCCTGCAATCCCCTTTGGCAATGAAATCGAAGATTTTATGCCAGTATTTTTAGTTCATCTGCCGTCTGCGGCTCAGGTTCACGGTGCCGTCGGTCATGGAATTCAGGGAATCCAGGCTCTTGCCGGTACCCTCGGCCACGCAGGAGATGGCGTCCTCGGCCACCATGGTGTGGATGCCGGTGCGGGCGGTGATCAGCTTATCGAAGCCGTCCACCAAGCTGCCGCCGCCGGTCATGACGATGCCGTTGTCGGAGATATCGGCCACCAGCTCGGGCGGAGTACGCTCCAGCACGCCGTGAACGGCCTCCAGGATCCGCTCCACCGGCTCCTCGAAGGCTTCCAGCATCTCGGTAGAGGTAACGGTCAGCGTCTTGGGCAGGCCCGTCAGCAGACAGCGGCCCTTCACGTCGATGGAGGTCTCCTCCTCCTTGGGGAACACGCAGCCGATGCGCATCTTCATCATCTCGGCGGTACGCTCGCCCACCAGCACGTTGTGCTTGCGGCGCATATACTTGACGATGGCCTCGTTGAACTGGTCGCCTGCCACCTTGATAGAGGCGCTCTCCACCACGCCGCTGAGGGAGATGACGGCGATATCGGTGGTGCCGCCGCCGATGTCCACCACCATGTGGCCGTCGGGCTTGGCGATGTCGATGCCCGCGCCGATGGCGGCCGCCACCGGCTCCTCGATCAGATACACGCGGCGTGCGCCCGCCTGGATGCCGGCGTCCACCACGGCACGCTCCTCCACCTCGGTGATGCCGGAGGGCACACAGATAATGACCCGCGGCTTGAACATCTGGAAGCCGCCGGTGACCTTGTGAATGAACTCCTTCAGCATCCGCTCCGTCATGTCATAGTCGGAGATGACGCCCTCACGCAGGGGACGAATGGCCACGATGTTGCCGGGGGTACGGCCCAGCATGGCCTGGGCCTCGGCGCCCACCTTCAGCAGGCGGCCGGTATTCTTGTCGATGGCCACCACCGACGGCTCGTTCAGCACGACGCCCTTACCCTTGATATATACCAGAACGGAAGCGGTACCCAGATCGATACCGATATCTTTTGCCAAAGAACACATAAGCTGCACCTCATCATTTCTTCATTTGTGTTATCATGTGCGGCCATAAGCCGAATTTTTCCCAATTAAGTATTATACTGACAGCCTTTGCGTTTTGCAAGAGCAAGTTGTAAATGTTCACAGATTTGTTAAAAGAGAAACGAGAGTATCGGCGTTTGCACAGGTGATGGACACCGTTGGCCCATTCGTATGACCGCTGCGCTCTCGAAAAACCATTCGTAGGGCGGGGTGACCTCATCCCGCCGCGTTGGCGCACAGGGCTTATTGTGCGGCGGCATGTGGTCATGCCGCCCTACGGAGTTCTACCCTATTTTTCGTAGGGGGCGGCGTCCCCGACGCCCCGCCGTATCACCGTTGTACCCCGTAAAACCGATCCGTAGGGGCGACCCTTGCGGTCGCCCGATGCGCCATTACACACCGTTTTTTTACGGGCGACCGCGAGGGTCGCCCCTACAGGCTGTTGACAAAAGTACCCCGCGCCGGGGCGCGAAATACCCTTTCTCTACTATACCCCAAAAACTACCGTTTTACTCCCGCACCATGGCCAGCGTCAGGCACATCACCTCCGCCGCGCCTGCCGCCTTCAGAACACGGGCGCATTCGCCCAGGGTGGCGCCAGTGGTGCAGATGTCGTCCACCAGCAGCAGACACTTTCCCGCGAACTGCTCCGGCGACACCGCCTCATACACGCCCAGCACGTTGGCCCGGCGCTCCGCCCCGTCGTGGATGCCGGACTGGGGCGGATTGTCCACCACCTTCCGCAGCGTCTCGATGGGGGCAACATGCCAGTCCACGCACATGCTGGCGGTGAGATACCGGGCCTGGTCGAAGCCCCGCTTTTTCAGCCGCTTCTTGCTGACCGGCACCCATGTGATGGCGTCGAACTCGCCGCTGTACTGCTCCGCAGCCGTCTCGGCCATCATGCGGCCGAAGCAGTCCAGTCCGTTGAGCCTTCCGTGGAATTTGTAGTCCAGGATGGCCTTGCGCACGCTGTCCTCGTAATAGAGCGGCGCGGCGCACCGGCCAAAATCCGCGCCCTGCCGCACCCGGCCGCACCGGGGCAGCGTGTCGCTGCAGGGCTGGCACAGCAAGGACTTCCTGTCCACGGCTCTGCCGCAGAAGGGGCATTTCCGGGGAAAGAATACCCCCAGTAGATCATTGGTGATCTTATTCAGCTCGTCATTGAAGCCCATGGCTCATTGCCTCCTCCCGCAGTCTCCGCCGCAGGCCGCTGTAACGGCGCTGCTGCTTGTCGTTGGCCGCCATCTGGCCGGGGGCCACATCGTCGCCCACCAGCACCAGCAGCTCACGGGCGCGGGTGATGGCGGTGTACAATACGCCCCGCACCATCAGCGCCGGGGCCACCGCCGCCGACACCAGCACCACGCAGCGGTATTCGCTGCCCTGGGCCTTATGTACTGTCATGGCGTAGGCCATGTCCAGCTGGTTCAGCAGGTCGGCGGTGTATACGCAGGTGCGGTCGTCAAATTGAATGGTGATCAACTCGCCGGAGGGGTCGATCTCCCGGATCACCCCCACGTCGCCGTTGAAGATCCCGGCCCCCATGGAGCCGTCGTCCTTCTCCCATACCACGTCGTAGTTGTTGCGGGTCTGCATGACCCGGTCGCCCTCCCGGAACACCATGTCGCCCCAGGGCTTCTGGTGCTTTCCGGCGGCGGGCGGGTTCAGCGCCGCCTGCAGGGCCCGGTTCAGGTTCAGCGTGCCGCACACGCCCTTCCGGGTGGGGGACAGCACCTGGATCTGATCCGCCGGGATACCCATGTTGTCTGGCAGCCGCTGCTGGCACAGCTCCACCACCGTCTGTACCAGCCGGTCGGGGGCGCGGCGGCACAGGAAGAAAAAGTCGTTCTGGGTGTTTTTCAGCTCCGGCGGACGGCCAGTGTTCACCGCGTGGGCGTTGCGGATAATGGCGCTCTTCTCCGCCTGGCGGAAGATCTCCGTCAGGGACACGGCGGGTACCACGCCGCTGCGCAGCAGATCGCCCAGCACGTTGCCCGCGCCCACGGAGGGGAGCTGATCCGGGTCGCCCACCATCACCAGGCGGCAGCCGGGCCGCATGGAGCGCAGCAGCGACGCCATCAGCTCCAGATCCACCATGCTCATCTCGTCCACAATGACGGCGTCGGCCTCCAGCGGCTCCTTCTCGTTCTTGCGGAAGGTCACCTCGCCGGTCAGCTCGTTCCAGCTCATGCCCAGGCAGCGGTGGATGGTCTGTGCCTCCTTGCCGCAGAGCTGGCTCATCCGCTGGGCGGCGCGGCCCGTGGGCGCCAGCAGCACGGTATCCAGGCCCATCCGCTCGAACAGCGTCACGATGCCCCGCACGGAGGTGGTCTTGCCGGTGCCGGGGCCGCCGGTCAGCAGCAGCACACCCCGCTCCGCCGCCAGCGCCACGGCGCGGCGCTGCTCCGGGGCATAGGCGATGCCCTGCCGCTTTTCGATGTCGTCGATGATCCGGTCCACGTTCCGGCCGCAGTCCCAGTCGTCGCCGCAGGCGGCGGCCAGCCGTTTGGCCACATAGACCTCCGCCTCGTACATCCGCCGCAGATAGCAGCCCTCCACGTTGGCGATGGGCCTGCACACCACGGCGAAGCGCTCACACAGATCGTCCAGCGCCTTTTCCGCCGTCTCCTCCGTGACGCCGATCAGCTCCATGGTGGCGGCGATCAGCTTGGGCCGGGGCAGGAACACATGGCCGTTGGACAGGTTGTGGTTCAGCTCGTACAGCACCGCCGCCTCGGCCCGGCAGGGGGCGTCCCCGTCAAAGCCCATGGACAGGGCGATCTCGTCGGCGGCGGCGAAGTCCACGCCGCACCGCTCGTCGGTGAGGAGATAGGGGTTGTCCTTCAATTTTTCCAGCGTCTCGTCGCCATAGGCGCGCAGAAGGCTCATGGCCAGCGTCACCGGCAGGTCATAGCGGCTGAGGAATTCCATCACCCGCCGCAGGCCCGTCAGGCTGCGGAAGGCGGCGGAGATCTCCATGGCCTTCTTGGATGTGATGCCCTTCAGGGTGGACAGCTTCTCCGGCTCCTCCTCGATGATGCGCAGGGTGTCGGCGCCGAAGCGATCCACCAGCCGGGCGGCGGTGGCGGGCCCCACGCCCTTCAGCACGCCGGAGGAGAGGTAGCACACGATGCCGTCCTCATCCTGGGGCATGCGGCGCTCCACCAGCTCGGCGGTCATCTGCACGCCGTAGGTGGGGTGGTTGACCCACACGCCGGTGACGGTCATGCTCTCGCCGGCGGCGGCAAAGGGGATGCAGCCCACCACCGTTACCACCTCGCCCTGGTCGGTCAGCAGGCTCAGCACCGTATAGCCGTTTTCCTCGTTCTGGAACACCACGTTTTCCACAGTGCCCTCAATGGTACTGCGTTCCCCCATGGGTCTCCCCCCGTTTCTTCAGTGTAATGTTGGGATCGCGGGATGCGGCGTATGCCGCCCGCTCCGTCCCCAGGTCAGAAAGTCCCTCGTCCAGCAGGACGACGGTCAGGCCCTCCAGCCGCCGCAAAAGCGGCTCAAGGCCCTCCGCGTCGCCGGATAAGGGCACCAGAATGGGTACATTAACGGCCCTTTGGGGGTACATAAACCAGTCGAAAAGCACCCATAAAACCGCCGCGATGCCGATGGCCTCCAGAAACGCGGCCACACCCTCCCAGAAAAGCGCCATGCCGTCCCCTCCCCACGCTATCCTATGCAGGGAAGGGGACAGATGTGTGCTTTACCGTTCCAGCATCTTTTTCAGATATTGTCCCGTGTAGGACGCCGGTACCGCCGCCACCTGCTCCGGCGTGCCGGTGGCCACCACCGTGCCGCCGCCGACGCCGCCCTCCGGGCCCAGGTCGATGAGATAGTCGGCGCATTTGATCACGTCCAGGTTGTGCTCGATCACCAGCACGGTGTTGCCCGCCTCCACCAGCCGCTGCAGGACCGCCAGCAGCTTCTTCACGTCGTCGGCGTGCAAGCCCGTGGTAGGCTCGTCCAGAATATAGATGGTGCGGCCGGTGGAGCGCTTGGAAAGCTCCGTGGCCAGCTTGACGCGCTGGGCCTCGCCGCCGGACAGTGTGGTGGAGGACTGGCCCAGCTTCACATAGCCCAGGCCCACGTCCTGCAGGGTCTGCAGCCGAGCGGCGATCTTGGGCAGGGCGGAGAAGAAGGGTAGCGCCTCGTCCACCGTCATCTCCAGCACCTCGGCAATGGACTTGCCCTTATAGCGCACCTCCAGGGTCTCCCGGTTATAGCGCTTGCCGTGGCACACCTCGCAGGGGACGTACACGTCCGCCAGGAAGTGCATCTCGATTTTCAGCACGCCGTCGCCGCAGCAGGCCTCGCACCGGCCGCCCTTGGTGTTGAAGGAGAAGCGGCCGGGGCCGTAGCCCCTTGCCTTCGCGTCGGGCAGGGAGGCGAACAGGTCGCGGATATCGTTGAAAAGATTGGTATAGGTGGCGGGATTGGAGCGGGGCGTCCGTCCGATGGGACTCTGGTCGATGTTGATGACCTTGTCCAGATGCTCCTCGCCCTCGATGGCGTCGTGCCGGCCGGGGTGGGCCTTCATGCGGTTCAGGTCAGCCCCCAGCCGCTTGAAGATGATCTCGTTGACCAGTGAGCTCTTGCCGCTGCCGGATACGCCGGTGACGCAGGTCAGCGTGCCCAGGGGCACCGACACGTCGATGTTTTTCAGGTTGTTCTCCCGTGCGCCCCGCACCGTCAGCCATTTGCCGTTTCCGACGCGGCGGCACGCCGGTACCTCGATGCGCTTTTTGCCGCTGAGGTACTGGCCCGTCAGGCTGTTGGGATCGGCCATCACCTGCTGCGGCGTTCCGGCGGACACCACCTGTCCGCCCAGGGCGCCGGCGCCGGGGCCGATGTCGATAAGCCAGTCGGCGGCGCGCATGGTGTCCTCGTCATGCTCCACCACGATCAGGGTGTTGCCCAGATCCCGGAGATGGCGCAGGGTATCCAGCAGCTTGTCGTTGTCCCTCTGGTGCAGGCCGATGGAGGGCTCGTCCAGAATATACAGCACGCCCATCAAGCTGCTGCCGATCTGGGTGGCCAGCCGGATACGCTGGCTCTCACCGCCGGACAGGGTGCCGGAGGAGCGGCTGAGGGTCAGATAGCTGAGGCCCACCGACTGCAAAAACCGCAGCCGGGAACCGATCTCTTTCAAGATCTGCGCGGCGATCATCTGCTGATTGCCCGTCAGGGTCAGGCCGTCGAAGAAGGCGATCTCGTCGTCCACCGGCATGGAGGTGGCATCGTGGATGGACAGGCCGCCCACGGTGACAGCCAGGGCTTCCGGCCGCAGACGCCTGCCCTGGCAGGTGGGGCAGGGGCAGGCCGCCATGAAGGATTCAATCTCCTTTTTGCTGGCGTCGGACTGGGTTTCTATATACCGCCGCTCCAGATTGTTGGCGATGCCCTCAAAGGCCTGGTGCAGCGTGCCCTTGCCCCGGGGCTGGTCGTATTCCAGCGTCAGCTTCTCGCCCTTAGTGCCGTAGAGAATGATGTCCTTCACCTCATTGGACAGCTGGGCGTAAGGAGTGCGAAGGGAGAAGTTATACCGCTTGCTGAGGGCGTCGAAGTACATGCGGGAGATGCCGTCGGAGCGGATGGAGTTCCACCCGGTGGCCACCACCGCGCCGTCCAGAATAGACTTGCTCTCGTCGGGGATCACCAGCGTGGGGTCCACCTTCAGCTGCATGCCGAGGCCCATACAGGTGGGGCATGCGCCGAAGGGACTGTTGAAGGAGAACAGGCGGGGCGCCAACTCCTCGATGGACACGCCGCAGTCCTCGCAGGCGTAGTTCTGGGAGAAGGACAGGTCCTGTCCCTCCTTCAGCAGGTTCACCGTCACAAGGCCGCCGGTCAGGTTGGAGGCGGTCTCTACGCTGTCGGTCAGGCGGGTGGCGATATCGGCGCGGACGATCAGGCGATCCACCACGATGCCGATCTGGTGCTTGAAGGTCTTGGAGAGCTTGATGTCCTCGTCCAGCTCGTGCATCTCGCCGTCGATGCGGGCGCGGACGTAGCCGCTGCGGCGGGCGTCCTCCAGCACCTTGGTGTGCTCGCCCTTGCGGCCCCGCACCACCGGCGCCATCACTTGAATACGGGTGCCCTCCGGCAGGGCCATGATCTGGTCGATGATCTGGTCGATGGTCTGCTGGCGAATTTCTTTTCCGCACTTGGGGCAGTGGGGCACGCCCACCCGCGCCCACAGAAGGCGCATATAGTCATAGATCTCCGTCACCGTGCCCACGGTGGAGCGGGGATTCTTGCTGGTGGTCTTCTGGTCAATGGAGATGGCGGGGGACAGGCCGTCGATATAGTCCACGTCGGGCTTGTCCATCTGGCCCAGGAACATCCGGGCATAGCTGGACAGGCTCTCTACATACCGGCGCTGGCCCTCGGCGTAAATGGTGTCAAAGGCCAGGGAGCTTTTGCCGCTGCCGGACAGGCCCGTCAGCACCACCAGCTTGTCGCGGGGGATGGTCACGTCGATGTTTTTCAGGTTATTCTCCCGCGCGCCTTTGATGAAAATTTCCTTTTGCATGGTATTCCTCGATTCTGCGTGATTTGGTGCAGATAAGTGTAGTAAATTGAATTTTTAATGTCAATAAAGAATTAAAATGTTTCGCTCTGCGGAACGAAGGTTTTTTCGCGCTTGCGAGCGCGAGGTACTTTTGGCCGCTGTCCCAAAAGTACCCAAAAACGCTGCTTGAAACCGCAGGTTTCAAGACTTCCTGCACGCTGTTTTGCGGTGTAAATTTGTGACCCTTTGCCGCGCGGTCACGGAGAATGGCTGTTATCGCTGCGTATGGCGAATCGACTTTCGTCTTGCGCCGCTGCCGCTCATGCTCCTAACGGTAGAACCCAAAGCGTTGTTCGGCGTAGATATCAGCGGCAGCGGCGCCGAAGCAGAGACGATTCGATAACGAAACGAAAAAGAAAATCTCACGCAAACGCGCGGTACACATTCGCAATTTTGTACAGCGTATAGCGCGCAAGGAAGTGAAGAAACCATTGGTTTCTTCCGGCTCTTTTGCCCACTTTTCCAGCTGCTGGGAAAAGTGGGTCGCTGAAGGCCGCCCTCGCGCCCGAAGGCGCGAAATCCTTCTTACACCACCACATCCGCCGTTTTAGCCCGGAGGAGATTCAGCAGGTCATCAGGCTTCACCTGCACCTGATGGCCGATCTTTCCGGCGGAGACGGCCACCAGCTCAAGATCATTCACCGTCTCATGGAACACAGTGGGGAACTGCTTCTTCATGCCCACGGGGGAGCAGCCGCCGTGGACATAGCCCGTCAGGGGCAGCAGCTCCTTCTGGGGCAGCATGGCGATGGACTTTTCGCCCACCGCCTTGGCGCCCTTCTTCAAATCAAGATTTTCCGCCACGGGGATATCGAACACATAGTATGCCCCGCTGGCGCCCTTTGTCACCAGCGTCTTGAACACACTGGCGGCGTCCAGTCCCGTCTCCGCCGCCACCGACACGCCGTCGATGGGGCCGTTGGGATCGTAGGAAAAGGCGGTATAGGGGATCTTCTTCTGATCCAGCGTCCGCATGACGTTGGTCTTTTCTTCCTTGTTCTTTGCCATAGGGACAGCCTCCTTGTTTTTGTTAATAGCGATAAATGGCGATCAGGGACAACGCGAGAATATGGACGGGGTAAAAGGCGTAAAAGCCGTACTGCACTGCTTTGTTGGAAAAGCCTCTTTGGCCGTTATAGAGCCAGATGGGCACCAGCGCCGCCAGCGACCACAGCTCGATGGACAGATAGCCGCCCATGACACCGATGGAGAAAAAGGCGAGGCCGAAAGCCTGGGCGATCATCTTCACTACTGCTCCGCTGGGTGCGCGGTGAACGCCGTAGAACGCGGCCACCAGCAGCATGCCCCAGCCGCCGTAGTCGGTATTGCCGATCTCCAGCAGCCAGTAGGCGGCCAACATAACCGCGCCCGTCAGCACGAAGGAGAGCGGCGTGCACTTTTTCAGCGCCCAATCCATGAGCCAGCAGACCAGCGCACCGAGAAGCAGCGTCCACAGCACATTCTGATCATAGGGATCCCATATCATGCCGCTGTTCATCAGGTTGAAAGGGATCTCGGACAGCAGGGCGAACACCAGCAGGCGCAGCGCATATTTCTTCCGGTCATGGGTGTATACGCAGCCCTCGGCGATCAGAAAGCAGAAGATGGGGAAGGCCACCCGTCCGACGCACCGCAGCCACATGACGCCGGGGAACAGCGTATAGCCCATGTGGTCGATGAGCATGGTGCAGATGGCGATGAGCTTCAGGTGGAAGCCGTTGAGGAATTGGATTCTTTGCATGTGTCGTCTCCTTTCGCCAGCAGGATCACGCCGCCCAGCACGCAGCAGACGCCCAGCAGCGTCCAGATGCTGAGGGCCTCATGGAAAAACACCACGCCGGTCAGCGCCGCCACCACCGGCTCTACATTGGCGATGATGGATGCCTTGCCGCTCTCCACACCCTCCAGGCCCTTGGTGTAGAAGATGTAGGGCAGCACCGTGGCGATGAGCACCAGGCCCGCCGATCCCAGCCACAGGCGGCTGTCAGGCAGCGCGGCGGCCAGCTCCGTGGGGTTCAGAAAGAACAGCGAGCCGATGCCCGCCACCAGGAACGTCCAGTAGATCATGGTGTAGCTGTCGTAATGGGTCAAGCCGTAGTGGGCGAAGATGGTATAGGTGGCGTAGCAGAAGCCCGCGCCCACGCCCAGCAGCAGTCCCACGGCGGACACAGAGGTGTCGCCGCCCACGATGCCGCTGACCAGCGCGCATCCCGCGAAGGACAGGGCCAGCGCCAGCAGCTTCCGCTTCGTCAGGGGCGCCTTCCACAGCAGGGCGCTCATCAGCACCACGAAGGAAGGGGCCAGGTACAGCAGGATGCCCGCCACCGCCAGGGAGCAGCGCATCTGGCAGTTGAAGTAGGTGATGGCCAGGCACAGCACGCTGATCAGGCCCGCCGCCAGGAAGATGGGCAGATGCTTCAGCTTGATGCGGAACACCTGCCGGTGGAACAGGGCGAACACCACCGTCAGCAGCACGAGGCTGATGAAGTTGCGGATGAACACGCGGTTCCAGACGGATACACCCGCTTCGCCCAGCATGCGGTTAAAAAGGCCGATAAAGCCCCAGCAGGCCGCGCCCAGGATGACGTAGAGATAGGAGATGGTCTTTTTCATGATTCGTTTCTCGTTTCGGTTGAATTTTGACACAGCAGCGACCAGATCAGGCCGGCGCTGCGGGCATAGCGCTTCAGAGAGGGATCATCCACGTCCGCGCCGCGGACAGACGGCATCAGCAGGCGATCGCCCACCACCGCCATGTTGATGATGCTCTCGTTGCGCGACAGCAGATGCTGGGCATGGGTGCCGATATAGCGGGAAAGCGCGTCATTCATGGCGTCGCACACCACAAGATTGACACGGGCGCGGGACGCAATCTCCCACTGAGGGCCCTCCTGCTTTTCCGGATGGGCGCGGTTGGCGGCCCGGTTGGCCCGGTCACGCTGGGCCTTGCAGGCGGATGCGGAGAACTCCGGCTGATGCAGCAGCGCCACCCGCCACGAAAATGCTCCCTCGATCCGGCAGATCCTGGCGGTCTCATCGCAGAGGTGCGTCCATTGAACGCCCGGCGCGGTCTCTATGGCGGCGCAGACTGTCTCGTAGTCGAAGACACGGGGAAGGGGGAAGGTATAATACCGGGTCGACTCCCGGCGCAGGCGCTTTTGC
>ULTO01079134.1_pt1 | contig 14523 bp, 18 predicted proteins | sample 1957601 | NCBI WGS metagenome assembly ULTO01 (sample SAMEA4835734, study PRJEB28245) | human gut metagenome | biome: gut microbiome; material: fecal sample | place: Denmark | collected 2008 | reverse complement strand
CAGACAAAATGTTTTCGCTTAAACCATCTTGATAATAGATGGCGTCGAATATTTCGCCCTGAATACCCCATACAAGATTTGCTGCAAGAATATGAATCGTGGAAGCTCTTAGTGAGTTACTTAACCGGTATTGTTGGTCAAACTCCATTGGGTCAAAGTATCTCTCAATCTTCCACCCAGGCAAATTTCCGTCCTTAATTTCTTGATTAAGACAGGATGCTAATTCAATAGCATGTCGCGAGTCTCGCAAGACAATACAAATCGACATATTGTCTTGACAGTAGCATACTTTCAACGCATCTAACAATGCATCCGCTGTAAACACATCCATCTCCTCACCTCCGATTCATAAGACCTTCTCATATGACGTCAACTTGAAATACTCCCCGTCCCTCTGGAACCCTTTGCAGTAAATGATATCGCCAGCTTTGATGGGGTCTTTTTCGAAATCCCGATTAAACAACGTAAACCGGCTTTCTTTCCCGCTCCCGATAGATTTGGTAAAGACACTATACGCAAACTGCTTACCATCCTTTTTACGAAGCAGCGGTTTAGTATCTGTTATGTATAGCTTGCGCCTATCTGATTCATTTCCGGACACATAGCCAATGTACCCCATTACGTCATAGAAATTACGGACTTTGATAATGTCACTCAGGTCATCCATACCTGCTGCTTTTATGGCTTTCTCGGCATCCTGCAAAATGGAATCAACATCGAGTAATGTATAGCTCTTCGCAATACCGCCAGACTTTGTCACACCCACGGCATAACGCTTCACAATCTCCTCAAGGGGCGTTCCATCGACCTCAGATTTTCTAATTTGCTTTGCTTGTCCCTTTTTGAACGCTCCGGAAAACAAGTCTACCATTCGCAGAAGCTCCCTTTGATTTCCGAAATCAGAGAAGAAGTCCAGCTTAATCAGAATATCAAGCTGTCGTGAATTGATGCTTGTCTCTCTGTCAAGGTCTTTGAGCAACGACATAAAGCTCGTATACTTGTTTCTCGTTGCGAGATTATATAGCTCATCAGCCAGCCCAGCGCTCATATACTTGATTGATGACAACCCCTTTGCGATAATCTTCTTGTCTCTATCAAAGAAGTATTCGCCTCTGGACAATCCCCATTTGGGTAATGTCACTCGGATTCCCACCTTCGTGGCGTAGTTTGTGATATCTGCTGTCTTATCCATGTTGTCCCCAAAGATGTTGAGTGCCGCCGTTAGAAATTCCAATGGATAATAGTATCGCAGGTAACCGCAAATGTAGCCGATGGATGAATAGGCGTCAGAATGGTTCCAAGAAAAGCCGTATGCCGATGCGTCCAGAATAATCTGCAGGAACGGCTTGATAACTTCCTCGCAGCGCTCCTCACTCATCTTATACGCTTTCGAACAGTACTCAACAAACCGCTTTTCAATTTCAGGTAGAAGCTTTTCTGTGCCTTTCTTTTTTGCGATTGCACGACGTACATTATCTGACTCTGCGCTTGAATAACCGCAGAACTTAACCAAGAACTGCATAATAGTTTCCTGCATCGCAATTCTTCCGGCCTCTGGGGACAAGAATTCGTTCAGTGCATCAAATCCGTTATCGTAAAACTCGCCCTTTGCAACACTGTCGCGGAAGCTCGCACATGCTGGCCGAAGCAAGCCATTACCAAACGACATCCATTTCAGCATTGAGAAGTTCGGGATTTTAGAACGAGCAATCTCAAGTGTCCTATCGGACATGAACTGCTTCAGGTAGTGCTGAGCGCTATCAGATTCCCACTGGAAGATTAGCGTTGTATCATCTCGAATACTACGCCACACATCCATATCTTCCATGTCTGTGTTGTCCGGTGTAAGTCTTTCAATACCCAGCATCTTACAGGTATCGTTGATGACGCCAATATTGTCGAGCCCTAAAATGTCGAGCTTGACATACATCAAGTCATCCAGTTCCTTCATGTTAATCATGGACACTGGGTACTCTGACGTCGAAATACTGCAAAGTCCAACGGTTTGCTCAATCGGCAAGTCGCTAATAAGAACCCCACTTGGGTGGGTACCGATGGAAACGATAGTCCCATTTACAATGTCCACATATTTGAAGACCTCTGGATACTTCTTCCTGATAGCATCCTCATGAAGCTCTGCTTCCTTGCAAATATGATTTGCAACCTGAAGGTAATTTACGTCTGTGCGGTCTCTATAAAGAGCGCGACATACATCTCGAATAGCCCCCTTGAGAGCAATAGTATTAAACGTGATGATTTCAGCCGAACGAATGCTTGGCAGATTCATTTTATCTTTCAACAAGAATCGCTTGATTGTCTCTCTATCCTTGCCGGAATAGTCTGTATCAATATCGGCATTTGTAACACGAGAAGGATTCATGAAGCGGAAGAAGTTCAAGCCATATCGCATACTGTCCATCTGTGTAATGCCTAACAGATACGCAATCATACTGCCTGACACTGACCCACGGCCATAGCCGCACTGGATGCCATTCTTTTTTTCCCATTCACGCAAGTACGTCTGAAGGAGCATAAAGTCAATAGATTTGGTTGCTTTATAAACCTCGAACTCTTCATCGATTGTTTTTTGCAGTTCTTCCTTTGTATGGTGCTTAAGTGCATATGGGTGATTCTCAACCGCCACCTGGATTTTATCGTGGAATGTTTTCTCCGGCTCGGAGTAAATATGCGGGTACTTTGTCCCTCTATCTAACTCAAACGGCTCAACCATATCCGCCATTAAATTGGTGTTCTCAATGGCTTGCATATATTCTTCTTCCGGAAGCGAACCTTGAGTTCTATACGCAGCTACCAGCTCATCGTATGTCTTGAACTTTAAGTCCCATCGTTCCTCACCATCAAACATGATGTTCTTAGATGTCTGTAAAATGCTTCTTCCTTTTTCATGCTCTGCATTAAGAACATGGGTATCTGTCCCTGCAATCAATGGCACTCCTGTACTTTTACTAAGCAGTAGAAGCTTTTCATTGTAGGCAACCTGTTTCTCATCCATATGGTGCCCGACTTCCAAGAAACATCTATGTTTATTCCTTTCAAGAAAGTCCAGATAATATTGCTGTGCTTGCTCATCGCCTTTTCCGAGGACACCACCCACGCAAGCGGTCGTAACAAGGATGTTATCAGAAGTTCCGAACAGCTCATTAAACGAGATTCTTGGGACGTAATAGAAGTGATTGTCCGTTCTGCAAAAACTGTTTGAAATCAGGCTGTTCAATTCAAGAAATCCATCGTAGTTCTTTGCGATAAGGACGCAGTGGTAGTTATCTCTGATTTTTTCATCCAGATTAAGCGTGAGGTATGCTTCAATAGCGTGTATGTATTTCATCCCAGCCGCTTCAATTGCGCTTTTCTTATGCCACCATTCAAAGATTGAACCATGCTCCGAAAACGCCATTGCTTTCATTCCGCATTCTTTAGCACGCTCTATGTATTCTCCGTATTTTGTAACCGAGTCAATATTAGTAACGCCGTTTGAAAGGTCGCTGTGTAAGTGATATAGGGTGTACTGTTTGTTTACCGCCATGATAACCTCCCGTCGTAGAGTTCATTCCAAGTATCTTGGCCTCTATCGACAGGACTGTCCTTATCACCAAGTAGATTGTTCTTATCCCAAATATATTCAACGTTGACAAATTGCTTCAAACGCTTGATGTTGTGGTCGTTTTTGATACAAACATCTTTGTCGAGGGCAAAAACGACTCTGCACCCAAGAGAAACCAGCAGCTTCATTTGATTCGGATTGAGATGAGATGTCAGAATTGCTCCCGTATTATGCACGCCATATGTATCTGCAAGCAAAACTGATTTGCACCCCTCAAAAAGGATGATTTCACCCTTTTCCCTGATGCAATTTATGTTTTCAGCCAGACCGTAGATTGTTTTCAACTCTCCCCATGCCATGAAATAGGTATATTTCCGCAGCCCCTTTGCCTTCCACTCTGGGTCAAGCGTTCGTCCGCCCACATTCACGATTCTCCCATCTGGATTTCGTATTGGATAGACCAGCCTATCTGAAAAGCTATCGTAGTACACGTTAAATTTGTCCAACGAAGCCCTTGAGATACCCTCTTGTTCCCAAACAGCAAGCTTATCTGGTCGCTTCTCATATCGTTCCATATAGTCATCCGGTAATGCTGTAGCTTTTACAGATTTTTGTGTTTTCTTAGGGGGAGAAAACCGCTTTGCAACTTCGACTGCGGCCAATTTCTTTCTGGATATGACACTTCCACCAGTGCCACTGTATTTTTTAATCTTTTCAATCGCTTCGGCATATCCGCACTTGTCATAATACCGAATAAACGTTAGAAGATTGCCGCCAATCCCTGACGAAAAATCATAGAAGGAGTTCGTCTCTTTTCGGATTGAGAACGACGGCGTTTTTTCGTCTTTGAATGGGGACAATGCCCAATACTCGCCGCTCTTTTCCGTAAATTCCGTGTATTGAGAAACGTACTCCAGAATATCCACCGACTCAATTAGCTCGGATAGTTCCACGCCGTCGTCCTCCTTTCGTATTTTATTTAATTATGTTGATGAATTAAAATGGTGTCTGAGGGATATGCTGTTTGGCTTGTTCATAGAGGATGTGGTTACCATCAAACAGCAAATCTATGTATTCATCTTGGGTCATCTGCATTCCATTTCGATTAACGGTCACACGGAGCTTCTTATTCCCACATTCCGCACCATCGGCTTCAATTTCTTCTGGTGTTTTATCAGAAATCATTGCAATCGTTGATGCATTGCGGGCAATTTTTGCGCTATCTGCAAGCTTCCCAGTAATCGTTGCTTGGGCAGCACCAATCCCAGCAATATTCATATCGCCACAAATCTGGTTTTTGACCATGTCAACAAAACGTCCAAGCTCTTGGTAGCTGTCAAACGCATCACCCTCGCCCTTCCCTTTGAAGTAGTCTACAATGAGAACGTCCAACCCTTGAGTATGCTTGACTTTATTGACGGCGGTATAAATGCTCTGCTGGTCAAACATAGGAATGTAAATGTGCGTGAATTTACGAGTTTTAAGCCACTCTTTCGCTGCCAGAATCCGTTGCTCTTCTTCGTCAGAGTAGTTGCCCGCCGTCAATCGCTTATACTCAACGCCAGACAAATGTGCAAGGATTCTCGCTGTAAACAACCGTGTATTCAGCTCACTATCCAGATATAGCACTGCGTAATCCTGTTTCAGCAAATCAACTGCACAATTTAACAGCATCATACTCTTGCCTTGCTTTTGTTCCGCTCCAAAGATGAACAATTCTCCTCGTTCGATTGTGGCGTATTCATTGAGAGCCGGAAACTTAAACGGAATGCCTGCATACCCCGCGCCCTGTCTCCCTTTGATTTCCTCCCAACACTCATCCACAACATCTTTATATGGAGGAACATCATTCGTAGTTGAAAACTCCATCATTACATCATCCAGCATCTTGTAAATTTTCTGTTCGATATTCTCGGCAGATGGCTGGGTACATAATTTCTGGCACTCCCTAAGCTGCTGGTATGTATCTCGCCTAAATGCGGCGTCCATTACGTTGTTAACTAAGAGCTTATACTCCTCAATCGTGTTTCGTGCGATACTGTCGCTGTTCTCCATGAGTGTATATAGTTGGTCAACACTTAGCTCTTCCGCAAACCTGCGCGTAGCTTCCTTGGCCGTCAGTGCCTGAATGATATTGTACGGGTCAATTGTTGGGATTCCATCTCTTGCAAGCGAACAAATTGCTTGATATATGTATCTGTTTTCTTCATTGGTGAAATGGTTTGGCAATAGTTGCTCCGAATAATACGAAAACTCCGGGTGATGAATCAGCGTTGCAATAATACCAGCTTCGCTTTCAACTCTTGCCATATCTTCGCTCGCTCTAATAACACATCACCTCTTTTTGGATAATTCATAATACTCACATGCGTCCTGCATCTCACAGAGATAGGCGCATTTGAAGAATTCTACAGAAGGATTAAAGTCTGTTTCCTGGCGAATCGTTTCGACACTATCTTTAAGCCATTCGGTTGCCTCTATGTATGCTTCTTGCCTAAATGGTTCAACAATAAACCGCTCTTCTCTGAAACAATTAAAGCATAGGCTATCTGGCCGAACCCCATACTCGTTTTCGACCGCCGCTGAATAGATATAAAGCTGGCGTAAATATGCGTCCAGCTCTGCATCTGCTTTGGTTGCTTTCGCTCTTGTGCTTCTTGCTTTCAAAACCCTCGATTTATTGTCTACGACATAAAGTTTCCCGTCTTTTTCCCCAAGGAAATCGATATACCCGACGAATGGAAGGTCACCCACTTCAAACTCCACCTTTTTCTCTACACCAATCATCCCATATGGAAATGGTTTGATTTGCTTCAGGTACCGAAGGCCACTGGTAAAGTAGTTAGCAAATACTTTTTGGTTAGGCGCTCGGCCAACAACCTGCGTCTTAAATTCACGCAAGTAAGTATCGACAAGTTGTGGTGCTGTTCTTTCTTCCCTACAGTACAATTCGATGAGCTTATGCATGAAGGTACCATAGCTCGCAAAAAACATGTCCTTCCCTCGAAGATGTCTAATATATTTCAAGTACCAACGATAAGGGCAATCTTCAAATGCTCTGACCCGAGAGTAGCTCCACACCATTTCATCAATTAGCGGTGCGTAGTTAACATCTCCCATAACCAGTTACCTTAAAACGGAAGCCGGTTATCGTCAATTTCTCCTTCATCAACAACAGGCTGTGGCTCGGTTGACTGACTACCGGTTTCACCTTCATCAGTCTCAAAGGAAAACATCTTGTAGTTGGTGTATGTAACCTTCTTATCTTTGTCATATTTCGTGGTGACGTCAACATCACCAAGTTTGATTCTGTCACCTTGTTTGAGGCAAGAGGCTTTTTTAGCTGCTGCGGTACCAATGGCCAAAACAAAACCGGAAAAGTCTTGCTCATACTCATTCGTCTGCTTATTTTTTCGGCTAACTGACAAACGAACCTTGGTACTTGTATCGCTCATGGGAGTTACCTCCCAGACCTTTGCATATGCACCTGTACGAAAACCCATGTTGTATCACTCCTTAACTCTAAATGTTTCTCTGAAGTCGGACATAAGCTTTCCTGCCAACGCCGACTCCGTGATTGCAAAATAGTTACCGCCTTTTACATACTTGGAGACGAACTTCTTAACGTCGTCTGTCTTGTCTTTGTGCTCATTGAGATACCCTTTCAGCATATCGTCAAAGCTCTGGATAATCTGTTCTGCAATCATTTTGTCTTCCGCCGCTTCAGCCGCTCTTTGCTTGCTACGGAATGCATCCGGGTCAGCATCTGGCGTGGCAATATTGAAAAACTTGAGAAGAAAATAGCGGCTTGAATATGTCAAACCAGAGCCAAATGCCTGGGAAGCGTCGCCCTGCTGTCCTACAAGAGCCCAGTCAACGTCAACACGCTCATCCGGGTTATCATTGTTGACCCAAGTCCACGTCATGTCTGCGCTAACCAAGACGTCGTTGTTATTCTCTTCGTAGATGTCTCCCTTGTTTGTGGTTTTAGTCTTCTTGTATGTATAGGGAGAAACGACAGTGCTATCCCGTCGAATATTCGGAATCAGAGACAGCCCATACTTATGCATAAAAACCGAAACCTTTGCGAGAATCTCATCTTCGGTCACATACTTGTAGCCATAACCACTTCTATTCTTCTGAATAACTTCGACCTGCTTCCTGACCTTCGCAAGTTTCTGATAAATGTTCATTGATTCCGCCATGTTATCCCTCCAATAAATATGTGGCAGCCATATCAGCAAGATGAACAAGGAGCGAAAGCTTGCTCCGTTCAAAAATCTTACCGACAAATGCATTGCCACCCTTTACAGCCGTGTCCCAGCCGCCCATGTGTGCTCGGATTGCCAAAATCTCCTCTGGCTCAAGACGGATAAAGTTCTGAAGGATGATAACCGACTTATCTGCATGGTCTCCGCAAGGAAATTTCTCGTCAATCTCATACACTTCTTTTTTATACCATTGGCCAGTCTCCTCATCCTTGACATTTCGGAATCCCTTTTTATAGAAGTTCACCTTGCATACATCATGAAGCAGGGAGACAATAGCAACCGTCTCGTCACTGTAAAAATCTTGAACACCGGCCGCACTGATAGCTGTCTTCAAACAATCGTAAACATTTAAGGAGTGTTCAAGAAGGCCGCCCTCATGGCAGCCATGATACTTAGTTGAAGCTGGGGCTACAAAGAAATCAGAATCCTCCAGCCACCTAAGTAGTTCAGTTGAGCCTTCTCTTTTGATTGAGTCCTCATAAATTTTAAGGAATCGTTCCTTCGTGTTTGCCAACATTGACCCTCCTTTAGTCCTGGCATAGCAGTTTTGCAAAATTCTGCATAATTTTTTCGTTCTTTGCGTGCGTAGAGTTGAGGCTGTTGCGCGTATTATTCAGCCGTTCCACATATGTATCAATCTCTTCCATTGTGGCCTGAATATCACTGTTAACCGTCTGCAAGTTATCAATCGTGGTCTGTACCAACTGGATTGCTGACGCTGATTTACTTGCAAGTTCAGCAAGCTGCTTTTCTTTTTCTTGCAACAGGTCTTGCGTCTTTCTTAAAGTCATAAACTATCTCCTTTTCTTCAAGATTTATACAATAACTTCTCAGTTGTGTATACTATTTAATTATGTTGATATAGTAAAAGAGAAACCCACCATAATGGGTTTCTCTCAATAGAACACTTAAATTGAAAAAGCCAATTTCCAACGCTGATAGTCTTCCATATAATCTCGCGCAACGCGGTTTTGCTTATGGGCTAATTTGATTCTCCCATTAAGCGTGTAGTCTCTTCCAGATATAAACTCGTTTGCAGCTTGAGAGAAGTCTACGGGCAAACCAGCTCGTTCATGCTCATACATTCTATAGAACAGGCCGGACGTCCAGACTCTATAGAAGCTTAATTGTTGCTCTGTTAAGCCTTCCTCTATTGCCCGTGCCGAGCGTTTGGACAGCGTAGAACGGATGGTGGGGATTTTCGTGATAGCCTTAATTCCTCGCATAAGTGTGTCACCTGCCACTCTATCCCTCCGTATTACCTCTGAATAGTTGGGGTGCTTATAGCAAAAACTTTTCAGTTCGCACGCTTTGTGAAAAGCCTGCAGTGCCTCACGATAAATCGTGGCATGAGTGTTCCCATAGGATATCTCCATGTCGTCAAAATTCACATCAGATATCTTGACGGCCAGCATGTCATCCTCTTTGATACCACCGAATGCCATCCAATAATAGCATCGGTATATAACATCAACGGTTTCTTCACACTCTTTATCAAAAACTTCATCTAAATACCGCTGAAGATGTAGCGGGCTTGCGACCATTTGCTTTCTAATCTTGTTTAACCCAGCTGCTTCGATATGGAGCATCCCCTCGCACGCTCCAGGCACCTTCATGACGATGCACCACTTCACATACTCCTTGAGGATATTGAGTGACATCCATTGGCTTCTGGAACGCAACCCCAAAATCTCATCGATAACGGGTTGTAGTTTTTCCGTGCTTTGAGTACACAAGTCTGCGCCCCACTCATTTTCATACTGCTCTACAGCATCAAACACGGTGGTTGCTATGGTAGCAGTATTAACACTGGCTGTGTAACTCTTTATGAAGTTTGTTTTTAACTCAGCATTGTACATAACGAGCCTCCTACTTATTGTATGTAGCGTTATGCTGGCACAGTGGAGTTAAGCGCCATTGCACGTTTCCAAATAAGAAGCAAGGCTTCTACATCCAAGTAAGCGATGGCACCTGTTGCGAGGAGATTTGCTTCAGCAATTTGTTTCATGTACTCATCTGATAGCGTCGTGATATATCGCCCTACACGCTCTTTGGACATCCTCTCTGGATTCTCACAAAGTACCATGCTATCCTTACGAAGTCCACTATCTGCTGCTCTGACAATCACATGAGTTGGCTGCCCTGTTTTCTTGATGGAACTCGTGAGTGGCAAGGCAATAATATTAGGACTATGCGCGTTGCCCATATTATTTTGAAATACAAGGCCAGGTCTCCACCCATTTTGCTCGTTACCACTACCGCTGAACTTCATCAAGTATACCTCGCCGATTTGCGGGAAATGTTCTCTGTTATTCTGAAACTCCAATATGCTAACCCCTTAGTACAATTATGTTGATACCGGGAGTATAGCATATTCAATCGTCGAAGTCAAGGTAATTATATAAACAACAAGAATTATGCAGCTATGAGTGTATATGTAATTTCCGGCAGGCCGTCCAGTACACTGCGGCCGCAGAACACCGTGAAGATATCCCCTAAGACTGTTGTCTCCGAATCGATTTCAACATACTGCACTCTATCGAGCTTTAACACATCCGAACCTCGTTTCAGATAAATCAGATTTGGGTTTTCATATATCAACATAATTGGAAAGGTAATCTGAATTTTACAAGGGTCTGCTACACGGTACCACCGTTGGTTTTCTGTGCAGAACGAGATTTGTGAAATCTTATGCTGCTCACAGTAATTTCTAAACTCCTTGACCGAGACTTTCTTTTTCATCTTGTGGTAAAACCTCCATTGATTTATGAGAAGCCCCGTGATATACTATATACGTGCTGCTATTGTGTGGTTGCATTGGCAGCTACGGTCTGTACACGCGGGCCGTTTATTGCACACCGGTGTTGATGTGGTTGTCGTGGCGGTGTGCGTTCCCGGACAGCCCGTCAGTAATGGCGGGTTGTCTTTTTTATAGTTGACAGAAACAATGGTATGTGTTATCCTATCAGCAGAAACAGTTATTGCGGTTTTATGCTATCACAAAGACGACGGTATGTCAACAGCAAACAGAAGTTATTTTTGGAGGACTTAAACGTGGACTTCGGACAAAGACTAAAAAGCCTTCGCACAGAACAGAAACTTACCCAGCCAAAGCTTGGCAGCATGGTTGGTGTTTCGGTCGTAACTGTGCGGTCATGGGAACATAATACAAAAAAGCCGTCCATGGACGCGCTACTGCTTCTGGGACGGGCATTAAATGTCTCGATGGATACTCTGCTTGATTTTCACCTTGAGGCACCATCAAAGCGTAGTTTTATACTCACTCCAGAGGAGCGAAACCTTTTGACCACCTACCAATCGCTTGATAAATACGGACAAAAAGCCGTAGATGCAATTTGTGCCATTGAAAAAGAGCGCATCTGTACGCAGAAAAAATCTTACGCACTTCCCAAGGTTGTTAATCTGAACGAAGTAACCAAGCGAGAACGCTATATCCCAAGATATACAACTCCGTCAGCAGCGGGCAGTTCCGTTCCACTTGATGGTTTGGACTTTGAAATGATGCTGGTGGATGATGCAGTCCCTGCAGCGGCAGACTATGCAGTTAATATCCAAGGCAATAGTATGGCTCCGTATATCCATGATGGCGACATGGTTTATGTCGAGAAGGATGTTGAACTTGCTATTGGGGATGTTGGCATATTCTGTGTGGATGGAGCAATGTATTGCAAACAGTATTACCTTGATGAAGATAATAATCTCATCTTGGTTTCTGCAAATCCAGAATTGCGCCATACAAATGTTTTTGTTGCGGCCGACAGCGGCCGTTTTGTAAGGGCGTGCGGAAAAGTCTTACTCGATACTAAACCTGATTTGCCAGATTATCTCTTTGAAAACTAAAAAGTAGGGCATTGCCCTACTTTTTATTACTGTGTCTCCCAGTGGAGTCCACCGGCGCCGTATTTCCCGATAGATGGAACAACAAATTTTTCATTGATACCGTGTCTATTCAGTTCGTCTGCACACCAAATGAGCACATAAGCTGTTAGCGGCGAATCTGCCGAGATTCCGCCTGTGATGCGGTTCGGGCTATACATTGTGCTACAGTCGGCATCATAACTGACGACCTTCCCATGTTTGGCCATCATGATACGCAATGCATTTGTTGGGTTAAGCTTGCAAGCTTCTTTCTGGATTTCTTCATGATAGGCTGGTGTCCAACCCGGCATTGCTTTACACCATTGTTCTCTTGGCAATAACTCTCCAAAAGGTTTGCTTGCATAGATACCCTCGTAGACTTCGTTGACTTCCTGTAAAACTTTGTCTCTATTTTCAGGAGCCAGAATGAAACTCTTTAATTGCTGTTCAAGCGCACGGTCTGTTACGCGATTCCTCCATGATTTGTTGGATGTGCGCACCTCACCGTATTTTTTATTTGCCTCTTTATCTGCAGATTTACTGCTGCAGCATTTTGCAATAAGGATAAGCGCAAGAATAATAGCAATAATCAGTTCCATAAATTCACCAAATTCTCAGCCTAATGCAGACTGAATGTGTCCTTTCGCATCTTCAATTTTTTCAAGTGCATCATTCAGGCTATCTACGGCGTCTTCCATGCGCTCGAATCGCTCAGTTGCCTGCAAATTTTCCGGAATGTTGTCCATCGCGTCTTGTTCATTATCGCACACAGCCTCGACAACAGAGGCAACGCTGGTTAGCATTCTTACGGCATCTCGTAATCGTTCTCTTCTTTTTTCATTCACTCGCTTGCCCCCAAATATTTTTGACGTCAAGTTCTATTCTCAAAGATTCATCCCCGCACTTTGAAAAGCTGAACGAATCCAGAAGCATAATCAAAGAAAAGAACGGATTTGTTCTGCCACCATGCAATTCAAGTTCATCGCACACGATGATAATCCGTAGAGATTTTTCGCTCCTATCAATATCCGCTTGGACAATCCCGCATTCGATTTCAGAAACCAATTTATCTACGCCATCACATACGTCGTTGAGTTTTCTTACAGTGTCTTGTGAGATTTTGAATGTCTTCCCAAATTCTTTTGAGCCATCATTGATTAACTCCATGATGGTATCCTTACAAGTTGTATACTCCATATTACCTCCTCATTCAACCGGCGCTGTAAGCCCGTGGAATGTAAAAGTCAGACGGACTTTATTTTTGGTAAGCGGATATACCTCAAGGTTGTTAGCAAACTCAGCAATCCTCGCAAACCATTCTGGTTTGTTGAAGCTTAAGATGTTGCCCTCTGCACTGATGCTCCCCATCGTCTTGAATGGAGAATTAAGCTTATAGGAAAGCGAAACATCTGTACCTCTTGTGATATACCTTAATGCCGCATATGCGAATTGCATTTGCTTCATCTTCACTGGGCTTAAGACTGTTGTCCGCCCTTCGTCAACGGCCAAACTGTCCTTGATACTGTCAACAAACTCATCCAATGTATTTTCAAGTTCGCTGTCAGACATAAATTTCAAATCGAAGCTACCTTCCATCCAACCACTCCTTTTACTCCTATTTTACCACAAATAAGCAGATTATCAAGGTCGTTCATTCGAGATTACACATGATTTCTACTTCTCCGGTGGCGTCATTTCCGACAATATGTAGTAACGAATTTGCAATTGCATTTACATCGATTGCCCCACTAAAACAAAGCGAAAAGCTTTTCATCCTCATCTTTTCTGCTGGGGGCTCCTCGCACATTGTAGTTCCGATATCTTCATTGGGAGCTGCATCGTCTTCGCTGTTGGCCAGCAACTCCGCCCAGGCTTCCTTTTGTGAGGATGTCATGGAATGCCCGACTGGGAATTTAATTCTTAAATTCTGAGACTGAATATGTCTACGTACAGTCAGCGGCTGGACACCAAACATCTCGGCAAAACTTGTTGCATTGGCATTATATGTGGACACCATATGCCCCATATACTCTTCTTGCATAGAAATAGGAAGTGCCTTAAATACGCTCCAAGAAACTGGCCTGTTTAAGTTCATAGTAATTACCTCTCCGTTCCTTTCCTTCCATTCTTTTTGTGTCATATAATCCGTGGACATCGGGCACTTTTTACTTTTGCTTCCGCGCTTGCGATACCTGGCCTGACGTGCAAGCCGTTTTCGCTCCAAGCAATCGTATTCAAACTCAGTAAGCATCAGTTACACCTCATTCTTGCTTGTACATTGAACTTGTCTTCGAGTTCTTTGGGCGAACGTGCTTTACCGAGCTTTCTAAAAGCCCCATCATTGAGTTCGTATAAAAAATAGTACTCACGGTTTTCCTTGCTTGTCATGATAAAGCAAAGCTCATGTTTGTTGTCATAATATGCGACCCAAACTCGCTCGCCTTTTGGGTATTTTATTTCACTCAATGTATTCCACCGCTTTTTGCAACAACGCCTCACGGTTATTCTCAACTGTCTCAGAAATCACGCCGTCTAAGAGTGTGTTGAGAATCTTCCCAACGATTTTTCCCTGCTCAACACCAAGCCCGATAATGTCGCAACCATTGACCTTCAAATCTTTTAGTGAAAAACATTGCTCAGCTTCTAAAACCTCCGACATGATAGCGCCAAGTGCCGCACATCTTTCGATTCGGGATTCTTGCGTTCCCTTCGCATGTGCAAGAATGTCTGCCATTCGGACATCGATAAGCTGCGAGAGCCGGTGCTCCCCAATTTTGTGTAACCATTTACGGACTGTTCGTGGTGTTGGCT
>ULTO01024294.1_pt1 | contig 14552 bp, 11 predicted proteins | sample 1957601 | NCBI WGS metagenome assembly ULTO01 (sample SAMEA4835734, study PRJEB28245) | human gut metagenome | biome: gut microbiome; material: fecal sample | place: Denmark | collected 2008 | reverse complement strand
GGCGGCGCTCGCAAACGTCCCCCCTTACACAGGGGAGGCTTTTGCGCACGGTTCTTTTTGGAGGGTTTTTGCGGATTTCAATGGGTGCGAGCAGTATTGACTCTACAGATTCTATTGATCGTATTGGCGTATGGGGAGTACTTGACAAAAAATTGCCACGACCGCGGGAGGGGTCGTGGCAATAAATATGAGGATGGTTCCTTGCAGTGCGGATTACATTGTGAAAGCCGCGCGGACCTTATGCAGCACGTCTCGCACCCTACGCAGCACGTTCCGAACCTCACGCGACGTACCGAGAAACGACCAAGCTGCTCAGAAGCTGCCGCTCCGTCCGCCGTGAGAGGTGCCGGAGGAGCCGGTATGCGAGGAGCTGTTGCTGTCGCGGTCGTCCGCCTTCGGGGTGGAGGTCACGGCGCTGTAAAGGAAAATGTCCTTGTCGGTCGTCAGCTGCAGGCTGTCGCGGCGGATATAGCTGTTCGCGGCGGCTTGCGAGCGGACAGTCTTGAGCGCTGCCTTATAACCGGACATCACAAGGAACGCCAGCACGATACCGACGGCAAGTGCAAGCAGAACCCAGCCGAAACCGGGGAGGAAGGACTCGTTGCGGTAGGCAAGTACAATGTCATTGCAGGAATCCGCATAACGCCAAAAGGCATCGTTGTATTCCAGCGCCTTCAGCGAGGGCAGAAACGCCTCGTCGAGCCGATCCATTGCGCTGTCGCCGAAGACCTGTTCGCCGATGCCGGTCGTGGTGTAGGCATAAGCCCGACCCTCGTCGCCGACGCAGACGAGCAGCAGGATGCCGTCGTTTCCGTTCATGCCGTAGCCGTTGTAGTCATACAGATCGTCGGCGTATTCCTGCGCGGTCGCGCCCTCCAGCGAGGAAACGGTGACGATCGCAACGTCAAAATTCAGATTGACGCTGATCTCGTCGAGATGCGCGGAAAGGGCGAGCTGTTCCTCCTCGGTGAGCAGTCCTGCGGCATCGATAAGGCGGTCGGGATGGACCTCCTCCTCCGCGTGAACGGACAAAACGGGCAGCAGACACAGGAGAAGTGCCAAAACAATACAAAGTTTTTTCATTGCAGCGCCCTCCTTAAAGAATACCCAGTACCCGCAGCAGCAGGATCACGGCATAGGAAACGGCGGACAGGCTCGCTGCCCAGATCAGCCAGTATTTCCAGTACAGCTTCTTATCCATGGGCAGGTTGCCGACGAGCTTGCCGGTCTGACCGTTCATGGCGAAGGTGTAGCCCTGACCGCTCCATGTGACATTGAGCAGCCACACGGGATACAGGGCATAGCGGGTCTTCTGATTGCTCAGGCTGATGTTGCTCTTTTCCGCAACCACGGTGTCATAGCCGTTTGCGGTGGAGGCAAAGACCTGCTCCGTGCTGCGGCGGATGCGTGCGTTGACGCGGGGAATGCAGTCCTCCGCCGTCACGTCGTAGCGATCGGCAACGTAGCCGGACAGATACGCCGTTTGGAAGTCCACGGCATCGGAAAAATCGAACGGCTCGATGGATTCCATCATGTCGTCGGACATTTTTTCGGAGCCGTCCATCGGGACGTGCTCAAAATCGACCGAGCCGGAGCGCAGAAGCATAAAGTGCTCCGTTTTGGTGTAGTCGTTCTTGGAATCGCTCCAGTGATGGGTGCGCGTGGCGTGGTAGCGGATGCTCGCATCGGTCTGCGCGTCAAAGAGCCAGAAGGGGACATAGACGCCCTTGACCTCGTCGAGCTGGTGCTCGCTGCGGAAGCGCTTGGGCAGGAGCTTCTTTCCCTCAAAATGCTTGAGCAGTGCCTTCTTTGCCGCTTCCTTGTCCAGCTTGAAGGGGAGCACATAGTCCGGCTTCAGCTCGCCGGCGACACGACCGGTCAGAATCACGGGATTGCCGCAGAAGGGGCAGTTCGTCGCGGCGGTCGTCTCCTCGGCAACGAGGCTCGCGCCGCAGGACTGGCAGGTATAGACCGAGGCGGCGTCATCGTCCGACCATTCGGCGCCCTGCTCCGTCTCCCAAACCGGCTCGGTGTCGTCGTGCTCGTTTTTCAGCACGTCGTCGTATGCCTTCAGGGTTTCGACGTCAAGATTCGTTCCGCAGAAGGGGCAGGTCATCTGCTGGGCGGAGCTGTCGAATTCCAGCTTGCCGCCGCAGCAGGGGCATTTATATTCCAATAAGACAGCCATCGCCTACCTCCCGCTTACTGCACGTCGTTTGCGTCGAAGGGATCGCCGCACTCGGGGCAGAACTTGGGCGGATGCTTCGGGTCCTCCGGCTCCCAGCCGCACTTGTCGCACTTATAGAGCGGTTCGCCGGCGGGCTTGGGCTTGCCGCACTCGGCGCAGAAGCGTCCCGTGTTGACCGCGCCGCAGGAGCAGGTCCAACCGGCAGCGGGCTTCGGCTTGCCGCAGTTCTGACAGAATTTCGAGGTGTTGACCGTGCCGCAGGAGCAGGTCCAGCCGCCTGCGGGGGCAGCCTGTGCGGGCTGCTGCATTTGCTGTTGCATCTCCTGCTGCTTCTGCGCGGCGCTCATCTGATAGAGCTGCTGTGCGTTCATGCCGCCGGACATCTGTGCCATATTCATGCCCATAAAGCCGATGGCAGCGCCGCCCGCATTTCCGGCAGCAGCCTTCATTGCCTCCGCCTGTGCGCCGGTGAGCGTTGCCGCCGCCATATCGGCGGAACGGAGCACCGCCGTCCGCTGCAGCTCGCGGATGGATTCCGCCTGATCTGCGGGCAGGCTGGGCGGGTTCATGGTGATCTCGCCGAGACGGATGCCGCGCGGAGTCCAGTCGGGCTTGAGGAATTCGCGCATCGCATCGCGCAGCTCTACGACGTGGCTGCTGATCTGATTCGGGCGGATCTCCAGCTCGGCGATCTTGCCCAGCGCGGGCTGGAGCGCCATGACGAAGGAGTTGCGCAGCATCTCGTTCATGTCCTCACGGGTGTAGTCGCCCTTGATGTTGCCGCTGAACTTCTCGAAGAACAGGATCGGGTCCTCGAGGAAGTAGGTATATGTACCGTTGCAGCGCAGATCGACGTCCATATCCAGTCCGATGTTGCGGTCAACGGCGCGGAACATAACGGGTGTGGGCGTGCCGTAGAGGTTGTTCTTGATCTCCAGCAGGTTAAAATAGTACACGCGCTGGTCGCGACCCGTGTTGCCGCCGAAGGCAATACGGCGTCCGATGGTCTTAAAGCTGTCAACGATGTTCTTGCCGAGCTTACCCTCAAAGATGCTCGGTTCGGCGGAGGAATCGTAGACAAAGGGTCCCGGATCGGCGGTGAATTCCACGATGCGTCCCTGATCGACAATTGCCATAGCCTGCCCGGGGTTGACAACGATCAGCGAACCGTTGGAAATGATGTTTTCCGAGCCGTTGTTGCGGGTTTTTCCGTCGGTGTTGCGCGAGGCGCGGCGCACAAGAACGTTGTCCGGCAGAGCGTCACAGATAAAATATTCCTTGTATTGGTCGGAAATCACACCTCCGACAGCGCCTAACGCGACTCTGATAAGTCCCATTGCGGTTCTCCTTTCCACAAAAAAGGTTTTTTACGTCGGCTTGGGGGATGGAGCCGACTGTTCCAAACCATTATAACATACCTGTATCGATTTGTACAGAATTTGCGGAAAAAAACCGTAACGACCCGTTGCGAAAAGCGTCTTGTCTATGGTATACTGTATGGGAAGAACCCGATTTCGACCTCGGAACGGCAACGGAGGAACTGTAAAATGATAAACTACGCAACGGAGCTGTGTCGCTGGCTGGACGGCGGCGTATCTCCTTATCATACCGTCGCTTTCGCTGCGGACTATCTGCGCGAGAGCGGCTTTACCGACTTGGCGGCGGACGCGCCCTTCCGTTTGGAGCGCGGCGGGCGGTATTTTGTGCAAAGCGGCACCTTCCTTGCGGCGTTTACCGTCGGGGAGCATACCGACCGCTTTCGCATTGCAGCCGCGCACACCGACTGGCCCTGTATGCGCGTCAAGCCCAACCCGGAGCAGGTCGTCGGCGGCTGCTGCAAGCTCAGCGTAGAGCCTTACGGCGGTGCAATCCTTAATTCGTGGCTGGACCGTCCGCTCTCGCTTGCGGGCGTCGTGCTTGTGCGGACGGCGGACCCGATGCGTCCCGAGGCGAGGCTGATTCGCTGGGACGAGCCGCTTCTGACCATTCCGAACCTTGCCATTCACATGAACCGTGAGGTCAACAAGGGTGTTCCCACGAAGGCGAACGTCGATATGCTGCCCCTGTGCGCAACGGTTGCCGACGGGTGGAGCAAAAACGGCTATCTCGTCGGGAAGCTTGCGGAGAAGCTTGCGGTCGGGGCGGAGGATATTCTTTCCTTTGAGCTGAATGCCTACTGCGCGGACAAGGCGCAGCTTGTCGGCTTCGAGCGGGACTTTATTTCCTCGCCGCGGCTGGATAACATCACCTCGGTGCACGCCGTCGTGACCGCGCTGGCAGCCGCTCGGGGCGACGGGGTGAAGCTTGCCGTCCTGTACGATAACGAGGAGATCGGCAGCAATACCCGCCGCGGCGCGGACAGCACGATGCTCTCGCTCCTGTTGGAGAAAATTGCCGCCGCACTGGAGATGGATCGCACGGCAATGCTCGACGCGTGTCTGAAGGGGATGTTCCTCTCCTGCGACGCCGCCCATGCACTGCACCCGAACCATCCGGAGTATGCCGATACGAGCTGTGCGCCGCTGCTCAACCGCGGCGTGGCGCTCAAACGCAGCCCGCGCTATTCCTCCGACGCCGAGACGTGCGCGGTAATCAGCGGACTGTGCGGAAAGTATGGGATCCCGATGCAGCTTTACATGAACCGTCCCGATCTGGCGGGCGGCGGCACGGTCGGCTCAATGGCATCGGCGCTGCTGGCAATGCCTGCGGCGGACGTGGGTGTCCCGATGCTTGCCATGCATTCGGCGCGTGAATTGATGGGCGCACGAGACCAGGAAGCGCTTTGCCGTCTGTGCGAAGCATTCTTCAGCGAATAAAAGAGGAGAGAACGACGATGAAAAGACTGTTAACCTGTGCGGCGGCGCTGCTCTGCTGCCTCAGCCTGTTGGCGACGTTCGCTTCGGCGGCAAAGGTCTCCGTCGAGGGCTATGAATTCCCGGATAATTGGAGTCATGACGCGCTGATGTTCGCGGTGGAGAACGGGATTCTTGCCGGCGACAAGGAGCGTAATCTGCACCCCGATGACAACATCACCCGTGCGGAGATGGCGGCGGTGCTGGTGCGTCTGCTGGGTGCGACGGAGGCGGGCGATCTGAGCGCCTATACCGACGTACATACGACCGACTGGTTTTATACCGAGCTTGCCGCGGCGGTCGGCGCGGGCGTGTTTAACGGCACCTCCGCAACGACGATGGAGCCGAACGCCGCTATTACCCGCGAGCAGGCGGCTGTGGTGCTGAGCCGCGCGTTCGGCGTAGTTTCCTCCGAGCGCGGGACCTATCAGTCCTTCGGCGACTGGAAGCAGGTCTCTGCCTATGCCCGCGACGCGGTCAGCGCGATGAAGCAATTCAAGATCGTCAACGGCTACGAAGACGGGACCTTTAAGCCCCGCAGCTCCATTACCCGCGCGGAGGTCGCGCAGCTTCTGTATAAGCTGTTTGACTGCATTGCCGACACGCCCGAGGAGATTCCCGCCTCCGGCTGGGTGCTCTATCGCGGCAAGGAGGCGCTTCCCCCGACGCTTACCCTTGACGGCACGCTGATCCTCGGACCGGCAATGCCTGCCAAGCTTGAGGTCGAGGACTGGAAGGTGAGCGGAACGCTGGTCGTGCGTACCGGCGCGGATACCGAGGCGGACCTGACCAGCCTGACGGCGGAGCGGCTGGTGTGCGCACCGAGCAGCGGCACGATCTCGAGCGGCGTTTCCTCCGTCTGTCTGTGGGGCGGCGGCGTGAACTACACCGGCGTTGCCGCGGAGCTGATCGTCATGGGCGGCAGCCACACGGCAAGCGGCGGCTATCCGGTGCTGGAGGTGCGCGGCGGCTCGCTGAAGCTCAACGGCAGCAGCAAAACGGTCAAAATGGACGCAAAGACCGTGCTGGATATGAGCGGCGGCGCCGATGAATTCACCCTGAAGGCGGGCGCGAAGCTGACGCTGGGCGGCACGGCAGGGACGATCACCCTCGACGGCGCGGACTGCACCGTGAACGGCGCGGGCAGCGCCGAGACGGTCGTGGTGCGCTACGGCGGCGCGAGCGTCACGATCGACTACAATAAATACGATGATAGCTGGTATCAGAGCTATCAGAAGGACCACGACACCGCGCTCGAAACGGTCAAGACCATGCGCGTTGCCTGCACGGTCCTGAAGGAGACGAAGCTCTACAGCGGCGGAAAGGTCATCCGCACCCTGCCTGTGGGGACGATCGTCTATAACGAGTGGCACCCCGCCGGCAGCACCTTCTTTGTCTCCTGTACGGACGGCACGCAGGGCTGGGTCAACCGCTGGGACTGCGACATTCCCGATGATACCGTGACCACCGACGGTTCGCTGGACTACTCCAAGGCGACCAAGGAGGGCTTCGCCGACCTGAAGGGCTACTCCAGCGAGACGGAGTATCTGATTTGGGTCAGCCTGTATACGCAGAAGGTCATTGTTTTCAAGGGCGAGTTTGGCGACTGGGAGGTCATCAAGACCTTCCCCTGCTCCTCCGGCGCGAACAATACGCCGACACCGGCGGGCGTCTATGTGAGCAGCGAGCACGTCTGGCGTTGGAACTTTGACAGCTACTACGTTTCCAACGTGACCATCTTCAACGGCGACCACGCCTTCCATTCCATCCTGCTCAACTACGGCGGCGGCGTTTTCGACGGGCGTACCGGCATCCCGCTCTCCCACGGCTGTATCCGAATGGAGCAGAGCGACTGCAAGTACATTTCCGACCTTCCGCTGCGCACGACGGTCGTGATCTATTGATTTTTGAAAGCTCTGGTGAAACCCTCTCTGTCGGCTTCATCAGAGCTTCCCTCATAATGTATTCAATGAAGAAAGGAAATTGCTGTGTCGATACGAAGTGATTTGATGCGGCTGCAGAGGGCGGCGTGGGCGAACGAGACGGTCTTTTTCCGCCCGATCGAGACGGAGGACGACCTGATCTATGCCGCATATGACTGCCGCCTACGTGACGATCAAACGGAGCTGGTCAATCCGGTGTGGCTCTCCGTCGGGCGGGCGTATCTTGCGCCGGAGGACCATGTGCCGTGCGTGATCTGCACGGCGGCGGGGGAGCGCGTCGGCTTTATCGATCTGTACCGATGGCGCGGCGACACGCCGAGCTATTCGTGGGGCTATTTCGTCGAGGCGCGGCAGCAGGGAAGGGGCTACGGGAAAGCCGCCGCCGAATTGGCGACCCGTCTGCTGAAGACGGCGAACGGGGCAATGCCGATCCGCCTTGCCGTCGAGGAGGAAAACCGCAAGGCGCAGGCGATCTATCGCGGCTTGGGCTTCCGAGCGCTGCCCGAACGCGACGGCACGGACCTTGTGTTTTCCCGTTAGACGATTTGTTGACCGAAGAAACTGAAAAACGTCAACCTCTCAAAGAATCTCCCGATGAAAAGTTTCGGAGGGAAAGTGTGAAAGGGAACCGTCAGGGTTCTCTTTCACGTTCAATAACCCCGCCGCAGCGGGCAAAATAATATTACTTATTTGTATTTTGCAATTTTGAAGGCAGCTTGTCAAAAAAGTCTTCCATGACTTTTTTTGACAAGCTGAAACGTCAGCCGCAGGTAATGTCTGCGGCTGACGTTTTTCAGACAGTGTGTCGAAAAATCCTTCTTGTGTCATTCCGGGGAGCGAAGCGACGTGGGAACCTCATATGAAATGTTTCGATTTTGCCGTAGTATATTGAAATTCCAAAACAATCCTGCGAGATTGCCACGGGTGCAAGCACCCACCGGCAAGCGGAGAGCCCGTATCCGTAAGGCTCCTTTGTCGCCGACGGCTACGACCTCGGAATGACATCGGAGAATGTTTTTTATTTGTTTTGTTCCCAATATGCCGAAAATTCGGGCGTTTTCGACCAGTACCGCACGCCCCAGTGCGCAAAATCCCACTGCTCGTCGTATGCGTTGCACTCGTAATCGACGTAAAACAGCCGACCGCCGCTGACCACGAAATTCGTCGGGAAATAGTCGATGTTCAGCCCCGCGGGATACAGCAGCGCACACATCGCCTCAAGCTGCGCAAGGTGCTCCGACGTTACGGCGTCGCGCTTTACCAGCTCAAAAATCGTCTCGCCGTCGATGAATTCCTTGACCAGCCGCTCGGCAGCGTGGTCAACGTCCAAAAGCGCGGGCATCGGGATCCCAACCTGCCGCAGCCGCTCGTAGTCGTTCAGCTCGGCAGCGAGCTTGTCGCCGAACTGATAGTAGCTGCACGGCTCGTGGTGAATCTGCTTGATGACGACCGTCTGCCCCGCGCGGTGGGCGAGGTAGGAGTAGCCGCCCTTACCCTTGCCGAGCAGCCGCTCTGTCTGAAATTCCGTTCCGTTGACGAAAATGCTCTCCATAGCCGTCCTCCGTCAGATGGCGTACTGACTGGTGTAAATTTTGTGGTAGAAGCCCTTCTTTTCCAGCAGCTCCCGATGTGTGCCCTGCTCGACGATATGACCGTGATCCAGCACGAGAATGAGGTCGGAATCCACGATCGTGGACAGACGGTGGGCAATGACGAAGCAGGTACGCCCCTTCATCAGGTTGTCCATTGCCTTTTGCAGCAGAATCTCGGTACGGGTATCGACGTTCGAGGTCGCCTCGTCCAAAATCAGCAGCCGACGGTCGGCAAGCATGGCACGGGCGATGGTCAGAAGCTGCTTCTGACCGCCGGAGAGGTTCGCAAGATCGTCGCCGACAACCGTGTCGTAGCCGTCGGGCAGCGTGCGGATGAAGTGGTCGCAGTAGGCGCGGTCGCAAGCCTCAATGATCTCCTCACGCGTCGCGTCGGGCTTGCCGAAGGCGACATTTTCCGCGATCGTCCCGCGGAACAGCCAGGTGTCCTGCAAAACCATGCCGAACTGGTCGCGCACGGATTCGCGGGAAACCGTTGCACAGTCCGTGCCGTCAAGGAAAATTTTACCCCGATTGACGTCGTAAAAGCGCATCAGGAGGTTGACGATGGTCGTCTTGCCCGCGCCCGTGGGACCGACGATGGCAACGTTCTGCCCGCGCTTGATGTCGATGCTCAAGTCCTCAATCAGCGGCGCGGCGGGGTCGTAGGAGAAGTCCACGTGCTCGAAGCGGACGCTGCCCTCTGCCGCGTGGGGCAGAACGGCGGCGGGGTCCTCTTCCTCCTCCATGTCGAGGATTTTGAACACGCGGCGGGCGGCTGCCTTCGCGTGCTGCAGGCTGCCGAGACCGCTTGCGATCTGCTCCAGCGGGGAGGAGAACTGCTTGGCATACAGCAGGATCGTCACGACCACGCCGACCGAGGCAATCCGCCCGTTCAGCAGCAGCCAGCCGCCCAAAAGACAGATGGCGATATACGCCAGCGCATTGGAAAAGGCGATGATCGGCATGACAATCGAGGAGATAAAGTTGGCGTTGGCTTCCGTCTTCCGGCGGCGCCCGTTGATGACCTTATGCTTTTCCTCGGTGTAGCCTTCAAGGTTATATGCCTTCGTGGTGGCGAAGTTCGTAAACGACTCCTCGACCAGCGCGTTGAGATTGCCGCCCTCGTTGAACATATTGTAAAAGTGCTTCTCGCTCTTGGATGACAGGAACGACGACAGCGCGATCGACGCGGGTGTCAGCGCCAGCACAATCAGCGCCAGCCGCCAATCCTCCGACAGCATCATGACGGCAATGGCAACGATCATCAAAAAGCCCGTCATCAGGGTATCGACAATCTGATGGATGTAGTTGCCCATGGTCGAAACGTCGTCGGTCATGCGTGAGAGAATGTCGCCGACGGGCGTCTGATCGACGTAGCGCACGGGCAGACGGCGAATTTTGTCGGAAATGCGGATGCGGAGCGTGCAGGTGAAGTAGCGGCTGACAATGCGGTTGAGCAGCAGCATTTTGAGGTAGCTGAGCAGGCTGTACGCCGCGTAAACACCCGTAAGCACGCCGATGGGCGGCAGCAGTGCGGCAAGCAGATCGCCGGTGAAGGTTCCGTCCCGGTAGTCGTATAATTGGTCAATTAAGCCGCCCAGCAGCTTCGGGCCGACGATGGCGCAGAGGATCATGCCGCTGCAAAGCACGCACGCCAGCGCCATCCATTTCCAAATGGGACGCGCCTCTCTTAACAGGCGCGGAATGATACGGTCTTTCTTTTTCCGATTCATTTTGTGCCACCTCCCGTCTGAGAGGCGAAGATTTCCCGATAGATGCGGCAGCGCTCCAGCAGCTCCGTGTGCGTGCCCTGATCGACCAGCTCGCCGTTATCCATGACGAAAATGCGGTCGGCACTCATCGCGGAGGTGATGCGCTGGGTCACGACGATCTGCGTCCGCCCGCGCAGCTTTTCGTTGAGCGCGGCGCGGAGGTTCTTCTCCGTCAGGAAGTCCAGCGCGGAGAAGCTGTCGTCGAAGATGTAGATCGGCACGTCCTTGACGATCGCGCGGGCAATGGAAAGCCGCTGCTTCTGACCGCCGGAGAGGTTTTTGCCTGCCTGCTTGATCTCGTAATCCATCCCGCCGTCCACGGACTCGATGAAACCCGAGAGCTGGGCGATACGGGCGGCATCGGCGATCTGCTGCTCGGTCGCGTCGGGATTGCCGATGCGGATGTTCTCGCCGATCGTGCCGGTATAGACCGCGGAGCCTTGCAGAACGCTGCTGATGCTCTGCCGCAGGGAGTGCTTGCTCAGCTCACGGGTGGAAATGCCGTCGAACAGCACCTCGCCCTGCGTCGGCAGTCGGAAGCCCAGCAGCAGGGAGATCAGCGTGCTCTTTCCGCTGCCCGTGCCGCCGATGACCGCGACGGTCTGCCCCTTGCGGATGTCCAGCGAAATGTTGCGTACGGCATCCTCCGTGCCGCCGTAGGAAAAGCTGACGCCGCGGAAGGAAATGTCACCCTGCGGCAGGTGCGCGCTGCCTGTCCCGGGGTCGCCCATGCCGTCGGCACACATGACCTGATCGATACGCTTGGCGGCGACCTGCGCGTGCGGGTACATCACCAGCGCGAATGATGCCATCATCACGCCGTTCATGACCATCGTGAGATACTGAATGATCGCGAAAATGTCGCCCGCGCTGACGGCGCTCGCCTCGTGAACCATCCGCCAGCCGCCGAAATAGACGATCAGCAGCGACGAAAGATTCAGCACCAGCAGGGAAACGGGCGTCAGAAGCCCCATCGAGACATTGCCGCGGATGATATTTTCCGCCATGACCTCGGTGGCGTGGGCGATGCGCCCGTGCTCATGCGCCTCGGAATTGAACGCACGGATGACGCGGATACCGCGCAGACGCTCCCGCATGATCGCGTTCTGACGGTCAATGTACGCATCGGATTTTTCCCACAGCGGCAGGACGCGCCGCCCGATGAGCAAGACGACGCAGACGATAAACGGGATAAATGCCATTAAGATCAGCGACAGCACAAGATCCTTGCGCATGGCAAGCACCGTGCCGCCGAAAAACAGCATCGGAATGGTCGCGACCGTGCCGCAGAGCATTGAGGCGACCCACGACAGCGTTTCGACATCGTGCGTCGCACGGGTCACGAGCGCTGCGGTGCCGAGCGAGCCGAATTCCTCGAACGACAGAGTGTTGACCTTGCGGAAAATATCGAACCGCAGGTCGGCGCAGAAGCCCGCCACGACCTCCGCACTCAGCTTCATGCCGCCGAGAATGCAGCCGAGGCTGACCGCCGCCACGCCCAGCATTTTTCCGCAGCAGCGCAGCACATAGCCGAAGTCGCCCGCCTGAATGCCGCGATTGAGAATGTCCGACATCAGCGTCGGCAGCAGCAGATCGCACAGCGTAGAGACGGAAATGAGCAGCGCCGCCAACAGCAGCCTGCCCCGATACGGCTTGAGATAATGTAAGACTCTTTTCATAGCTTCCTTTCTTTCCTTTTTCCGACCTTCGGCGCCTACTACTCGCCGAAGGTCGCGCCAAAACCCTTTACGAAGAATCATTCTACCATAAAACCGCGAAAATGGAAGTATTATTTTATATAGGTGTATACTTTTTCGAAAGAATCGGATATAATGGGTCCCAAAGACCGCACGGGGGCGCGGAGAAAGAGCAGGAGAGAGCTATGAAAAAGAGATTGACCCTTCGCGAGTACGTTTGCGTTGCCAGTATGCTGTTCGGTATGTTTTTCGGTGCGGGGAACCTGATCTTTCCCGTGTCGCTCGGTCAGCAGGCGGGCAGCAGCGTTTGGATCGCCGTCGCGGGTATGCTGATTACAGGTGTCGGGCTGCCGCTTTTGGGCGTTGCTGCGCTGGGAATCAGCCGCTCGGACGGGCTGTTTGAGCTGTCCTCCCGTGCGGGGCGTCCGTTTGGGGTATTTTTCACCTGCGCGCTGTATTTGTCCATCGGACCGCTGTTTGCCATCCCGCGCTGTGCGACGACCTCATTTACCGTCGGCTTGGAGCAGCTTCTGCCGGAAAACGAGCTGCTTTGGCTGTACCTGCTGGGCTTTTCCGTGGTGTTCTTCGGGGCGGCGCTGTTCTTTGCGCTGCGTCCGGGGAAAATCCTGACGTGGATCGGCAAGCTCCTGAACCCGTGCTTCCTCGTCTTTTTGGGGATTTTGCTTGTTGTTGCGCTTGCGGCGCCGTCGGCACGGGTCGCCTCGGCTGAACCGCTGGGAGCCTACGCCGCGCAGCCGCTGTTTACCGGCTTTTTGGAGGGCTACAACACGATGGATGCACTGGCAAGCCTTGCCTTCGGCATCATCGTGGTGCAGGTCATCCGCGGGCTGGGCGTGACTGAGCCGAGCAAGGTTGCCGGAAGCACCGTTCGCGCGGGCGTGTTCAGTTGCCTGTTCATGGGACTGATCTATCTTGCCATTGCCGTTGTGGGCGCGCAGAGCCGCGGACTTGGCGCACCGTCCGAAAACGGCGGCGTTGCGTTGGCGCAGCTTGCGCGGCATTATCTCGGCACGGTCGGGCTGCTTGTGCTTGCCGCGACGGTCACGCTTGCCTGCCTGAAAACGGCGGTCGGACTGATTACGAGCTGCGCAGAGACTTTTTGCGATATGTTCCCGAAGGGACCGAGCTACCGCACTTGGGCGATCGTTTTCTGCGGGGTGTCCTTCCTTATCGCGAATCTCGGGCTGAACACGATCATCGCCTATTCCGTCCCGATGCTGATGTTCCTGTATCCGCTCTCGATCGTGCTGATTCTGCTGGCGCTGCTCGGACGGCTGTTTGACCATGACCGCACGGTCTACGGCTGGACGCTGGGGCTGACGCTCGCGGTAGCGCTGTACGATTTTCTGCGCTCTCTGCCGGAGAGCGTGCGGGCGCTGCTGCATTTGGAGGCTCCGCTCGCGGCAGTCGGCAGCGTTTTGCCGCTGTCCTCGCTCGGCTTGGGCTGGCTTTGCCCCGCTGCGCTGGGGCTTGCGATCGGACTTTGCGTGCATTTTCTGCGCAGAAAGTCGAACTCGGGGGCTTGACGCACGGAGGCATCTTTACGAAACTCGACTTGCATTTTGACGGCATACCGAGTATAATGTTGAACACCGATATTTTGCTCGGAGGGGTAATGATGAAGCGCTACGGAACGCTTTTACAGCTAACGACCTGTCTTGCACTCGGCGGGACGGTGATGGTGCTGTGGCTTTGCGTGTTGATCGGCTTCGGCATCCATACCACTGTCGGCAAGGAGGGAATCTACCTTTGGCTGCTGCTGCAGGCGGTGCAGCTTACGGCGGCTGCCGCTTGGCTGCGGCGCGGCGGAATGCTCGGGCGCGGACCTCGGACGGCACGGCGGTGCTTCCTTTGCGTCTGGTGCGGCGGTGCGGCGGCGCTGCTGTTTTCCCTCTGCATGGCGCTGGTAGGGCTGTCCTACGGCAGCGCATGGGTCAGCCTGCCCTGCACGCTCGGAACGGTCGCCGTCTCCGTCGGCTGGTCGGGACAGCTTGTCTGCCTTTGCATTAGAAGAAAACGCCAAGCTTGTCGATAAACTTTTAACCTCAAGACACGTCGGCACTTCTGCCTCCCTCGTCAGAGAGAGCTCGGCGTGTCGAAAACCCCTACCTTGTCATTCCGAGGAGCGGAGCGACGTGGGAATCTCGTGTGAAATGCTTCGAATTCGCCGAAATGCATCGAGATTACGAAACAGTCCCGCGAGATTGCCGCGACCCTTTCAGGGTCTCGCAATGACATGCGGGGTAGTTTTTACAAGCTTAGCTCCCTCGTCAGAGGGAGCTAATAAGAGTGCTTCCGTGCCAAGGAGATTTTGTGAATACCGGACTTTTGGGCAGCCTAAGTTTACTGACAGATTAATACTGATTCTTGATGAAATATTTTAATCAAGAATCAGTATCAGATAAAAGGAGTTAAAAGCATGAAACGATTACGGCTTGCGGCGCTGATTTTGGCGCTGGTAATTCTTTTGACGCTGACCGGCTGCGG
>ULTO01006925.1_pt1 | contig 14650 bp, 10 predicted proteins | sample 1957601 | NCBI WGS metagenome assembly ULTO01 (sample SAMEA4835734, study PRJEB28245) | human gut metagenome | biome: gut microbiome; material: fecal sample | place: Denmark | collected 2008 | reverse complement strand
CGAGATGCCCGGCGCGGACACACCCGCGTTGCTGGCGTGGGGCAGCGCGATGCCGCCGCCGATGGCCGTGGTACCGCCGAAGGTCTCCCGCTGGCTTACCGCGTTATAGTAGGCGTTGCCGTTGGTGATGACGCCGATACCCTCCTGCAATTCCACCAGAATGCCGAGCGCGTCGGCGGAGTTATCGATTTTGGCGTAGAGCAGCACGCCCTTCGGGTCCATCAGTTCACTGACTTTCATCGTCAAACCCTCTTTGTGATGCGGTTATTCGTCTGTCTTACCAATCAGGCTGTACAGATACTCGCCTACCGCGCCCTCGGCGCAGGTGCAGGTCGTTACATGGTCGGCGGCAGCTTTCACCTCGGCCGGGGCGTTGGCAACAGCCACCGCGTATCCGGCCTCCCGCATGATCTCCAAATCGTTGTAATAGTCGCCGATGACGACGGTGTTCTTCATGGATTTGCTCATCAGGGCACACAAATCGTGCAGGCCGCTGGCCTTGCTGACGCCGCCGGGCATAATCTCTAAGTAAATACTGTTGGTGGCAAGGAAGTAGTTGTCTCGGCCATAATACTTTGTCTTTGCGTACTGTCCCAGCTTGCGGATGCTCTCGGGGTCAGAGGCAAACACGACCTTGACCCAGCCGTCGGGTACGTTTTCCACCGGGCAGGCGATGCTGCCCAGGTGCTCGTCCACCTGGTGGGCGTGGGTCACTTCGTTGGCGTGGATGACGTACATTTCGCCGTTGCCCGCCATGACCTCCACGCCCATACGCGGGAATTTCGCCAGGATATCGATGATAGCCGTCGTGGCCTGCTCCCGGTTCAATGTCGAGCGGTGCAGCACCGATTCCGTAGAAAAATCATACAGCAGCGCACCGTTGCAGGAGATAGCCGGCAGCGACAGCTTCAGATTTCCCAGCGCCGCGCGGATGGACTCCGGCGGGCGGCCGGTGGCGACCGTGAACAGCCCACCCATGCCGGTGTACAGCCGGATAACCGCACGGTTGCAGGCCGGGATGCCCTCCTTGGCGGTCAGCAGCGTATTATCCATATCACAGATCACAAGGGTATCGCCGAGGGGTGGTTTCATGCGCGATGTTCCTTTCTTAGCCGTGTTATAAAATCCGCAAAATAGGGCGGCAGCGGAGAATCGAACTGCATCCACTCCCCTGTTCTGGGGTGCACAAAGCCCAACTCCTTGGCGTGCAGGCATTGGCCGTTCAACGATTTGATGCAGTTTTTCGGGCCGTAAACGGCATCCCCCGCCAGCGGGTGCCCTGTAGATGCCATATGCACGCGAATCTGGTGCGTGCGGCCGGTTTTGAGCTTGCAGGCAATGTAGGTAAAGTTGCCGTAGCGTTCCAGCACCTGCCAGCCCGTGTAGGCATACTTGGCCCCGACGGCGTTGTCGGCCAGCACGGCCATCTTTTTGCGGTCGCGCGGGTCGCGTCCCAGCCACTTTTCCACAAAGCCCTCATCGTCTTTCAGGTTGCCGTAGGCCACCGCATGGTAGACGCGGTGGATGCTGTGTACGCTCATCTGCTCGCTAAGGGCCTGGTGCGCCGCATCGTTTTTGGCAACGACCAAAAGACCGCTGGTGTCCTTATCGATACGGTGGACGATGCCCGGGCGGATGGCCCCGCCAATGCCGGACAGCTGTCCCGCGCAATGGTAGAGCAGCGCATTGACCAGCGTGCCGTCCGGGTTGCCGGGAGCCGGGTGAACGACCATTCCCTTGGGCTTATTGACGACAAGCAGGTCGTCGTCCTCATAGACGATATCCAGCGGGATATTCTGGGGCTGGGCCTCGATGGGCTGCGGGTCGGGCAGCTCCACAGTGTAGACTGCACCGGGTACGACCTTTTCTTTCTTGTTGACCGGCGCGGCGTTTTTCGTCACACAGCCCTGCTCAATGAGATTTTGCAGCGCACTGCGGGACAGTGCCGGGCACTGCGCGGCCAGCCAGGCATCCAGGCGGCCGGTATCGTCGGCCGCGGCGGTAAATTCAAGCTGCTCCATCATCGTCCGCCTTTTGCTCTGCGGGCTTTTCCTTCTTGCAGGAGTCCAGCAGCACGACCAGCATCAGCAGGCCGACGCCCACGCAGACGCAGATATCCGCAAAGTTGAAGATGGCAAAGTGCATGAACAGCACATTGATGTAATCCACCACAACGCCGTTGAGCACGCGGTCGATGAGGTTGCCCACACCGCCGCCGAGCACCAGCGTCCAGGCAACGCGCTCCCACGCCGTCATTTTGCGAGTGAACAGCATGACGAGCACGACCAGCAGCATGACCGATGTCATACCGATGAGCAAGCCCTGCTTGCCCGCCAACATTGAGAACGCCATACCGTCATTCAGACAGTAGCGCAGCTCCACAATGCCGGGCAGCACGTTCATCTGACCCACCGGCAGCAGCGCCGCCGTGGCCCAATGCTTGATAAGCTGGTCAATCACGACCAGCGCGGCCGCCCCCAGCACAGAAAACAAACCGAAAATCATACAACACCTTATCCGAAAAAATCAGCGGTGCTTACCACTATAAGCACCGCTGACGGAGTAAAACTTACTGTTTCAGGACCTTGGCGCAGCGCGGGCACAGACCGTCCTCACCGACGGAAGGCTCATACTTCCAGCAGCGCAGGCACTTGTTGCCGGCCGCGTGGGCAGCTGCAACGCCGAGACCTTCGACCAGGCCCTTGACGCCGCCCTCGCCTTCGACGAGGTCAACGTGAGAGACGATGAACAGGTCAGCCAGCTCATCCATCGGGATGGCGTTCAGGAAGTCGTAGACCTCCTTGCTGCAGTACAGCGTCAGGCCGGCTTCCAGCGCGGAACCGATGGTCTTGTCAGCGCGGGCCTGCTCCAGGACCTTCTTGACATCGTCGCGGATGGCCATGATGCGGGCCCACTTGGCCTCAAACGCCTCGTCGGCATCGGCCTTGGCCTCGGGCATCTGCTCAAAGACAACGTAGTCCTTCATGCCGGGCAGCTTCGGGATGTAGCTCCAAATCTCCTGGCTGGTAAAGCAGAGGATCGGGGCCAGCAGTTTCGTGAAGTCGACCAGGATGCGGTACAGCGCGGTCTGGGCACAGCGGCGTGCGTGGTCGTCAGCGCAGTACAGGCGGTCCTTGATGACGTCCATGTAGAAGTTGGACATATCAATGACACAGAAGTTGTACAGCGCATGGTAGGCACGGCTGAAATCGTAATGGTCGTAGGCGTCGCGCAGGTTGGCGGTCAGCTTGTTGCAGGCATCCAGCGCCCAGCGGTCGATCTCAAACAGCTGGTCATCCGCGACCATATCCTTCGCGGGGTCAAAGTCGTTGATGTTGCCCAGCATGAAGCGGGCGGTGTTGCGCATCTTGCGGTACGCCTCGGACAGCTGGCGGAAGATTTCCTTGCCGGCGCGGACATCGACGGTGTAGTCGCTGGATGCGACCCACAGACGGATGATATCAGCACCGTAATCGCGGATAATCTCCGAAGGTTCCATGCCGTTGCCTGCGGACTTGTGCATCTGCTTGCCCTGGGCATCGACGACCCAGCCATGGCACAGAACCTCGCGGTATGGGGCAACGCCCTGGGTGGCAACGCTGGTCAGCAGGCTGGATTGGAACCAGCCGCGGAACTGGTCGGCGCCCTCCATATACATATCGACAGGCCAGTGCAGCTCGGGGCGCTCACGGCAGACAGCACTCCAAGTGGAGCCGGAGTCGAACCAGACGTCCATGATATCGGGGTCCTTCTCCCAATCAGAAGCACCGCACTCGCAGACCTCGGTCTTGGGCATGATGTCGTTGGCATCATACTTGTACCAGGCGTCGCTGCCCTCCTTGCGGAACAGGTCGGAGACAGCCTTGATGGAAGCATCGGTGATGTGGTACTTGCCGCACTTCTTGCAGTAGAATACCGGGATGGGCACGCCCCAGACGCGCTGACGGCTGATGCACCAGTCACTGCGGTCGCGAACCATGCCCGCCATGCGGTCATGACCCCAGGCCGGCTGCCAGTGCACGCTGTCGATGGCCTTGTAGACATCCTCTTTGAAAGCGTCAATGGAGCAGAACCACTGCTCGGTGGCGCGGAAGATGATGGGATGGTGGCAGCGCCAGCAATGCGGGTACTGGTGGGTGATATGCTGCACGCCCATCAGGTGGCCGCTCTCCTTGATATGCTCAAGGATAACCTTGTTGGCGTCCCAGACCTTCAGACCGGCAAACTTCTCGCCAGCCTCGGCGGTCAGGCGGCCGGCATCGTCCACGGGGACAACGACAGGCACCTGCGGGTAATGGTTGACGCAGACCTCAAAGTCCTCGACACCATGGCCGGGGGCGGTGTGGACACAGCCGGTGCCGCCTTCGAGGGTGACATGGTCGCCCAGGATGACCAGGCCCTTGCGGTCCAGGAACGGATGCTGGTACTGCATGAGTTCCAACTCGCTGCCGAGAACAGTCTCGGGCAGGACTTCGTACTCGTCGATGTGGCAGCCCTTCATCGTGGACTCGACCAACTCGCGGGCCATGATGTGGTAAGCGTCGCCGATCTTGACGAAGGCGTATTCCAGGTTGGGGTTCAGGCAGGTAGCAACGTTGGCGGGCAGTGTCCAGGTGGTGGTGGTCCAAATGACGATCCATGCCTTGTCCAGCGGGATGTTGTGCTTAGCCAGCACGCCGTTGGGGTCGTCGGTCAGCTTGAAGCGGACGTAGATGGAATCGCACTCGTCCTCGGCGTACTCGATTTCGGCCTCAGCCAGCGCAGTGCGGTCCTCGGGGCACCAGTAGACAGCTTTCATGCCTTTGTAGATGTAGCCTTTCTTCGCCATCTCGCCGAAAATCTCAACCTGGCGGGCCTCAAACTCAGGGCGCAGGGTCAGGTAGGGATTTTCAAAGTCGCCCTGCACGCCCAGGCGCTTGAACTGCTCGTTCATGACGCCGATGTGCTCGGTGGCAAATTCCTTGCAGATCTGGCGCAGCTCCAGTTTGGAGACGCCCGCCTTTTTGTCGCCGAGGGAACTGAGGGCTTTCAGCTCGATGGGCAGGCCGTGGGTGTCGTAGCCGGGCACATACGGTGCCTGGAAGCCGGACATATTCTTATAGCGGATGATGATATCCTTGATGATCTTGTTCAATGCAGTACCCATGTGGATATTGCCGTTGGCATACGGAGGGCCGTCGTGCAGGATGTACTGGGGCTTGCCCTCGTTGTTCTTGATCATCTGCTCGTAGACATGGTTCTGTTCCCAGTCCTCCAGCATTTTGGGTTCTTTTTTCGGCAGACCGGCCCGCATTTCAAAGGGGGTCTGCATCTTATGGATGGTGTCGTTGTAGTTCTGCGCCAAAGTTTCCTACTCTCCTCTATTTTGTAGATTCTTTATTTATACCACATCCGGTGTCAGCTGTCAAAGTCAACGCCTTCAAAGTTATCGAACGCCGGGGAGTTCAGCTCCTCCTGCGGTTCGGCACTTGCCTTTTTGCGGGTGGTGCGCTTGGTGGTGCTCGCTTTTCTGCGGCGGGCGGGTTTTGCCTCAGGTTCGTCATACAGGCCCGAAATATCCTGGAAGCGGCTCTCATCAATGGCCGGGGCCTCCGGAATGGGGGTCGGGGCAATTTCTTCGGGCTCCTCCGGGTGCGGGGCAATGGCAAACTCTACGGTGTCCACCTTTTCCCCGGCGGGGGCAGCAGTCTCGGGTGCGGGGGCAGGTTCCTCATAGCAGGCGGTCTCCTGCATCGGGGGCTGTATCGGTTCCGGCGCAGGCTTGGCGGCGGGCGGCGTGTAGGTCGGCTCCACGGCGGGCTGCTCGGCCGGGGCGGCCTGTACAGGGGCCGGGGCCGGTTCGGCGGCAGGCTGCATCGGGCGTACCGGCGGATCCTCAGGTTGAGGGGTGTAATCCGGCAGCTTATTGATGAGGTTGATGTGCTTGCGGTACATCTCGATCAGTGAGCGCTTGAAGCTGTCCGCCTCGCTCTTCAGTGTGACGATCTCCTGCTTGGCCAGCTCCACATCATCGCGGGAGCGCTGCTCGCGGTCCTCGGCCTTGATGTTGGCGGTGCGTATGATCTCGGCGGCCTTCTGCTTGGCCTCGCGGATGACATTTTCCCCTAAGCGCTGGGCGTTGATCATCGTCGTGCGCAGGGTGTCTTCCTCGGCACGGTACTGGTCAATGCGCTGGGCCAGCACAACGAGCTTTTTTTGCAGGTCATCATTCTGGGCAGCCAGGTCGTCCATGGCCTGGGCCACCTCTTTCAGATATGCGTCCACATCTTCGCGGCGATAACCTTGGAACGCTTTGTCAAACGTTACGCGGCGGACATCCTCAGAAGAGATCATGACTTTCCTCCTATGCAGGGACGGTGCCCTGTTATTCCCGGCCCGCAGACGGCGGGCAGATCATGCGCTCAGTATTGGTAAAAGGATATGAACAGGCGGTCCTTGCGGCTTTTTCCGCCGATGGCCGCCAGCTTGAAGCGCCCCACGCCCCGCACCGTGAAGATATCCTCGGCGTAGGCGGTCTCGTGGGCAGCTTTCAGCGGCAGGTGGTTGATCTCCACACGGCCCGCAGCTATATATTCTGCCGCGCGGGTGCGGGAGGTATGCATCATCACGGCCAGCACAGCATCCGCACGCAGGGACGGCACGGTAGCCTCCTGCAAGGCGCGTTCCCTGCTTCGCAGCAGATGGGCGGGCAGCGCGTCAACGCATTCGGTGTGCACGGTGCAGTGCCCGGCGCTGGTCAGTTCGGCGTTGATGAACGCCTGCTTGTCCGCCAGGACGACGGCGTAAAACGTGTTGCCCCGTTCGGGGTCTGCCAAAAGATCTCCCACACAGGTGCGCTCCAGTCCCAGCCCTAAGATAGAGCCAAGATAATCACGGTGGGTCGGTGCTTTATCTCCGTAGGCGGTAAATTGCAGATAGGCCAGCGGTTCCTCCTGCCAGGCGTCGGGCGGCTCAATGCAGAGCACCTTGCGCTCGGCACCTTCAAACCCACCCCAAAAGCGGATACAGTCACAGCCCGCCTTGTTGCAGGCAGCCTGCGCCAGGCTCTGCTCCCGGTCGGAGAGAAAGCCTGTATACCGCGGGATGCCGCGGCTTTGGGCCACGCGGCACAGTTCCTCCACACGGCGCATCAGGCGGCGTTCATCGTCGCTCTGCGGCGGCACAAAGCCGCGCTTGGCAGGCGTGTCCTGGGTATCAGAAAAATACGCCATTGTTCTCCAGCTCGTCGATCAGATCCCCCATGATATCAACGTTGTACGGCGTGATAATGAAGGTGCTGGTGGCAACGCGCTTGATCTGGCCGTTGTTGGCGTAAGCCACGCCGGACAGGAAATCGATCAGGCGGCGGGAAACTTCCTTGCCGGTGGATTCCAGGTTCAGCACAACGGTACGCTTGGCGTTGAGCTGATCGGCGATAGTGGAGGCATCCTCAAACCGTTCGGGCTTGACCAGCACAACTTGCAGCTGGGTCGTGGCGTTGATGTTCACGACCTTATTACTGTGCTGTTTGACCTCCTGCTGGGTATATTCCTGCGCACCGCCTTGGCCGCCGGGGAAAACATCATCTTCGGTATCATCTACATAAGAATCAGCGTCGGGGTCGATACTGAGCTTGCTTTTCAAACTGTCAAACATGGACATGGTCGTAAAACTCCTTTGAGATAAGTATGCGCTGTTCACGTCAGCGCGCTATTACAGCGATATACATTAAATATTATCTTCTTTTTAGGCTGTCTTGTCAATACAAAAGGCCGTATTTCCGTTATAATAGTTTGCCGTCCTGCAAATTTGTACCCTGCACGATGATCTCATCGTAGAGCCGCACTTCGTTGTCGGTGCCGATCTTGCCGTTTTCCGGGATGAGGATGTAGCTGTCGTTCTCATACAGCGTCGTGATTTTCAAAAATCTTTGCAGGTTGCCGTACTTGACATAGACGCCGCGCTGGCCGTCCACGATGTGCAGGGCCTCCTTGTCGATGCGGATGCCCTCGTAGGTTTTCAGGTCGATCTGCGCGGTCTCCTGACCAAAGCTCAGCACCTCGGCGTTGATGGTCTGGCACTGCAGCACGATTTTGGCGATGCCGTTGTCTTTGTCCGGCGCCACCTCTTCCACCGTGGCAGAAAGCGGGGTGTTCTGCTTGCCGGGCACGCTGATTTTGACGCTGGAAATATTGTCGAACCGCGCGGCGGTATCCAGGTCGCAGACGGCATAAAATTTCCAGGAAAAGCCGGTGGTGATCTGCCCGGCGCGGTCGGTGGCGGCCGCCGGGAAGCCGTCCGCCAGCATCTTTTGCAGAGTGGCCGGGTCAGCGTCGTCCAGTGCCTGGCGATCCGCCGCGATGGCGGGCGACGCCGCTGTGCTGCTGAAGTAGCCGTTCGTCGTGGCCGTGATAGTCTGCAAAGCGTCGAGCTGCGCTTTGATGCTGTCATATTCAACCTGTAAAGCCGCGATGGTATCTGCAAAGCCCGCCGTCTGGCCGGTGCTGACCTGCAGACGGTTCTGCGCCAGCAGGAAGGTATCCTCGGCGTCGGTAATGCCGCTGTACTGAGCCGTGTTGATCTTATCCAGCAGGTTGTACAGCGCCTGTTTTGTCTGGTTCGTCAGCACCGACAGGTCGCTGCCGGTGGAGTTCTGGGACTTTGTCAGCAGCGTGATGGTGCGCTCGAGCCGGTCAAGCCGCTCGCGCTGCAATCCCTGGGAATCATCGGTGTACACTTCGGCCACGATGGTTCCGTTTGTGACGCGCTCACCGTCCTGGACAAGGTAGCCAAGGTCGCCGCTGCCTGCCACATCCACCGAGTCAAACGCCACAACGCCGTCGAGGGTAATGCTCTCGGCCAACGTGTACTTGATGGCAGTCTCTGTTTTGTAGGAGCGGTGAAAAATAACGAAACACTGTACAATAATGTAGACAGAAACCAGTGCCAGTGCCAGCAGCCCGACCACATGAAAAATTCTCTTTGCCGCTGTGCGGTTCGGCTGTTTTTCCACTGCACACTCCCCTTTCTGTCAGTTTTGCAAAAATTCACGCACCAGCGAACAGGCGCGGTCGATGACGTTTTCTTCATCAATATAAAGCCAGACCGCGTCGTTCTGGCGGCGGAACCAGGTCAGCTGCCGCTTGGCGTAGTTGCGGGTGGCCTGCTTGAGTTTTTCGGTGCATTCCTCCAAGGGCGCCGTGCCTTCAAAATACGGAAAGAACTCCTTGTAGCCGATGGCCTGGGCCGCCGTGCGGTAGCTCTCGCGATGGTCATAGACCTGTTTTGCCTCGTCCAACACGCCGTTTTTCACCATTAAGTCCACCCTGCGGCCGATGCGGTCATAGAGCGCCGCGCGGTCGCGGCAGGTCAGGCAAAGGCAGAGCGAACGGTACGGTGGCTCGGCAGCCCGGGCGCTGATGCGCTCCGCACTCATTTTGCGGCCTGTGGCTTCGTACAATTCCAGCGCACGGATGACGCGGGGCAGGTTGTTTGGGTGGACCTGCGCGGCGTAATCGGGATCAATGCTTTGCAGTTGGGCGTACAGCGCTGCGCCGCCCACGGCGTCGGCCCGGGCTTGCAGGCGGGCGCGGATAGCCGGGTCGATTTTTTCCGGGGCAAAGTTCATGCCGTTCAAAAGGCTGGTGATATAAAGTCCTGTGCCCCCCACAACGACGGGCAGCTTGCCGCGTGCCGTGAGTTTCCGAATCAACGGATCGGCGGCGGCGGTGAAATCTGCCACGCTGTACGGCATTTCCGGCCCTAAAAAGTCCAGCAGGTAGTGTGGTATCCCCTGCCGCTCTTCTGCGCTAGGTTTTGCCGTTCCTACGTCAAGATTTTTATAAATCTGCATAGAGTCCGCGTTGATGATCTCACCGTCGAACGCCTTTGCCAGCGCGACGGAAAGCGTGGTCTTGCCGCTGGCCGTGGGGCCGCCGACCGCGACAACGCGGGGTTTAGACAAGTCGGCCAAACTGCTTTTCCAGCTCCTTCCGGGTGATTTTCAGCACGCAGGGCCGCCCATGGGGGCAGAACGGCGGAACCGTGCCATCCATGATGTGCTGGGCCAGCGCCAGCATTTCGGCAGCGTTCGTGTGGTCGCCCGCCTTGATGGCGGCGCGGCAGGCGATGGAATGCAACACCCACTCGGTCTTTTCCCGCAAAGCGTCGCGGCCGCCGTCGATCAGCTTCGCCGCGACTTCCACGATCATATCCTCCACGTCGTCCACCGGCACATCGGCGGGCACAGCGCGGACAACGACGGTGGAACCGCCGAAATCTTCCGCCTCGATGCCCGCGTCGGTCAACAGGTCGATATTCTGCAAAACCGCCTGCTTTTCGGCGGCGGTCAGATTGACCTGCACCGGCACCAGCAGCATCTGGGACGGCACATTGCCGTAATCCTTCGCCAGCTGCTCAAACAGGATGCGCTCGTGGGCGGCGTGCTTGTCGATGAGGCACAGCTCACCGCCGCGCTCGGTAATAATGTAGGTCTTGAACACCTCGCCCACCAGGCGCAGCGGTTCGCTTGCGGGCGGCGGGGTCAGCGTCGTCTGCTCGGGTCGGGTGTTGACCATATCAGGCAGGGCGCTCAGTGCGTGGGGGTCGTTCTGGACGTAATCGTTTTCCGGTTCGGGCTGCGCAGGTGCGGCGGCGCTCTCGTCCGGCTCGTCGGGCAGGATGTCCAGCACAGCGTCGTCGGTGTTCCCCGGCGCCATCGGCTGGGGCGTCGGCAGCGTCACCGGCTCCATGGGCGTGACCGGGGTCACAGCGGCGGGCGTCAGCGGCTTCGGCGCGGAGCCTGCATTGTAGGCGGGCTTCGGGGATTGTGCTTCCAATACACCGGGCAGCGGCCTTGCGGGCACCGGGGCCGTCAGGCCGTTCAGTGCGCGGTACTCGACGGAGGAAAGCGTCGTAAAGCCGCCCTTTTTGGGCATCGTCACGGCGGGCTTGGCCGCGGGCTTCGGGGGCTCGGCAGGCTTCATTTCGGTCTGCCCAGCTTTAGGGGCGGTGTAGCCCATCTCAAAGCGGCATTCCCCGCTGCCCGGCGTTGCCAGTGCGGCACGCACTGCGCGGTAAACGGCGTCAAACACATCGCTCTCCCGTGCAAAACGTATCTCTGTCTTGGCCGGGTGGACGTTGACATCCACCATGTCCGGCGGCAGTTCCAACATGAGCACTGCGCCCGGGAACTTGCCCTGCATCATCGTACCCTTGTAGGCATTTTCCAGCGCTGCCATCATCGTGCGGTTTTTGACATAGCGGCCATTCACGAAGAAATGCTGCGCCCCGCGGCTGGCACGGCAGGCACGCGGCGGCGTGACCAGGCCGGTGACGTGGTACAGCTCGCTGCCGCCGTCCACCGGCAGCAGGTCGCGGGCAAACTCGCGGCCTAAGACCGCGTAGACAGCACTGCGCAGGTCGCCGTCGCCGGGGGTGACATACTGCTGCTTGCCGTCGCGCAGAAAGCGGAAGCTGATCTCCGGGTGGGACAGCGCTGCGTGCAGCACCGTCTCGGCCACGAAGGTGCTTTCGCTGGCGTCCTTTTTCAAGAACTTCATACGGGCGGGGGTGTTGTAAAACAGGTCGTTGACCGTGATGGTCGTGCCCACCGGGCGAGCACCCGGCTCCATACCCTGGGGCTCGCCGCCCTCGATGCGGTAGCAGCAGGCATACTCGTCGGCTTCGGTCTTGGTCAGCACCTCGACCTTGGCAACGCTGGCAATCGACGCCAGCGCCTCGCCGCGGAAGCCCAAGGTGTGGATGTGCCCGAGGTCGTCCGCCGTAGCAATCTTGCTGGTAGCATGGCGGATAAACGCCTTATCGATATATTCTGCCTCGATGCCCGAGCCATTGTCCACGATTTGCAGCTGCTGGATGCCGCCGCGCGTTGCAGACAGCGTGATCTGCGTTGCACCCGCGTCGATAGCATTTTCCAAAAGTTCCTTTGCCACGGAGGCCGGCCGCTCTACGACCTCGCCTGCCGCAATCAATTCAGCGGTATGCTTGTCCAGCACACGAATTTCCGCCATGGGTCTCACCTGCCTTTAGTCTTTGTCCAGGGTATTTTTCAGTTCATACAAAAAGTTCAGCGCTTCCAGCGGGGTCAGCGTCTCGATATCGACGGTGTGCAGCTTTTCCACCACCTCGCTGGGGACGCTGGGGTTGTTGTAGGCTTCGACGGTGTCAAAGTCCAGCTGCATCGTACTGTTGCGGCCTGGGGCGTTGGCCTCAAGCTGGCGCAGCACTGCGTGGGCGCGTTTGGTCACGCTGCCTGGCAGGCCCGCGAGTTTGGCGACCTCGATGCCGTAGCTGTCATCCGCCGGGCCTGCAACGATGCGGCGCAAAAACGTGATATCCTCACCGCGCTTTTTGACGGCGATGTTGTAGTTTTTGACGCCGTGGATATCCTGTTCCATACTGGTCAGCTCGTGGTAATGGGTGGCGAACAGCGTCTTGCAGCCGATGTTCTCACAGATAAATTCTACCACGCTGCGGGCAATACTCATGCCGTCAAACGTCGAAGTGCCCCGGCCGATCTCATCGAGAATGACCAGGCTGTCCTTCGTCGCATTTTTGAGGATCTCCGCGACCTCGGTCATTTCGACCATGAAGGTCGACTGCCCGGCAGCCAAATCGTCCGACGCGCCGACGCGGGTAAAAATCGCATCCACTACGCCGATGTGGGCGCTGGCAGCGGGTACAAAGCTGCCGATTTGCGCCATCAGGGCAATCAGCGCATTCTGGCGCATATAAGTAGATTTACCGGCCATGTTCGGGCCGGTGATGAGCAGCATTCGGTTCTCGTCCTCATCCAAGAGCGTGTCGTTCGGCACGAACAGGCTGCCTTTGAGCATCTGCTCAATGACCGGGTGGCGGCCCTCTTTAATCTCCATGATGCCGCTCTCATCGACGGTGGGCATGACGTAGTTGTTTTGGAGTGCGGCCTCGGCAAAGCCTGCCAGCACATCCAGCTGCGCCACGGCGGACGCCGTGCGCTGGATGCGGACGATCTCGGCAGAAATCGACGAGAGCAAGTCAGCGAACAGCTGATGTTCGAGGACGAGCAGCCGCTCATTCGCGCCGAGGATCTTATTTTCCAGCTCTTTCAGTTCGGGCGTGATGTAGCGTTCACCCGTCGTCAGCGTCTGCTTGCGGGTAAAAGTATCAGGTACGGAGTCCGTGTAAGAGCGGCTGACCTCGATGTAATAGCCAAACACCTTGTTGAAGCCGATTTTCAGCTTCGGGATGCCGGTTTCCTCGCGGTAGCGGGCTTCAAGGTTTGAGAGATACCCCTTGCCGCCGTGCATGATGTCCCGCAGCTCGTCGACCTCGCTGTTGTAGCCCGCGCGGATGGCACCGCCGTCCTTCATGTTGGCGGGTGGGTCGTCCACAAGGGCAGTCTGGATATTCTGCAAAACATCTTCCAGCAGGTCAATTTGTTCGGACAGATCGGTCAGCAGCGGTGCGCCGCAGGCGGCGGCCTGGGTCTTGACCTGGGGCAGCATAGCGCAGGTATCCCCCAGTGCCTTGACCTCGCGCGGGGTGGCCGAGCCGTACAAAATGCGGGTAGTCAGGCGTTCGATGTCAAACACATGACCGAGAGCTTCTTTCAAATCAGCGCGGGCGATGCTGGCGGAATAGAGTGCCTGCACGGCGGTAAGCCGTGCGTTGATGGCGTCGGCATCCACCAGCGGCTGCTCGATCCAGGAGCGCAGAAGGCGCTTGCCCATCGAAGTCTCGGTCTTGTCCAGCACCCACAGCAGCGTGCCGCGCTTTTCGCGGCCGCGCATCGTCTCGGTCAGTTCCAAATTGGCGCGGGTCACAGGCGACAGGCGCATATACTGTGCGTCGGCATAGTTCTGCACGGTCTTAATGCGCTCGACGCCGTGCTTCTGCGTCTCGTGCAGATAGTTGAGCAGGGCAGCCACGGCGTAAGGCACGAGGGCGTCTTTCTCATAGCCCAGCGTCTCCCGCCAGTTCGCGCCGAACTGATCCGCCATCGTGGATTCCATGACGGTGTCCTTGAAGCAGGCATCTTCCCGCAGTTCAACAAGGGCGTTCGTGTGCTGCTTGATGTAGGTCGTCACGTCTTTGAAGTCGAGCATCGGCGGGCAAATCAGAATTTCGCTGGGCATGTAGCGGCACAGCTCGGTGATGATGGCCCCGCCGATTTTTTCAGCGTTCAGCTCGGTAGCGTAGGCTTCGCCGGTGGAGATATCGGCAAAACAGACGCCTGCACGCCAGCGGCCCCGGGTGCGCTTGCAGAAAATGCTCGCCAGATAGTTGTTTTTGTCCTCGCGGAGCATACTGCTCTCGATGACGGTGCCGGGGGTGACAACGCGGATGATATCACGCTTGACAAGGCCCTTGGCCAGGGCCGGGTCCTCGATCTGCTCACAGATGGCGACCTTGTAGCCTTTGGCCACCAGGCGTGCCATGTAGGTTTCGTAGGAGTGGAACGGCACGCCGCACATGGGGGCGCGTTCTTCCCTGCCGCAGTTTTTGCCGGTCAGCGTCAGTTCCAGTTCGCGGGAGGCCGTCAGTGCGTCGTCGTAGAACATCTCGTAAAAATCACCGACGCGGTAGAACAATATCTCGTTGGGATGCTGTTTTTTGATTTCAAAATACTGCTGCATCATGGGCGATACTGCTTGTTCGGCCATGTTTC
>ULTO01060414.1_pt1 | contig 14728 bp, 11 predicted proteins | sample 1957601 | NCBI WGS metagenome assembly ULTO01 (sample SAMEA4835734, study PRJEB28245) | human gut metagenome | biome: gut microbiome; material: fecal sample | place: Denmark | collected 2008 | reverse complement strand
GTCAGTTTGCCTACCATACCTCCGGGGGAGAAATCTGGGAAGACGGGGCAGTCACTTTGGGATATTTAAGGGACGGCCGCCAGATCGGAAGATGCGACGTGGCGGCGGGGACCGTAAGCTGCAGCTTTGACGTAAGTTCCTTAGAGGAGATCCCGGCATATATAGCCTACGTCTATGAACCGGCGTCCAGCGCTTACATCCACATTAACACCGACATGGGGATGAACGCCCATGCGTGGTTCTATAAAAGCCTTAAAGACGTGCCGGTTATCGGAAATGACGGCATTGATACGGAAGGCCCCCTTTTAACCCATTCGGTGGTTCCCACAGGTGCTGCCGCCAACGTGAACGGGAAAGTATGGTCCACAGGGGCCAGGATACAGGTGCGTGCAGAGGACGGAAAATCCAGACCCGGAGGGATCCGCATTTACAAAGACGGGAACCAGGTTCATGAAAAGGATAATCCCGGAAACGAAGTGATCCTAGAAACAAGCTATGATGTCAATGAGAACGGCAGCTTCCAGGCAGATGCTTATGATAAATTAAATAACACAAGTGACAAAATAGCTGTCAGCGTTTCCTGCATCGACAGGCAGGCTCCGGATATCCATAGTTTAAAAACGGAATCCGGGGATTATGTCAGAGAAACAAAAATTATTGCAAAAGCTTCAGATACGGGATGCGGGCTGCATGGGGCGGCTTATTCCTGGAACGGCGGGGCGTGGACGGATAAAAAAGAATTTCAGGTTACCCGAAACGGCACATATACCTTGAAGGTAAGGGATGCCCTGGGAAATGAAAGCAGCAAATCCCTTACGGTCTCCAATATTGACAGGGAAGGACCTGAAATTACCCGGAAGATTACAAGAACGGGAAAAATGGCGACTTATGAAGGCGTGCTCTGGTCCACAGGGGCCGAAATATCCGCCCGGGCCGTAGACGGTAAAAGCGGTGTAAGCAAGATCCGTATTTTAAACGGGAAAGGAGAAGCCGAAGCGGAGCTTGAAAATACCGGGGATCAAAATAAAGATACATTGCAGCTTGAAGAGATCGAAATAAAAAACGGTAGTTATAAAATATGGGCTTCGGATGTCCTTGGCAATACTGCAGCTACGGAAAGCTTTGAAATAAGCCATGTGGACGAAGAAGCCCCGGTCATCAAGGAGCTGAAAACATCTTCCCTGGAGGACGGCAGCGTTTTACTGACTGTCGTGGCAAAGGACGGAGAGGACGGTATCGGACTGGATGATGCGGCTTACTCCTTTGACGGAGGAGAAACCTGGCAGAAGGAGCCTTCCGTCAGGATTAAAGAAAACGGTAACTATACAGTTCTGGTAAGGGACAGGCTGCATCAGGAGACTTCAGAGGAAAAGGAAATAACGGGCGTTATTTCAAAAGAAAAACCGGGCACGGGTAAAGACGACGGCGATGAAGATAATAAAAAGCCCGGCACGGAAGAACCGGGAGAAAATAAGCCGGGCGATGAGGATACAGAGGACCCGGGCAAAAAAGAACCGGACCGGCAGGAAGAGCCTGACCAGGGCGGAAACGACGGGAATGACGGAGAAGACCTTGATATTCCCGAAACGAAAAATCCCGGTGTACCGGCAGCGGAAGGACCCGATATTCCCGGAGCGGAAAATCCCGGGAGTTCTGCAGGAGTTAGCCCCGGCACAAATACACAACCCGGCCAAAACGCCCCCAAGAAGCTCGGAAATCCTTCCAAATACAGAAGAAGGGAAGCAGTGCCGGAAAATGACCGGGAAGAGACTTCCGTAAGCAAAAACAGTACGGGAGCTGCGACCGTTACCAAAAAGCGCATAATCCCCCCAAAAGCGTTCAAGGATGCGGAAGAGAAGGTATTGTCCCAGATTTCCTCCGGGGAAGGCCGGAGCGGGGATGGAGACGGCAGCCGGACGGAACAAGCGGTCCGTAAAACGATCCTGTTTGTTTTAGCCGCCTTATTTGGGGCGGGCTGTGTCGGACTGCTCTTATATTTGCTGCTGTTTTACTTGAGATACAGCTGTGTGCTTTACGGCATAGAGGATGATCGGAAAAAACAGAGGATATGCAGACTGGCCGTTAAGGAAAAGGAAGAGGAATGGCAGGTTACGGTGCCGGACCACAAGCTGGGACTGCATGGGAACGGTAAGTATCTTTTGGCTTTCCATCCGTCTTTTGTTAAGGAGGAGGCACAGTCGTTCGTTATCATACGGATAGATCAAAAAGCCTTAAGGGAAAAGCTGGAAGAAGAGATTTCCATCAATATTTAAAGGATAAGACGGGGCTTGTCATGAAGCGCTTGCATAAACTGTCGTGAAACATTGATTGAACAAGCCTCTTTCCCGTGTTATAATACTTCCATGAAAAATTTGGAAGGCTGCGTTGTGATGAAAGAAAAAGCTTTTTCGGCTTCCATGGTAAGGAAGACCGTTGTTTCTATATTAATAGTGTTATCTGTAATTGCAGGCGCAACAAAGATCTTTACGGGATTTGATATTGATGAGGCCTATGCCCTTGCGATCCCCTACCGGGTTTTGCAGGGGGATAGGCTTTTTGCGGATATGTGGGAGGTGCATCAGACCTCTTTTCTGCTGCCCTTTTTGTTTATGAAACTTTTTTATCTCCTTACCGGCAAAATGACGGGAATAGTCCTTTATATGCGGGTCGTGACAACACTTCTGCATCTTGGCATGAGTATCCTTGTTTATGGCTTCGTGAAAAAGTTTTTTGGAATGAAGGGCGGATACGCTCTGTTTATTGGGCTGGCATATTATAATTTTCTCCCTAAATGGATGATCAATATGGATTTTTCCATGGAGCAGCTCTGGTTTTTTACCTTGTTTGTGATCTGTCTGTTTTGTGCTTCCAAAGGCAGAAGGAGAGCATGGCTGATCTTTTCGGGCCTTATGCTGGCTTTGGATGTTTTAGCATATCCCGGCATGGTTATTTTATATCCGGTTACGGTTTTTCTTCTGCTCTTTAAGAGAAAAAGCGGAAAATGGGCGGATGTCTTCAGCCTGACGGCAGGCTGTTTTGTGGCGGCGGTCTTGTTTTTTGCAGCTGTTTTCCGCTATATGTCTTTAGGAGAATTGGTGGAGGCGGTGCCCAAGGTATTTATGGACGGTTCCCACCAGTATGATCTTGCCACAAAGCTGGGGCTGTATGCTTCCCAATGGCTGGAGGTGCTGGTACAGTCGGCGGTCCTGCTTGTGCCGGCTCTGGTCTTTGCCCTTGTATTCCGTTATCTCTATAAAAGGCTTTCATGGGAGGAAAAATGGGGCGGACTGCCTTTTGGACTGTTATTCTGCGTATGCTTTGAGATCTTGGTATCAGGGCTGATCGCCTTTGCGGGGCTGTTTGTTACCTGGGGGCCTTTCCGTTTACAGGTAAGGTATATCATACAGTTTGTCATGGCATTCTGCCTGTGGAAAAGTATATATCATAGAAGGAATTATGAAATCCGTAAGGGAGAAGAAGCGGGAGGATCGGACGGAAAGAAAGCGGAGATATTGGTAAATAAGAAAAACGAAGCGGAAGATGATAAAAAAAGAGGTATTGCGGTTTTATGGCTGTTACTTTTGTCTTTTGCCGCTTTTGCAGGTATCTTACTGGCTTCCAACGTAGGTCCTGTAACCAGCAGCTCCTATCTGGTTTTGGGAAATATCGCATTTGTGGCTCTGACCGTAAAGGGAGCGGAAAAGTGCGGTAAGGGAATGAAAACTCTTGCCTGTGCCGGGGCGGTTTTGTTCATGCTCAGCCTGATCATGTGCAAGGGGTACTACATGCGCAATACGGAATATGTGCCGGGGGATATTTCCGAACCGCTTTCAAAAATGCAGGAGGGACCCATGGCGGGAATTTATGTTCCCGGGAAGGATTTTGACAGATATACCGATGATTATGAAACCATAAAAAGCCATACGACGGACAGGGACCTTGTATTGTTCATGGGAACCGAAGGCCTCTGTAACCTGTATGCCAACGGGAAGATCGTGATTCCCACCACCATCAGTACGCCCGCTTTTAATGAGCAGTGGGTGGAATATTTTACGCTGCATCCCGATAAACAGCCTACGGTTATTTTTCTCGCAAAGAACACCGTGGATGACCGGCATAAATTTTTTGTTAAAAATGAGTTTGGCATTTGGATTGCAGAGCGTTATGATGTAGAATGTATGGAAGAGACGGATTCTTTGTGTGTGATAAGACCGCGGGAATGATCTAATAAATCAGGAAATCGGGAGTTATGACAGAATTATTATGAAAAAGAACAAAGTGGAAAAGAAAAAGATTATTATGATCGTGTTGTGTATTGCGGCCGTGCTGATCGTTGCCGGAGACTGGCTGTTGTCTGTAAGCGTATACAACGAAAATTTTAACCGGCGTTTTGAAAGTTATGAGCCGCTTATGTTCCGTGTTGATGATTTTGACGGATTACAGCGCACGAAATATGAGTTTGCTTCCGATAAGGGACAGATGCTGACAGGCTATATGTATGCTTCGGGAGAAGATCCCCAGGGTATAATCGTGCTGGCTCACGGATTTGGCGGCGGCGGACACAATTCCTATATGGACTGCGCCAATTATTTTGCACATCACGGCTATTGGGTTTTCGCTTATGACGCTACGGGAAATGATGAAAGCCAGGGAGAAGGTGTGGGAGGACTTCCGCAGGGTGTCATAGACCTTGACCATGCGGTTACGTTTGTGGAAGAAAGCGGGAATTTTCCGGATCTGCCAATTGTTTTGTTCGGGCATAGCTGGGGCGGCTACAGCGTCTGCAGCGTACTTACATACCATCCCGAGGTAAAAGCTGTTATAGCGTGTTCAGGTTTTAACGCTTCGGCAGGTCTGTTTGAATCGGAAGGGAAAAAACAGGCGGGAGTCGGAATTTATCTGATGATGCCGTTTGTGAAACTGCACGAATGGCTTAAATATGGCGGTTATGCTTCAAATACTGCGATGGACGGCTTTTCAAAGAGCGATGCCGCCGTTATGATCGTGCACAGCTTCGATGACGAGGTAGTTCCGACCGGATACGGCTATGACATTTATTATGAAAAATATAAGGATGATCCCCGATTCCTTTTCATACATTTTGAGGATAAAGGACATAGCTATTTTAATGATGAAACCTATTCCGATGAGTTTAACGGGGAATTTGACAAATGGCTTGAAACCCTGGATTACGACTATCATGCTGACGGATATAAGGAACGGTTTTTAGAGGATAAGGCCGATTATTATCATGAAAATCTCGACAGGGATAAATGGTGTGGCAGTTTGGATACAAAGTTGTTTGAGAGTTTTGTGGCATTTTATGATGATCATCTGAATTAGCAGGCCTCCTGTTTTAACTCTAACGATTCATTATCTGATAAAGAAGAAGGAGATACGCATTTCAGCGGACTTTTGGAAAGGAGCATTAAAAAATGAGCTGGGAAGATAAAGTGCGGAAGGTTGTGCCCTATACGCCGGGAGAGCAGCCGGACCGAAAAAATATGATCAAATTAAATACCAATGAATGCCCTTATCCGCCTGCGCCACAGGTGGAGAGTGCCTTAAAGGAAATGGGCGGGGAGCAGTTACGTCTTTATCCTGATCCTTCGTGCGCAGTTTTAGTGGATGCGCTGGCGGACTATTACGGGTTAAAGAGCAGCGAAGTCTTTGTGGGAGTAGGCTCCGATGATGTGCTGGCTATGATCTTTATGACCTTTTTTAACGGGAAGGAGCCGGTCCTTTTTCCGGATATTACCTATTCCTTTTATGATGTATGGGCGGAACTGTTAAAAATACCTTATGAGCAGATTCCGTTGGATGATGATTTCCACATGGTAAAGGATGATTATTTAGGGGGAAAGGACGGAAAAGGACGCAGAAACGGCGGCATTATCTTCCCCAATCCTAATGCGCCCACAGGGGTGCTGGTAGATCTTTCGTTTATAGAGGATATTGTCCGGGCCAATCCCGATGTCATTGTGGTGGCGGATGAGGCATATATTGATTTTGGCGGGGAAAGCGCCCTGCCGCTCATACACAAATACGATAACCTGCTGGTGGTCCAGACCTTTTCCAAGTCCAGGGCCATGGCGGGAATGCGGATCGGCTATGCCATGGGAAATGAAAAGCTGATAAAGTATTTAAACGATGTGAAGTTTTCCTTTAACTCCTATACCATGAACAGGCCTGCCCTTGCAGCCGGTGTGGAGGCGGTCAGGGCCGATGATTATTTTAAGGAGATCGTTAAAAAGATCGTGGCCACCAGGGAACGGGTAAAGACGGAATTAAAGAAGCTGGGCTTTGAATTCCAGGATTCCATGAGCAATTTTATATTTGCAACACACCCTAAACTGGATATGACGAAGCTTTTTGAAGATCTCCGGAAAGAGGATATTTATGTGAGACATTTTAACAGTGACAGGATCAGGAATTATTTAAGGATTACCATAGGAACCGATGAAGAAATGGATATCCTGCTGGAATTTTTGAAAGACTATATAAAATGAGAAAAGGTGGAAAAGAAAGTGAAAGATGCAATTAAGAACATTTTAAAAGGTGCGGTGATCGGCGTAGCCAATATTATACCCGGGGTCAGCGGCGGGACCATGGCCGTTTCCATGGGAATTTATGACAAGCTGATCCATTGTGTGACCCATATTTTTAAGGAATTTAAAAAGAGCTTAAAGTTTTTGATCCCTGTTGGCATCGGCATGGCGCTGGCCCTTGTGGGATTGAGCTTTGTCATTGAAGCGGCCTTTGCCCATTTTCCGGCACAGACTAATCTGTTGTTTATCGGCCTGATCCTGGGAGGACTTCCGGCGATCTTAAAAAAGGTAAAAGGAAATACCATTCGTCTTTCCCATATCATACCGGCAGTTATATTCTTTGTGCTGGTCGTTGGCCTTGCGGCATTTGGGAGCGGGGAAGGAAGCGATGCGGATCTGTCCTTTAACGTTTTAAATGTTTTAAAGCTTTTCGGCGTAGGCGTTATTGCTTCCGCAACTATGGTAATTCCCGGCGTCAGCGGTTCCATGATCTTAATGCTTATGGGGTATTATCAGCCTGTTATTGAAACTATCAGCACCTTTGTCCGGGCATTGACGGCTTTTGACGTTCCGGTTTTACTGCAGTGCTGCGGCATACTGGTTCCTATGGGAATCGGCATTGTGGTGGGAATCGTTGTAATTGCCAAGCTGATCGAGATCGTTTTTGAAAAATGGCCTTTAGTGGCTTATTGGGCGATCATCGGACTGATCGCGGCGTCTCCTTTTGCAATTATTTTAATGAGTGAATTCGGAACGATCACAGTGGTCACAGTTCTGACAAGCGTTGTTACCTTTGTCCTGGGATTTGCAGGGGCCAAACTTCTGGGAGAGGAATAGAAACGGCAAAGAGCGGAAGAGACGGAGCTGATGAAGAGGCAGAAGAGGAAGAAGACGGAAACCGTGGAAAGCGGAAGAGACGGAAGCTGATAAAGCGGCAGAAGCGGAAGAAGACGGAAACGGCGGGGAGAAAAATGGAAAGCTACAGCGGATTTGCGGATGTGTATGACCTTTTTATGGATGAGACCCCTTATGAAGAATGGGGGGCATTTATTGTGGAGTGCCTGAAGGAACGGGGCGTAGAAAGGGGCATTGTTCTGGATTTAGGCTGCGGTACGGGCACCCTTACGGAATATCTGGCAGAAAAAGGTTATGATATGATAGGCGTGGACAACTCCTATGACATGCTGGACAAAGCTTTGCAGAAAAAGGAGCAGTCCGGCCTGGATATTTTATATTTGTGTCAGGATATGCGGGAGTTTGAACTTTACGGAACCGTAGCGGCGGTTATAAGCGTCTGCGACAGCGTAAATTATATTACTGATTTAGAAGAGCTTACAGGGGTATTTTCCCTGGTCAATAATTATTTAGACCCGGAAGGCCTGTTTTTATTTGACTTTAACACGGATTACAAATACAGGGAGGTCATAGGGGAGCGCGTCATTGCCGAAAACCGGGAAGAGGGCAGCTTTATCTGGGAAAACAGCTATGACGAAGAGAGTAAGATCAATGAGTATGACCTGACCATATTTAAGCGGATAGAGGATAAGGGCCTTTTTGAGAAAACGGAAGAGGTGCATTTTCAGAGAGGGTATACCCTTTCGGAAATGAAAGAGGCTCTTGAGAAGGCCGGCATGGTTTTTGAGTGGGCCATAGATGCGGATACCCGTAAAGAAGTGACGAAAGAGAGCGGGCGTATTTATATTCTGGCTAAGGAACATGGAAAAGCAAAGCCGGGGCAGGCATAGGTATATGCCTGGCGGAATTACAGATAAAACCGGTTCAGAATAATACACAAGGCAAGGAAAAGGATATGAAGGATTATATTGTAAGAGCTACGGCAGCAGGCGCCCAGATCCGGGCATTTGCAGCAACAACACGGAATCTGGTGGAGCATGCCAGAGCTGCCCACGGCACGAGTCCCGTAGCCACAGCGGCTTTGGGAAGGCTGCTTAGTGCAGGAGCCATGATGGGAACGATGTTAAAAGGAGAAAAGGATCTGTTGACATTGCAGATCAAAGGGGACGGTCCTATCCATGGGATTACCGTGACGGCGGATTCTTTCGCACGGGTAAAAGGCTATGCGGACTATCCCGGGGTAATGCTGCCGCCAAATGCCATCGGCAAGCTGGATGTAGGCGGCGCTGTGGGAAACGGCATGTTGACGGTTATCAGGGACTTGGGGCTAAAAGAGCCTTATGTGGGACAGACTATTTTGCAGACAGGGGAAATAGCCGAGGATCTGACCTATTATTTTGCTGCATCCGAGCAGATACCGTCTACGGTAGGGCTGGGCGTGCTCATGGAAAAGGATAATACAGTGAAGCAGGCAGGCGGTTTTATTATCCAACTGATGCCCTTTGCGGAGGATGAGATCATAGAAAAGCTGGAAGAAAACCTGAAAAAAATGCCCTCGGTCACTTCCATCCTCGACGAGGGAAAGACGCCGGAAGAGCTGCTGGCTGTTGTATTGGACGGGATAGAGCTGGAAATTACGGATACGGTCCCCACAGAGTTTTACTGCAACTGTGATAAGAAGCGGATTGAAAAAGCGATCATCAGTATTGGAGAAAAAGATATTAAGGAAATGATCGAAGAGGGAAAGGAAATAGAAGTGAAGTGTCATTTCTGCAACAGCGCTTATCATTTTTCGGTGGAAGAATTGAAGGAACTGTTGAAAAAGGCGAAACGCCGGTAACAAGCATTTTAAGGACATAGAGGAGGAAACCATGCAGAACGGTTTTATCAAAGTGGCAGCCATGACGCCGCATATCAGATTGGCTGACCCGATTTACAATGCGGAGAGGATTTGTGAATGTATTGACGAAGGAGAGGCAAATAAAGCCAAGATCATGGTCTTTCCCGAGCTTTGCGTTACGGGCTATACCTGTGGAGACCTGTTTTTGCAGGAACGCCTTTTGCAGGAGGCGAAAAGGGCGTTGACGATCATTGCCGCCCATACGGACGGGGTGGACGCCCTGATCTTTGTAGGCATGCCTTTGGAATGGGAAAACCGTTTATATAATGTGGCCGCAGTGGTTAACTGCGGGGATATCATAGGCTTTGTTCCCAAAACCTGTATTCCGGCTTACGGGGAATTTTATGAGACAAGACACTTTGCAGAGGGAATACAGACTCCCGTTATGATAGATTTTGAAGGAGAGGAAATTCCCTTTGGCACAAATCAGCTTTTTACTTCCGACGCCATAGAAGGACTTTGTGTGGCCTGTGAGATCTGTGAGGATATCTGGGCGGCAGACCCGCCTTCCACATCCCATGCCGTGGCGGGAGCCAACATTATCGTGAATTTATCCGCTTCCAATGAAACAGTCGGAAAGGACGCCTACCGACAGATGCTGGTAAAGTCCGCCAGCGCCAGACTGATCTGCGGTTATATTTACGCCAGCGCAGGGGAAGGGGAAAGCACCCAGGATCTGGTTTTCGGCGGACACAACATCATTGCGGAAAACGGCGCCATCCTTGCGGAGGTAAAGAAATTCACATGCCAAAGCATATACAGTGATATCGATGTAAAAAGGATGCAGTCCGAAAGAAGGCGCATGAACAGCTATGCGCCCGTAAATGATAAGGAATATCTGACCATACCCTTCGCCATTGTCAGGGAAGAGACGGATCTGACCAGAACTTTTAACAAACATCCTTTCGTACCGGCAGACGAGCAGAAAAGGAAGGCGAGATGTGAAGAGATTTTATCCATTCAATCCTATGGGCTGAAAAAACGCCTTGCCCATACCGGGAGCCAAAATGCGGTGATCGGTATTTCGGGAGGATTGGATTCCACTCTGGTTTTACTGGTAACGGCAAGGGCTTTTGATCTTTTAGGACTTGACAGAAAGGGGATCAAGGCGGTTACCATGCCATGCTTCGGCACCACTGACAGAACCTATGACAATGCCTGCCGTCTGTCAAAGATCCTGGGGGCCGAATTGATCGAAGTGGATATTAAGGAAGCGGTAAACATTCATTTCCGGGATATCGGACAGGATGCAGAAAACCATGATGTGACCTATGAAAACGCCCAGGCAAGAGAGCGGACCCAGGTGCTTATGGATATTGCAAATAAGGTGGGCGGCCTGGTAATCGGAACGGGAGATATGTCGGAGCTTGCCTTAGGGTGGGCGACCTATAACGGGGATCATATGTCCATGTACGGGGTCAATGCGGGAGTTCCCAAAACCCTGGTGCGCCATCTGGTAGGTTTTTATGCGGATACCTGTCAGGATGAGAAGCTTTCCAAAATCCTGCTGGACGTGCTGGATACGCCTGTAAGCCCGGAACTTCTCCCTCCTGCGGAAGGAAAGATTTCCCAGAAAACGGAAGATCTGGTAGGGCCTTATGAGCTGCATGATTTCTTCCTGTATTATATGTTACGCTGGGGATTTTCGCCGGAAAAGGTATTCAGACTGGCACTATCGGCATTTTCTGATGAATATGACATGGAAACCATTTATCATTGGCTTGTGACTTTCTATAAAAGATTTTTTGCACAGCAGTTTAAACGTTCCTGCCTGCCAGACGGTCCAAAGGTGGGAAGCGTGGCGGTTTCTCCCAGAGGAGACCTGCGTATGCCTTCCGACGCCTGTGGAGATATCTGGCTGGAGGAATTGGAGAGTTTACATGCCGTTCTGGGAGACCTTGGCGGCTGACGCTTTATCCAGGGAGGCCTGAATCGCCTGTATAAGGGCAAGGCTGGTGTAGCGGCTTTCCTGGTCGTAGGTAATATTGGATAATTCCACACCTTCATAAATCTGGCCTGCAATGGAGTCGAAGGCGGGTTCTACCAGAGGAAACATGGTAGTGACCGTTTCGGTTATGTTTACAAGCCGGACGGAATTAATATGGTTTTCGTCCACCACTACCTCAACGTCGATGACATTGTTGTTCAAGGTCAGGGAGGTGGTGTAAACGCCGGGCACATAGGCTGCCTGAGCCATAGTTTCCATGGCTTTATCGGAATCCTTTTTGCCGAACATGTAAACGAGCAGGATGACGAAGAGAATGGCTAAGGCTGCAAAGATAGCAGTGTATATTAATTCTTTCATATGAAGGACAACGATTTTGGTTTTGTTGTGCATGGAAAACTCCTTTGGCAGTTCATTTGTATAATTTATGAAAGAGAACGGGAATTATGACAGGAAAATATTTCCCCGCCGGGAATTGACAAAAGGCCGTTTCTGTTGTTATGATATGTGAGAACAAGGGCGTTCTTCTATGGGGGAAGAATGCCCTTTTACTGATTATGGTATTACCGCCGGGATGAGCCGGCAGGAAATGAAGAAGCTGTAACGAAATCGTGCGGCATTATGGGAAACAGGAGGAATGGGCATATGAAGAAATATACAAGAGAAGACGTGATCCGTATGTGTGAGGAGCAGGATGTGGAATTCATCAGGCTGCAGTTTACGGATATTCTGGGAAATTTTAAAAATATAGCAATTACCGTCAGTCAGCTGGAAAAGGCGCTTAACAATAAGTTCATGTTTGACGGGGCTTCCATTGAAGGCTTTACCAAGGACAGGGAGCCGGATCTGTACTTATATCCCGATTACAGTACTTTAGAGGTATTCCCCTGGAGACCCCAGCAGGGCAAGGTGGCAAGGCTGATCTGCGACGTCTATACGCCGGAGGGAGAACCCTTTACGGGAGACCCCAGATACATTTTGAAAAAAGCCGTAAAGGAAGCGGAAGAAATGGGGTATACCCTGAATGTGGGACCGGAATGTGAATTTTTCTTATTCCACACCGATGAGATCGGGAATCCTACGACCTTGACCCATGAGCAGGCGGGATATTTTGACGTAGGACCGGTGGATCTGGGGGAAAATGCCAGAAGGGATATGGTGCTGACGTTAGAGGACATGGGATTTGTCATTGAATCCTCCCATCATGAGGCGGCTCCGGCACAGCATGAAATAGATTTCCGTTATGACGATGCCCTGAAAACGGCGGACAATATCATGACCTTTAAGCTTGCGGTCAAGACCATTGCGAAACGCCACGGCCTTCATGCTACCTTTATGCCCAAGCCCAAGGCGGGGTGCGACGGTTCGGGCATGCATCTGAACTTAAACCTTATGAAGGACGGTAAAAATATTTTTGCAGACGAAAAGGATGAGAACGGTCTTAGCAAGGAAGCATATTATTTTATCGGAGGACTGATGGAGCATATGAAAGCCATGACGGTCATTTTCAATCCTCTGGTAAATTCCTACAAACGGCTGGTACCGGGATATGAGGCCCCTGTCTATACTACCTGGAGCAGCAAAAACCGGAGCCATTTGATCAGAGTTGTCGGGACAGGAGAGAATATCAGGGTGGAGCTTAGAAGCCCCGATCCGGCAGCAAACCCTTATTTTGCCGTTGCGGCAGCCCTTATGGCGGGGCTTGACGGCATCAGGCACAAAACCGAACCGCCAAAAAGCTTGGAGTGCAGCATCTGTGAAATGACGGAAGATGAGAAAAGGGAAGGTAATGTTTCTGCTCTGCCGGATAATCTCAGCAAGGCGTTGGAAGCTTTTGAAGGGGATCCCTTCATGAAGGACATATTGGGAGAGCATGCTTACGCCCGGTATATCGAGTGTAAAAGCAGGGAATGGAACGAATACAAGGCGCAGGTTACGGAATGGGAAGTAGACCGGTATTTGTACAGATATTGATCTGTCTGTGAGTTATAGAGCGTTACAGGCGGCATACGGCTGCAGATAAGGAGGTGGATGTATGACCGGGATTATTGTAGCCCTTCCCAAAATGGACGATGGGAGAAATATAAAGAACCTGCTTGTCAGGAACGGTTATGCGGTTACGGCGGTCTGTACCTCCGGCGCCCAGGCGTTAGCCCAGACTGACAGTTTAAATGACGGGATCGTCATTTGCGGCTATAAGCTTACGGATATGCTTTATTCCCAACTGTACGAAAGCCTTCCTCCGGACTTTGAAATGCTTTTAATGGCATCCCAGAGGCTTTTGATGGAATGTCTGGATAACGGGATCGTATGTCTCTCCATGCCTTTTAAACTCAATGATTTTATCAATACAGTGGAGATGATGAGCACTTCCATTGCTTATAAAAGAAAGGCGAGGCGAAAGAAGCCCAAGGAGAGAAAGCCTGAAGAGACGGCATTGATAGGCGAGGCAAAGCTTCTGCTGATGAACCGGAATAATATGACCGAGGAAGAGGCCCACAGGTATCTGCAAAAGACCAGCATGGACAATGCCACGGGGCTGGTGGAAACGGCCCAGATGGTTTTAAGACTTATGATGGATTAGGAGAAAGAAAATGAAATTTACCAAGATGCAGGGATGCGGAAATGATTATGTATATATCAACGGTTTTACCGAAAAGATAGGGGATAAGCCCGCTTTTGTCAGGGCGGTCAGCGACAGACATTTCGGCGTGGGAGGAGACGGCGCTATTTTCATCAATCCTTCAGAAGAAGCGGATTTTGAGATGGAAATGTATAATGCGGACGGAACCAGGGCCGAAATGTGCGGAAACGGCATCCGCTGTGTGGCAAAATATGTTTATGACAAGGGGCTGACGGACAGGGAACAGATCAGCATTGTCAGCTTCGGCAATGTAAAATATGTGGATCTGTATGTGGAAGACGGCCTGGTAAGATCTGTAAAGGTCAATATGGGCGTTCCGGAGCTGGATGCAAAAAAGGTACCTGTGAAAAGCGCCATGGAACGATCCGTTGACGAACCGATCACAGTAAACGGAAAAGAATACAGGATGACCTGTGTTTCCATGGGGAATCCCCATGCGGTGGTATTTATGGAGAATATTGCAAAGCTGGATATTGCTTCCATAGGCCCCCTGTTTGAAAACCACGAAGTATTTCCCAACAGGACCAACACGGAGTTTGTGGAGGTCGTGGACAGAACTCATGTCAATATGCGTGTCTGGGAACGGGGCACCGGGGAAACCCTTGCCTGCGGTACGGGTTGCTGCGCTACGGTGGCGGCATGCGTTTTGAACGGTCTGACAGAGGATGAGGTAACCGTCCGGGTGTTAGGCGGCGAGATCGACATACGGTGGGACAGGAATAAGAACCTGATCTATATGACAGGTCCTGCGGAAACGGTATTTGAAGGGGAGTTTCCCTGGGAAGAGGATTGAAAACGCTATAAGGGTCGAAACCCTGCCCGGGCGTTTCGGATCA
>ULTO01071416.1_pt1 | contig 14772 bp, 10 predicted proteins | sample 1957601 | NCBI WGS metagenome assembly ULTO01 (sample SAMEA4835734, study PRJEB28245) | human gut metagenome | biome: gut microbiome; material: fecal sample | place: Denmark | collected 2008 | reverse complement strand
GAGCCGCTCCGGCGTCACATAACGGATATTGGTCCGCTCCATGCACACAACGCGCGGGTCGGTGCGGATGCTCCACGCAAGCTGCCCGTAGCCGACGTCGATGGCAAAGACCTTTTTCGCGCCCTTTTGCAGCAGGCAGTCGGTAAAGCCGCCCGTGGACGCGCCCGAATCGCTGCAGACCCAGCCGTTCGGGTCAATGCCGAAGTCCCGCAGCGCCTTTTCCAGCTTCAGCCCGCCGCGGCTGACATAGGGGCAGTGGCTGCCGCGAATTTCAATGCTCGCGCTCTCCTCCACCGCCCTGCCCGCCTTGTCGCACTTCTGCCCGTCCACATAGACCTCGCCGCTCATGATCAGTGCCTGTGCCTTGGCGCGGCTTTCACACAGCCCCTTCTGCGTCAGGAGCATGTCCAGCCGTTCCTTATTTTTCAAGCCGCAGCACCTCCTTCGCCGCCCGTGCCAGCGATTCGCCGTCCAGTCCCAGCAGCCGATGCAGCTCGGACACCTTGCCGTGCTGCACAAAGCGGTCGCCGATGTTGCAAAGACGGGTGGGCACGTTCAGCCCCTCCGTCCGCAGCAGCGCCGCGATCTCCTTCCCCGCGCAGCCGATACAGACCGCGTCCTCCGCCACGAGCAGGTGCCCCGTCTTGCGGACGGAGGCGGAGATCGCCGCCATATCGATGGGCTTGACGGACGGGAGCTTGACCACCTCGGCGGAAATTCCCTCCCGCGCCAGCAGCTCCGCCGCCTGCAAAGCATTGTTTATCATAATACCGTAGCTGACGAGCGTGATCTGCTCGCCGACCCGCAGAACGGGCTGCTCCGCCGCCTGCGTATACGCTCCGTCGCCGCCGCGGGGATAGCGCACCGCGACCGGACCGTCAAGCTGCGTCACCGCCTCGCGCAGCATCTGCCGCAGCTCCGCCCGGTTCGACGGGCACAGCACCCGCATATTCGGGATCGAGCGCAGATAGTTCACATCGAAAACGCCCTGATGCGTCTCGCCGTCCTCGCCGACGATACCCGCACGGTCCACGGCAAAAACTGCGTGGAGCTTCTGCATTGCAATATCCTGTAACAGCATATCATACGCGCGCTGCAGGAAGGTAGAATAGATTGCGACGACCGGAATCATTCCCTGCGCCGCAAGACCGCCCGCCATGGAAACGGCGTGTCCCTCCGCAATGCCGACATCGAAGCAGCGCTCGGGAAAGCGCTCGGCAAAGGGTGTCAGACCCGTCCCGTGCAGCATGGCAGCCGTGATCGCGCAGACGCGGGAGTCCTCCTCCGCGAGCGTGCAGAGCGTCTGCCCGAACGTGTCGGAGAAGGTGGTTTTCGGTGCGTCGAGCGGTTTACCGCTCTGCGGGTCGAAGGAGCCGATACCGTGGAAAATATCGGGGTTCTCCTCCGCCGGCGCGTAGCCCATGCCCTTGCGCGTGATAACGTGCAGCAGCACGGGGCAGTTGCATTCCTTGACGATGCGCAGCATATATTCCAGCCGCTGCACGTCGTGCCCGTCCACCGGTCCGTAATAGGCAAAGCCCATCTCCTCGAACAGTGTCGAGCCGAGCACCATCCGCTTCCAGCGGTCCTTGAGGCGGCTGGTGAAGTTATAAATTGCCCTGCCGCCGGGGAGCTTCTGCGTCACCGTGCGGTAGGCTTTTTTCAGGCGAAAATATCCCGGTCGCAGCCGCAGCTCGGATAGGTAGCGCGACATTCCGCCGACATTTTTCGTAATGGACATCCCATTGTCGTTCAGAATCACGATCAGCGACTCGTTCGTCTCGCCCGCGTCGTTCATCGCTTCGTAGGCAAGCCCGCCGGTCATTGCGCCGTCGCCCATAAGCGCGATAATATGCTGCTTTTTGCCCAGCAGCGTCCGCGCCCGCGCCATACCCAGCGCCGTGGAGACGGCGGAGGAGGCATGACCCGCGATAAAGGCATCGCAGCCGCTCTCCTCCGGCTTTGGGAAGCCTGCCATGCCGCCCAGCGCCCGCAGCGTCGCAAAGCCCTCGCGCCGTCCCGTCAACAGCTTGTGCACATAGGACTGGTGCCCGACATCAAAGAGCAGCCGGTCCTTCGACGTGTCAAAAACACGTTCGAGTGCCACCGTCAGCTCGACCACGCCGAGGTTGGACGCAAGGTGCCCGCCGGTTTTGGCGACATTCTCCACCAAAAAGCGCCGAATCTCGCCGCAGAGCTGCACAAGCTCGGACCGGTTCAGCGCGAGGAGATCGTCTCTGGAATTGATTTGATTCAGCAAATTCAAGCTTACACAACCTGTCAAGCGCCGCTTATTTCCTCTTTTTGCATCGGAACAGCGACTTTATGTAGTAGATCGGTTTGGAAACAAGGAATACGACACGCGTTGCCTGCTTCATGGCAATGCCCTTACCGCACGCCTTGCCGCCGATGGTCAGCCCCGCGACGAGCGCGGACATGATGAGCTGTCCGACGCTCTCGGAGGTAAAATTCGACAGTGCCTTGACCGCAATGACCGCCGATGCCGAGCCGGATACAACGCCGCAGATGTCGCCCACGACGTCATTGCAGAAGCTCGAAACCTTATCCGCATTGCGCAGCAGATGCAGCGCCTCCGCCGCACCGGGAACCTTTTTTGCCGCCATGGAATGAAACGGTTTTTCTCCGGCGCTCATGACTGCCACGCCGATAATATCGAAAAGAATGCCCAGCAGCACAATCAGCAGCAGGACAATAAACGCCCCGACAGTTCCGGCATCCTCCAAAACCAGCGAGGAAGAAAAGGAGATTGCCGAGGAGATAATCATTGCAACGAAAAAAATCGTTACGATCCAGCGCACATTGCTGTCTTTCTTGGTTTTCTTTGTTTTACTTCGGGGTTTTTCGTCCTTTGCCACAATAAGCCTCCAAAAAAATTGCGCCTTTCGGCGCAGGGAATCGGGGAAATACTTCCCCAAAGGAAAAGGGTGGCAGCAGATAAAGTAAATCTTGCGGCTTAGGTCGGGTTGGATTTCCCCTTTGGCTGCCGCTCGTCGCCGATCGGTCGTTTCCGTTTGAAGCCGCGTCGGAGCGTTACCGCCCTCCGATACCCGATTGCCACTTAGTCCGCACTGCAATCCTTTATCTGCCCTTTGGGGAAAAGACAGCCTAGGTGTTTTCCACAACATCAAGCGACGGCTCTATCCTCTTTTGCAGGCAAGATTTCAAGGGGCAATATCGCTCTCGGCCGCGGCCACGGTCGGAAACGCTTCGCTCCCCAATCCCAGCTTACCCACGCAAGGCAGGCTACACTGCACACAGCACACGATTCTGCGCACCGCGATGCAGGTTCTATTCCTGTCTCGTACGCAGTCCGGGCATCCCCAAACGGGGACACTGTACGGCTGTCGCACGATAGCAGGTCTCCACGGAATCCGGGTCGGTTGGTATATGCCGTTACACCTCGCCCGAAAACCTTAACCCCCAGCACCCACCCTAATCTGGGCGAAAAAAGCAAGCACCAGGGACTTCATCGATATGCCCTTTAAAGGATTTTTAGGCCCTTCTTCGAAACCGGCGCGCTCTGACTAGGATACTGCGCCACCGCCGCTATCATAGCACAGCTTTCAAGAATATACAAGCGGTTTTAATCGCTGAATTCGGAATTATTTTAATTTTTATATCCCGTTTTGAGCGATCATCCTCTCGATTCCGCAATTTTGTATATTTTTGAAATATTTTTTCATCTGTTTTGAAAATGGATATACATTGTATAACCAAAAAGAGCGCCCGTTCGGGCGCTCTTCAGACTGCCAAAAAAGTCCGTAACCGTCAAAATCGGTTAACAATTTATGGGGTTTTGTTCTCTGCGTTTTGATTTACAAAAAACAGAGTATACCGAACGATATGGTGTAAAAAAATGCTTGCTTTGCAAGGATTTTGACTTCCTGCGCAACTCACGCCCTACCGTACCTATGTACGCCGACGGGCGCGAGTTGCTTGTCTTCCGAACTTTTTCGCAGTCTGTCAGCGTGCCGAAAAGGGTTTTTCGACACGCTGAAGAGCGCCCGTTCGGGCGCTCTGTTCGGGAAAATTCAATCAATATCTCGCTGCGTCGGGAACATCAACCGTAACGCTCTTGACCTTGTAGGAATCGCCGCTCTTTTCCAGCGTAACGGTGAACTTCGAGGTGAACGGAGCAACGTCGCCCGTGATGTACATGGCGCTGCCGTTGACGACGCCGGTGATCTCGACGGAGCCGTCGCCTTTATCTGTCTCGCTCTCGACAACGGGAGCGAAATACTGGATACGGCAATGGTTCTGCGACGCGTTATCCAGATAGGAGAAGTAGTCGTCCATCATCGCAACGGCATAGTCGCTTGCGGTGGCTTCCTTCTTCGTCTCGCCGCAGCCGGCAAAGCACAGCGCCAGCGTCAGCACTGCAAGAGTGATCGCAATGATCTTTTTCATTTTTGTTTATCCTTTCTTTCGGTCGGTTTAACCGTATTCTAATACTGATTCTTGATGAAAATATTTCATCAAGAATCCCATGTGCTACGCACACTCGCATCGTGCGAACGCACGATGCGCCGTCTCATGTAGAATCTGACGCGCCTTTGGCGCTATAAAAAGCTTTTCAAGCTTTTTAACAGATTCCAGTATAACACAGCAATCCCGCTATGTCAACTCGGTCATATTGGTATAAAGCTGATAATACTTTCCCTTGTGGTCGAGCAGGTCCTGATGGCTGCCGCGCTCGATGACCCTGCCGTTTTCCAGCACCAAAATCGCATCGGCGTTGCGGACCGTAGACAGGCGGTGGGCAATCACGAACACCGTCCGCCCGTGCATCAGCCCGTCCAGCCCGCGCTCGATGAGCTTTTCCGTACGGGTATCGACGGAGGAGGTCGCCTCGTCGAGGATGAGCACCGGCGCCTCGCTGACCGCCGCCCGCGCAATGGCTAAGAGCTGCCGCTGTCCCTGCGAGAGGTTCGCGCCGTCGGAATAGAGCATGGTGTCGTAGCCCTGCGGCAGATGGGAGATGAAATAGTGCGCGTTGGCGATCTTGGCGGCGCGGATGCAGTCGTCGTCCGTCGCGTCGAGCTTGCCGTAGCGGATGTTCTCCATGACGGTGCCGGTGAACAGGTGCGTGTCCTGCAAAACGATGCCGAGCGAGCGGCGGAGGTCGTTTTTGCGGATGTCGCGCACGTCGATGCCGTCGTAGGTGATTTGTCCGCCCTGAATGTCGTAAAAGCGGTTGATGAGGTTTGTAATGGTCGTCTTGCCCGCGCCGGTCGAGCCGACGAAGGCGATCTTCTGCCCGGGCTTGGCGTAAAGGGAAAGCTTTTGCAGCACGGGCTTTTCCGGAACGTAGGCAAAGTCCACGTCATAGAATCGCACGTCGCCCCGCAGCGGGACACGCTCACCGTCGGGCTTGATCCAAAAATAGTCGCGCCCGTTCTGCTCCAGCGTGACTCTGCCCTCGTCCACCTCCGGCGGCATATCCAGCACGGCAAAAATCCGTTCTGCGCCCGCCAGCGCCAGCATGATGGCGTTGAACTGCTCGGAGATCTGACTCACGCGGTCGGCAAAGTTACGGATGTAGTTCAAAAATGCGATCAGCACGCCGCCCGCGCCGTCCTCATGCAGCCACAGCACGCCCACCGCGCAGGTCAGGGCATAGAAAATATGCGAGAGGTTATTGAGGATTGGTCCGACGACGGAGGTCGCAGTCGTCGCGGTGGTCGAGGAGCGGCGGTAGCGCTCGTTGATCGGCTCAAAGTCCCCCATGACCTCTTTTTCGTGGGTAAAGACCTTGATGTCCCGCTGTCCCGCGATCATTTCCTCGATGTAGCCGTTGACCTCGGCGGCATTTTTCTGCTGCTCGCGGTAGCTTCTGCCGCTGATGCGCGTGATAATGCGCACGGTAGCAATGACGATACCCGCCAGAACGACCATCAGCGCAAACAGCCGCAGCGACAGCACCAGCATCATCGCGATCGTGCCGAGCAGCGACGTGACCGAGATGAGCATTTGGGTGATCGCGTGCTGCAAAAGCTCGTTTGTCGCCTCGATGTCGTTGGTGAAGTAGCTCATGAGGCTGCCGTTGGTGTTTTCGTCGAAATAGCGGATGGGAAGCTGCTGCATCTTGCCGAACAGCTCCGTGCGCAGCTTCTGCATAATGACCGCGCTGCACTCGAGCATCAGGCGGTTGAGCAGATAGTTCGTCACGGCGCTCAGAAGATACAACGCCGCAAGCCCGATCAGCAGGGAGATGTATTTTGCGTAAGTCTCATTCGGCGCAAGCCCCGTCTCGCTCAGCAGATTCACCAGCGGCTTCATGCAGTAGGTCGTGGCGATCGTCGCACCCGCATAGATCAGGATGGACGCCACGGCGCAGATCAGGATCGGCTTGCAGTGCTTAAAGTAGCGGAACAGCCGCATCAGGCTGCCGAACGGCGTCTGCGCTTTGCGATAGTTACGAAGCTCAACTCTCGGCATACTCGTTCGCCTCCTGTCGCATCTGGCTGTCGTAAACATCGCGGTAGATCCGGCTGCGCTGCATCAGCTCCTCATGTGTGCCGACGTCGGAAAGGCTTCCCTCGTCGAGCACCACGATCCGATCGCAGGCAAGGATCGACGCAATGCGCTGGGCGATCACGATCTTTGTCGTGCCGGGCAGCGCGGTCTTCATCCCGCGGCGGATGTGCTCGTCCGTCGCCATATCCACGGCGCTGGTCGAATCGTCCAAAATAAGTATTTTCGGCTTCTTCACGATCGCGCGGGCGATACGCAGACGCTGCTTCTGCCCGCCGGAGAGATTGGCGGCGTTCTGCTCAAGCACGGTATCGTAGCCGTCGGGGAAGCGGTCGATGAACTCGTCCGCGCAGGCAATGGCACAGGCGCGGCGCAGCTCGTCGTCGTCCGCATTCGGGTCGCCCCAGCGCAGATTATCACGGATCGTGCCGGAAAAGAGCGTGCCGTTTTGCAGCACCATGGAGACACCGCTGCGCAGCGCCTCGAGCGTATACTCGCGCACGTCCCGCCCGCCGACCTTGACCGTGCCGGAGAGGGTGTCATAAAAGCGCGGGATCAGGTTCACAAGCGTGGACTTTCCCTCGCCCGTGCCGCCGATGACGCCGATCGTCTCGCCGCTCTTGATGTGTAAGTTGATGTGTCGCAGATTGAGCTTGTCGGGATTTTTCGTGTAGCTGAAGCACACGTCCTCGAAATCCACCGAGCCGTCGGCGACCGCTGCGTCCGAGGGACCGTCGGCAATGTCCACCTGCTCGTCAAAAACCTCGTTGATGCGGTGCATGGACGCCTGCCCGCGAGACAGCGACATAATGAGCCACGAAATCATCGTCAGCGAGGATACCGCCTGCGTCGAATAGGACACAAGGCTCACCAGCTCGCCCGTCAGAAGTCCCGTGGTCGAAAAAATGATCTCCCGCCCGCCGATGAGCAGCAGGAGGATGGTGCACGTCCACATAATGGTCATCTGAATCGGACCGGTCAGCGTAAACAGCCGCGCCGAGGAGAGCTGCGCCTGCCGCAGGTCCTCTGTCGTCGCGTCGAAGCGGTCCGTCTCGTAGCCGCCGCGGACATACGCCTTGACCACGCGGCTGCTGACAAGATTTTCCTGTACGGCACGGTTCATCGCGTCCGTTTTCACCAGCATTTTTCGAAAGCGCGGCTTACCGATGCGCATTAAGATCAGCAGCACCGTCAGCAGCACCGGAATGGCGATCAGGAAGATCACCGCCAAGTGCGCCGAAACGGTGAACGCCATCACCGTGGCAAGCACCAGCATGATCGGTGCGCGGGTCATCGTGCGCAGGAGCTGATACATCGTCGTGCGGACGGCGGTAACGTCCGTCGTCGCACGGGTGATCAGGCTGCTCGTGGAAAAGCGGTCGGTGTTGGCAAAGGAGAAGTCCTGAATCTTCCCCAGCAGCAGTGAGCGCAGATTTTTCGCAAAGCCCTGACTGCAAATCGCGGAGCAGCGGGCGCTGAGCAGTCCGCACGCCATGGACAGACAAGCCACGCCCACCATGATTCCCCCGACGGTCAGCACGAAGCGGTCGCGGTCGGCGACCAGCGCATTAGGGAACAGGGAGCGCAGCATAAAGTTTTCCTCCCGATACAGACCACCGTCCACAATGACGGACATCAGCATCGGGATCAGGACCTCCAAAGCGACCTCGAGCCAGCCGAACAGCGCAGCGGCAGCCGTCCACCCGCGGTAGTTTTGGAGGCATTTCCACAAATGATGTTGCTTTTTCTCTTTGATGATGCTTCTGCCTTCTTTCTTTCGCTACCTCGCCGAGCCTGCGCACTTTGCGGGCGCGGTCGGCGCTTTCACATATATTGAGAACGATTATACAAAATAATGATAGAATATGCAAGCACCGTTACGGCTGATTTTTCATCGGCAGCAGCTTCGGCACGAAGCCGCGGACGTGCAGCCCCTCCGCCAGATGCGCAAACGCCTCGACCCGCAGCGGCGGCTCGCAGCACAACAGCTCAAACGCCGCGCCGCGATATTCCAACGCGTACCCGCTCGGTGCAAAGCCGTTATTGAAATAAAAGCGGCGGCGGCGCACCCGCTGCTCCGCATTTTCCGCGTCGGGGTCAAGCGGCTCCAAATCGACCGTGCATTGCCGCCCCGCGTACAGCGAACGGTACAGCGCAAGCGCCTGCCCGCCGTAGCCCTTAGAACGAAAGTCCCGCCCGACGGCAAGGAAAAACAGGTACGCCGCCCGCTCGTCCGCCGATACCGCCATAAAGCCGACCGCCGTCTCGCCGTCCAGCAGCGCAAGTACGTCAAATTCGCCCCGTGCCTGCACCTCCAGCATCTCCGAAATCGGCATATACTCCTCCGGCGGGAACGCCTCGCGGTTGATTTTTTCGATTTGCTCCGTCAGCGCGGCATCCGCGCTGAGTCGTTTTGCAATCATCGTTGTTCTCCTTTTCTCGTATGGGGGTCATTGAACGCCTCACCGTCAAAGGTGACGATTGCGTAATATTTATGCTCCCCGCACTGTATTTTTTCGTTGATGCGCCGCAGCAGCTCGTCGCGGCTGAGCGGAAAATCACGCGGTATCACGAGGTCGAATATCACGTTGCTGTGCTTTTCGCCGCGCACCATGCGGAAATCGTGCAGCGACAGCCGCGGGTCGATCTCGGCAAGCGCTCGGGTCACACGGTGGCGAACGGCGTCCAGCTCCGGGTCGTCGGTCACGATGGGGTCATAGTGAATGACAAGATCGACGTTCATCTCCCGTTTGACCTCGCGCTCGATGTCGTCGAGACATTCATGCGCCGTCAACGGGTCAAGGCGGTAATCCATCTCGGCGTGAACGCTGGCGAAGCGGCGCCCGGGACCGTAATCGTGGACGATCAGATCGTGAATGCCGAGAATTTTTTCATGGCGGGTGATCTCATGACCCAGGCTGTGGACCAGCTCCTCGTCGGGCGCCTCGCCGAGCAGCGGGTCGATGGTGTCCCGCGCAATGCCGATGCCCGACCACAGGATGAGCAGCGCCACGGCAAAGCCCATGTAGCCGTCGATACGCAGCCCCGTAAAGTGCCCGACCACGCAGCCGAGCAGCACCGCCGCAGTGGAAATCGCATCGTTACGGCTGTCGGCGGCGGTGGCGGCAAGGGCTGCGGAGCGAATTTTCCTGCCGAGCTTGGCGTTAAACAGCGCCATCCAGAGCTTTACGCACACGGATGCCGCCAATACAAGCACGAGCGCAAGGGAGAATTCGATCGGCTCGGGGCGGAGAATTTTGCGGAACGAGCTGATGGCAAGCTCCGCGCCGATAACGAGGATCAGCGCCGCAACGACCAGCCCCGAAAAGTATTCGTAGCGGCTGTGCCCGAAGGGGTGCTTGTCGTCGGCGGGCTTTGATGCCAGCTTGAAGCCCAGCAGCGTCACCACCGAGCCGGACGCATCGGAAAGGTTGTTCACGGCGTCTGCCGTGATGGAAACGCTGCCGCTGAGCGTGCCGACAAGCAGCTTCCCCGCAAACAGCAGCAGGTTGCAGACAATGCCGACCAGTCCCGCCAGCCGTCCGTAAGCGGCGCGGGTCTTGGGCGCCTCCGTATTCTGATAGTCGCGGACAAACAGCCGCAGCAGCAGCGCGGTCATAGCCTCGCCTCCGAAAACAGAATCATCGCGGACGCCGCAGCGCCCGCTGATATAAGTTCTTTTAAGTGAATAATAAACAGTGAATGGGGAAGAATGGCGGTGTGCCTGCGACACGGATTACAACCCCCTCAGGCGCTTCGCTGACACAGGGGAGCCTTGGTGCGGCGGAAAAAATGTATTTACAGCTCCTCCGCCATTGCCGCGATTTGGGCGCGGCTCTCGTCGGAAAGGGCAGAGCGGACAGTCACGGCGGTATTCAGCCATGTCAGATTCTTCGCCTTTTCCAGCATCCGCCGCATGATCCCCGCAGCAGTGGGCGCCCACGAACCGTTTTCGATCAAACCGACCGTGCGGTTGCGGAAATTCCGTTCGGTCAGCTCGCAGATGAACTCCCGCATGAACGGGAAAATCTCCGCGTTATAGGTCGTCGTCGCAAGGACGAGCCGATCGTATCGGAACGCGTCCTCCACCGCCTCGGAGCGGTCGCAGCGGGCAAGGTCGTGCAGGACGACGGTCCTTCCCTTTTCCCGCAGCTTCTCGGCAAGCAGCTCGACCGCCGCCTTCGTGTGCCCGTAAACCGAGGTGTAGGCAATGCAGACGCCCTCATCCTCGGGCGTGTAGGACGACCACGTTTGGTACAGCCCGAGATAGTAGCCGAGATTCTCCGTCAGCACGGGACCGTGCAGCGGGCAGATCGTCGCAATGTCCAGCGCCGCCGCCTTGCTCAGGAGCGTCTGCACCTGTGCGCCGTACTTGCCGACGATGCCGATGTAATAGCGCCGCGCCTCGCACGCCCAATCCTCCTGCGCGTCCAGTGCGCCGAACTTGCCGAAGCCGTCGGCGGAGAACAGGACGCGGTCCGCCGCATCATATGTCACCATGACCTCCGGCCAGTGCACCATCGGCGCAAACAGGAAGGTCAGCGTGTGCCGTCCGAGGCAGAGCGTCCCGCCGTTTTCCACCGTCAGGCGGTTCGGGCAGGCATTCTTGCCGAAGAAGGCGTCGATCATGCCGAAGGTACGGACATTGCCGACCACCGCCGCCTCGGGATACGCCGCAGCAAAGGCGGCAATGTTGGCGGAATGATCCGGCTCCATGTGCTGCACGATGAGGTAGTCGGGCTTGCGTCCGTCCAGCACGGCGGCAAGCTGCTCCAGCCACAGCGCGCCGAAGCGTGCGTCCACCGTGTCCATCACGGCAATTTTGTCGTCCGAAATGACGTAGGAATTGTATGCCATGCCGTTCGGGACGACATACTGCCCCTCAAACAGATCGATCTCACGGTCGTTGACGCCGATGTAGCGAATGTCCCTCGTAATGTCCATACCGATTCTCCTTTGTCTGTAGTATCATCATTATACGTGAAAACAGGTGCAGATGCAAGCAAAAAAGCGCACGGGGCAGTCAACCCCGTGCGCGATATTTGTTTTCCTTATGTTTTCATAAACCGCACCAAAACGGCGGCAGTCTCGGCGCGGGTCGCGTTGTTCTTCGGCAAGAGCCTGCCGTCCGCACCGTTGATGACGCCGGCGCCGATCGCCCAGCGCATCGCGTCGAGCGCGAAGGGGCTGACGGAGCTGCCGTCGGCAAAATCGCCGACGCTTCCGCGCTCCGCGCCGACCATGCCGTTTTTCTTACCGTAGCGCAGCAGGATCGTTGCAAGCTGCTCCCGCGTCAGCGCCTCCTGCGGGGAGAAGGTCGTTCGGCTCGTGCCGATCACGATCCCCTCCGCGTTCGCCCACGCGACGGCTCTGCTGTACCACTTTCCCTCCGGCACGTCGGTGAAGGCGGTCGGGCGACCGTCCGGCTGCCCCGCGATACGCCACAGGACCGTCACGAACATTGCGCGGCTCATCGGCTCCTCCGGCGAGAAGCGGTCCGCCGCGGTGCCCTCCATCCAGAAGCGGTAAAACGCCGTGCGCACGGCAGACTCGTACCACGCTCCCTGCGCCGCGTCTGCAAACGGCGCGTCGTTGTTTTGCAGCCGCCGCGCGACGATCTCCGGGAGATACAGCCTCGGCGCGCTCTCCTCGGAGCGGACCGCAATGCCGTAGGGGAAGCTCTGCCGAGAGCCGTCCGACAGGGTGAGCACGGCGCTGTCCTCCGTCACGCCCTCCGTCGTCAGCGCCACGGGCGTGAACAGGCGCTTGGGCGTCATGTCCAGTCCCGCGATCGCCGCAAGTCCCGCGGCAAGGCGGCAGTTATCCGTCGCGTAGTCTTCGTTGATCGTCGTCCCGCTGTAGAACGCGCCCGTCCGCACCGTACCCGCCTCCGTCGGCAGACCGGCGGCTTCCATAAAGGTCCCCCGCACCGCCTCGGGTCCGTAGTACCAAATGCCGACATTCTGCGACGAATGGTCGCCGGGTCTGTTCCACGTAATGCTGTCGGTCGGCTTCTCGCCTTTTTTCAGCTCACGGAGCACCTTTTCCATATCGTTGACGTCCAGCGCGCCCGTGTCGTGGTCGGGTACGGCAAGGACCGCCGTGCTGCCGTCCCGCTTTGCCCAGTTGACGGCGTAGGCAAACGCCTCGTCAAACGCCAAATACTCCGCCGCAGCCGTCCGCGCATCCTGACCGTGGGCACCTTTGTCCACGCAGCCGCCCTCCACGAGCAGGAAAAATCCGTCCGCGTCGGTCGAGAGGACCTCGATGGCTGCCTTTGTCATCTCCAAGAGGGTCGGCTGGCTCGAGGGCTTGCGGTCGGTCGTCATGATCTTGTTGCCCTCACCGAAGCGGCTCCAAATTCGCTTTTCGCCCCGTCGGACCGCAGCGGCAAGCGTCGCCGCATCCGTGACGACGGTGTAGCCCTGCTGCGCGGCGGTAACACTGCCGCTTGAATCGCAGTCGGAGCCGCCGCCGAGCACGATGTCGAGGTCATGCCGCAGCATTTGAACGGCGATCTTGTCGGTTTGGCTTCTGTGCTCGACGTGCGCGGCAGCGGAGGCGGGCGTCGCATCCTTCCAGTAGCTTGTCGTGAGGATACCGGTCGCCTTGCCGTCCGCCTGCGCCGCCTCTAAGAGCGAGGGCAGCGGGACGCCGCTCGGGTCCAGCCCGACACGCCCGTTGAGGGTACGGTAGCCGCTCGTGATCGCGGTCCCGCCCGCTGCGGAGTCTGTAACGCTGCTGTCTGACGAGCGGGTGCGCGACGTTCCGATCAGATAGTCGGCAAGGTACAGCCCGTCATGCGTCTCGCCCGCAATGGCGTTCGTCGTGATGGGCGTCCGCTGCCCCGCAATGCCGCCTCCGCCGCGCTTGACCGCGTCGGCAAGGTCAAAATTACCGAAGCCGCCGCCGTCCGGAACCATAAGGATGATATTTTTGACCCGAGGTGTCCCCGCTGCGGCGACCCGCAGCGGCAAAAACGCACAAAGCAGCGCCAAAGCCAGCGCAAAGGCAAGAATTCTTCGTTTCATTCGTCCTCCTGTTTCCGTTTCCGCTTCTGCTGCGCGGCAATTTCCATCATCCGCTCGTACATCTCGTCTCCGACGCATTGACGGGCGTATTTGCACCACTGCACGCAGCTCAATTCATCATTATACGCAACAAATCCGCAATTTTCGCAGGTCACCTGCGTATCCGTGGAGAAGATCTCGATTACGTTGCCGCATTGCGGGCAGACCTTTTCCCTGAGCGTGGGCGTGCGCGGCTTGCCCTGACAGCCGTCCATAATCATGGATTATCCCTCCTCTTGCCCGGTTTGTCAACAGTATACCCGATATTTCTACGCGCCGCAAGAGGAAAAGGTTGCCTGCCGCGCAAAACTGTGCTAAAATATTTTCGGCGGCAACCCCGCCGAAAGGAGAAACGGCTATGAAGGTATTAGAGGGACTGCGCCCGACTGCGGCGCTGGAATATTTTGAGGCATTGTGCGCCATTCCGCACGGCTCGCGCGATACCAAGCGCATTTCGGACTACTGCGCCGCCTTTGCGCGGGAGCACGGGCTGCGCTATGTGCAGGACGCGGCGAATAACATCGTGATTTACAAGCCCGCAACGGCGGGCTACGAGACGCATCCGACGGTCATTTTGCAGGGACATCTGGATATGGTCTGCGAAAAGGACGCCGACTGTGACATCGACTTTGCGACCGACGGGCTGCGCCTTGCCCACGACGGAAACTACATCTTCGCCGAGGGAACGACGCTCGGCGGCGACGACGGGATCGCGGTCGCCTACGCGCTTGCGGTGCTGGCAGCGGACGACATTGCACACCCGCCGCTTGAAGCGGTGTTCACCGTGGATGAGGAGATCGGTATGCTGGGCGCGGCGGCGCTGGATATGTCGCTGCTGAAGGGGCGCGTGCTGCTCAACTGCGATTCCGAGGACGAGGGGATTTTGACCGTGAGCTGTGCCGGCGGCGCCACCTCGACCCTGACGCTGCCCGTGCAGCGCGAGGAGAGAGCAGCGGACGGCGTTTGGCGGCTGACGGTGCAAAATCTCATCGGCGGGCACAGCGGCGTGGAGATCAACAAGGGGCGCGCCAATGCCAATAAGGTGCTTGCGCAGCTTTTGCAGCGTCTTTCCGTGCGGCTGATCGCCGTGGACGGCGGCAGCAAGGACAACGCCATCCCCCGCGCCTGCACCGCGCTTGTGGCTGCGGCGGACCCCAAGGCAGCGTTCCTCGCGGCGGCGGAAACGGTGAAAAAGACCCTGCCGAGC
>ULTO01063475.1_pt1 | contig 14795 bp, 7 predicted proteins | sample 1957601 | NCBI WGS metagenome assembly ULTO01 (sample SAMEA4835734, study PRJEB28245) | human gut metagenome | biome: gut microbiome; material: fecal sample | place: Denmark | collected 2008 | reverse complement strand
AGCGCTTGCGTATAAGGTGTCTGCGACGCTTCGGACGCGCCTAACAGGGTCAATCATGCGCAATGCGTCCGCCTTCGCGGACTTACGATTAAGGAATCTTTTTAATAGACTTTTTGGATGGTTCGATATATAATAAAGTATATATACACACCAAGGGGGTTAATATGACTCGTGGAATTTCGCTTTTGCGTTTGCCCCAAAATGATGCTACCGTTACTGATAAAGTAGACGATAAAACCAATACCAAAATCTCGGTTTCCTCAAAATTGGGAAATGAGCTTGGACTCACCCCTTACGGATACCGTGTCTATCATGCAGAATTTAAAGACACGACCAAAGGAAAGGGCGAATACAAGGTCGCTAAGGATAAATCGGAGTGTTCTCATTGTCATCAATTCCGAAATAATGCGTCAAAGAAAAATGTCATCTATGAAAAGTATGAGAGCACGCTTTCGCATTGCCGCAAAATAAGAGGTGAATATGTAGGGATGTGCCGCTATTTCCCTGCAAAACTCCAGATTGAACTCTATAAGAACAAGTGCGGATTTTGTAAAAAGTCTTACCGGGACACATTAAGCGACCTTCGAGAGGGAAATAATCACTATACACCAGCCCTAGAAAAATATATAAGAAAAGTATCTGTTCAATCCAACTTAACCGAACTTGCTAACGACTATTCCGTTAGCAAAAAAGAGGTCTTTGCTTGGTATAAGGAAGAAGTTGACCGTAGAGACAAAGAACTGCGGAGGGTTCCACAGCCTAAAAGCCTTGGACTGTATACACTGACTTTCAATGATTCAGCCAAAGATAGCACAGGGAAAAAGGTAAATGCAGGGAAAAAGGCGGCATACTGTTTGTGCGTGGATGAAGAAAACCAGACATTTATCGGCTTTTTCCCGTGGCATGATGCGGCTAAAAAGAAGGCGTTCTTTGACAGTATACCTGACAAAAAGAAAGTTTCTACAGTATTCATCTATTTAGACGATATTGCAGCAAAAGAGTGTCGAAAAATATTCCCTGATACAACAGAAATTGTTGTGGAACGATATGATGTTCTAACCCATATGAGGGAGGCCGTCAACCAGTTTTTTGAAGAGGTGCGGAAATCCAACCCGGATATTGCGCGACTTTTGGCAGCGTCCAAAGACAATCTTCTCTATGGTGGCGTGGAAGCGTGGAAACAAAGTGCAGAGAAGATGCAGGATTGTTATGACGCTTGTCCCGAACTTGAAAGGGCGCAACTTCTTTATAGCGATATCTTATCTATGTACGATAACAAAGATGAAAAAGATGCAGCAGATGATTTTGATGAATGGCTAAAGGAAAATAAAGACGATTTGCCGCCGATAAAGGCACTTCAGCCACAGTTGGAAGCATACCGCAAAGAAATTCTTACTTTCATTCCGCTTCGTGGACAGTTAAAAAACATCTCAAAAGCCCGTAAAGAGTATGAGGAATTGCTTGAAGAGGTTCCTCACGCAATAAGCAATACCATCAAACGTGATGAGGATGAAGTTGAAGTTGCTTATGCTGCGCGGAATCCGGGCTGGGATTACCTGTACGGCCATGTTATGTATGGCGTTATGGATAGGGTTAATAACCGCCGAATCAAAGAGCAGCAAGATAAGCAGAGTGATTTTGGTACGGAAAATTATGCAATAGCGTATGATATGATTCATACCCTCAACACATCCCGGCATAAGACTATGCCCACTCCCACGCCAGAGCTTGTCACTTACGGCAATTTCTCCATTCCCCTCAAAGAATTTTTTGACGCATTGGTAATGATGCGGGAAATTTCGATTCCAAGAGAAATCCCGGAAGATACTTTCGTCCGTGATGACCAAGAACCCCCTACATCAACAAAAACAGAGGTTACACCGATGGATGGATTTGATAAAATCCTTGCGCAGCTTCGCGCTGCCAGCACCAGCAAAAGCAACCAAGGCACAATGATGGAGCGCCTTATCAAGCAATTCCTTCTTGTCAGCCCGCTTTATAGCCGTGTCTATGATAAGGTCTGGCTGTGGACGGAGTTCCCCTATAATGGCAATCAGCACGATTTGGGCATTGATCTCGTTGCGCATATCCGTGGCGAGGACGAGGGCTATTGCGCTGTGCAGGTCAAGTTCTACGAAGAAACCCATGCCGTGCAGAAGTCCGATGTAGATACCTTCCTGTCTGCGTCCGGCAAGCCTTTCTATATTGGCGGCGTTCCTGTCTACTTCCAGCAGCGCTTGATTGTCTCTACTACGGACAAATGGAGCGATACGGCAGAAAATACCATTATCGGGCAGCGCCCGCCCGTGAACCGCATCCGTTTAAAGGATTTGCGTGACTCCGGCATTGATTGGGACAGCTTTACGCTGGACTCTATCGAGAGCATGAAACAGGCTCCCAAGAAGCAGCCGCGTCCGCATCAGCGCGAAGCCATTAAAAGTGTACTTTCAGGCTTTGCAGAGCATGACCGTGGCAAGCTGATTATGGCTTGCGGCACAGGCAAGACCTTGACCGGCCTAAAGATCGCCGAGGGGCTGACGCAGGGCAATGGCAATGTACTTGTGCTTGTTCCGTCTATTAGCTTGCTCAATCAGACTCTTTCCGAATGGGCGGCACAGTGCGCCTATCCGTATACCGTATATGGCATTTGCAGCGACCCCAAGGCAAGCAAAATCACGGAAGACGAAATCATTGATACGATGGTTCCGGCAACCACAGATGTAGATACCCTTATACGGCAGTTCGCCGACTGCGACAGCAATACCTTACAGCTTTTCTTCTCTACCTACCAGAGCATCAATGTTGTGCATGACTTCCAGCAGAAGACGGGCGTACCCTTTGACCTTGTTATCTGTGATGAAGCCCACCGCACCACAGGCGTAACCCTTGCTGGCGAGGATGACAGCAACTTTGTTCGCGTCCATGATAACGAGTATATCAACGCGGAAAAACGCCTATACATGACCGCAACCCCGCGCATTTATGCGGATGGCAGCAAGCAGAAGGCCAAGGACAACAGTGCCCTTCTTTGCTCGATGGACGATGAATCCATCTACGGCCCGGAGTTCTACCGCCTTAGCTTCTCCGATGCCGTCTCGCAGGGATTGCTTTCCGATTATAAGGTTATCGTTCTGGCCGTTGATGAAGATTTTGTCAGCCGTTCCCTGCAAAAGCAGTTGACAGATGCCAATAACGAATTGACGCTTGATGATGCCGTCAAAATTGTAGGTTGCATGAATGGTCTTGCAAAAAAGACCCATTTCCCCGGTGAGGATGACTATTTTGCCAACGACCCGCAGCCGATGCGCCGCGCCGTTGCCTTTACCCAGACCATCGACCAGAGCAAAAAGTTTGTGGCGATGTTCGAGGAAATCCAAGCACTGTACAAAATCAACACCAGTGATGGCAACAACCAGACCGTTGAATTGAAGCACGTTGACGGCAAAACCAATGCCCTTGAACGCAAGAACCGCATCGACTGGCTGAAGCAAGACGCAGGGGAAGACACTTGCCGTGTCCTTTCCAATGCTCGCTGCCTATCGGAAGGCGTGGATGTTCCGGCACTGGACGCGGTGATGTTCCTTAACCCGCGTAAGTCTATTGTAGATATTATCCAGTCCGTAGGCCGTGTTATGCGCAAGAGCGAGGGCAAAAAGTACGGTTACATCATCCTGCCGATTGGTATTCCTGCTGGCGTGGAGCCGGAAGTGGCCCTTGCCAATAACGAGAAGTACCGTATTGTGTGGGATGTGCTGCAAGCTCTCCGCGCACATGATGACCGCTTTAATAATACCATCAATCGTATCGAGCTGAATAAGAATAAGCCTGACAACATCTCCATTATCGGCGTTACGGGCTTTGATGAAGACGGCAACACCAACGGCATCAACGGCAATGGCAACGGCTATGATGGCTCCCAGCTTGCCTTTGATATGACCGAGCTGAACCAGTGGAAGGACAACATCTACGCCAAAATCGTCAAAAAGTGCGGTAGCCGCCAGTATTGGGAGACTTGGGCGAAGGACATTGCAGAGATCGCCGCCCGCCATATTGCCGAAATCAAGGTGCTGATTGAGCAGCCGGAGATTGCACCGCAGTTTGAAGCGTTCCTCGATGGTCTGCGCCACAACTTGAACCCCACCATTGGCAAGGAAGACGCAATAGCGATGCTGGCAGAGCATCTTATTACGAAGCCTGTCTTTGACGCGCTCTTTGAAAATTACAGCTTCTTGCAGAGCAATCCAGTGTCCCGCATTATGCAGAATATGCTGGATGTGCTGCATGATAACGCACTTGAAAAAGAACAGGAAACCCTTGATAAATTCTACGCCAGTGTGCAGGAACGCGCCAAGGGCATCGACAATGCCGAGGGTAAGCAAAAAATCATCATTGAACTGTACGAGCAGTTCTTTAAAAATGCACTTCCAAAGGAAACTTCTCGCTTGGGCATTGTCTACACCCCAGTGGAAGTGGTTGATTTTATCATCCGGTCGGTAGAGTATGTGATGAAGCAGCGCTTTGGGCATAGCATAAGCGATATGGGGGTTCATGTCCTCGACCCGTTCACGGGTACAGGAACCTTCATTGTTCGCTTGCTGCGCAGCGGTATCATCAAGCCGGAAGACCTGCTGTACAAGTACACAAGCGAAATCCATTGTAATGAAATTGTCCTGCTGGCTTACTACATTGCGGCAGTCAATATCGAGGAAACCTACCACGAGTTAAGCCAGAGTGAAAACTATGTCCCGTTTGAGGGCATTGTTCTGACGGATACCTTTGAGTTGGCAGAGCGTGTAGGAACCCGTGAGGGCGAAGCAGATACAAGCATTTTCCAGCCCAATGCAGATCGTGCGACTAAGCAGATGCAGACTCCAATTCAAGTTATTATCGGCAACCCGCCCTATTCTGTGGGGCAAAAATCTGGTAATGACAACAATCAAAACGTGTCGTATCCCCATCTTGATGCTGCAATTCTGAATAGCTATGTTAAAGAATCCAATTCCAAAATGAATCTGGCAACACACGATTCCTTTATCAAGGCGTTCCGCTGGGCATCGGACAGAATAACTGATAACGGCGTTATTGGTTTTGTTACAAACGGCTCGTTTGTTAAGGGCGGTGCTGCGGATGGCTTTAGAAAGTGTCTGCTAACAGAATTTAACTCGGTATATTGCTTCAATTTGCGAGGAAATGCACTTGGCGGCGGAGAACTTCGGAGAAAAGAAGCAGGTAACGTCTTTGGCTCTGGCTCAAGAACCTCTGTTGCAATTACTATCCTTGTGAAGAAAAAAGGTGCAAAGCACGATGGTTATGTTCGTTACTACGACATTGGTGACTATTTGAGCAGAGCTGAAAAACTACGCATTGTTGATGAGTTTGGCAGTATTGAGAAAATTCCGTGGGAGTACATAACCCCCGATGCCAACAATGATTGGCTGAATTTTAGAAATCCGAATTTTGTCAGTTTTATCGCCATTGGAGACAAAAAGAGGCGTGAATCTGTCAGCTATTTTGCAGACCACTATGCCGCAGGTGTAAAGACAAACCGTGACGCATGGATATATAATTTCTCTGCTGACGTACACCATGCGGAACGGATGATTGATAATTACAATGCAGAACTTGACCGTTGCACACAGGCACTCAAAGCGGCTGGCGGCATTGCAAATACACCTAAGGCTCGTGAAGCCTTCTTTACGAACACGCGAATTTTGGATTCTCAAAAAATCAGTTGGTCGAGAGGACTTCTGAACACCTTCTGTAAAGGTGAAACGATTGAAAAAGACGGTAACTATCAGATTGCAATGCATCGTCCATTCTGTAAAGAGCACTTCTACTTCTCTAGCAAGATTGTGGAGTGGCCGTCACAGTGGGCTAAGATTTATCCGACAGCAGAGCATGAAAACCTTGTGATATGTATGTCTGCCACCTCGAATAAGGGCTTCAGCGTCTTGATGACCGACACCATTCAGGACTATGATTTGGTGCAACACGCACAGTGCTTCCCAATGTATACCTATGAAAAGGTAGAAAGCACAGAATCGGCACAGTTGTCTTTTGAGAATATGACCGAGGGTGAAAGCACAACATGGACGCGCCGCAACTCGATTACTGATGCAATTTTGGCAAAATTCAAGGGCGTATATGGTGACAGAGTGACAAAAGAAGAAATCTTCTATTATGTCTATGCTGTCTTACAAAGCCCGAAATACAATGAGCTTTACAAGGAAAATCTTGTAAAAGAAATGCCCCGTATTCCGATGCTGGCACACTTCCCGGAGTATGTCAAGATTGGTCGTGCGCTTGCTGACCTGCATCTGCACTATGAGGAGCCTGTGACTGCCGCAGAGATCGGCGTGACCGTGGATATGCGCACCGAGGACTACACCATTGTTGACAAGATGCGCTTCGGCAAGGGTAAGGACAAGAGCATCATCGAGTACAACCCCTATATCACCATCCGTGATATTCCTGCTGCGGCCTATGATTACATCGTCAATGGCAAGTCCGCTATCGAGTGGATTGTTGAGCAGTATGCCGTCACTACGGACAAGGCCAGTGGCATCGTCAACGACCCCAACACCTACGCTGGCGGCAAGTATGTCTTTGACTTGCTCCTGTCTATCATCTCCGTCTCCCTCAAAACCCAAGAACTGATTGCACAACTCCCCGAATACAAAGAAATCTAAATACCCTTTCATCCCCGTGGTTTGGTCGTTCTTGACCTTCCACGGGGATTTTTTTGCTTTTTAGGATTGGCTCCTTTCCAAAACGAAACCTTTAATTGAGGTTCTCCAAAACAAAACCTTTAATTGTGGCTTTCCAAAACTACACTTTTAGTAGCGGCTCTAAAAATAGCTTGAAATTTCGACCTGCGGTATAATAAGGCTGTAGCTACGAACGAAACCAACCGCCCCCGACACCGGAAAGGGGGCATCCATCAAAGGAGAAACAACCATGAATGTACGCTTTATTGCAGGGTTTGACCCCCGTGACTACGGCAATCTGGGCAACGTAGAGCCCGTCCCTTATAGCTGGTGCATCAAGCATCTTGGCCGGACTGCCAAGAATGACGGCTATGAATGTGATGCTTACATCTGCCTTGGAGATGAGCAGCAGCCGGAATATCATTTGGTACTCCGGGACGGAAAGCCCGCTGACGAGATGCAGATTTCCCACCGTGGGAAGCCCGTAACGAATGTTGGCAATCAGGTATTTGGCATTTTGTATCATGCCTTTACCCGTTGCATTGCTGCCGAAAACGAAAGTGATAGATAAGGAGAAATCAATATGTATGTAGAAGCAAAACGCATCATCAACGGCAAGAAGTATGACACCGACACGGCAAAGTGTGTTGGTGAGCATATGAACAGCGAAGCGAGCATCTATGAGTATGTCCTTCAGTCCCTCTACCAGAAGAGGACGGGCGAGTTCTTTTTATGTGGCTATGGTGAATTTATTGGCACTGAAGTCACCCCGCTGACCTTGGACGAAGCAAAGGACTGGATGGAACGGTACAGCACCGCTGACGAGTACGAGGCCATCTTTGGCGAAGTAGAAGAGTAACGATAGCTCGTAGATTGACGGCAATCGTTAATCTACGAGTCTTTTTATGCTACAACGATGCTGCCCAACAGAAAGGGCGGTCACATTAAGGAGAACGAATTATGAAATGTAAAGTTATTGACTTTGAGATGCGCACCCGCAACGACAGCGCCTACGAAGATCGCTACTGTCACAACGAATCCGATGCCAAGGGCATCTTGGAATTTTTGGGGAAACAGGTGTACATTGAGGTGCATGTAACTCAAAAAGCCGCTGGCAACTATATCGGGGGAACGCTCTACTTTAGTTCTGGCGAATACACGGGCGACGTTATGATGGACTTTATGTGCAATACCGCCGCAAATATCTACAAGGGCAATGAAGTGGTCTTTCGGCATTATGATAGCCACTGGCGTTTTCCGAATGATGACTTGGATGACGTGACTCCCAATTATAAAATCCCGAATCCGGCGATTGAGTGGATTAAGGAGAACTATGGCGGCTTCTTTTACTCGACTCTTTCCATTGCGGAAGATTTTAGTAAAAAATTCCCGGATGTGCGCTGGGAGATTTACAATACTTGCGATGATGCGTGGGCAACCGTAAATTGGGCAGTTACAAATCTAAGTCGGACTGCCGAAAATGATGGCTATGAATGTGATGCTACAGCCTACTTTGAAAGTAACGGTCAGAAAATCGAAAGGGAAGAATTGGAACCCTGCTTCCATTTGGTAACGCTGGATAAAGACCCCATCAAAGACACGAAAGTGATCTATAATGGAGAGCAGGTGTCAAACATCGAAGGCCCTGCATTTGACCGCTTGTGCGAAGCCTTCCTCAACTATATTGACCTCTGCAATTTAGGATACGGCGAGTAATTAGCGGGCAATAGCATATCGAAAGACTCGTGGAAGAGGCGTGACGGCTCAACTACGAGTCTGTTTTTTTGCGTTTCGTTCCAAAACGAAACCTTTAATTGTGGTTTTCCAAAACTACACTTTTAATTGTGCTTTTCCAAAGCGAAACTTTTAGTAGCGGCTCAAAAAATAGCGCCATATCTAAAATTGTTTTATACTGGAGACACCAGATAGCTACTGGGAATTTACAGGAAGGGACACGAAAATCTGGCGCCGGATTTTTGTGACATAGCATGAAAAGTACAGAAATTACCAAGACTCCCATCGAAATCAAAAACGAGGACGGTGGGATGGAGATGCTGGTGCAGGAGTACGAGGTGACTCGTGAGATGTACAAGGGACGCCGCCCTGTTACCAGTAAATATGTTACCATCTTTGTGCCGCACAGCGTTGGACGGGCTGACAGCGAAATTGTGTCCGCTGCGATTGCGGACTACCACGAGCGCGGCTACAGCGTCAATGTCATGCACTCCGGCAGCGAGCCGTTGAAGGGCTGTATGTATGACCTGCTCCACAACAACCGCAATACCGAGCCGCCAGACAATGACGGTGATGATGCTGTCAAGTGGGCTGCTGGCTATCGGTTGGGAGATCAGACCGTAGGTTGCGGGAAGCATCCACCAAAGGTTACACCACGCGGCATTGAAAAGCCGCAGAGTTTGTCCTTTAACGAAACTGAAGAAGGGCAGCTTATAGCAATGTGCCACGCAGGAGTTTCCCGCGATGACCTGCTTGCAGCGCTCGGAGTGGAGCCGCCAGATGAAGCGGTGCATCCCACGAAAGGGGGTGCGGGTCAATGATTACTCCAACTCTTGCATCCGATTTCGCCCAGCACATTGATGGCGCAAAGCAGCACGGTGAATGGTGGAGCGGGTGTTGCCCCGCACACGATGACAAGAATCCAAGCCTGTCTTGGAAAGATGGGGAAAATGGAAGGCCTGTTATCGTTAAGTGCCACACGGGGCAGTGTCCTCGATCTAAGATTTTAGCGGCCCTCAACATGGAAGACCCGCCGTTAAAAGTACCATACCCGCCGAAAAACGCCGAGGTTGTTTATAGCTACTACAATGCAAATGGCGGGTACATTGCTGAAAAAGTACGCGGCTATGACTCCAATGGCAAGCGTACAACCAAATGGCGCAGGAAAAACGACAAAGGCGGCTATGTCTATGGTCGTCCTAAAGGTGAGCTTTACCTTTACGGTCTGTCGAACCTTGCCAATCTGCGGGATGGCGATACCGTCTATATCGCAGAAGGAGAGAAAGATGCCGAGACGCTTCGGAAGCGCGGTCTTGTTGCTGTGAGCGGCCCAGATGGTGCAGGACATGGGAAATTCCCGCAAGACGCTGTAAAGTGGTTTGCGAAAAAGAATGTCGTAATCTTTCAGGACAACGATGCGGTTGGTAAGGAATTTGCGCAGGAAGAAGCTGCTGCCCTGTCTAAGGTTGCTGCATCGGTAAAGCTGATTGATTTACAGGAGCTTTGGCCGGACATCCCCGAACACGCCGACATCAGTGACTACTTGCAGCGCTTTGGAGATGGGGTGTTCCAGAAGGTGCGGGCGCTCATTGACAACACTCCGCATTGGGAACCGACTACGAAAGCATCGACTGCAAATTCTGCTTCGACTACTGCCACGGCTTCCACTCAATTCAAGTGCTTCTCTGCGGAGAGTATTTTGAATGAGTACATCGAGCCGCCGCAGTTTATCGTCCAGTCCTTGATTGCAGAAGGGCTTACTATTCTTGTGGCACCGCCCAAGTACGGTAAGTCGTTCCTTGCAATGGATTTGTGTTGTTCTGTTGCCACGGGAAATCCCTTTTTAGGCTTTTCCACGACACAAAGCAAAGTCTTGTATTTGTGTCTCGAAGACAGCAAGGGACGCATCAAAAAGCGTTTGCAGAAGGTCATGCACGACAATCTTGTTGAGCAGAACCTCTTTTTTGCAACGGAAGCCCCTGATATGGAAAACGGGCTGTTTGATGAACTGGGCAAATTTCTTGAAGATAATCCAGAGTGCAAGCTCATTGTGATTGACACCTTGCAGAAGGTCATAGGTGCTTCTGGCGGCGTTGATTTCAATTATTTCAGAGACTCCCATAGTTGTGGACAATTTAAGAGCTTTGCGGATAAACATCATATTTGTTTGCTTATAATCCATCATACTCCCAAAAGGCGTGATGAGACTGACCCCTTTAACAATATCAGCGGCACTAATGCGTTCGCAGGAGTAGCCGATACGAATATTGTTCTGCTCCGAAATGAACGTATGCAAGACTCAACAGATATGTCTATTTCGGGGCGTGATGTTATCGAGACAACATACTCCATTAAGTTCAACAAAGAAACCTGTCGGTGGGAGTTCCAAGGGGATGCCGCAGAGATTGAGGACAAATTCCGCCGCAGCCAATATGCAGCAGATGATGCAGTTAAGGTTATCAAGGAAGCTGTTGCGCTGGGTAAAGGTACATGGCGCGGCACGATGAGTGATCTTAACGGGGTGGCGATGAAGACACCCGATGTAGGACACTTGCTTGCAGACCCTGCAAGGCTGGCTCGCCACATTAAGCAGTTGGAAGATGACCTGTATCTGTACGATGGTATATCGCACACCGTAATTAAGAATGGCAGCGGTGGAAGCCCCCATGTGTTCACGCAAGCAAACAAGGATGGCCTTGAAAAGTGGCAGGAAGTGACAGACACCACGCCGTTTGATGCCCCGGCAGAATCCGACAATCCTGCCGTAGAAAAGACCGTTGATGCCGTTGATAACCGTTGATATATGTAGAAATGAGGTGCAAGAATGTACACCATTCGCCCGCCGCCAGCAATGGCGGCTTTTTTACTATTAAAAGTACACTTTTAACAATATTACTTAGCTACGAAAAATATCTTCTTGGAATCTTCTGGAAAGACTTGAAAACTGTCAATGTTGAATATATAATAATATATGTAATGTACAACATTGGACGTTGTGGAAAGGAGCAACACAGTGAAAAAGACCAAACCTCCACAAAGGATTGCTGGCTACCTGCGCATCAGCGATGAAGACAAACTTCAACGCTTGGCTGACGAGAACACCAGCATTGAAAACCAGCGGCAGATTGTGAAAATGTACTGCGAAGAGCATTTTCCCGATGCAGAACTTACATTCTTCCAAGACCGCGCTATCAGCGGCTACAGCTTCGATAAGCGTCCGGGCTATCTTGAAATGAGGAAGGGATTGTTTGACGGCGTGTATGACACGCTCATCATCAAGGACTTATCCCGCTTTTCCCGTAGAAACGGTCATGGTCTGGCAGAACTCGAAGATTTGCGTGATGCAAATGTGCGTATCATCTCGATTTCGGACAACGTAGATACGGTTGACGATGACGATTGGCTGAAGGTGCGTATGTTCTTCTTTGTGAATGAAATGCCTGTTGCCGATGCGTCAAAGAAGGTCACAGCAGTTATCCGCGCAAAGCAGAAAAGCGGCGAGTGGATTTGTGGCACCCCCTACGGCTATACCAAGGATGGCAGAACACAGAACTATAAGATTGTAGAAGAAGCTGTCCCTGTGGTTAAACTCATTTTTGAAAAGTACCTTGAAGGGTGGGGCTATGGTAGGATTCGTGACTACCTTAATGCTAATCATGTTCCTACACCCCGCATGATGGAGAAAATTCTTGCAGAGCGAAAAGAAAAAACGCTCAACTGGAATACTAAAAACGGATGGAGTGCCGTGTCAATCCAAGGTATTCTAACCAACGATGCCTACATCGGAACCTATCGCGGGCATAAAGTGGCTCGTAAGGGCATCAACGGCAGGATGGAAGAATTGCCCAAGGAAGAACACATTGTAATTGAGCATCACCACGAAGCCATTATTGACGATGCTACATTCCAGTCCGTTCAGTTGATGATGAAGCAGCGCACACGGAATAACTACCGTGGCATCCGCAAATATCCGACACCCTATACAGGGATTCTCTTCTGCGGTGATTGTGGTGCACGGATGTTCAGCATCTCACGCCCTGATCTGCGTGCGGCTTATAAGTGTTCCAACTATCAGAAGTCTGGTGTAAAAAGATGCACGGGTCACAAGGTCGTTGTTGAAGACCTTGACCGCGCAACCAAAAGTTATTTGATGCTGATTCGTTCACAGTGCAAGGAACTTGAAGCGGAACTTAAAAAGTCAATCGCAAATGAAGAAGAGGTGACGGGGCGGCAGGAAGGCTCAATCGAAGAGCTTGAAAAGTTGCTTGCCCGTAAGGAAAACGCCCTCGAAATGAGCATCCAAAGCCGTATAGAGGACATTGCCGAGAACCCGGATAAGGCAGCGCAAATCAAAAAGACCTATAAGGCTGTCGAAGAAAATCTCAACCGCGAGATTGAGTCCATTAAGGCAAATATCGAAATGTTGAACAATGAACGCAACTCGACCATCCAAGCGAACCGTACCGCAAGGACAGTCTTTGAAGTGTTTGACAACATTATCAAAAAGCCCGCCCTCGATGAAAACGATGTGCGCTTCATTTTTGAACGCATCAACGTATTCGAGGACGGACACATTGACTTCTATCTGCGCAGCGACATTGATGAACTGCTGCGCATCGGCGATATACCTGAACCCGCAAAGGAGAAACCTATAAATTTTAGGCAAGACACTGTAGATATAGCATTAGAAGGTAGAATAGTACAACCCTCTGGAAATGGGCTGTATGATGTCTACAGTGTCAATGTCGTAAGAAGCGGCGACGCACTGGAAATTTTTACCGATGGCAAAGGGGAAGTTGTCTTTAAAAAGTATTCGCCGCTGGCAGAGCTGGGCGAGCCGGCCGCCGCCTACGCCGATGTGCTGGCCCGGCGGCTGGGCTGTGGTGTGGCTGTCTGTGACCGGGAAAAGATCGTGGCCGCCGCCGGGGCGGGCAGAAGTGAGCTGCTGGGCGAGCCGCTGCCGCCTGAGTTGGACGCCCTGCTGGCCCGCCGCAAGCTGTACACCGCACCGGAAGAGCCGCTGCACCGGGTCGCGTTGGGCAGCCGTTGGCTGCTGTGCGCCGCGCCGGTTTTGGTGCATGGCGATATTGAGGGCGGCGTGCTGCTGCCGGGTATGCGCCGGGATGCCGTACCCGACCCCGAGACCATCCGCGCCGCCGCCACCGCCGCCGAGTTTTTAGCGCGATGGATGGGGGAGTGACGGGGTGTCTGAATGCACACCGCCGTGTAGGGGCCGGGCATGCCCGGCCCTCAGCTTTCCCGCAAGCGACCGTTTTCCGTACAAGTGCAGGCCGGGCATAACCGGCCCCTACATATATAATAGGTAAGAACTCTGCCGTGATTGTGACGAAACTGTTAAACTTACAAAAAAATCGGAAAAACCCCTTGACAGTTTGCAAAACGGGAATATAATTAACTTAGCACTCAGAGATATAGAGTGCTAAACAAAACCGAAAGCAAACCAAAGGAGATGAGCAGCATGGCCATGGACGCGCGCAAGCAGCGTATACTGGAAGCCATTGTTGCCCTGTATGCCAACGGCGGCGAACCGGTCGGTTCGGGCCTGCTGGCAAACTACTTTGACATGGCACTGTCCAGTGCAACGCTGCGCAACGAGATGGCGGCGCTGACTAAGCTGGGCCTGCTGGAACAGCCCCACACCAGTGCGGGCCGTGTGCCCAGTGCCCAAGGCTATCGCTACTACCTCGACCACCTGATCGATGCGCCGAAGGCCAGCGCCCTGCCGGATGCCGACCGCCGCCACATCGATGACCTGTTCGCCGCCATGGATGCCGAGCCGGAAAAGCTCGTGCCCGCTGCAGCCCGCAGTTTGGCTGATTTGACTGGCTGCGCCGCTGCCGCCACCACGCCCCAGGCCCCGGATCTCTGCATCGCCCACTTTGAGGTTGTGCAGGTCGGGCGGTACAGCGCGGCGGTGCTGGCAGTCACCAGCGCAGGCGGGGTTCGTACCCGCGTGGCCCGCGTCGATACCGGCCTGTCCCGGGACGACGCCGCCAACATCGCGCAGCTGCTCAACCGGGGGCTTACGTTTGTAGCCCCGCAGGACCTCAGCCCCATGCTGATGGCCAGCCTGGTGCTGGCCGCAGGTGAGCGGCTCAGCCCCGTGATCATGGCCGCGCAGGCGCTTGTCACCACCGGCCCGCAGGCCTGCCTGGAAGGCGCACAATACCTGGCAAAGATGCCGGATGTCCGCCAGAACCTTGGCACGCTGCTGGAGATTTTCTCCGACAACGAGGCCGCTACCGAGCTGATCCGCCCCGAGGGAAGCCGCGTTACGGCCACCCTGGGCTGCGACCTGGACCCGGCCATGCCGGGCTGCTGCATCGTCAGCAA
>ULTO01061509.1_pt1 | contig 14898 bp, 13 predicted proteins | sample 1957601 | NCBI WGS metagenome assembly ULTO01 (sample SAMEA4835734, study PRJEB28245) | human gut metagenome | biome: gut microbiome; material: fecal sample | place: Denmark | collected 2008 | reverse complement strand
TTAAAAAGCAATAACGGCAATCCCGACGCCTGCAGCCGCTATACCTTCGCTTATGAAAATCCCGTTCCGGGAGAGGGTCATTTCATCCACACCTATATGCATGACGGCGATCCCCTTCCCAGTTTTGAGGGCGAACCCAAATTAGTGGAAATGTATGACGATATCGAAAGCTTTACGGATATGCTCTGGAACAGCTTAAATGAAGATAACAAGGTTTCCCTTTTTGTCCGCTACATCGATATCCAGACAGGAAAGACCGAAACAAAAATTGTTAATAAAAATAAATAACCTGCCACAAGAGGAGTATTCGGCAGACAACAATTACACCAACGATCAGGAGGAAAGATCATGAATGAGATCCAGTTAAAATACGGATGTAACCCCAACCAGAAGCCTTCCCGCATCTTTATGGCGGACGGCGGCGAACTCCCCGTTACCGTATTAAACGGCAGACCGGGATATATCAACTTTTTAGATGCTTTTAACGGCTGGCAGCTTGTAAAGGAATTAAAGGAAGCAACAGGACTTCCCGCTGCCACTTCTTTTAAACATGTATCCCCCGCAGGGGCTGCCGTAGGGCTTCCCTTGGACGATACCCTCGCCAAAATCTATTGGGTGGATGACCTTGGCGAATTATCTCCTTTAGCATGCGCTTACGCAAGGGCGAGAGGCGCGGACCGCATGTCCTCCTTCGGGGACTTCATCGCTTTATCCGATACCTGCGACGCCGATACGGCAAAGCTCATCAAACGGGAGGTTTCCGACGGCGTTATCGCTCCCGGCTTTACAAAAGAAGCCCTTTCCATCTTAAAAGAAAAGAAAAAAGGCAATTACAATGTGATCCAAATTGACGCTGACTATGTGCCTGCTGCCATCGAGCAGAAACAGGTATACGGCATAACCTTTGAGCAGGGACGCAACGAGCTGGACGTAAACGGCGATTTATTGTCCAACATCGTAACGGAAAACAAAGAGATTCCCGAATCCGCTCTCATCGACATGAAGATCGCTTTGATTACCCTGAAATACACCCAGTCCAATTCCGTCTGCTATGTAAAAGGCGGACAGGCGATCGGCATCGGCGCGGGCCAGCAGTCCCGCATCCACTGTACCCGTCTTGCAGGGCAGAAAGCCGACAACTGGTTTTTACGCCAGTCCCCCCAGGTCATGGGCCTTCAGTTTGTTGACAAGTTAGGCCGCGCTGACAGGGACAATGCCATCGACGTTTACATGGGCGACGAATATATGGACGTTTTAGCCGACGGCGTATGGGAAAAGACCTTCAAAGTAAAACCGCCCGTCTTTACGACAGAAGAAAAGAAAGCATGGCTTGCGAAAAATCAGGATGTGACCTTGGGCTCCGATGCATTCTTCCCCTTCTCAGACAATATTGAAAGAGCCCATAAGAGCGGGGTTAAGTATATTGCCCAGCCCGGCGGCTCAGTCAGGGATGATGTAGTTATTGAATGCTGTGATAAATACGGAATGGTCATGGCGTTTACGGGGATTCGGTTGTTCCATCATTAAATTTGGGTGTATGAGGAAAAAGTAAAGAGCATAAAAATCGGGACGCAGGGAGAAAAATATGTTTTTTGAAGGGACCATTACAAATGCGTCGGCACTTAATCTGCGTATTTTGCAGATTTATGTGCCGCTACGCTTTTGTAGAGCACAAGCGTGTCCCTGAAATAAATATATTTTTTCTCACTGCGTCCCGATTTTTATGCTCTTTACTTTTTCTGCGTAGTTTTTTGCTCTTGCGGCAATACAGCTTGGAATTTTTTCAAAAATAAGTATAATCTGTCAAATCTTTTCCCCGTCAGGGTCTGTATGTTTCTATCCATATAGAACTCAAAATAAGAAGAAGGGGCGGAAAAGATTTGCTAAAATAGAATGAAGCGGACGGAAGGGAAGGAAACATGGAGTGGAATGAAAAACTACAAGTAATTATTGATTATGTCGAAGATCATTTACAAAGAAAGGAAGAATTGATCGACACGGAAGAGGTTTCAAAAATAGCAGAATGCTCTTATGGCTTTTTTCAAAAGGTATTTTCATACATGAACGGTATGAGCTTTGCCGAATATATCCGCTCACGAAAACTAACCTTAGCCGGTTATGATTTGAAAAGCACTGATTTAAAAGTGATCGATATAAGCTACAAATACGGTTATGATTCTCCTACATCATTTACAAAAGCATTTCAGCTTTTTCACGGAGTATCTCCAAGAGAAGCGCGAAATCAAAATGTCGTTTTAAAAGTCGTTCCGAAAATGCAGATATCAGAACGTCACAAATATTCGTGGAGGCTTGAACAAAAAGACGGCTTTCGGTTAGTGGGAAAGAGTTTCAGTGTGTCTTGCGAAAATAATCTCCACTTCAAGAAAATACCGGAATTTTGGAATGAATGCCAACGTAACGGTATATTTGCAAAACTAATTTCAATGGATACCGCTGATTCCAAAGGGTTATTTGGACTATTTGGCACTTATGATGAACAATTAAATGAAATTGAATATTCTATCATGGTAATATCCGATCAGGAACCGCCGCAGGGTTTTACCCGGATCAATGTTCCAAACGCCACATGGGCAGTTTTTGACTGCAGAGGTCCCGTTCCCCAGGCAATACAGAAAGGCTGGCAATATCTTAATGAGGAATGGCTTGTTAAATATCCGTTTCAACATGCGGAGTGCCCGGAAATAGAATGGTACAGCAACGGAAATGTATATGACAGCAGCTATTTGAGTCAAATATGGATACCGGTTAAAGAGGAGGAATAGAGAATGGTACATTTAGTTTATTGCGATAACGCAGGCAAAAAAGGCAGCAAAGTATTAGACAAAATTTTAGCAGGAACTAAGACAATGGTCGTGCGCGGAGCAGCAGGAAGAAAAATTCCCCACAGCAGGGTCTTTGAAGGGGAACGTCTTTATTTCATAGAAAAAGGAAGCGCTGTGATAACCGCGACAGCCATTGTTAAAGAAGTGCAGAACTATGTGAAACTGGATGATGAAGGAATTACAAAAATTCTTGCGGATCATCAGAGTAAATTAAACTTATCAGATAAGCAAAAAGCTCGCTGGCATAAAAAGTGCCTATGCTTAGTGGAGTTTGAAAATGTCGAGGAAATATCTCCCCTTGCCTTTGAACATCAGGGAAATATGGACGATTGGCTCATTTTAGAAAAAATTGAAGATGTCATTGTAGGCACAAGTATTCCGTACAACTACAATAACTCTAGATTTTGAACCCTACCCCGCCAGATAATTCCGCATAACCTTCAGCGCATTCTTCTCCAGCCTTGAGACCTGCGCCTGGGAAATCCCGATGATCTCCGACACCTCCATCTGCGTCTTCCCTTCAAAAAACCGCAGCGTAATGATCTCATGCTCCCTTTCGTTAAGCTTCTTCATAGCCTCCGAAAGGGAAATATGCTCCACCCAGTTCTCCTCTTTATTCTTCTTATCCGACACCTGGTCCATAACATAAAGAGTATCTCCACCGTCCGTATAAATAGGTTCATAAAGACTCATAGGATTCTGGATAGCGTCCAGGGCATAAACGATATCCTCCTTGGCAATTCCGATCTCTGCGGAAATTTCTTCTATGGTAGGCTCCTTCAAATTGTTTCTGGTCATGGTCTCCTTTGCATAGATCGCTTTATAAGCGGTATCCTTTAAACTCCTCGATACCCTGATGGAATTATTGTCCCGAAGAAACCTTCTGATCTCGCCCACGATCATCGGTACGGCATAGGTACTGAATTTTACCCCCAGCTCGGAATTGAAGTTATCAATGGCTTTAATGAGCCCCACGCAGCCTATCTGGAACAGATCGTCCACATTCTCATTGCTTGAGGAAAATCTCTTGATCACGCTTAATACCAGCCGTAAATTCCCCTCTATATAGGTCTCCCTGGCTTCCTTGTCTCCCTCCGCTATACGCACAAACAAAGCTTCCTTTTCCGCATTTTTCAGAAGAGGAAGCTTTGCCGTATTTACCCCGCATATTTCTACTTTTCCCTGTGCCATTTCCTTGTCCTCCTGGTAGAATTTTCATCTACTAAAAAGGATGCACAGATTCCGAAAATTTATACTGCATGAATTGCAATTTATGGCTCTATAAAATAAATTATTTTATCAAACTTTTCTACTTAAGAAATTACATCTCAATTCCGTTACCGATTGCGAAAATCTCCTTATAGCTTTTCTTTTTTGAAATACAAAACGGCACAGAAAATCACTTCCCTGCACCGTCTTTTGCCTATTTATCTATCCATTTCACAAATATAGGGCACTATTCTATCTCACTTCCATAGAAGAATAAATACTATCCACCAACTCAACCAGCTCGCTTTCGTCAGCACCACTCTCTACGGTTACGCCGCCTATCCCATAAATCTTATCCCCCCGGCAAATATAATATATATACATTTCTGTCCCACTCCCGGCGAAATCTTTTATATGGGCCGTAAAAACAAATCCTTTATCCGTCATACCCATCATATTGGTCTCTACATCCAGACCATTATACTGCTGACGTAATTGTTCCTCAAACAATTCCCCGAATATCTGCTGCTCTCCTTTACTTAAGCTACCCAATTGAGCGCTGTCCCCAACAGCATCCTGAGTGATCGTACAGAGCAGTTGGCTTTGCTCCATGCTGTTACCGTTTAAACCATAAAACGTTCCTCCCGGAACCAGATTGCTGTATACCGTGTTCTTCTCCCAGCCTTCGGGAATGTAAATATAGAAAGCCCCGAAAGGTATAGTATTCCCGCTCATCCTTGCAAGCTCATCCTCACTGGGATTATACCCATCGATTTTAGCCTGCAGAAACCCGCCTTCATAAACAAAATCCGTTTGGAAATATTTTCCCAGTTCTTCAATAACCGCGCCTGTCTGTTCGGTTTCCGAATCCGAATCTACTCTGAGCACAACCTTAAAAAGCCTGCCATCCTCTAATTCCACCAGATAGTAATTAAACCATTGCCCTAAATAATCTTTCTTTTCATCATCATAGACCAGATAGGATACTTCCGCCTTTACGGCATTGTCCGCCAGGGATTCCACCTCAGAAATTTCCAAGTCCGCATAATCCTTTCTGTAGTTAACGCTGTATTCGGAATCCAGCATATATTGAAGTTTCTGTTTCAGCGCTTTATTGGCATTTTCCTCCGAAAGCATGGGATTCAGATTGATCGTAGCCTCCACGCCTTCCTTTTTACTGATAATACAGGTTCCGCCTACATAAGCGCTTTCATCCGTTGGCAGATAGAGCACGGAAGGCGTCTCCCCTTCCAGGGTATATGCGCTCAAATGAGCAAATCCTTCATAACCGCTTACATCAACGCCTAAAACCGGCTGCTCCGTTACAACATTTTCAGGTTCTTTTTCTTTCATCTGGCAGCCCCAGAGCAATAATACCGTCATTCCCAAAACTGCCGCTGTCTTTAATCTTTTTTTCATCCTTTTCCCTCACAGAATTTGTATTAAACCGGGAACTATCCCAATTATCCTTATTATCCATGAAATACCCACTCTATGTCAATATCATAATAATTCCCCCATTTTGCTTACTTCCAACAGCTCTTTTGCGATTTGCTCAACATGAGAAAAGGTTTCCTCTGTTATTCCTGTGATTTTGCTTTGATTATATGCTTTTTCCACAATGGCGTCTGCAAGATTCTTTGAATTTTTCACAAGTTCTTCCATCTGAGCTGACATATCCCGTACGTCTTGACTGCACTGCTTTGTCTGGTCGCAGTCCTTTGAAATCTGCTCTATCCTCGTTTTTGAATCCGCCTGAAGCCTTCCCAAATCTATCGCCTCCTGTCTTGCATCAGAAATCTGTTGGATTCCCGCATCCACGGAAGCAAGATTTTGTTCATTAGAATGCTTGACCTCATCCAACATTTCCATCATTTTTGAAACCATAGCAGTTATGGAACTGTTAGATTGTTTGGAACGCTCCGCCAATATGCGGACTTCATCCGCTACAACCGCAAAACCTTTCCCATGCTCGCCGGCACGGGCAGCTTCAATGGAAGCATTGAGCGCAAGAAGATTTGTTTTCCCTGTAATTTGGGCAATTTCATTTGTGAACCCGGAAATTTCCGTAATACTCGTCTCAAGATTATGTATGGCTTCTTCCGTCAGATTTGCCGTTTCTTCAATTACCTTCATATCTGTCACTGCATGATCCATAATATCCACATAATGATCCATATGCTGACATATTTCATCAGAAATCGTTAACACATTCTTTGTACTTTCATCAATCGACTCGGACGCCTGAACCATTTCCGAAACGGTATCATGCATGGAACTGACATGGGAAAGACTTTTCATACAGTCCTCAGATGTATTCCGAGCAGAATCTACGATCGTCTGATTTGTCATTTTTGATTCCTGTACATTGTCTGACAAATCATCCATCATCGTTACCAGCTTGGTGGAAACTTCCTCGCACTTTGTTACAACGGCAGCTACCTGCTCTGTACTATGCAGACTTTCCAATATTTTTCTTGAGCTTCCGGCTACACCGATAAATACGACGCTCATAAGCACATGCTCGATTGTAAAGCCCATCATATACGGAATGAACGTCAGATTCGGTGCAGCGTTGCCGTTTGCTACCGCATCAATTACTCTAAAATAAGTCCCCACAAAGAGCATGATATAAGTCAGAATTGAAATTTTAATTGTAAATTTTTTATCAAAATACATACAACTGAACAACTGTGCAATGCCGTAAGTCATGTATATTCCTATTGAAGAGTTCGTTCCCAGCAGCATTACGATAAATCCCACCGCCAGAACGCCGACATATTTCATTACCTTAACGGGAACATTGCGCTTAGACAGCACATACGGACCAATCGTGCAAAAACACCCAATGATCGTAAGCCGAACCAAAGCGCCATAGTCGATCCAGAAGATCCTTACTGCCGTCAACACAAATATTACGGGAAAAACTAACGTCATCCACAATAGAACCTTTGTTAATCGCTTATTTACCTTTTCATCATTTTGCTCAAAAAAATCTAATTGTGCTTCCATATCAAATATTCATCCTTTCGTCATTTTTTTATAATCTTTCGCGTTCTACCGCAGACCAAATCCAGTCCTATATATAGAAGCATATCATGTTATCTCTATTCTTTCAATCAATTAACTTTTATCTTTTTCCTCTAAGATCTCCAAACACCTTTTCAGACCGGATAAAAAGTTTAACGCCGATATGACATACGGCATCCGTATCGACGACAGCGATGTTGTGAAAGCGAAGGGCCATGACTTACTTCTCCGGATGGCGCATTGAGGAATAATTTCGTAATAAAAAAAGTCTCCGACAGCCGTCAAAGACTTTTTACTCCCCTATACCTCTTTGCTCATTTCCCTCTTCAGCCTCTTCATGATCTTCTTCTCAAGTCTTGATATGTAAGATTGGGAAATCCCTAACAGTCCCGCGACCTCCTTCTGGGTCATCTCTTCCCCGTCTTCTTTGTCCAGTCCGAACCGAAGATTGATAATGGTCCGCTCCCGTTCCGACAGCTTTCCGATAGCGGATTTTAAAACCTTCCGCTCCACTTCATTTTCAATATCCCGGTAAATGATGTCCTCATCGGTTCCCAATATATCCGATAACAAAAGCTCATTTCCGTCCCAGTCCACATTTAATGGCTCGTCAATGGAAACCTCCAGCTTGGTCTTATTGTTTCTCCTCAGATACATTAAGATCTCATTTTCGATACACCGGGAAGCATAGGTGGCAAGCTTGATATTCTTTTCCGGATTATAGGTATTGATGGATTTGATCAGTCCGATGGTCCCTATGGAAATAAGATCCTCCACCCCGATCCCCGTATTGTCAAATTTCTTTGCTATGTATACCACCAGACGCAGGTTATGCTCGATCAACACGGCCTTGGCTTCATCCTCCCCGTCCGTCCCAAGCTCCCTTATCATTTCATTTTCCTGCTCATCCATGAGCGGCGGCGGAAGCACCTCCGTCCCCCCTATATAATGGATATCTCCCTGTTTGCTGAATAAGAGACTTCCTTCCCTTCTCAATATCCGGAACTTAAATTTTCCCGGCATAGAAACCTTTAAAATCATGTTTTTCCTCCCTTTTCCTATAGCAAAAGCGGCGTCAGAATCACTTCGTAAGCGTTGTTACTATAGTTTTGTTCATATACGGCACACAGAACCTTTTCTTTGATCAAAGCCTCATCCTTTCCGCTTTCCCCTTCCTTTAATATTTCCAGCCTCTCTATCCGGAACGCCTTCAATATCCCCTTTTTCTTTCCGATGCTGTCATAGGGGACCACTCTGTAGCCTTTTTGTTCCTCTATTCCTTCATTTAAAAGAAGCTTTTTTGCAAGGCTCTTTTGTATGATGATGACCGGCTCTTTACTGATAGGATCCACAAGACCGTTTCCCGTGTCCAAAAGACCGTATGTATCCGCTATACGCCCTTTATGGCACAACCTGACCTTCCGGATATTTTTTTCCTCCTGAAACCTTACTGAAAGCAGCCTTCTTATCCTGATGCAGAAAAATCCCAGAAAGATCAGGGCGGCGGAAGCCGTAAGCATCAGGTAACCGCTTTCTGCCTCTTTTCCCCACAGATCCAGGATGCCCGACAGGCATGCAGACAAAATGCCCTCACACAGAAGGACACCCAAAAGCCTTCTTCGTATCCCGGGATAGAATGCGGCGACGGCGCTTACCACCCCCAGCGCTATTCCTGCCAGAAATCTGAAAGAAAACCTCATGACCGGGAGCCCCATAACGATCGTCATACAGTAACAGACGCTTCCCAGCACGGAAGCGGCCGCCATTCTTATGATATTTCCTTTCAACCGGAACAGAAGGTTGATAATTTCCAGGATTCCCAGTTGATACAACAGGTTTATAAAAAATACCACATCCAGATATACGGTCATTTTCTCTCCCCTTTGTTACAGCAACATTATAAGAAATATCCTCTGCGGATTTTGTCAAATATAAGGAAGGAGCGGACAAAAATTATTGACAAAATACGCGCAAAAAAACGCCGCCCTGCAAATTCTCGCAAAGCGGCGCTATAAGGAAATACAATTATTCGCTATTTATTTCTTTGTAAAAAATCCGGAATCTTTAAGGACTGGGACTCCACATTGCTTCTGACCGTTTCCGGCTTCTGGAAACCGCCTACAGGCTTGATTGGTGTAACCGAAGGGATCGGCCCGGTTCCCGTTGCCGCCGTATTTACGTTTACGCCGGTCGAAGTCTTAACTGCCGGCTTGGGTCTGACCGCTCCGCCGACGGGAGTATGTAAAAAGCTTCCTCCCATTTTGCTCATAACGCTGGCTCCCACGCTGGAGGCCTGCTCAATACCCGTAGCAATGACGGTAACGCTGCAGGAATCCGTCATGGTCTCGTCGTACATGGCGCCAAAGATAATATTGACGTTCTCGCCTACCATATCCTGAACATAGCTTACCGCATCGGAAGCGTCAGCTAAGGCAATATCTCCGGAAACATTGATAATTACATCCGTAGCGCCTGTGATGGTAGTCTCCAAGAGAGGAGAACCCACAGCCATCTTAACGGCTTCATTGGCTTTCTCGTCGCCTTTTCCGAATCCGATACCGATATGTGCGATCCCCTTATCCTTCATAACGGTCTGTACATCTGCAAAGTCCAGATTGATGACCGCAGGAACGTTGATCAGGTCCGTAATGCCCTGTACCGCCTGCTGCAATACTTCGTCAGCCTTCTTAAGGGCGTCGGGAAGCGTTGTCCGCCTGTCAACGATTTCCAATAACTTATCGTTGGGTATCACGATCAGGGTATCTACATTGTCCCTTAACTTATCGATTCCACCTATAGCATTTTCCATTCTGGTACGGGCTTCAAACTTAAAGGGCTTTGTCACGACGCCTACCGTCAGAATCCCCATTTCTTTTGCAATCTTTGCTACGATGGGAGCCGCCCCGGTTCCCGTACCGCCGCCCATGCCGCAGGTAACGAACACCATATCGGATCCCTTCAACGAGCTTGTGATCTCTTCTATACTCTCTTCCGCAGCCTTCTCGCCGATTTCCGGCTTGGCTCCGGCTCCAAGGCCTTTGGTAAGCTTCTCGCCAATCTGTAACAGCTTAGGCGCCTTGCAAAGCTGCAGGGCCTGCTTGTCCGTATTGACACCGATAAATCCCACTCCGCCTATATTTTCCTCGATCATTCTATTAACAGCATTATTTCCTGCACCGCCGACACCGACCACAATAATCTTTGCTGCAGTTTCTGCGTCATTTGACTTAATTTCCAGCAAGGGTAATCCTCCTTCACAAATCCACTAAAATTCCATATACTTTATCATATAATTATTTACGGAAATTATCAACCTATTTTTTCAATTTCTTGTAGATTTCTGTTAATGAAATACAATATCTTTTAATCTCTTTTAATCGGGTTCAAATGTCAGGGTTTTGGTATTCTCGTTAAGTTCCGACATATCCAGCATCCCTTTTTTACCCTCGATAGAAGGAACGATGGCGCTTAACTGCATGATCTTTTCATCGATCCTTGTGCCGTCTCCCAGCCTTACCCTGGCCTGTCCAAAATAAAGGGTCACGTTCATATTCCTGTCAAAATAGATCTTACCGGCCGAAATGTCATATTTTTCCAAAAGCTGCGTCAGGTTCAAAATTTCCTTAAAAACATCCTCATTCTCCACCGGAAGCTTTTTGTAAAGCTGCACGGATCCGAAATTTAAGCCCGTGATCTCCGGCACGCCGTCCGTTGCCTCTGCGGCGCTCTCTACAACGATCCCTTCCCTGTCAAAATACATATAGTTCCCCAGATAAGTCACACAGCCCGCCAAAGTTTTTTCGTAGACCATGATCCTGATGCTGTCGGCCCCTAAGACCTCCACATCCATGGATTCAATAAAGGGAATGTCATCGATGGATTTATTCCGGTATTTCAGGTTCAGCAAAAGGGAGTTGTCCACAAAGCTGTCCTTTAACACCATGGCCTTGATCTCATCCTCCGAATAATGATGGTTGCCTATGACCTCCGCTTTTGTGACCCGGAAATGGATCAGAACAAATGCCAGGGCGGCCCCTAGAAGAACCAGAAGCACAGCCGCTGACATTAAGATCTTCTGTTTAAATGTAAATCTCTCGTACTCATTTTTCATTCTTTTCACCGAAAAGCCCTAAACATAGCGGATATTCGCTCCTAAAGCTCTTAAATCCCTGCCGATATCCTCATAACCGCGGTCTATAAAATGTTTATTTTCCACAAGCGTGGTTCCCGATGCCGCCAGGCCTGCCAGTACAAGGGCTGCGCCGCCTCTTAATTCCATGGCCTCCACCGTGCACCCTTTCAGGGAATCCACGCCGCAGATCATGGCGCGGTTGTCGCAAATGCGGACGTCCGCTCCCATCTTTGACAGCTCGGATACGATCTTAAATCTGTTTTCAAAAATATTTTCCTCTATGATCGTACAGCCCTCCGCAATGGAAAAGGCTGCCATAAATGCCGATTGCAGGTCCGTGGGAAATCCGGGGTAAACAGAAGTCTTCAGGGCCGGGATGGACTTGCATGCGTGTTCTCCGTTTATGCATACCCAGTCTCCCGCAATGACAATATCCGCACCCATAAGCTGCAGTACCCTAAACAGCTCCTGCATCTGGTCTACCGGGGCCTTATTAAGCACTACGATCCCTTTGGTCATGACTCCCGCCAAAAGATAAGTGCCCGCCACGATCCTGTCGGGCATAATGCGGTAACATATCTCCTGTAATTTTTTTACGCCGGTAATCCGTATCCTGCTTTCCCCTGCACCTTCTATCTTTGCTCCCGCCTTATTCAGAAAGGTACAAAGCTCCACGATCTCCGGCTCCCTTGCACATCCCTCGATCTGCGTGACGCCTTCCGCCAGCACAGCGGTCAGGATCACGTTTTCCGTAGCTCCCACACTGGGAAAGGAGAGCTTTACCTTTCCTCCGTGAAGGTCTTTTGCATGGGCCAGGACCTCGGAATCGGAATCCGTAAACTCCACGCCCATCTGGGATAAGGCTTCCATATGCATGTCGATAGGCCTTTCCCCGATCACACAGCCTCCGGGATAAAAGGTCCTGATCTCTCCCGCCCTCCCCAGCATAGCCCCCAAAAGCATAATGGAGGAACGCATGACGCCCGTATGCTCCTTTGGAAAATCCGTCTGGGAAATGTGGGAAGCGTCGATTTCCACACTCCTGTTATTTCTCGTTATTTTACAGCCCGCATACTCTAACAGCTTTATCATGTGATCCACATCCGTAATGCGAGGGCAGTTTTCAAGCACCGTTTTCCCCTTTATCAGAACGGATGCCGCTAAGAGGGGCAGCGTCCCGTTTTTGGAACCCTGTATCTTCACTTCTCCGCAAAGCGTGTTCCCTCCGCATATACTAATCGCATCCATATCCACCATCCATTCGTGAATATCATCTATTTTAATATATGCGAAGGGACTGTCCCATGTAACCTTACATGGCGTCCCTGAGCCTGATCTGCCTGGACACATTCAATACCAGCCCGATCTCCGCCATCAGAAACATTTCCGAGGTGCCCCCGTAGCTGATAAAGGGAAGGGAAATACCCGTATTGGGCATGGTGTTGGTAACGACTGCAATATTCAAAATAACCTGGATGGCAAAATGCGCCATAACGCCTACCACCAGCATGGCGCCGAACAGATCCTTTGCGTTATTGGCAATGACCATACAGCGCCAGATCAGGAGAACGAACAAAAGAATGACCGCCAAAGCCCCGAAAAGTCCCAGCTCCTCACAGATAATGGAAAAGATCATATCGTTCTGGGCCTCGGGAAGAAATCCCAGCTTCTGCATGCTGGCCCCTAAGCCTTTTCCGAATATTCCCCCTGAGCCGATGGCATATAACGCCTGTAATGTTTGAAAGCCTTTATCCGAAGGATCGGATTCCGGGTCCAGCCAGGTCTCGATCCTCTTTAACCGGAAGCTGTCCCCCTCCCAATGGGTCGCAATATAAATGACGACTGCCGCTGCCGCCACAACCAAAAGCGCCCCTATGACATATTTGGAATAATCGGAATCCGCCACAAAAAGCATGACGACGGCAATTCCGCCCACAATGATGGCCGAGCTTAAATTACTGGTAATCTTCCAAAGCATCAGTGCAAAGACGACCGGTATCAGCAGTATGGCCGCCATCCCTTTAAGGGTCGTTATGTACTTTTTATTTACTTTGTTGATCAGCACCGCACAGAATAGGATGATCTCGATCTTTACGACCTCCGCCGGCTGCAAAGACAAAGGGCCGATGGAGATCCACCTTCTGGCGCCGTTGGCCTCGATTCCCAAAGGCGTCAATACTAAAATGACCAGAACAAAGGAGATCAACAGTCCGGGAAAGGCAAACCGTTCCCAGATGTGATAATCGATCAGGGTAGTCGCAGCCATGACAAAAACTCCCAGAATGGTTGCAAGGAGCTGTTTGCGCAGATAGAACGCAGAATCCCCGTTGTGGTCCGACGCCGCGTCGTAGGTGCTGGAGGAATACATCATGACCAGCCCGAAAGCAATCAGGAATATGACCACAAACAACAGGGTATAATCAAAAAAATTCTGATTTTTTATTTTCTTCTTTCTTCCGGATGCCATGAATCTACTCCCCTTCATCCACATTAAATATCAACGCCTGCAAAAAGCATCTGCCCTGCGGTCAAAAAAATCAAAGTGCCAGAAAACCGATGAGGCACAAAATTGCCGTCACAATAGAAAAAACGTTCACAACCTTGGTCTCTTTCCATCCGCACAGTTCAAAATGATGGTGTATGGGCGCCATCTTGAAGATCCTTTTGCCGCCCGTCAGCTTAAAATAAGATACCTGGAGCATAACGCTTGCCACTTCCGCCACATAGATAAAGCCTACGATTACCAAAAACAGCTGAAGCTGCATCATATAGGCGCAGGCCGCCACAAAGCCGCCTAAGGCCAGTGAGCCGGTATCTCCCATAAAGACGCTGGCAGGATAGCCGTTAAAAAGCAAAAACCCCAGCAAAGCTCCCACCGCCGCACAGGTAATGGGCGTAATGGGTGCGTTTAATCCAATGGCGCATACCGTAAAGAACGTAGCCACCAGTATGGTCACGCTTGTGGCAAGCCCATCCAGGCCGTCCGTAAAGTTAGCCCCGTTTACCGCCCCAAGTACCACGATAAAGACCAGGGGAATGTTGAAAACCCCAAAATCCACATATTTGCCGGACATAAAGGGGATCCGCCACGCCATGCCCACATCCGTATATTGATTGAGATAAAAGGCAAAAACTGCGGTAACAATGATCTGCAGGCCGAATTTCTGCCATGCCCGAAGTCCCATGGAGCGCTTTAACACTACCTTAATATAGTCGTCCAGAAACCCGATCAGCCCGAACCCTAACGTCAAGAACAAAATAGGGAGGATATCCGGATACCTCTTCATATAGACAAGGGAAGTGACCGTCATGGCAGTCAGGATCAAAAGCCCTCCCATAGTAGGCGTCCCGCTTTTTTTCAAATGGCTCTGAGGCCCCTCATCCCTCACGGTCTGCCCCACCTTTAAGCGGCGTAAAAAGGGGATCAGCACCGGTCCCAGTATAACGCTGATGGCAAAGGATATTAATGTTGGTAAAACAATCTCCTGATACATTTTCTCATTTCCTTTCCGTTTATCCACTGTTAATTATACTGGATTCCCTCCAAATAGGGAAGAATATTTTCATACAGTTTTTTTACGACGGGCGCCGCGATCTGGCCTCCGTAATATACGCCCTTGGGATTATTGATAATGGCGATGGCGATGACCTGGGGATCCTCCGCCGGTTCAAATCCGATAAAGG
>ULTO01009752.1_pt1 | contig 14917 bp, 11 predicted proteins | sample 1957601 | NCBI WGS metagenome assembly ULTO01 (sample SAMEA4835734, study PRJEB28245) | human gut metagenome | biome: gut microbiome; material: fecal sample | place: Denmark | collected 2008 | reverse complement strand
AAGTGCGGCCACAGGCATTGTCAGCAAGTTCAACAGCTTTGCCCTGCTTCCGGAGGTAGCGGTCAGCATGTCCGTTGCCGCCATGATTTCCCAGAACATGGGAGTGGGAGATATAAAAAGAACAAAGAAAGTTACCGGCTACGGTCTGGTACTATGCTGTGGGATCAGTATTGTGATCTTTACCTTTGTACAGGTATTTCCCCATGAAGTCTTCCGGCTGTTTGGGGCAAAGGAGGATGTGGTTAACGTAGGCGTGCTTTATATGAGATCTTTTTCTTTTGAGTATGTTGTCATGCCCTTTATTGTTGCCTTAAACGGTGTTTTTATCGGTACGGGAAACGGCTGGGTCAGCCTGATCACTGACACCACCTCAGCTTTTCTGGTAAGAATTCCACTGGCAGTATATCTGGGGACTACGGCGGGATTGGGAGTCTTTGGCATAGGCTGTGCCGTACCCTGCGCAACCTTTGTGGGAACGCTGATCACTTTTGCATTTTATCTTAGCGGCTGTTGGAAAAAGAGTACCATCATTGCCCGGCCGCAAAAGGAAATATTCTAGGAGGAAGCATGAAAAGAGAAGTAGATTATAAGATAAATGATAATGGGTCTTATACAGAGATAGTAAAGGTCACGCAAACACCGGAGGACGGGTTTGTATCCGAGGATGAAATGATGCCGTCCGCGGACCGGCATACAAAAAGATTCTTTAAGGGTTATGCAATAGAAGTAGGTTACACCACCAATGATCCCAGAGTTACAAGACCTTTTGTTTATGGGGCATGCGGACTGATCATCATAATCGGTATTATCCTGTCGGCGTTCCATGTCTGGATGATCGGAATTCCTTTTATAGGAATGGCCCTGATCATATTTTTCAGTTCCATGAAGAGTATCAATGCAATAGAGAAGGAATTGAAGGAAAAAAAGAGACAGGATGTTACAGGGGATAAAAGCGCAGAATAAAAAGAGAATAATAAAAAACGGAGTGAGTGCAGAAATCCCCCGTTTTTATCAGTCAATAAGACGATATATGAGAGTGAAAATAATCGCATTCTTCAGCATTACATAAAAGTCCGTTCCTGCTTTTCAGGTTAATATGAAAAACATGACCATCCTCGGGGTGTCCTTCCCCAAACTCTTTGTAGCAGAATGGGACTTGCAGTTTTTCCAGCCTGTCTTTCATAAAAGCGGTATGGGACTTTAAGTCGTCATTTACGCTTGCCATAAGGTAGGCAGGAGGAAAATCGGAGTTTATATAGCCCGGTATGTCGAAGAAACTGCGGGCAAGGGGCTCGCTTGGATGTTTTGGAAAATACCATTTGAAGAATAGCTGGTCTTTGATCTCATCCGTATCATAAACGCCGCAGTTTAAAGCTATGGCTTTGGGAACGGGAAGGTTTGAAAGAAGGGCTGTCATTTTGAAAGAGCCGGTTCCGTTTGTGGAATTCCCGGTTAGCAGATCAGGGCAGAAAAAGGACGCTTTAATGCATAATTCACGGTAATCCCTGTTAGTGGTCAGGACATTGTACTGAGTGATCAGCTGGGCTCCGGCGGAATCGCCCACCATAAACAGATGCTCCGGATCCATACCGTATTTTTCGCAGTTATTCCGGACGAAATCCATTAAAAGGCAGACATCCGTAATGGCAGCGGGATATTTGTGTTCAGGTGCAAGGCGGTAATTGAAATTTACCACCACAAAGCCTTTTGCGGCAAGGTGCATGCAGTAAAAACGATACAGCTCTTTATCTCCGTAAAAAAAGCCCCCACCGTGGACGTTTATAATAACAGGAAGCAGACCGCTGCCTGCAGCAGGACGGTAAATATCGGTCAGATGAAAAAAGCTCTCTTTATTAGATGAAGAAGGAGCATAGGTAATATCCTTGTAAATAGTCAGATTATCAGGCTCTTTGTTATCTTTATCTCTTTTTCTGTCGTTATTTGCCCACATCGTACGCACAAGATTGGGTAAGAAATACATAGACTGCCTCCTGCCGGAACGGTTATAGATGATACTGATATAGATTTATTATATAAATGAAGAAAATTATCTGTCAAGAAGAAAGGGGAAAGAAGTATGAAATACCGGAATTCCAAAATCAACAAAACAGCAATTGTGGGAATGGGAGCCTTGGGGCTTCTTTACGGAAATCATATTGTAAAGCATTGCGGGGAGGATGCGGTCACTTATGTGATGGATAAAAAACGGCTGGAAAAGTATAAAGACGGGGTATTTTCCATAAACGGGGAGGAGGTAAGCTTTTCCATGACGGCGGCTTGGGACATGAAGCCTGTGGATCTGCTTATCGTAGCGGTAAAATATACGGGATTGGAAGCGGCTTTAGAGGTAATGAAGAACTGTATTGACGGGCAGACGACCATTATTTCCGTATTAAACGGAATTTCCAGTGAAGAGATCATAGGAAAGCGCTATGGGATGGAAGGGATCGTCCACACGGTTGCCCAGGGAATGGATGCCATGAAATTTGGGAATTCGCTAAACTATACCCAAATGGGAGAGTTGCACATAGGCCTGGGGGAAAAGGGAAGCCCGGAGAAGCTTTACAGGCTGACAGCTTATTTTGATGAGATCGGGATGCCTTATGTGAAAGAAGAGGATATTCTTTACCGCATGTGGAGCAAATTCATGCTGAATGTGGGGGTAAACCAGACCTGTATGGTTTATGAGACCACTTATGGAGGGGTTCTTTCTAAGGGAGAAGCTAACCGTACTATGATCGCGGCTATGAGGGAAGTGACCGCCCTGGCCAATGAGGAAGGGATAGCTTTATCGGAAAGGGATATCAACCAGTATGTGGATATTTTAAAAACCTTAAATCCTGACGGGACGCCGTCTATGGGGCAGGACCGCATCAATAAAAAGCCTTCGGAAGTGGAAATGTTTGCCGGTACGGTCATAAAGCTTGCAAAAAAGCATGGAATCTATGTGCCTGCAAATGAATTTCTCTATGAAAGGGTAAAGGAAATCGAAAAGGCATATGCTTAGGCTGTAATCGACTATTGAATAAAGTATTTTTTTCAACTAATATAATGAATATAGATCTGTTTAGGATTATAGCACGGTCGGATAAAAAATGGAGATAAAAATGTTAGGAACTATTGTGAACACAGGGACCATATTAATAGGGAGCCTTGTGGGAAGCGTTATCAGGAAAGGGATCAAAGACGAGTATAAAGACGCCCTGTTTAATGCTATGGGATTGGCGGCAGCAGGCTTAGGGATCAATGCAGTCGTCCAGAATATGCCAAAGAGCAATTATCCGGTACTGTTTATTGCAGCCCTTGCCATTGGAAGCCTGCTCGGCACGATCTTAAATATTGACGGCAGGTTTCAGAAGCTGACAGAGCGGTTTTCGGGAAAAAGCAGATTAGGGGAAGGATTGTCTACGGGAATACTGTTGTTCTGCATCGGAACCTTGTCTATTCTGGGGCCTATCAACAGCGCCTTATACGGGGACAATACCTATTTGTTTACCAATGCGACTCTTGATCTGGTAACCTCCTGTGTGTTAGCCTCTGCTTATGGAATCGGTATGACCATAACTGCCGGCGTGCTTTTCTTATGGCAGGGAAGCATTTATCTGTTAGCCTGTCTTTTAGGCGATTTTATGAGCGCGGACATGATGACGGAAATATCCATTGTGGGAGGTTTCCTTATTGCCAGTTCTGGCATTTCCATTTTAAAGATAAAGGAGATCAAGACGCTGAATATGCTGCCCTGTCTTTTGGTGCCGGTGCTGTTTTTTGCGATAAAGGGGTTGTTTTGGTAAAGTAATGCGGAAATAATATGTCAGGCTGAAATAAATAAAATTATGGGAGGGTAACAAATGAAAAAGAAATGTTACATTGCGTTTCTTATGCTGGTTTTGACAGTGCCTATGGTCCTGACCGGCTGTAAGGGGGCGGAAAAAGAGATCGTTTCCGACGAGCTTGCAGATGAGGATGAAGAGACGGAAAAAGATGATACGGGCGAAGACGAGGGAAAAGAAAAAGAAACGGAAGATACGCAGGAAGGCGGGAAAAAGGAAAAGGCCGGCAAAGAAGAAGCCGGGGAAGAGGTAACGCCCATTAAAGCGGCCCGGGGAGAAGTTAAGGACGATAAGTTTGTAAATGAGGTTTTTGGTATCAGCTTTCCGCTGACGGAAGATATGGTACTGCTGGAGGACTCCGAAATATTAGAAGGTTTAGGCGTGGATACCGGTTTCTTAGAAGAGGGAGCGGCGGCTTCCCCGGAAGAAATGGAAGACGCCGTGGGAGGTACTTTATATGATGCGATCATTTTCCTGAATGATGGAGATAGTACCAATGTAATGGTCACTTATGAAAATATGGACGTTACCCTGAACGGAGATTATCTGGATGAAAGACGCTACATTAAGACGGTAACGGATTCTCTGGAACGAGAGTCGCCCGGACAATACGAGATCAAATCCCAAAAGACGGTTACCCTGGGAGATGTACAATATCTGAGGGTGGATCTGAATGTGGAGATGGAGGGAAATGAACTAAAAGAGGTCTTTTTCTGCAGAAGATTAGAAAATTATATGGTCTGTATTACCGTTACTTTTGACGAAGAGATGCGCCAGACAGTAGAGGATTTTATAGCTTCCTTGGATGATGGCGGCGAAAACGGCGGAGCAGATCAATCATCCTCCCAGTCTATAGAGGGAACTGTGGAAAACGGCTATTACACAAACGAAACCTTTGGGATCAGATTTCCCATTACTGATAATATGAGGGTCATGGGCGAAAAGGAAATGGATACGGTACAAGGTATCGGAAGTGAATATATGGAGAATGAGGGCATTGCTTCCGAAGAACAGATTGAAAAGGCAAGCGACGGGACTTTGTATGATGCGGCGATCTATCTGGAGGATGGATTATCTAATATTTCCGTTTGTTATGAAAATATGGATATAACATACGGCGGGTCAATTGACGTAGATGAAGAAATGTACGGGGCAGCTTTGAGACTTATGATGTCCCGGTTAGAAGGCTTTGACTATGAATTCCGTGAAGACAGTACTGAAGTCCTGGGAGGAAAGGAATATTACCGGATGGATTTTGACGTGAGCGCAAGGGGAACCGATATCTATCAGATATATATTTTCAGAAAAGAAGAAAATTATATGATATCCTTTATCATTACCTATCAGGACGGCATGGAGCAGCAGGTGGATGATTTCCTTAATTCTATCACAGATGTGTAAGGTTAAAAGAAAATCTTCGCGGAAAAATGTCTGAAAAATATAAAGAAGGAGCTGTGCAAAAGCAGATAAGCAGATCGTTTGCTTTTGCGGCGGCTCTTTTTTATATGCCGGAGTTTTAAATGCCCCGGCTTTTGTGTTTCTTTTGTTAATTTCCTAAAATTACTATAAATTTTATTGACAAAGGTGTAAAATAAGTTGAAAATTCTAATGTCATTTCATTTTTGCGAAGGAATGTAAATAAATACATACAGATGCAAAAAATATCCGGAATACAGAAAAATAATGGTTCATAAGGAGCGGATTATGGGAAAGTTATTTAAAAACATGGCACCCTACTGGAAAACAGTCGTTGTGGTTTTCTGTTTACTGGTGGTGCAGGCATATTGCGATCTGGCACTGCCCCAGTATACCTCTGATATTATTGATGTAGGTATCATAAACGGGGGAGTGGAGCATGTCCTGCCTCAAAAAATAACAGAGGAATCTTACCGGATGGTAACCATGCTGATGAATGAAGAAGAGAAAAATGCATGGGAAAACAGTTATGAGAAAACGGACGGTCTTTATTCTTTAAAGGAGCTTTCGGATGAAGAGCTTGGCGATCTGGACGATATGCTGCTTGTTCCTATGGTGTTAGCATATGAAATACACGGAAATATGGAAGCGGCCGGGACGGAAACGGGTATGCCGGAAGAAATTCCCTATGAGCAGATGGGAGAGATGATAGAGCAGGCCAGAGGTTCCGTGGAAGGTATGGTCGAAACCACCGGAAAGAGCACTGTTAAGTCCATGGCCCTGCAGTATACGGCTCTTTGCAACAGGGAAGCAGGATTAGACGGAGACGCCATGCAGATCTCCTATTTGATCCGCTCCGGGCTTAAAATGCTTGGCATTGCCCTTCTGATGGGGGCTGTAACGGTACTGGTGGGCCTTCTGGCGTCCAGGGTGGGCGCCGGCGTGGGCAGGGATCTGAGGGAAAAAGTTTTCGGAAAGGTTATCCGCTTTTCCAATGCGGAGATCGATAAATTTTCTACGGCTTCCCTGATTACCAGATCCACCAACGATATACAGCAGGTACAGATGGTGTCTACCATGCTTCTTAGGATGGTGCTTTTTGCGCCGATCATGGGTGTGGGCGGCATCATAAAGGTAATAGGAACCGGCGCGGGAATGGGATGGGTCATAGCCTTGGCGGTTATTGTGCTGATAGGCTTCGTCATGCTGTTGGTTTCCGTTACTATGCCCAAATTCAAGGTTATGCAGACTTTGGTGGACAGGGTCAATCTGGTTTCCCGTGAAATCCTGACGGGTCTGTCGGTCATCCGTGCTTTCGGAAGGGAAAAAAGAGAAGAGGAACGATTTGACGAGGCTAACAAAGAGCTTACTAAGACCCAGCTCTTTACCAACCGCATGATGTCGGTCATGATGCCGGGCATGATGATCATTATGAATGGGACCGCGATCCTGATCACGTGGGTGGCGGCGAAAAAAATAGATATGGGAACGATCCAGGTAGGCGCTATGACTGCATTTATAACTTATGCAATGCAGATCGTCATGTCCTTCCTGATGCTGACCATGATGTCCATTATGCTGCCCCGGGCAGGCGTAGCGGCGGATCGTATTGACGAAGTGCTGAAAACGGAGTCCACCATTGAGGATAAAGAGGATGCGAAAGATTTTGAGATAAAAAGCGGTGTGGTCAGATATGACCATGTTTATTTTGCCTATCCAAATGCCAGGGAGGACGTGCTGTCCGATATAGATTTTGTGGCAAAGCCGGGAGAGGTTACCGCCATCATCGGCAGTACCGGATGCGGCAAATCCACCCTGGTCAACCTGCTCCCCAGATTTTACGATGTGCGTAAAGGCGCAATTACCATCGACGGAACGGACATCAGGGATATGCGGATGAAAGATCTGCGGGAAAATATCGGATTTGTTCCTCAGAAGGGAGTGCTTTTTTCCGGCACGATTGCCTCCAATTTGAGATTCGGCAAACATGATGCGTCGGAGGAAGAGATCAAAGAGGCGGCAGAGATCGCCCAGGCTATGGAATTTATAGAAGAAAAGAAGGAAAGATTTGACAGTCCCATTGCACAGGGCGGTTCCAATGTATCGGGAGGACAGAAACAGCGTCTTGCCATAGCCAGGGCCATTGTGAAAAGGCCCAGGATCCTGGTGTTTGACGACAGCTTTTCCGCCCTGGATATGAAGACGGATGCGGTGCTCAGGAAGGCGCTGATGGAGAAGGTTAAGGACAGCACCCTTTTGATCGTTGCCCAGAGAATCAGTACCATCATACATGCGGACAGGATCCTTGTATTGGATGAGGGGCGGATCGTGGGAATGGGAACCCATGAAGAATTGCTTAAAAATTGTGAAGTATATGAGCAGATCGCAAGGTCGCAGCTTTCCGCTAAGGAACTGGGACTGGAAGAAAAGGAGGCGTAAGAATGAGCGGCGAGGCTACAGTAAAAAGACCATCCAGAAGGCGCGGCCCCATGGGCGGCGGACATGGTATGATGCCGGGAGAAAAACCGAAGGATTTAAAAGGTTCCATAGGAAAGCTTTTTGTGTATATGGGCAGCTTCAAGATCGCTGTTTTCTGCGTTATGATTTTTGCGGTGGTTTCCACCGTATTCAATGTGGCGGGACCCAAAATACTGGGAAGGGCGACCACTGCGCTTTCCGAAGGATTAATGGCAAAGATCGCCAAAACCGGAGGGATCGATTTTGACCGCATAGGGAAAATTTTGCTGATCACTCTCGGACTTTACGTTATCAGCTCATTATTTAGTTTTTTCCAGGGCTATATCATGAGCGGGATTACCCAGAAGGTCTGCTACCGCATGAGGAAGGAGATTTCCGAAAAGATCAACCGCATGCCAATGAAATACTTTGAAAGCAGGACATACGGGGAGGTCCTTTCCAGAATTACCAACGATGTGGACACTCTGGGGATGGGGCTGAATCAGAGTATTACCCAGATCATAACCTCCGTGGCAACCATGGTGGGAGTATTGATTATGATGCTTTCCATTTCGCCCCTGATGACTTTGATCGCATTGGTCATTCTGCCCGTTTCCGTGGCCCTGATCGGCATTGTAATGAAGAAGTCCCAGAAGTTTTTCCGTTCCCAGCAGGAATATTTAGGACGCATCAACGGGCAGGTGGAGGAAAGCTTTTCCGGACATCTGGTTATCAAGGCATATAACAAAGAAGAGGATGTTATCGGCGAATTTGACGAGACCAATGACACGCTTTATGATTCTGCATGGAAATCCCAGTTCTTATCCGGGATGATGCACCCTATCATGATGTTTGTGGGGAACTTGGGATATGCGGGAGTGGCGTTATCCGGTGGTATCCTCGCCATAAAAGGCGTTATTACCATCGGGGACATTCAGGCGTTTATCCAGTATGTGAGAAACTTTACCCAGCCCATCCAGCAGATTGCCCAGGTGGCAAACCAGGTTCAGTCCATGGCTGCGGCTGCGGAAAGAGTATTTGAGTTTCTGAACGAGGAAGAAGAGGAGCAGCTTGCAGAACATCCTGTCAGCACGGCTGATCTGCAGGGAGCCGTTACCTTTGAACATGTAAAATTCGGTTATAAGGAAGACCAGATCATTATCCACGATTTCAGCGCCCATATTGTGCCGGGACAGAAGATAGCCATTGTAGGGCCTACGGGAGCGGGAAAGACTACCATGGTCAAGCTTCTGATGCGTTTTTATGACGTAAACGGCGGGGCTATTAAGATCGACGGGCATAACATAAAGGATTTTAACCGCAGGGAGTTAAGGGATGCTTTCGGCATGGTGCTTCAGGATACCTGGCTGTTTAAAGGGAGCATTATGGAGAACATCAGATACGGCAGACTGGATGCCACGGATGAGGAAGTCATTGCGGCGGCAAAGGCGGCCCACGCCCATCATTTTATCCAGACGCTGCCCGGCGGCTATGATATGGAATTAAATGAGGATGCCAGCAATGTATCCCAGGGACAGAAGCAGCTTCTGACCATTGCAAGGGCTATATTGGCGGATAACAGGATCATGATCTTAGACGAGGCTACCTCTTCCGTTGATACAAGGACGGAGATTAGGATCCAGAAAGCCATGGATAACCTGATGAAGGGGCGCACCAGCTTTATTATCGCCCACAGGCTTTCCACCATCAGGGATGCGGACCTGATCCTGGTCATGAAAGACGGGGACATTATCGAACAGGGAAAACATGGGGAGCTGCTGGAAAAGGACGGATTTTATGCCAAGCTGTACAATTCCCAGTTCGAACAGGTTTCATAAAAGTATTTGTTTTTTTGTCCATATGTGCTATGATAGGAACAGCAGGGCAACTTTAAGTTGACAGAAGAAAAATGATGGTTGGAGGAAGAGAGAGACAAATGAGCTTTTCTGAAAAGATTTTGTATTTGAGGACCAGAAACGGGATGTCCCAGGAAGTATTGGCGGATAAATTGTCAGTGAGCCGTCAGGCCGTATCCAAATGGGAGTCGGGGGTTACCCTGCCGGAAACGGATAAGCTGATCGCTATCAGCGATATGTTTAAGGTAAGTCTGGATTATCTGTTAAAGGAAGATTCCAGGGAGCACAAAAAAGGACGTTCAACGGGAAATCTGGACAGGGTAATTCTGAGATTTTTAGGTTCTGCCCAGGATATTGACGATGTTTCAAAGACTTTGATCGATATCATCCAGGACGGAATCATTGACGCCGAAGAGCGGAAGAAGCTGGATGAGGTCATGGTAACTTTGGACGAAATTACCCGGAATATACAGGATATTAAAGAAAAAATGGCAGAAACGAATTAAGAGGGCGGAATCATGAACCAGATCATATCAAAGCTGATCATTTACGGAGATTTGCCGAAGGACTCTATTCTGATGGAGCTTGCGGATATCTGCGAAAGTGTAAAAAGCGGGGTTTTCAACAAGGATGAACTGATTACCAGAGCTTATAAACAGGTAAAAAAACTGTTGATCGTATCGACGGATTACGGTTTTGACAGAAACCTCTGGCAGAATTATCTGACCTATCTGCTGATCACTGATGAAAACCCTTTTAGTATTACCTGTGAAAAAATAGGGGCAAACGAAGGCAGCGTGAATCATTTTGCAAAAAATGATTTCAAGGCGTTTATGGAGCTGTTTCATTATGATTTTTCTTATCTGGAAGAGGCTCTTTCGGTGGACTGCTTTTCTACCCTGTCTTCTTACCGCGCCATCGGTAAACCGGAATTGATGTACAACAAAAATGTCAGCGAGAAAGTGCAGGAATTGAGCCAGAAGTTAGCGGATGCTAATACGGTGGATGAGTTTTTTGCCCATGTCACGAACTTTTACAGGGACTACGGGGTGGGAATGTTCGGGCTGAACAAGGCATTCCGCATCGGAAACGCCGATAACGGGGGAAATCTTGTTTTTCAGGCCATTAACAATATGGACAAGGTCATGCTTGACGACCTGATCGGATATGAGATCCAAAAGAAGAAGCTGGTTGATAATACCAGGGCATTTGTGGAAGGCAGAAAGGCAAACAATGTCCTGCTTTTCGGGGACAGCGGAACAGGAAAGTCCACAAGCGTCAAGGCTATCGTAAATGAGTTTTATGATAAGGGCCTGCGCATGATCGAAATCTATAAACACCAGTTTAAGGATCTGTCCAATGTGATCGCCAGGATCAAGAACCGGAATTATAAATTTGTCATCTATATGGATGATCTGTCCTTTGAAGAATTTGAAGTGGAATATAAGTTTTTAAAGGCGGTCATTGAAGGCGGCGTGGAGACCAGGCCGGAAAACATTTTAATCTATGCCACCTCTAACAGAAGGCATCTGATCAAGGAAAACTGGAAGGACAGGAACGATGTGGAGTACAAGGAGGGACTGCACCGGTCCGATACCATGGAGGAAAAGTTATCCCTGGTAAACAGGTTTGGGGTTACCATAAGCTATTCCAAGCCCACGCCCAAGGAATATTATGAGATTGCCATCGGGCTTGCGAGAAGGGCGGGCATAACCATGACTGATGAAGAGCTTAAAGGGGAAGCCAACAAGTGGGAATTGAGCCACGGAGGAATTTCCGGAAGAACGGCCCAGCAGTTTGTGAATTATCTTTTAGGGCAGGAAATCTGTAAATAAGCAAACGGCGTTTAGGGAAACGGCGACACAGGCGCCATGAAGGAGAAGGCAGAGTGAAGACGCGGATTTATGTATGTACCCATAAGCCCTTTGAACCGCCTAAGGATCCTATTTATGTACCGCTGCAGGTGGGGAAAAAGGGAAAGAAGGATTTGGGCTATCAGGGGGATGATACGGGGGATGAGATATCGGATAAGAACTGCTATTACAGTGAGCTGACAGGTTTGTACTGGGTAGCGGCCAATTGTCCGGATGTGGATATTAAGGGGACCTGCCATTACCGCAGGTATCTGATCAATGAGCAGGGAAAAGCCTATACTGCGAAAGAAATAGAGGGCATACTGGAAAGCCATGATATCATGACTACCAAGACGCTGACCCTCCGTTCCGCCTATTATGACGGATTCGGCGCCAACCATAACAGGAAGGATCTGGATCTGACGGGAGAGATTCTGAAAAAGGAGTTTCCTGATTATTATCCCGTCTTTGAGAAGTTAGTCCATGAGAACCATACATATTTCGGCAATATGATCATTTGTAAAAGAGAGTTGTTTGACGCTTATGTAAAATGGCTTTTTGATATTTTTTTCCGCATGGAACCGCTTATGGACTTTACAGGCTATGATGATTATCACAAAAGAGTATTCGGGTTTATTTCAGAATTTTTGCTGAAGGTATATATTGTTGTTAACGGGTTGAAGGTCCATGAATCCATGGTAGGCATGGTAGGGGAAAAGAAAGAGACCATTGAGGTTAAAAACCGGCTGGCGGATTTTATTATGAAGAAAGAACTGCCGGAGGCCAAAGAATATTTTATGGAATTTGTGAAAAAGCGTCCTGACATTCTTATGGAGGCAAGCGACGTAAACGGGGAATTAAAGCTGGCTATGCAGATCATTACGAGCTGCGAGCATGAATACGAAGCATACGGGAAAAGTGTATTAGACAAAGCAGGGAGCTATGGAGAGCTTATGGAGTACTTTGAAAGGGTAAACCGGATCGCGGTTTCCGAAAAGCTGGGACTTTTATCCGAAGAGGACCGGCAGTGGGCAGAAAGACACCAGATCACGGATGTGGCAATGGAGATTGCTTCTATGCTGGCGGAATCGGTGTGACGGGCGGGTATTGTTGTTAATGCCTCCATCAAAATAAATATGAGCATAATTGCTTCTGGTCATTGAATGTTAACTGGTATTTGTGTTAAAATAGTAGAACGGGTTACAAAAAATTAATAAAGAAGGAATCATTTAAGAGGGTATACATATGGATAAGGACGAATTAGAAAGACTGCTGGCTTCTGTGGAACTGACGGAAGAGGAACAGAACATTTCCATTGAAGACGAGCTGGCCGAGGTTTTAAATGCGCGGACGGAGCGTATGGGAGACGGTGCGGAAGCTGCAGCCGATACAAAATCCCTATCGGATGGGGGGCCTGTTACGGATACGGAAAGCGCTGACCCCGTGTTTGGAACGGAGTCTGCAGACAGTGCAGAGTATATGCCGGATATGGATGCGGCAGTCGACGCGGAGCAGGCAATTGATGCAGAGTATGAGAATTATACGGGATCCGTGGAAGCTGCTGACGAGACGGCGGCAGGGACGGAAGATTCTCAGATGGCAGAAAAAGCATCCGGCGATTCCGGGGAATTCCAGGAATATCAGTATCAGGAGAGAAAGCGCTTTTTGAGCTTTTCCAAGAAACTGGTAGCCCTTTGTCTGCTGCCTATGATTCTTATTTGTATTATCATAACCATTTTCAGTACCCAGTCGCTCAGGAGCGGGGTAGAAAAGGAAATAGAGAAGTCTTTACAGATCGTGGCTGTTTCCATGGATGAGACTTATACCAATCTGTATGAGGGCGATTATAAGAAGGGAATGACCGGAAAGATTACCAAAGGAGAAACAACGATTTCCGGCGATTCCAAACTGATCGACGGTTTGAAAGAGCAGACAGGATTTGAAGTAAGTCTGTTTTTTGGGAATATGCGTCTGATTACTACGATTTCCAAAGAAACCGGAGGAGTGGCCATTGGAACTTCTCTGGATAAAGAGATATATGAGGTCATTCAATCGGGAGAGAATGTATTTAAAAAGAATTTTGAGATACAGGGGCAGGAGTTCTATGCTTATTACCGCCCGTTAGTTAACTCGGACGGTTCCGTTATCGGCGCCATCGAAGTTGCCATGGATGCATCCTCTATTAAGGGGACTATAAACGGACAGATCGCAAAGGTTGTTATCTTTTCCCTTATCTTTGTAGTCATCGCTTCGGTTATCATGATGATGTTATCCGGCAAAATGGTAGCGACCATGCGCCGCACAAAGGAATTTCTTGCCAGACTTGCTACCGGCGAATTAGGGCAGGTTCCCGAAGACAAACTGCTGCAGCGCAATGATGAGCTGGGAGATATTTACGGTATTTCCATCCAGCTTCAGGCGGAACTGCGTAAAATCGTGAACCATATCAAAAAGTCTTCTGATGACTTGGTTTATTCGGCCAACCATTTAACAGATATGGCGTTGAATACCAAGGGGACGGTAGAAGGAGTGCTTGGTTCGGTAGAAGAAATTTCCAAGGGAACCGTTACCCAGGCGGAGGGAACGGCAACAGCCAATAGCAATGTGACAAAGATAGGCGAACAGATCAGTTATATTACGGACGAGGTAAATTCCCTGACAACCCACGCGAGACAGATGTCCGATGCGGAAAAGGCATCAGAGCGGATCATCGGGGAGTTGAATGCGTCCAATGAAGATACCAAATTATCAGTTACCAGAGTTGCGAACCAGATCATGATCATGAATGAATCTGTCCAGAGCATTAACACGGCGGTCGCCATGATTCAGTCCATAGCGGACGAAACGGACCTGCTTTCTCTGAATGCCAGCATTGAAGCGGCAAGGGCAGGAGAAGCGGGAAGAGGATTTGCCGTTGTGGCGGAGCAGATCTGCAAGCTGGCGGAACAGTCCAATAATTCTGCCAAGGAAATAGAGCAGATCATCGCCGAAGTCATGTCTGAATCAGATAAGATGGTTGAGATCATGGATGAAGTTAAGTCCAACATGGATCATCAGCAGAAAAAACTGGAAGAAACGCAGACCAAATACAATGCTGTGGCCGAGGGCGTGGAAAATTCCCTGGGCAATATTGACAGCATCAAGGAAAAGATGGATGTGTTAAGCGGTTCCGGAATGGCGATTAAGGATGTTGTACAGGATTTATCAGCCATATCCGAACAGAATGCGGCATCTGCCCACAGTACGATGCATGCGGCACAGGATATGAGCGATACCATGAACAACCTTGAAGTATCCTCTGAAAAATTGCTGCACCTGGCAGACCAGTTAAACGAAGCGCTGGCTATTTTCAAAGTCTGACTTTAGAACGCATAGAATAAAACAGCATAAAAATATACTAAAAATATACCGCATTTTTCTTGACAAGTCATAGGATGTCTTGTAAAATAGGCAAAGATGCGGCAAGCCCAGATAGCTCAGTCGGTAGAGCAGAGGACTGAAAATC
>ULTO01013709.1_pt1 | contig 15020 bp, 8 predicted proteins | sample 1957601 | NCBI WGS metagenome assembly ULTO01 (sample SAMEA4835734, study PRJEB28245) | human gut metagenome | biome: gut microbiome; material: fecal sample | place: Denmark | collected 2008 | reverse complement strand
AAACGGTAACAGGCAGGATAGAAGCCATAGGCGACGTGGTAATAGAGGGCAATACTCATTATTATGTGTCTATATCGGGCTATGACCAGATTTTCGATGTGAATATGAGCGACGGGGAATTTCCGGAGTTTATAAAATATAAGGCAGGCGATACGGTTACCTTTGAAACGATTCCCGGAGCCGGATTGGTCAGCGTTACAAAAATAAAGTAAATGATGTGGAAAAAGACCTGCAGGCTTTTGTGTCTGCAGGTCTTTTAGTGAAAATACGTAACGAATCAGGGAAATTTCGAGGAATGAACAGGCGGCGCAGGCGTTTTATCCCTGTCCGGTATCTCGTCAATATTCATAGACCCCGGCACTTCGTTTTTTAGGTCAAAGATATCGAAGGTGGTAAGGTAATCCAGCCTTCCGCCTTTGGTATTGCCCATATCGTTGGAATCCTTGATCTGATCGGCTGTAATATAAAATGCCAGGGCGATCCCAAAGACGACTCCCAAAACTGCGGCAAATGCAAGCCCGTTCATAGACATAAAAAGTTCATCCATATTATGAATCCTGCCTTTCTTTTACATATTTGTTTATGTTTTTTCCGGTAGTAAAACGTCTGCCTGACTTTAAACCCAAAAGCTTGCGTATCCCGCCGATGATCAGCCCGGGAATGGACAGGGTAAGCGTAATTGAAACGGCCGGGTTTTGGGCAAGCCAGAACATGGGAAAGAGAAAATAACCCAGGGTGGAGAAGAAAAGCGCAGACAGAAAAAAGAACAGAATAACTTTTCTCCTGTCCGAAGGCATGGTGGCAACCACCTTTCCGGTCTGTCCGTTTACCATGATCGTATAGGTCTCGTCTTCTCTGTGAAACTGCATGAACCATACGGGGAAAAGGGCATATGCCTCTTTTTCCAGGCGAAAGGAAGACTTACTCCTAAGGAGCGTTTGTCCCTGTCCCGGTACGGTACTTAAAATCCTTTCGTCGGTCATGGGGCCGGTGCGGTTTTTCACGATCTGCTTCAGATTTGCATAATCATCGTCTTCCAGATCCGCATAAAAGCCCGAGAGATATTCCGCCTTAAATTCCACCATGGCGTTTTTGTAATAAGGCTCCAACCGCTCGGAAAATTCATTGATGATCTTTGAGGAAGCGTCTACGGGAAACTCGGAGAAAAAGGCCTCTGCATCCCGATAGCAATAGATCGTTTCAGAGGAGGAAGAGTTGAAAGGAGTTGAAACGGGAACGCTGCTTTTGATCAATTGCCTGGAGCGGCAGCGTACGTCATAGAGCATATAGGGCACATAGATGCCGCGCAAAAGATCGGGATTAAAATGTTTGATCTCCTGCGGCACAAAGCCGCCTTTCAAAAATTTTTCGCGGATATTGACGATGGCCGCATTTTTCGTAACGGAAAAGGGAATGATGTAATCGGGACGCCTGCGTTTTGCGATGCGGTCGAATATGACGGAAGGCTGTCCGCAGTAGGCGCAGTAGGTAGCCGCTTCCACATTATTTATGACCAGCTCGGCGCCGCAGCCCTGGCATTTGTAGATGCTGCATTCCATTTCTTCTATATCGGCCTCAGGAAAATCCATTTTGTAAGCGGCGTTTTTTGTCCGGTCCTGCTGATCCGATTCTTTTAAAAGCAGCTTTTCTTCTTCCGTTTTTTCTACGGGAAACATAGCCAGGCAGTATTCGCACACAAGCATATGTATTTGTGCATCATATTTTAAAGCGCCGCCGCAATAGGTACATTTTGCGATCATCAGTCCACCCCCTCTTTTTGCCATCCCGTCCGTGGGCACGAACGGGATAGTTTGACATATACCCCATGATCAGTTAGTTACAGTATAACAGATATGCGGATAAACAAAAAGATAATTCAGACGGTTTTGTATTAAAGTGTTTTAATACAGGCAATAATATAGGCAATAAATTTGTAATTCATCTTGACAATTTTTCCTCAAATAGGTAGAATGAACAAAGTTAAAGGAAATTAAAAACGATAACGTAAAGACGTCGAAGAGGAGTAGTAAGAGCATATTCCGTTTCAGAGAGCTGCCGGAGGGTGCAAGGCAGTGCGGTAAAACTCCCAACTGGCCCCGGAGTTCCTTTTGTGAAATGACAGTAATGAAAGGCGGTTTATCCCGTTACAGATAATCGAGTGCACAAAGAGGCCTTTGAAAGCCTTATGTGAATTAGAGTGGTACCACGGAATATCTGCCCTTTCGTCTCTAGCGGGATGAAAGGGCGTTTATATTTTCCTGCCGGTTTACGGCAGGCGTTTAACAGGTTTCGTGAAAACAGCGCAAAGATCTGTGAGGAAAAGAAGAGAGGAGAACAAAGATGTCAGTACCTTATAATCACAAAGAAGTGGAAACAAAATGGCAGAAAATATGGGATGATGAAAAAGCCTTTAAGGCGGAGGAGGATTATTCCAAACCCAAATACTATGCCCTCGTGGAATTCCCTTACCCTTCGGGACAGGGGCTTCATGTGGGACATCCGAGACCTTATACCGCCCTGGATATCGTGGCGAGAAAAAGAAGGATGCAGGGCTATAACGTATTATATCCCATGGGATTTGACGCCTTCGGACTTCCTACGGAAAACTATGCTATCCAGAATAAGATCCATCCCAAAACGGTTACGGAAAACAATATCAGACATTTTAAAGGCCAGCTTCACGCTTTGGGATATTCCTTTGACTGGGACAGGGAAGTAAACACCACCGATCCGGAATACTACAAGTGGACCCAGTGGATATTTTTAAAGCTTTTTAAAGCGGGACTGGCTTATAAATCGGAGATGCCCATTAACTGGTGTACCTCCTGTAAAGTGGGGCTTGCCAATGAGGAAGTGGTAAACGGCGTCTGCGAAAGATGCGGTTCCGAGGTAATACGTAAGGTAAAGAGCCAGTGGATGTTAAAGATAACCGAATACGCCGATAAGCTCATAGAGGGACTTGATACGGTAGATTATATTGAACGTGTAAAGGTCTCCCAGAAAAACTGGATCGGTAAAAGCCAGGGCGCAGAGGTCGATTTTACCCTGGCGGATACAGAGGATAAATTGAAGATCTATACTACAAGACCGGATACCTTATTCGGCGTTACCTATATGGTCGTTTCCCCCGAGCATCCTGTTCTGGATAAGTATAAAGACAGGATAGGAAACTGGGAAGACATTACGGCTTACAGGGAGCAGGCGGCTAAGAAATCCGATTTTGAAAGGAGCGAGCTTGCAAAGGAAAAGACCGGCGTGCGCATTGACGGACTGATGGCGGTAAACCCTGTAAACAACACGAAGATCCCCGTTTATGTTTCCGACTATGTATTGATGAGCTACGGGACCGGCGCGATCATGGCGGTACCTGCCCATGATGAAAGGGACTGGGAATTTGCCAAAAAATTCAACCTTCCCATCATTGAGGTCGTTGCGGGCGGCGGCAATGTCCAGGAAGAGGTATTTACGGACGTTGCCACAGGGAAGCTTGTAAATTCCGATTTCTTAAACGGCTTGGAGGTCGCGGAAGCGAAGGAAAAGATCATTGCATATCTGGAAGAGAAAGGCATCGGTACGGCAAAGGTCAACTACAAATTAAGGGACTGGGTGTTTTCAAGACAGCGTTACTGGGGAGAGCCGATCCCCATTGTACACTGCGACAAGTGCGGCTATGTAGCCATTCCCGAAAGCGAGCTGCCCTTAGAACTGCCCGAGGTGGAAAGCTATATGCCCACGGATACGGGAGAATCGCCGCTGGCGGCCATGACCGAGTGGGTCAATACTACCTGTCCCTGCTGCGGCGGACCGGCTAAGCGGGAAACGGATACCATGCCCCAGTGGGCCGGCTCTTCCTGGTATTTCTTAAGGTATACCGATCCTCATAATAAAGAGGCTCTGGCAAGCAAAGAAGCCCTTGAATACTGGATGCCCGTAGACTGGTATAACGGCGGTATGGAGCATACCACGCTGCATCTGCTTTATTCCAGATTCTGGCACAGATTCCTCTATGACCAGAAGGTTGTCAATACGCCCGAGCCTTACCAGAAACGGACCTCCCACGGCATGATCTTAGGAGAAAACGGCGAGAAGATGAGCAAGTCCAGGGGAAATGTGGTAAATCCTGATGATATCGTAAGGGATTACGGGGCGGATACCCTGCGTACCTATGAAATGTTTATCGGCGCTTTTGATTTAAGTGCGGCATGGTCTGAAAACGGCGTAAAGGGCTGCCGGAGATTTTTGGAGCGTGTATGGAAATTACAGGATATTCTCACAGACGGAGAGGATTACTCCGATGATCTGATGACAAAAATGCACCAGACCATCAAAAAGGTATCGGGAGATTATGAAAATTTAAAATACAATACTGCCATTGCGGCTCTCATGACGCTGTTAAATGATGTGGCAAAGAAGGGGGCCGTCAACAGGGCGGAATTTAAGACCTTCTTGATCTTATTAAATCCCGTAGCGCCCCATATTACGGAGGAGCTGTGGAATGCCTGCGGCTTTGAAGGACGGATCTACCAGACTGTATGGCCCGAATACGATGAGGCAAAAACGGTGGAAGATACGGTGGAAGTGGCTGTCCAGATAAACGGAAAGACGAGAACCGTCATTTCCGTGCCAAGGGATATTGCCAAAGAAGATGCCGTAGCTTTAGGAAGGGAAGCCCTTAAAGACAAGCTTTCCGGCAATGTGGTAAAGGAGATCTATGTTCCCGGAAGGATCATCAATATCGTAGTCAAATAAAAAAGGAAGACGAAAACAAAGCAGAAGGGATATGTATTTCATGGGAAAATACATGTCCCTCTGTTTTGTTTGTTTTGTTTGGTAAAAATCATGTTTATTTACCGGTTCCCGACTTGAATTTCTGTAGCATCATATCCATTCTCCGGACTTCTTCCGGGGTGCTGTATTTTTTCAAAACGGCAATGATGGTTTCCATTTCTTCGCCGGAAAACGAAATGTTTTCCTTACGGGCCCGGTTTGCCAGCGCAAGCAGAAAGGGCAGTTTTTCCTTATCGCTCAAGCTGTTCATTTCAAATACCAGTTTTTGAAGAAAATCCAGTTTGGACGGATCGATGTTTTTTAAGGATGCGTCCCGCATCCAGTCCTGATTTGTCATAGTGCCTCCTTAAGATTTAAGTGGGATGATTGACCTGGGAATTAAACATATCAAACATAAAAAGCTGGTCCTCGCTTAAAAAGCCTTTCAATATATCCATATAATTGTCCTCCGACTGTTCGTTCCCCGCATTTTGCGACATCATTTCCAGAATGGGCCTCATCTGCTTGAACTGTTCCATGGTCTGCACCATGTTTTTGATCTTTTGAACGTTTGCTTTGTCGTTTTCGTTTATATAAGGCATGATGCTCTGGAAATACTGGTCTAAGGATCTGGCGTCCAGGGTATAATTGCCGTCTTCATGAAAGCCTCCGGAAAAATTCAGCTTGCCGGCGGAGTTTATGGTATATTTAAGCTCCAGAAATTTAATATAGACCGCCAGAAAGGAGCGGTAGACCGGAGGCAGAAGGGGGATTGCCAGCTTTAATATCTGGATCTGCTGGTTGGTATATAAAGTATCAAATGCGTAAATGGCGTCCTGGTCCTGTTCCATCACATACTGTCCTCCTTTGTTTTCTATTATCTTATTTTAGCCGGTCCATAAATATGCCTGCGTAAAGAAAGAAAGGGGCTGTGCGCCCCTTTCAAAGATTTCTTAGCAGCATCCGTTGCCGTTGCCGCAGCAGCATAAGATAAGTAAGATGAAGATAAGGCTTTCGCAGCCGCATCCGTTACCGTTGCCGCCAAAGAAACTGCTTCCGCAGCCGCATCCGTTACCGTTGCCGTTGCCGCAGCAGCATAATAAGAGAATCAGCCAGATCAAGCTTCCGCATCCGTTATTGTCGTTTCCGCATCCGCACTGGCTTGCTGTTAAATCACTCATAATCGAGCCTCCAAAATTGTTTTTTATGCTTTATACTATGTGCGGGGATTGTCCCAAGTTACTACAATATCATAAAAAATATTTTGGGGGCCATCCTGCTTTTGCAGGGAAAATTTGGTGTAAAAAAAAGCGCACAATATGTTGGCAGGGGCTTGCATATATTTCAAGATATAGTAAAATAGAATAGTATAGATAAAATTGAGATAAGTATGTACAGAATGGAGATTGTGAAGATGTCTGTGCAAGGTTACATAGAAGCGGACCGGGAAAAGATCAGACAGATCAGGCAAAAATATGACTTATCAAAAGATGAAGATGTGCTGGCGCTTTTTTCCGCACTCCAAAGCGGGGAAATTCAATTTGAGTCTTCCGAAGGAAGGCGGTTTGACGACCTGATCTATGAAAAGGCGTCTGCGATCAGGGCCAGAGAAAGGGAAAGCAGGAAACCGGGTCCTGACAAGTCTTCGGCAGAAGGAAAAGGCGCCGGGGGAAAGAACAGGCCGCCAAACAAAAAGGCAAAAGTAAAAAAAGTAATCGTACTTACCAAAAAGGAACTTGTTCTGCGCCGGATATCCATGGGAGTGCTGCTGCTTTTGGCAATATCCTGTCTCGGCTATTTCGGCTTTTACTGTTATGAATCTTTTAAGGTTGACAGGGAAAACAGGCGTTTAGCCAGAATAAAAGAAAACGAAACGATAAACGGCATGTATAAGGACGAAGTGGTTGAGGCCCAGGTAGGAGAGGAGACCAGATACTTTAAAGTGCTGGAGCAGTACAAATCTCTTTATCATCAAAACCAAAACCTAATCGGATGGCTGAAAATTGCCGATACAATTATTGATTACCCTGTCATGCAGACAGGAGATAATGACTATTACCAGAATCACAATATCAATCTGGAGGAGGACCGGAACGGCGCTCTTTTCCTGGATACGGATTGTGACGTTAAGGCGCCCAGCACCAATTTTATTATTTACGGACATAATATGCGTTCGGGCAAAATGTTCGGTTCCCTGGATCAGTATGCAAATGAAAAGTTTTACAGGAATCACAAAACGATTCAGTTTGATACAATATATGAAGAGGGAACTTATGAAGTGATGTACGTATTCCGATCCCGGGTGTATCAAAAGGATGAGGTGGTATTTAAATACTATCAGTTCATCGATGCTTATTCGGAAGAGGAGTTTAATTCCAATATGAAGGAAATGGCGGCGATTTCCCTGTATGATACGGGAGTGACTGCCAGCTACGGCGATCAGCTGCTTACGTTATCCACTTGCGATTATGTGGAAGAGGACGGACGTTTTGTAGTAGTTGCAAAGCGTGTAGAATAATAGAAGGAGAATGATTATGGCTAAGAAAAAGGTGGAAAGACCAAATAAGAAGTCAAATAAATTAAGGAGAACGGTCCTCGGTACTTTATCGGGCGTTTTTATGATATCGGCACTGATCGTTGCGGCAATTCCCGTAAAGGATGTAGAAGCGGTGGATGATACGGCGCCTTTTAACGAAAATACTGCGATTACCGGTCTGCTTAATGTGAATGATGACGCCACAAACGGTATTCCGACCTATACGGGTTCCAATGTGTTCTATCAGGACGACGGAAGGTTTGGAGTTGCCCGTCTTACCAATGCGACGCCTACCCAGGGTGTCATCGTATATTATAACTTGAGCGCTCAGGGAACGGGAACTCTGAATATTCCCACGTCGATCAATGCGTGTCAGTATGAATATGATCCGAATTACGGAAACGGAGAGAGTTTTTTAAGGCCGGTTTATCAGAATACCACAAGCGGCGGAGTAGGCGCAAGTATTCAGGACAATGTGGAAGGCTTTCTTTACTATGCGCCAAACGTTGAGGTGTCCGCAAATTCGGTTCCCGAAAATGTGAATCCGTCGGAGCTTGTACCCTGCTATACAGGCCGCAGGGGAGAAAATGATAAGGCAAATCAGGATTTGTGGCAGGGACGGACTTTATATGATAAAAATGGAGTTCCGCATACCTGGCTGGAAGTTCCCGTAAACTATATCGGAAGTACGAGATTTGTTTTGGACCTGGAGGAGGGGCATGTCGCTGCAGGACACTATGCCACAGAGGCTGACGGAGAAACCGGAGTATTTGCGGGAGCCACCAATTTTAATAATCTGAATATACCGGACGGAATTCTTGCCATAGGGGATAATGCCTTTAAAGGCTGTTCCATGGGTTCCGTGTCCATATATAATGTAAGAGCCATAGGACACCATGCTTTTGACGGCTGTATTTCCTTAAACAGGGTGTCTCTGACCCAGTTGGCGTCAACCAGCTTAAAAAGGATCGGGAATTATGCCTTTGCCAACTGCAGCGCTTTATCCAGCATTGATATTCCCGATGATGTAGAGACCATCGGAAACGGCTGCTTCATGAACTGCGTTTCCATGAGCGCGGCAAATCTTTACGGCCACGATACTACGGATGAGAACGGGGAATTGGTTGAAGCCTGGGGAAATACAAGGCTTACAGGGATGGGTAACGGAGCTTTTTACGGCTGTTCCAGACTGCGTTATGTATATCTGCCCAGAAATTTAAGCGTTGACGGCGTGGAAAAATGGTTTTACGGCTGCTCCAGTATGAGCCAGCTGTCTCTGCCCGAGGTTTCTTCAGGAAACTTTAAAGCCAATAATGTAACGGGCTGCAGCGGCTTATCCATTGTAACAGTGCCCAACAACAATATGACCTTTGACTGTGAACATTCGTTGGAGACTTATTGTCCCGGAGAAGCGGGATGTACCTTTAGTGTAGCCAACTTAGGTTCAGAGCTTCCCATCGGGGATTCCTCCCTGGGAGACAGATTCATCATAAAGTGTAAACGTAATTCAGAGGCGTACAGATATGCCTGCCGTCACGAGTATACCGTAGGATGGACGGATGACGGATTTGAAGGTACTTATGAAAGGGTAAGGGACAATTGCTGCTTTATCATAGACAGTGAAGGCAATTTAACAAACCTTCAGCGTTATGATACGACCATTGCGGCTCCGATTTTAAATATACCCGATAAGATCGGCGGACTTACCATCAAGACGCTGAGTACCAGCTTTTTAAATGCCTACGACCAGAAAGCGAATATTGAATATGTCCATATTCCGGAATCGGTTACTACCATCGAAAGCAGGGCCTTTAACGGATGTGAAAAGCTTGCGGAGGTGGAATTTGCCAACGCCATGGCGGTAAATGAGATCGGGGATGATGCGTTCTATACCCAGACCAGCCAGAATATCCAGCTGCGCTTCGTGGGCGTGATCAGCCGCGACAGCGTGGAAAGCGAGCCTTTCAAATATGCGATGCAGGTAGACAACAGCTATACGGACCCCAATAATACCTATGGGGCAAAGTATATCCATTATACAAACCCGTTCCCTTACAATTTACAGGTCGAACTGGTCATAGACAAAGACCCTACCACAGGTATCGTTACAAAGGCAACGCCTACCCTGGTGGATGCGCCCAACTATGATGATTTTAAATCTGGAGAGGGCGGGGCGGACAGCTGTACCTACAGCCTGTCTTCCAATCCGGATATCAGGGCCGAGCAGAATGCCATTGTTGCCAGCGCTTACGAAAAATACAGGAGAGGCTCCGTTTCCGGCAATGAATCCATCGTATATTCCCCCAATGAGGAAGCGGTCTTAGACGCTATTTTCAGGGTAAATATTCCTGACGGCGTTTATGATATGAATGCGGACGTATATAAGGGAAATGAATATCTGAGCAGTATTATTTTAAATTCCATTACGGATGTGCCGGATGAGGCTTTTGCAGGCTGTTCCAATCTGACCTCCTTTATTATGAGGGAGTCCAGACAGGAAGGCGGAGAGCGTATCGGGGACAGGGTCTTTGACGGAGACCGGCGACTGTCAACGGTGCTGCTTCCATCCACTTTAAATGAAATGGGTTCCCTTCCTTTCTATGAGTGTTCCGCATTGGAGGAAGTGAATTTTTCCGGCAGCCCCAAGTTTGTATGCAGCGAGGCCATTATTTACGAAAATAAGGAAGACGGCACCCGCAAGATCGTGGAGTGTTTAAAGAAGAGAGGAAACGGCGTAGGCGCCAGCACCCTTGATGAATCGGTATTTACCAATGTATCCGAGATCGAGCCCAGCGCTTTTGAGGCCTGCGACGGAGTTAAAATGGTTTATTTCGGAAACTGTCCTTTAAAAGTGATTCCCGAAAAATGCTTTAACGATTGTGTGAACCTTTCCTATTGCGAGGTATCCAATAAGACCGAGGATATCGGGGATTATGCATTCAGGAATACGTCGCTTTCCGGTATTAAGATCCCTTCATCGGCTCAGTTTATATCCGGAAATGCCTTTGTAGAAGAGGATAATACCACTTTGATACCGGGCCTTACCATTGAGTGCGAAAACCCGTCGGCTGCTTATACTTATGCAGAACATTACGGATTTAAGATCGGCGAGATCACGCTTCCCGAATATGAGGTAAAATTCTACAATTATGACGGTTCGGTATTGTTGGATACACAGACCGTAAAGCAGGGGGCAGATGCGGTGCCGCCTGAACCTCCGGAAAGAGAGGGCTGGGTATTTACCAGATGGTGGCCGGATTATACCAATGTAACGGCACCTTTGACGATTACGGCGCAATATGAGCCGAAAGAGCCGGATGCGCCGGATGACAGAAAGATTTATACGGTTATTTTCTACAATTATGACGGTTCCTTAAAGATCAGCACCCAGAAGGTACGTGAAGGAGATGCTGCTGTGGCTCCTGAAACGGTTCCGGAAAGGGAGGGGTATACCTTTATTGGATGGCTTCCCGAGTTTAACAATATTATTGAGGATACCAATGTGTATGCACAGTACAGATCGGGCGGTTCCAACCCGAACGACCCCGATGATCCCAATAATCCAAACAACCCGAACGACCCCAATAACCCTAACAATCCGAACAACCCCAATAATCCAAACGGGGGCAATAACGGCTCTAACGGAAATAACGGCTCTAACGGGACAAACGGCTCTAACGGAACAAACGGCTCCAATGGAACAAACGGAACGAACAACAATAATAATAAACCCGGCAGCAATACCAATAATGGCGGCAGTACTGTAAGCGGAAATAAAACAAATAATAAGACCAATAACACCGGAACGAAGGTCAATGTCAATAAGAGCGGCCTTTCCAATTCCGGACTTGTATCCGCAACGGTAAACGGTTCTTCCGATGATTATGTAGTGAAGATCACGGACAGCGAGACTGCAAGAAGCGCTGTTGAACAGGCGCTGTTGAATGAATACGGTTCATTGGACAGTATCAGATATTTTGCAATGGATATCAGTCTTTATGATAAGACGGGTACAACCAAGATCCAGAATACGGACGGAATCAGTGTGACCATTACCATGCCTATTCCCGATGCCCTTGCATCTTATGCGGGCAATAATAAGGCAGGAGCGGTTGTGGGCAACAATACTCTGGAAAAATTACAGGCCAGATTTACGACCATTGACGGAGTACCCTGTATTTCCTTTGTGGCAACGCACTTTTCGCCATACACGATTTATGTGGATCTGAATAATATGTCGGCAAACGGAGGAGGCATCGACGCAACCCCTGTTACAGGCGATCCCATCCATCCGAAGTGGTTCTTATCCATCGGTCTTGCGCTGATATCCGTACTCATGTTCTTTATGAAAGGCAGTAAGAGAACCGTCGTTAAGGTAATTTCCGGTTAGGAGCCTGCTATGAAAAAAACGATTTTTAGACTGTTGGGGACGGTATTCCTTGTGATTGCCGTTATCCTGACCCAACTTCCCGCAGCGGGAGTGAATGCAGTAAGCCCGTCCAACAACGGATTTATGATGGACGGCGACAAATTAGTAAAATATACAGGCACGGCTACGTCCGTGTCTGTTCCTAATGGAGTAAAAACTATCGGGGCGGAAGCCTTTGCAGACAATACCTCCATATCCTACGTAACGCTTCCAAACAGTCTTTTATATATTGAAAGCGGGGCATTTAGCGGATGCAGGTACTTAAACCGTGTTATTGTTCCTGAGGGAGTAAGGAGTATCGGAAACGGCGCTTTTGCGGATTGTGAAAATCTTTCTTCCGTTTCCCTTCCGGCTTCGCTTACCCAGATGGGAACCAGCGTCTTTGCCGGCTGCGATGACTTAAAAACCATTGGCATCGACAAGAAAAACCCGGATTTTGTATGTGAGGACGGCGTTTTATATAATGACGACAAAACTGTTCTTTATCAGGTTTTAGCGGGGAGAGACAAAAAGAACTATATGATGCCGAATTCCGTTGAAGAAATAAAGAAATACGCCTTCTGGGGATGTGAGAATCTGGAATCCGTAGGAATCAGCGGACATGTAAATAGGATCGACGACTATGCTTTTTCCAATGCTTCAGGATTAAAAAGCATTACCATACCCTTCAGCGTACGTTCTATCGGGACGAAGGCCTTTGAGGACTGCAGAAATCTTGCGGATGTGACCATACCGGTTTCCGTTACAAAAATCGACCCTACCGCTTTTGACGGATGCTACCGTTTGAATGTGATCGCAGACGAGGGGACGACGGCGGCGGACTTTTTTGATGACTTTGAGGCAAATAACGCTTCAAGGGCGGAATATGAAGACAGCGTGTCCGCAAATACCAATCCTCACTGGGTAAAGGATACCGAGGAGAAGGAAAAAGAGAGAGAATCCAAGGTAAATGTTTCTGATGTGGAAAACTATGTGGAGTGGGATGTGGACAGTCCCGGGGTTTTAGGAAGATCCAAGGTTGTATCCAGACAGGCGGTCATTTTTATGGACGCCTCGGAAGGTACGGTATATAACGGAACCTCCGGCCAGGGTACAGGCGTGAATACAGAAAGTACGGGCGGCGATGAGGGGGCGGCTACGGATTCAGAGGGCGTTACCGAGGGTAATGCCATTGCTTATAAGGCCTTTTATCAGGATGATTCCCTGTTGTCCTTTTCCTTCCCGGGAGGGATCAAAACGATCGGGGAACTGGCGTTTGCCAGAAGCGGGCTTAGTTCCGTACAGATTCCTTATGGTGTGGAGAGGATCGGAAGCGGCGCATTTTATCATTGCGACGACTTGGCTTCTGTGTCCATTCCTTCTTCCGTGACGGAGATAGAACCGGACGCTTTTACTTATACGAAGTGGATGAATAACTGGCAAACGGCTGATATTAACGATTTTCTGGTAGTGGGAGACGGTATTCTGTTAGCTTACAAGGGAAATTCCTCACAGGTTACCATTCCTTCCCATGTAAAGAGGATTGCGCCGGGAGTTTTTAAGGATCATGGCGAGATTTCACAGGTAACGATTCCGGAAAGCGTTAAGATAATAGGAGAAGAGGCCTTCTTGAATTGTACGGGGCTTACCAATATATCCGGAGGAAGCGCCATGACAGAGATTCGGGACAGAGCTTTTTACGGCTGTCCCATTGAAACGGTCAGAATTCCGGCAACCGTGGAAAAGGTAGGATTGATGGCCTTTGGCGGGACGGATTCCACGGACAGCGTTGTATTCTTAGGAAGCAAGCTTCCCAAGGTTTCTTATGAAAAGAGTGCAACCCGTTTGTCCAATGAGGATTACAGGAACAGTTGTTTTGATAATATATCCGTAGCGGTTGTAAATGCGGATGTGGGCAGGGATGATTTGGAGGGTACGGTATTAGACTGGAAACAACCGGGCTTCCAGGGACAGATCTATGTGTTAAGCAGCGATGCGAAAGACCCTAAAGCGGAAATGCGCTCATCCACCCTTCCTGTAGGTAAAACCCGGAAGCCGGATAATATTTTTGTATACGGCAGGAAATATCAGGTAACGGTTACAGAAAAAACAAGTTATCCGGAGGAAGAGCCGGGCGTATCCGATAATTCCATCCAGGGGCTTATGGTAGTTGACCATACGGACATAGACAAAAAGGATGTTGAAATTTCGGCCAACGGTTCCACGGTAAATCTGGACGGTTATCATTTTTATCTGTCCGATCCCGGATTGGGAGAGTCTGATTTAAAGAAAAGGATACAAAACTATTACGGATTTGTAAACGATGACAATTATTTTGCCATGGATCTGTCGCTTTATGATCCTACGGACACCATTCCCATTAAGAAGCTCGGGAAGAATTCCATTACGGTTACCATGCCCGTTCCGGCAAATCTTCTGGATAAAGAGGTATGTGTCATCAGCGGCGATGAGAACGGAAATCCGGAAGTGACCTTCTGCACGTGGTCGGAAAAAGACGGCAGGGAATATATTTCTTTTGATGTGGAGCATTTTTCGCCTTATGTCCTTTACGGGGCGGAAGGAGAATTAAAGGAGCGGATCGCCCAAAAGAGGAGCGCAGCGTCAAATCTTTCCGGTCTGGACGATACGCCGGATACAGGAGATACGCTGGATATCAGGATGATCCTCATAGTAGGGCTTATTGCATTAGGAGGCTTCTTCCTTTTGCTGGGATTTTTTAAGCCTGCAGGGCTCAAAAGAAATTCATGAGAAAAGATTTGAAATCAATGTCATAAGAAAAACTCCCGACATAATATAACAAAAACGGGAGTTTTTTTCATTGGACAGAGTAAGGGAACAGCTTCATATGAACGGAGTTTATAAAACGGGGCTGACAGGCAGGAATGTTAATGTCTGCGTGCTGGATACGGGCGTTTTTCAGCATGTGGATTTTGAAGATAGATTGATAGAGTTCGTGGATTTTACAAAGGGGATACGGGGCCCGTGTTTTGATGACAGCGGCCATGGGACCCATGTCTGCGGCATTCTGGCGGGCAGCGGCAGGGCCAGCGGCGGGAGGTATCAGGGAATTGCGCCCGAAGCAAAGATCATTGTGGGAAAAATACTGGACGATAAGGGAAAAGGGAATATTGAAGACCTTTTTTCTTCCCTTGAATGGATCTTATGCAATAAAAACCGGTACAGGATCAGGATCGTGAATATTTCCATAGGCATTCCCGAAAAAAGCGACTTTGTGGAAAATATGGAGAAGAGGACCTTTTTACGGAGCTATATGGAAAAGCTTTATGA
>ULTO01058304.1_pt1 | contig 15373 bp, 17 predicted proteins | sample 1957601 | NCBI WGS metagenome assembly ULTO01 (sample SAMEA4835734, study PRJEB28245) | human gut metagenome | biome: gut microbiome; material: fecal sample | place: Denmark | collected 2008 | reverse complement strand
CAAATAGTACATAGCGCGTCTGTTACCCAAAGTGGCGCTTGGGTCGGCAGGCGCGCTATTTTTATGCCCAGATGCGGGCGAAGGAGGTGTTATTGTGAAAGCATACGGGAAGTCGTGGGGCTACAACGTATATGACTGCCGGTACTGCCTGTACCGGAAAGGGAAGCTAAAGGGCTGCGTCTACCCGGACGGCTGCTGCTGTCCCGTCCCGCAGAAGCCCGCAAGACGGAACGGCATAGAACAAGTTTACGAAGCAGATGCGGACAGCGCCGCTCCCGTTTCGGAGTGCGAGGGCTGTCCCTACGGAAGGGCTGCCCCCTGCATCGGATGGTGTACCAAAGAGGTCATGCGCGCCGCAGGGCTTCCAAAGGAGCGTGACAGAAGCCATGTATGACTATTTCTACGGTGCGGAAGCGGAACAGTTCTCCTTTTACCGTATCCCCAAGGTACTGTTCACGGAGGAACGGTTCAGAAGCGTTTCCGCAGAAGCCAAGGTGCTCTACGGTCTGCTCCTTGACCGCATGAGCCTGAGCTGCAAGAACGGCTGGCTGGATCGGGCGGGGCGTGTGTATATCATCTTTACCATCGAGGAGGTCATGACCGCCCTGGGCTGCGCCGACCAGAAGGCCGGAAAGCTGCTGCATGAGCTGGAGAGCAAATGCCGCCTCATCGAGCGCAAGCGGCAGGGGCTGGGCAAGCCCAACCTCATCTACGTCAAGAACTTTGTGGATAAAGCTGCGGATAACCCTGTGGATAACCCTGTGGATAACACATCGGGCAGTAGCACCCCCTCCCCGGAATCACGATTCCTGAACCGTGAAAATCACGATTCAGGAGCAGTGAAAATCACGGATCAAGAATCGTTAAAATCACGATCTAATAATACTGAGAATAGTGATACTGATTTTAGTGATACTGATTCCTTTCCCTTCACTTCGTTCAGGAGGGATCACGGGCGGGAAGCGAAAGGAAACGAAGCGGCTCTGAGAGAGTGGTACAGAGAGCTTATTGCGGAGAACATCGCCTACGATGCACTCCTGACAGACTATCCATACGAGCAGGACACGCTGGAAGAAATCCTGGAGCTGCTGGTGGATGTTGTCTGTACGACGAAAAGCTCCGTCCGCATTTCCGGCGACGATAAGCCCGCCGAGGTGGTCAGGAGCCAGTTTTTGAAGCTGAACAGCGAGCACATCCGTTTTGTGGTGGGCGGGCTGAAGGAAAACACCACCCGCATCCGCAATATGCGCCAGTATCTTTTAGCCACGCTGTATAACGCCCCTCTGACCATCGGGAACTACTACCGAAGCCTTGTCAGTCACGATATGTCGGAGGGCTTCATCTGAGCCGTAGGCCGCCGCCTGCGGCTTTGGCATTTTCAGGAGGTGATGCGACCGTGCCGAAACAGAAACCCAACGAACAGGTACAGCAGATACCGCTTTCAGAGATTCGTCCCTTCAAGAACCACCCCTTCAAGGTGACGGACGACGAGCTCATGCAGCAGACCATCGACAGCATCATGCAGGTGGGCGTTCTCAACCCCGCCATCATCCGCCCCGCACCGGAGGGCGGATACGAGATGGTAGCCGGACACAGGCGGCTCCATGCCGCAGACCTTGCGGGGCTGAAAACCATACCGGCCATCGTCCGCAATCTTGACGACGACGAGGCGGTGATCCTCATGGTGGACAGCAATTTGCAGCGGGAAACCATCAGCCCCATGGAGCGGGCGCAGGCGTACAAAATGAAGCTGGAAGCGTTGAAGCATCAGGGAAAACGGGTGGATTTGGAGGGAAAATCAACTTCCCGACAACTCGTCGGGAAGTTGGAAACAGCAGATAAAGTAGGCGAATTAGCTGGCGATAGCGGTCGCCAAGTGCAACGCTATATCCGTCTCACCGAGCTTCTGCCGGAGGTGCAGAAAAAGGTGGACAGCAAGGAGATCGCGTTCAGCCCCGCCGTGGAGCTGTCGTATCTCACCCATGACGAGCAGAAGCAGTTTCTGGACGCAATGGACTATTCCCAGAACACGCCCTCGCTTTCCCAGGCGCAGCGGCTCAAGAAGCTCAGCCGGGAGGGAAAATGCACGAAGGAGGCCATGCGCTCCATCATGTCCGAGGAAAAGAAGGAGGAACAGGAGCGCATCACGCTGAGCAGCGATACCCTCCGCAAATACTTTCCCCGAAGCTACACACCCCTGCAAATGCAGCAGACCATCATCAAGCTGCTGGAGCAGTGGCAGAAAAAACAGCAGCGCCAAAACGAGCGCTGAGAAAGGCAGGTTTATCCATGAACGTAACCATCAACATCTACGGCGACGCACACATCCGCTGCGACTGCTGCGACGGGTGCGGCGAATATGACGACAATTTCGACGACGCCCTCGAAGCGCCGCATGAGGCTGCGCCGGATGCGGAGGACGGCGGCGAGCAGACCGGCCCGACCGCCGAAGAAGCGGAGGCGGCGGTAAAGGCATTGGCGGCGTTTTTTCTTCCGCTTTTTTCGGAGGAGCCCGGCGAGGGAGGCGGCGCGCATGAAGGAATTTGACGTGACCATCACCGAAACGCTGAAGCTCACCGTGTCCGTGGAGGCTTCTTCCAAAGAGGAAGCACAGCAGATGGTAAGCGACCAGTGGCACGCCGGGGATCATATTCTGGATGCTGACAATTTCGTGGAGGTGGAGTTTGAGAGCAATGACGGCAAGGAAATCTCCGCCGAAAGAGCGCAGAACGACACCATCGAGGTGCTCATGGTGGAGCCGGGACAGTACCCGCGCGTGGAGCGCATCGGCTCCGACCTTGCCTCCTTGCAGAAGGCGGTGGACGGCTATATCGAAGCGATTTACCCATATGACGACCCCGTGGCTCTGATCTGCGGGGAGGAAGCCAAGCTGGAGGGCAAGCCCCTGAACCGCGCCCTGCGGGACGAGGACGGCGATATCTACGATATTGTGGCCGGTAAGTTCTTCCTCTGCGGTCTGGGGGATGAGAACTTTGCGTCTCTGCCGAAGGAGCTGCAACAGAAATACGAGGAAAAGTTCCGTCAGCCGGAAGCCTTTTTGAAGATGGGCAGCAAGATCATGGCGATCCCCACCGAGCCCGCCAAGGCTGCGGGCAAAGGCAAGGCTGCTCCGGTGACAGAGCGATGACGGCGCTTTGAGGAGTATGCGGGAAAGGAGGAATGACCCATGCAGGAGGAAGTGGAAAACAGAGCGGTCACGCTGGTCATCAGCGCAACCAAGCTCACGGCACGGCTGTTAAAGGCCGTCATCCTCAAATACCTCGCCAGCCGCAAGGAGAAGAAGCTGGCAAAGGCGCGCGGTGCGCCTGAAAAGCCCACCGGCAAGCAGACGGTGAAGCAGCTTGTCGGTCAGAACCAGGGCGTGTCCAACATCGAGGTCACGGAGCGGAACATCAAGGGCTTTGACCGTGTGGCGCGCAAGTACGGCGTGGACTACGCCATCAAGAAGGACAAAACCGGCGAGATTCCCAGATATCTCGTCTTTTTCAAGGCGCGGGATGCGGATGCGCTCACCGCCGCCTTTACCGAGTACACCGGGAAGAAGGCAAAAGCAAAGGAGAAGCCGTCCGTCATCCAGATGCTCAGAGCGCTCCGTGCGCCGGAGATCGCAAAGGACGTGACCAGGGTGCGCAACAAGGACAAGGGGCTGGAGCTATGAAAAAGCCGCTGCATATCAAAAAGCTGGCGCTGCCCAATATCCCGTATGTCTTTATCGCCCTCTTTGCCACCAAGCTGGGGCAGGCGTGGAGGCTTGCCCCCGGCACGGACTTCTCGGGGAAGGCGCTGCACCTCATGGAGGGCTTCGCCGCCGCGTTCCAATCGGCGCTGCCCAGCTTCCACCCCATCGACCTGTGCGTGGGCGTTGCAGCCGCTCTGCTCATTCGTCTTATCGTGTACGTCAAGGGCAAAAACGCCAAGAAATTCCGCAAAAATCTGGAATACGGCTCTGCCCGTTGGGGCAAGCCCGAGGATATCGCCCCTTACGTCGATCCGAAGTTTGAGAACAACGTCATTCTCACCCAAACCGAGCGGCTCATGATGTCCAACCGTCCCAAAGACCCCAAGACGGCGCGGAACAAAAATGTGCTGGTGGTGGGCGGTTCAGGCAGCGGCAAGACGAGGTTTTTCATTAAGCCAAATCTCATGCAATTACACAGTTCATACGTTGTCACCGACCCGAAGGGCAGCATCGCCGTGGAGTGCGGAAAGCTCATGCTCCGTAATGGCTACAAGGTGAAGATATTCAATTCCATCAACTTCAAGAAGTCCCACCACTACAACCCCTTTGCATATATCCACAGTGAGAAGGATATTTTGAAGCTGGTCACGACCCTCATCGCCAACACCAAGGGGGACGGGAAATCCGGGGACGACTTCTGGCAGAAGGCCGAGACGCTGCTCTACACGGCGCTCATCGGCTATATCCACTACGAAGCCCCGGAGGAGGAACAGAACTTCGCCACGCTCATCGAGTTCATCAACGCCATGGAGGTGCGCGAGGACGATGAGACCTTTGAGAACAACGTGGATCTGGCCTTTAAGGAGCTGGCAAGCCGGGAGCCGAATCACTTTGCCGTGCGGCAATATAAAAAATACAAATTAGCGGCGGGCAAAACAGCCAAGTCGATCAATATTTCCTGCGGCGCGCGCCTTGCGCCCTTCGATATTCAGGAGCTGCGGGAGATCACCATGTACGACGAGCTGGAGCTGGACACCCTGGGCGACCGGAAAACGGCGCTGTTTCTCATCATGAGCGACACCGACAGCACCTTCAACTTCCTTATCTCCATGATTTACAGCCAGTTGTTCAACCTGCTGTGCGAAAAGGCCGACGACGTGTACGGCGGAAGGCTCCCCGTCCATGTGCGCTGCCTCATCGATGAGTGCGCCAACATCGGGCAGATACCGAATCTGGAGAAGCTCATGGCTACCATCCGCAGCCGCGAGATTTCCGCCTGTCTGGTGCTGCAAGCCCAAAGTCAGCTAAAGGCTTTGTACAAGGATAACGCCGACACCATCATCGGCAACTGCGACAGCTCCATCTTTTTAGGCGGTAAGGAGCCCGGTACGCTGAAGGAGCTGAATCAGGCGCTGGGGAAAGAGACCATCGACACCTTCAACACCGGCGAGAGCCGTGGACGGGAGGTGTCCCACAGCCTGAACTATCAGAAGCTGGGCAAAGACCTTGCCACGATAGATGAGCTGGCGGTGCTGGACGGCGGCAAGTGCATCTTGCAGCTTCGGGGCGTGCGCCCCTTCCTCTCGGATAAGTACGACATCACCCGTCACCCCAATTATAAGTATCTGTCGGACGCGAACCCAAGGAACGCCTTTGATATCGAGAAATACCTCTCCACAAGGCTGGTGCCGAAAGCGGATGAGGTCTATGAGGTGTTCGACGCGGGCCGCGTCTGAGCGCACAAGCCCGCCGCCCTCATGCGGCGGCTTTTCATATAGATACGGATGAGAAAAGACGCCTCCTCGCTTGCAGGGTCGGAACGAATCCACGAACTAAAATTTGAAAGGAGAAGCCGGAATCGGGGCTGCATCGCAGCTTTCGCTCCGGCTCCTGCTGTATCCGCGAGATTTCAACACAACCAACACCCAATGATTCCGGCAACACAAATATGGAATTTTTCAACTCTGCTGTCGGCGTTCTCCAGACCCTCGTCATCGCCCTCGGTGCCGGCCTCGGCATCTGGGGAGCCATTAACCTGCTGGAAGGCTACGGAAACGACAACCCCGGCGCTAAATCGCAGGGCATGAAGCAGCTCATGGCGGGCGGCGGCGTGGCGCTCATCGGCGTCATTCTCGTACCCCTGCTCTCCGGCCTGTTCGGTTAATCGCCCGCACGAATCCTTCGCGGCGTCCGCCCCTCGGGGCGGGCGCTGCGGGAAAGGAGGGTAAAGCCCATTGGATTTGATATGGCAGAAATTCACCGAATGGCTGAAGGAGCTGCTGATCAGCGGCATCATGGACAACGTGAACGGACTGTTTGACAACGTGAACAGCCGCGTGGCGGGCATCGCCGGACAGGTGGGCGCTACGCCCCAGGGCTGGAACAGCGGCGTCTACGGCATGATTCGAACGCTGTCGGACAATGTGATTTTGCCCATCGCGGGCGTCGTCCTGGCCTTTGTCATGACGCTGGAGCTGATTCAGCTCATTACGGAAAAGAACAATATGCACGACGTGGACACCTGGATGTTCTTCAAGTGGATATTCAAGACCGCCTGCGCCGTGCTCATCGTCACCAACACATGGAACATTGTCATGGGCGTGTTCGAAGCTGCTCAGAGCGTCGTCAACAGCGCGTCGGGCATTATCATATCGGACACGTCTCTGACGTTTAACGAGCATATCGCGGGATTTGAAGCTGCGCTTGCGGAAATGGAGGTCTGGTCGCTGCTGGGGCTGTGGCTGGAGTCCGTGGTCGTGCATCTTTCCATGTGGGCGCTGACCATCTGCATTTTCATCATCTGCTACGGCAGAATGATCGAGATCTACTGCGTGACCTCCATCGCGCCCATCCCCATGGCGACCATGGCCAACCGGGAATGGGGGCAGATGGGCCAGAATTACCTCAGAAGCCTGCTGGCGCTGGGGTTTCAGGGCTTCCTCATCATCGTCTGCGTGGCGATTTACGCAGTGCTGATCCAGAACATCGTGGTGGAGAGCAGCGTCTCGGCAGCCATATGGACGTGCATGGGGTACACGGTGCTGCTGTGCTTCACGCTGTTTAAGACGAGCTCCCTTGCCAGGAGCCTGTTCCACGCTCACTGACGGAGGTGATGAAATTTGGCATACGTTCCCGTACCCAAGGACTTGAACGCGGTGAAAACCAAGGTCATGTTCAATTTAACAAAACGGCAGATTCTGTGCTTCGGCGGCGGCGCGCTCATCGGCGTACCGCTTTTCTTTCTGCTCAAGGGGCATATCGGCAGCAGCGCGGCGGCTCTTTGCATGATGCTGGTCATGCTGCCCTTCTTCCTGCTGGCCATGTATGAAAAGAACGGTCAGCCGCCGGAGAAGCTCATCCGCAACATCGTGCAGGTGTGCTTCCTGCGCCCCAAACAGCGCCCATACAGGACGAACAATTTCTACGACCTGCTGAACCGGCAGGATATTTTGGATAAGGAGGTCTACGCGATTGTCCACAAACAAAACCCCCGCAAGAAAGCTCACACGAGCCGAGCGAAAGCAGATCGACGCGGCGATTGCAAGAGCCAAGCGTCAGGATAAGCGAAAGAAGTCCGCCCAGGACAGCATCCCCTTTCAGCGGATGTACCCCGACGGCGTGTGCCGCGTGACGGACAATTACTACACGAAAACCGTGCAGTTTCAGGATATCAACTACCAGCTCAACCAGAACGAGGACAAGACCGCCATTTTCGACGGCTGGTGCGACTTCCTCAACTATTTTGATTCCTCCATCCGCTTCCAGCTCTCCTTCATCAACCTCTCCGCCACGCGGGATACCTACGCCCGGCGCATCGCCATCCCCTTGCAGGGCGACTGCTTCGACAAGCTCCGCACCGAGTACACCGGGATGCTGCAAAGCCAGCTTGCACGGGGCAACAACGGGCTTATTAAGACCAAATACCTGACCTTCGGCGTGGAGGCGGACAGTCTGAAAGCCGCAAAGCCCCGATTGGAGCGCATCGAGACGGATATCCTCAACAACTTCCGCCGTCTGGGCGTGACGGCGGAGAGCCTGAACGGAATGGAGCGCCTGCGCCTGCTGCACGGGATGCTCCACATGGACGAGCCGCAGCCCTTCCGCTTTTCGTGGGACTGGCTGGCTCCCTCCGGGCTGTCGGTGAAGGACTTCATCGCGCCCAGCGCCTTCGAGTTCAAGACCGGCAGCAGCTTCGGCGTGGGCAGCAAGACCGGCTGCGTATCCTTCTTGCAGATTTTAGCGCCGGAGCTCAACGACCGGATGCTGGCGGATTTTCTCGATATGGAAAGCTCCCTCATCGTCAGTATGCACGTCCAGTCCGTGGATCAGGTGAAGGCCATCAAGACCATTAAGCGCAAGATCACCGACTTGCAGAAAATGACCATTGAGGAGCAGAAAAAGGCGGTGCGTTCCGGCTACGATATGGATATTATTCCCTCCGACCTTGCCACCTACGGCACGGAGGCGAAAAAGCTCTTGCAGGAGCTGCAAAGCCGCAACGAGCGTATGTTCCTTTTGACCTTCCTTGTGGTGAACGTGGCGGACAACAGGCAGCGTCTCGGCAACAACGTCTTTCAGGCGGGCTCCATCGCCCAGAAGTACAACTGCCAGCTCACGCGGCTGGACTTCCAGCAGGAGGAGGGCTTCATGAGCAGCCTCCCCTTGGGGCTGAACCAGATCGAGATCCAGCGGGGGCTGACCACCTCCAGCGTGGCGATTTTCGTGCCGTTTACCACCCAGGAGCTGTTTCAGGACGGCAAGGAAGCCCTGTACTGCGGGCTGAACGCCCTTTCCAATAACCTCATCATGGTGGACAGAAAGCTGCTGAAAAACCCGAACGGGCTGATCTTAGGCACGCCCGGAAGCGGCAAGTCCTTCTCCGCCAAGCGGGAGATCGCCAACGTGTTCCTCGTCACAAACGACGATATCATCATCTGCGACCCGGAGGCGGAGTACGGGCCGCTGGTGGAGCACCTGCACGGGCAGGTGGTGAAGATCTCGCCCACCTCCACCGACTATCTGAACCCCATGGATTTGAACCTGAATTACAGCGACGATGAAAACCCGCTGAGCCTGAAATCCGACTTCATCCTGTCCCTGTGCGAGCTGATCGTGGGCGGCAAGGACGGCCTCATGCCGGTGGAAAAGACCATCATCGACCGCTGTGTGCGCTCTGTTTACCGGGAGTACCTGAGCGACCCACGCCCGGAGAAGATGCCTATTTTGGAGGACTTGTACAACGAGCTTCGCAGGCAGGATGAAAAGGAAGCGCAGTATATCGCCACGGCGCTGGAAATCTACGTCACCGGCTCACTCAACGTGTTCAACCACCGCAGCAACGTGAATATCGAAAACCGTGTGGTCAGCTTCGATATCAAGGAGCTGGGCAAGCAGTTAAAGAAGATCGGGATGCTGGTGGTGCAGGACGCGGTGTGGAACCGCGTCACGATCAATCGTGAGCAGCGCAAGTCCACCCGCTACTATATCGACGAAATGCACCTTCTTTTGAAGGAGGAGCAGACCGCCGCGTATACAGTGGAGATATGGAAGCGCTTCCGCAAGTGGGGCGGCGTTCCCACGGGCATCACCCAGAACGTCAAAGACCTGCTCTCCAGCCGTGAGGTGGAGAACATCTTTGAAAACTCCGACTATGTGTATATGCTCAACCAGGCTTCCGGCGACCGGCAGATTCTGGCGAAGCAGCTCAACATCTCGCCCCATCAGCTCTCGTATGTGACCCAATCCGCCGAGGGCGAGGGGCTGTTGTTCTACGGCAGCGTGATCCTGCCCTTCGTAGACCGCTTCCCCAAGGATACGGAGCTGTACAAAATCATCACGACCAAGCTCTCGGAGCAGGTGCAGTCAGAATAGAGACGAGAAAGGATGTGCGGATATGAATAACAACCTGATGATCTTTGAAAACCCGGAGTTCGGTGAACTGCGCTCCCTGCGCATGAACGGCGAACCGTGGTTCGTGGGCAGAGACGTTGCGATGGCGTTGGGCTATGGCAAGGGGAAGTCTCTGAATAATGCTGTTTCCAAGCACGTTGACGATGAGGACAAAGGGGTCACTGAAATGATGACCCCCGGCGGAAAGCAGAATGTTATTATCATCAACGAATCCGGCCTTTACGCTCTTGTCCTCTCCAGCAAGCTGGAGCGCGCAAAGAAGTTCAAGCGCTGGGTGACGGCCGAGGTGCTGCCCTCCATCCGCAAGCACGGCGCGTATATGACGGATGCGCTTCTTAGCCGGATGGATGAGCACCCCGAGCTGATCTCGGAGTATATCGGCAAGCTCCGTGCGGAAAACGCAAAGGCGAACGCCGCGCGGGAGGCGCTGAAAAAGGCGGAGGCCGAGAACGCGCGGCTGGCTCCGGAGGCCAGCTACTACGATTCCTTTGTGGGAGCCGAGAGCGTGACCTGTCTCCGCTATACCGCCAAGGAGCTGGGCGTTCCGCAGAAGAAATTTATCGGCTACCTGCTGGAAAAGGGGTATGTGTTCAGAGACCGTCACCGCAGCGACCGTGTGTTTGTCAGAGCCGGCAAGCGCAACGACCCGCTGTTTGTGACCAGAGATTTTTACCTTCCCAACGGAGCAAAAAGCGAATACACCCTCGTCACGCCTGCCGGAAAGGCGCATTTTCTGAAAATCGCGGAGAAAATCAGCGTCTGGGAGCCCCGTGAGGTTGCAGAGGGCAAAGACGCCAGCGAACAGGCCGTCTTTGCCGCGTGCGTATGACGATCCAATCCCCACAGAATCGAGGTGATGAATATGGCAAAACGCTCGCCAAGGCTGATTTTCACCGAGGAAGAACGCGCCCTGCCGGAACTGGAACGAGCTGTCCGCAAGGCGGACAGGGCGGCGGTTAAGCTGGAAAAGGCCGAAGCGAAAATTCCCAAGAAAACCGTTAAGGTCAAAAAGCGCGTTGTGGACAGTGAGAGCGGCAAGGTCACGACGCGCCTTTTCTTTGAGGAGGCGGACAAAAAGCGTCCGCCCTCCAAGCTGGCGCACGCCGCAAGGAAAGCGCCGCTGGATACCGTCCGCAGCGCAGTCCACCGCAAGCTCCGGGAGGAGGGCGACGACAACCCCGGCACGGAGGCGGCGAACACCCTGACCGAGACGGCGGAGCGCACCTGGCGCATTGCGGAATCGGCGCACCGCTCCCATGCGGAAAAGCCCTACCGCAGGGCGGACAAGGCAGAAGCCGCCGCAGACAAAGCCAATCTCAAGGCGCTGAACAAACAGTACGAGCAGGAATACGGCAGGGCTTCCAACCCCTATTCCCGTTGGCGGCAGAAGCAGGCCATTAAAAAGGAATACGCCGCCGCAAAAGCGGGGAACGGCGCGAGGAATACCGTCAAAGCGTCCGAGACCACCGCAAAGGCGGCAAAGCGCGCCGCCGAGGGAAGCAAAAAGGCCGGCAGCTTTTTTGTCCGGCACAAGAAGGGCTTCCTCATCGCGGGCGGCGTCGCCGCCGCGATACTGCTGCTCATGACCTGCATTTCCTCCTGCTCCACGCTGTTTCAGGGAGGAATATCCGGTGTTGCATCCTCCACCTATCCGCTGGAGGATGCGGATATGCTGGCGGCGGAAGCCGCCTACTGCGCCATGGAGGACGAGCTGCGGGAATACCTGAACAGCTACGAAAGCACCCACGATTACGACGAGTACCACTTCGACCTGGACGAGATTGAGCACGACCCCTATGTGCTCATTTCCATGATTACCACCCTCAAGGGCGGAGAATGGACGATTGACGAAATAGGCGGGATTATGGAGACGCTGTTTGAAAAGCAGTATATCTTAACGGAAACCGTCGCCACGGAAACCAGATACCGCACCGAAACGCATATCGGCTATTACACCGACGAAAACGGCAATCTGCAAAGCTACGAGTACGAGGCGGAGGTTCCCTACACCTACTATATCTGCCATGTGGAGCTGGAAAACTTCAACCTCTCCCATGTGCCGGTGCATATCATGTCCCACGATCAGCTCTCCATGTACGCCGTGTATATGAGCGTGCTGGGCAACCGCCCCGACCTGTTCCCCGGCTCCCCGTATGTGAACCGGTACTACCACACCCAGTATGAGAAGTACGAGATACCCCCGGAAGCGCTGGCGGACGAGCAGTTCGCCGCAGTTATAAAGGAAGCGGAGAAGTATCTGGGCTACCCCTACGTCTGGGGCGGCAGCTCGCCGGACACCTCCTTCGACTGCTCCGGCTTCGTTTCGTATGTCTACAACAACTGCGGCCTGCATTGGAGCTTCGGCAGGCTGGGCGCGGAGGGGCTGCGGGGCATGTGCGCCTATGTCTCCCCGGAAAGCGCCCGTCCCGGCGACCTGATATTCTTTGAAAAGACCTACGACACCGCAGGCGCGTCCCATGTGGGCATCTATGTGGGCAATAACAGGATGCTCCACTGCGGCGACCCCATTCACTACGCTTCCATCGACACAAGCTACTGGCGAAGCCATTTTCTCCAGTTCGGCAGATTGCCTTAACAACAACCATATCAACGCAAAAAAGGAGGATGTTATGAACCCGCGACTTGAAAAGCTGCGTCAGGAGCGCGAGAAGCTGGCGGAAAAGCTCACATCGCTGACCGCACGGCTCAAAGCCCTGGACGAGCAGATTCTGAAGCTGGAAAACACGGATATTGTGGGCATTGTCCGCGAGAACGGGCTGACCATCGAGCAGCTGGCGGCGCTGATGGCGATGCTGGAAAAGCGTCCTACGGCGGCGCTGCCCGACGAATACAGAAAAACGGAGGATTTTGTGAATGAAGAATAAATGGAGATTTTTTGCCGTGACGCTGGCCGTCGTGCTCTGCATGACGGCCTTTTCCGTTACGGCCTATGCAGGCGGCAGCGATATGGCAGGTTCGACCATGGGCGACCCGACCATGGAAAGCCCAACTGCAACTACACAGCCGGAGAATACGAATACCGGTGAGCAGCCCCCAAACGGGCAGACCCTGACCGTTAACGTGACTGAGAACGCAGACGGAAGCCATACCGTGACCATCGGGGATCGGAGCTGGACGCTTCCCGCCAAACGGGAGCAGGCCGGAAAGGTGGTCAACGTCCGCACCTATTTGAACCTGCGCACCGGCCCCGGCACGGATTACACCGTGATCGGGCGTCTGCTCAACGGCGCGGAGGTGAAGGTGCTGGAGGAAAGCAACGGCTGGTACAAGGTGGTCGTGCCGGAGCAGACCGGCTATGTATACGGCAAATACCTTGACGTCATGAACGCGCCGACAGAAAACAGCGGAAACGATACGGATATGGCGGGACTGCTGGATATACTGCTGCAATATTACGCCGTTGCCGGAGGTTCCGCGCCCCTGACCCCGGACGGCAACCTGACGCTTATGGACGACATCGGCTCCGCTTTCGGCGCAGGCAAGCAGTTCATCACCGTGACGACCAAGGGCGGCAACACCTTTTATCTCATCATCGACCGGGACGATAAGGGCAATGAGAACGTCCATTTCCTGAATCTTGTGGACGAGGCCGACCTGCTGGCGCTGACCAAGGACGGCGAGAGCATCGTCCCCGCCTGCTCCTGCACGGACAAATGCGCCGTTGGCAAGATCAACACGGGCTGCAAGGTGTGCAGAACCAATATGAGCGAGTGCGCGGGCAAGGAGCAAGCCGCAGAAATTACGCCACAGCCCGCCGAGCCTGCGGAGACCGCGCCCGAAAAGAGCGCCAACGGCGCGGGGCTTGTTGTGGTCGTCCTCCTGCTCCTAATGGGAGGCGGCGGTGCGCTGTACTGGTTCAAGCTCCGCAAGCCCAAGGCCGACACCCGCGGGGCGGACGACCTGGACGATTACGACTACGGCGAGGACGAGGAGGATGAGGATTACGAGTTTGAAGCCGAGGACGAGACGGACGCCGGGGAGGATGCGGAAGAATGAGAATTTTGAATATCGCGGGCATGAGCCTGATCGCCCTGACCCATCTGCTTTTCCTCTGCTTCATCGTTCAGGAGTTCTGCCGGACGCTCAGAGGAAAGAAGCACAGGGCGGATGCGCCTGTATTCGAGGGCTTTGACGCTGCGGAGGAGGACGAGCCGTATATCCCGAAGCTCAGCGCCGATGCGCTGCAAAAGCTGAAGCCCGGACGGGAAGCCTGTTTCGTGGAGCAGGAGATATTTCCCGCCGTTCCGAGGATGCTGTCCTTTATGACCATGGAGGAGCGGGGCTGGGCGCGCATGGCGTTGAGCGCGTTTATCGGATTCATTCTGGAAATCAGCGTGGAGCAGGAGAAGGATTTTACCACGGTGCTGGCGCTGCTGGAAAATGCGGCGGTCCCAGAGGCTGCGGACGAGGGCTGGAAATCCGTTGCGGATCTGGTTATGGAGGATCACAAAGGATTGTCATGCTATTCGATTTTTGCGTTCTTCCGGGAGCACTGCCCCGACAGGCAGCGTATCTATTCCCTCTGTGTCCAGATTGTGAAAACGCTCTGCGTAAATCTGTACGGGTTCGTCCCCCTGGCATTTACCGGCAACCCGTTGAGAACGGTTGTGAAAGGAGAAAGCGAAGCATGACACAGACTGTCAGCACAGAATCGCCCATGGAGCTTTCTCCCCGCGAGCGGCTTATTCAGATCATGAAGCGCGAGCAGGCGCTTTTCATTCGGCAGACGCTCTCCCAAAATCCCGGATACCGGGGCGGCAAGAAAGCCTTTGAATACTTCATCCGGCAAAAGATCGTAAAAGCCGTGGAAGCGGGCTGCGGGGATGCGGAAGCGCTGCTCCGCACCCCCAAGCCCGTCAAATCCATCTACTACGACTTCAAATACTATTTCGACGAATACAGCTACGCAAACTGCGACCTGTATGTGGAGAAGGCCATCGAGGACTGCGGGAACAACACCCTGCGCAAGGAGTTCCTGCGGGCAAAGGGCTGGGACGCGCCGGATGATTTCGATATCAACGATGAGGAGGAATAAAGGAATATGAACGAATACCGATTGGTTGTGTGTGAAAAGCCCTCCGTGGCAAGGAGCATTGCCGCCGTTCTTGGCGCAGGCAGGCGCGGGGACGGCTTTCTTTCGGGCGGCGGCTATCTCGTTTCCTGGTGCTTCGGGCATCTTGCGGAGCTTTCGGACGCAGACGCCTACGACGAAAAGTACGGCAAATGGCGAATAGAGGACTTGCCCATCCTGCCGGATAGCTGGCAGTACACCGTATCAAGGGACAAGCAGAAGCAAATGAACACCCTCCGCACCCTCATGCACAGAGAGGACGTTTGCGAGGTCATCAACGCCTGCGACGCCGGGCGCGAGGGCGAGCTGATCTTCCGCATAGCGTATAATCTCAACAACTGCCGCAAGCGCGTAAAGCGGCTCTGGATCTCCTCCATGGAGGATGCGGCGATCCTTGATGGCTTTGACAATCTCCGCGACGGTGCGGAGTACGATAACCTCTACGCCTCCGCCCTCTGCCGCAGCAAGGCGGACTGGCTGGTGGGCATCAACGCCCCCCGCCTGTTTTCCGTGATGTACCACCGCACCCTGAACGTGGGGCGCGTGGTATCGCCCACGCTTGCGCTGCTGGTGCAGCGGGAAGCGGAGATCAATGCCTTTCAGCCGGAGAGCTTCTACACCGTCCATCTGGACTTTGACGGCTTCTCCGCCGCAGGCGGGCGCATGAAGGA
>ULTO01030519.1_pt1 | contig 15387 bp, 13 predicted proteins | sample 1957601 | NCBI WGS metagenome assembly ULTO01 (sample SAMEA4835734, study PRJEB28245) | human gut metagenome | biome: gut microbiome; material: fecal sample | place: Denmark | collected 2008 | reverse complement strand
TAATAATCATTTTTTGTGTCCACTTTGGGGAACTGCTACAGCAAAATGTAGAATAAGTGTCAGAAAGTTGTTAATTTCCGTTTCTTTTGTTCATTTTTGCTTGATATATATCAAAAAAATGCAAAAACGTCACACTTTCTTGGCTGAATATTTGGTGGATAGCCGAAATAGTAGTAATTTTGCAACGTCAAAAGGTTAATAGATTGTTTAGGTTAGTAGTAATAGATTTAGGTTTTTAGTTATTAGGTTTTAAGGTAGATTGTTTAACCGATAATTGAGACGGTCGTGAGACTATTTTGATTAGATTTTTTAAGTTAAACATATTACATGCCACAGCTCGTTGAGAGTTGTGGCATGTTTTTTTATGCCCCTTTCTCCCCCTTCCGTTTCCTCTTTTCCGATTTCCTCGAAAAAAACATGCCTTTTTATTTTGTTTTGTCTCCGATTTGTGCTATCTTTGCAGTATCAATCAATATACGCAGCTTTTTGCGGTATCAAAAATATACGCAGATGAGAGTACTCATAGTAAATACAAGTGAAAAGACAGGCGGAGCGGCAGTAGCAGCCAACCGCCTGATGGATGCCCTTAACAACAATGGCGTTAAGGCAAAGATGTTGGTACGCGACAAGGAGACAGAAGACATCACCGTGGTCAGTCTGCCCCGTTCGCTCAGGTTGCAGTGGAACTTCCTGTGGGAGCGCTGGTGCGTGTTCTGGCATCTCCATTTCTCCCGTCAGCGCCTCTGGGAGGTAGACATGGCAACATCGGGTACCGATATCACCAGGCTCCGCGAGTTTCAGGAGGCAGATGTCATCCATCTCTCCTGGATTAACCAGGGCATGCTCTCACTCAAGAACATCCGCAAGATTATCCGCAGCGGCAAACCGGTGGTATGGACCATGCACGATCTCTGGCCAGCTACCGGCATCTGCCATTATGCCCGTGGCTGCAACCGCTATGCCTCCGCCTGCGGCAACTGTCCGCTTCTCCCCAATAAAGGCAGCAAGAACGACCTCTCAGCAAAGATATTCCGCCGCAAGAAGGAACTCTACCATCGTGGCGCCATCTCCTTCGTCACCTGTAGCCGTTGGCTCGAACGGCAGGCTAAGGGCAGCGGTCTCTTCGTAGGTCAGCGCATCACCAACATCCCGAATCCGATAGATACCCACGTGTTCTGTCCGCAGAATCAGGCAGAGGCGCGTCTGCGTGCCGGTCTGCCAGCCGACAAGCATATCATCCTCTTCGTATCCCAGCGCGTAACCGACGAGCGCAAGGGCATGCGCTATTTCATCGATGCCATCGACCGGCTGGTAGCGCGCTATCCCGAGATGAGGGAGAATACCGCCATCGCCATCCTGGGCGGCCATTCCGAGGAAGTAAACCTCACCCTGCCGTCCTATTCGCTCGGCTATGTCAGCGATGAGAAGCAGATTGTGGCAATCTACAATTCGGCAGATGCCTTCGTGCTGCCATCGCTCGAAGATAACCTCCCTAACACCATCATGGAGTCGATGGCGTGCGGCGTGCCGAGCATCGGTTTCAGGGTAGGAGGTATACCGGAGATGATAGACCATCAGCAGAACGGCTACGTGGCCAACTACCGCGATACCGAAGACCTGGCGAGTGGCATCCACTGGGTACTCGAAGAGGCCGACAGGGCGGCTCTGAAGCAGGCATGTCTGCAGAAGGTAGCACAGAACTATTCGCAGCATGCCGTAGCATTGAAATATATTGAAGTTTATAACGAGGCGATGGCCTACAAAAACTATAAGTTATGATTAAGTTCACCGTCGTAACCTGTACGTTCAATGCCGAGAAGGAGTTGCAGCGTACCCTCGACAGCGTGCAGCGCCAGACCTACTGCAACATCGAGCATATCATCATGGATGGCGGTTCCCGCGACCGTACTCTCCAGCTGGTGAAGACATATCAGCATCGCAATGCAGTAGGCGAGAGCTCGCACGAAATCGTGGTCATATCAGAGCCCGACAAGGGACTTTATGATGCCATGAACAAGAGTATTGACCGTGCTACGGGCGATTACCTGGTGTTCATGAATGCTGGCGATACCTTTCCTACGTCCGATACGCTGGAGTACGTAGAAGGCTGTGTAGGCGAAGGCGAAGTACTGCCCGGCGTACTTTACGGTGATACCGATATCGTGGACGAGATGGGCCATTTCCTGCGTCACCGCCGCCTAGCCCCACCCAAGAAGCTCACGTGGCGTTCGTTCATCTGGGGCATGCTGGTATGCCACCAGTCATTCTATGCCCGCACAGACATAGCCCGTGAGATTCATTACGATCTGCACTACCGTTATTCGGCAGATGTAGACTGGTGCATCCGCATCATGCGGGAGTCATCTCGCCGCAAACTCCCGTTGCGCAACGTCCATGCCGTCCTCACCCATTTTCTAGATGGTGGCATGACCACGCAGAACCACAAAGCCTCCCTAAAGGAGCGTTTTCAGGTGATGCGCACCCATTATGGCCTTCTTCCCACCCTTGCAGTTCATGCCTGGTTCGTGATAAGAGGGGCTGTAAAAAAGTAAAAAGGTAAAAAGAAGAAAATTCCGTTTGGCGTTCTGGCTTTTTCTAACGCCTATGGGGAAATGATATTTTTCTTACGTCTAGCTTGTTTTCGAAGTGTGAAAAATGTAGACAAAAAATGGGAGAGTGTGTCGTAAGTCTAGATAAATGCAGCCGAGGATGGGCTGAAGACCCAAAAGCTCCTAGCCCAGGGCGTATTGCATGTGACTTATGATGCACTCTCAAATTGTTAAACAAGCTTTGAGTTTTACATTGATGAAAAGTCCTCTTCATTAACTGTTCTTTTGTACGCAAGTTCATGCAGAAAAGTACTGATACGGTTCAATCAGCTAACTCAAGTGGCTCAATCAGTTAAGTCAAGTGGCTCGATCAGTGAGTACAGCCGTCTGCGTAACCCAGTTCAGCCATATCCTTAACCCGATGCAGCCATATCTGCAACCCAACGCAGTCGAATCCTTAACCCGATGCAGTCGAATCCTTAACCCAACGCAGTCGAATCCTTAACCCAACGCAGCCATATCTGTAACCCGACGCAGCCGCTTCAGTTGGTAAACGGAAGTACATCGTTTGTTTACCTCATTTAAGCGCTCAATGACTACCAGGGCAAATTACCTTTTTTTGATGACTACCAGAGCCAATAATAGGTACCATCAGGGCCAATCATGTGTTTTCTGATATGCCCAAATGACTACCAGGGAGAATCTTAAAAATATATATTACTGAATATCAGATAGTTAGGTGCAGATTTTCCTTCCCTATACTATACCAAGTATATTATATATATACATTTACATCTTTTACACTATACGTAATACGTGAGGAAAAAGATTTTTTTTTCAACATTTCAGCTCATTTTGTCTGAAAAAATGTCTAAAACTCTTGTGTGAATGAAAATAAAGTCGTAACTTTGCTCTATAGAATTTTAAAACAGATGGTTATGAAGTACTTAGATCCTAAGGCAGACCTCACGTTCAAGAAGATATTCAGCAATCATCCTGATCGGTTGAGAAACCTCCTGTATGTCCTTCAGTCACCCAGCGAGGACGAGTTGATACACCTGCAACAGTATCTGCCGTCAGTAGAAGAACTGGAAATTTCCGGCTTTACAGATGCCGAACTCCGTGCCTACGACAAATTCTGGGATTCCGTAAGTGTTGAAAGAACCCTCCTAGATGACAGATACCAGAAAGGTATAGAGAAAGGCAGAGAAGAAGCTATGAACCTGCGTAGCCTTGAGATTGCCAGGAATATGCTGGCAAAGGGGGATGGATGCATCGACAGTCTTGGAAATAACAGGATTGTCGATGGAAGAGATACAATAGCTGATAGCTAGAGGAGAGCCCTCAGGTCGGTGATGACGGACTGGGTGTAGGCTCTTATCTGAGATTCTGACAGATCGCTGATATGCTCGGGAGCGAGGGCGGCGATGTGCTGGCGGGTCTCCATCTCTATCATCGTGGCGATAGGGAGGAGCTTGTGGGCTGTCTTGCCGATGGCTTCTATTGATAACTCGCCTTCTGTTGCCTGCTGGAGGTTTTGGAGATGGGATGACAACTCCTGCTTGACGGTGCTGAGTATCTCGGCTTCTGCCTCCGGATCGCCTTCTGCAAAGGTCAGGAGGGGTGCAAAGCGGGAATTCTTATTGGTTTTCTCTGCTATATCCTCTGCTTCTGATGCAGTATCCCTTGTTTTCTCTGTAATATCCTCTGTTTCTGATGCTGCATCCTCCAAACCGAGGATTTCTTTCAGCTTCTCTGTGCTGAACGGCTTGAAGAGGCAATCGTCGAAACCGGCTTCTTTCAACTCTCTGATGATGCTGGCATCGTGGGCAGTCATCGCTACTACCTTCATGTGGCTATGGTTGATGTGCTGAATCATCCTGATGCCGTTCATCTCGGGCATTTCGATATCCATCATCATCAGCGCAGGATGCTCGTTGTGGAGCATGGTGAGCGCCTCGGCTACATGCAGACAGGCAAAGACTTGCCAGCTGTCGCCTACCAGCTTCTTCAGCATCTCCTGAAGCAGACGGAGCTGCAACGGGTCGTCATCGAGCAGCAGTATCTTGTGATTTTCGAAATGGGGCTTGACTGGGGTGAGCGGCTTCTGCTCTTCTGCCTCTTCTGCTGCAGGAGCGGTGCCTAAGGCAAGCGGAATGGTGACGGTGAAGGTGCTGCCCTTGTCCTTGACGGATTCCAGACGCAGGGTGCCCTGGAGCAGATTGACCAGTTCCTGGGTGATGTTCAGTCCGAGACCGGTGCCCTCTATGCCCTGGGCACTCTTCAGACGGGTGAACGCCTGGAACACCTTCTGGCGCTCTTCGGTGGTCATGCCCTTGCCGGTATCCCTTACCGAGAAGGTGAGGAGGTGCTGGGGACTGATGGATGCCTGGATGGTGACGCTGCCCTTATCGGTATACTTGATGGCATTGCTCACCAGGTTGTTGAGTATCTGACGGATACGGAAGGCATCGGCACGGTAGTAGGTCTGCGGACTGCTGATGCCATCGAGCTCCAGATGCAGTTCCAATCCCTTCTCCTGGCTCAGGATCTGCATCTCTCCGGCACACTGGCGGAACATGTCGGCAGGCGAGAAATCTACAGGGTTCAGCTTCATCAGTCCGTTTTCCAACTGGTGATAATCGAGCAGGGCGGCAACGAGCCGGGAGAGATGGGTGGCAGAACCCTTGATGCTGTTGAGACAGGAGATGCCTTGCGGGTTGTCGACATAATCCTTCATCAGGTCGATGAAGCCCGAGATGCTGGCAGCCGGAGCCTTGATGTCGTGGGTGATGGTGAGGAGCAGGCGTTCGCGCTGGTTCATGATGCGCCTGATTTCCTCGTTAGCCTCTTCGAGATTCTCGCGGTAGATGCGTTCCTTCTGCGTATCGCGGTAGATGTAATAGACGAGGATGACGGCGGCTGTGATGGCTACGATGGCAAGCAGACCTATCTGCCAGAGCAGATTCTGGCGCGCCTGCATCGCCTGGTTGATAGCCTGCTGCATCGCCTGACGTTCGCGCTGGTGGATATCGTTGAGCTGCTGGGAGGAGCGCAGGGCGAGGCGGGCATTGGTTATCTGCAGGTCTCTCACCTCGCGGTTGATAGCTTCGTGGTTATCGCGCGTAGACTGCTTCTCCTTGCGGTCAATCTGTTTCAGGATATTGGCTACGTTTCCGGCTAAGTTGACCGGGGTAGAGAGGGTATCGGTGACAGCCTGGTTGCTGTCGCGTCTGATGCTGAGCGTTTCGGCATGCTCCTTCTTGAAGGCATCGGCAAGGCGGCGGAAGAAGCCCTTGCGGGTTTTCATCACCTCTACGGTAGTGTTCTTTGCCACATGAGTCTTGGGTGCCTTGGAATGCACGACAACGGAATCTTCGCCACTGTTGAGGCTGTTCATCTTCTCGTGCAGATAGTTGTGGGATGACTTGCCCTGCATGGCGCGGGTAAGCTGCTGCAGATTGGTCTGTTCCTCCTTGAGCAGGTTGGACATGGTGCTGTCGGCTGCCTGTCGCTTTTCGATATAGTCGCGGGTTGCCTGGTTGATAGCGAGCACGGATGTGGTGTTGCGATATACCAGCCCTATCGCCAGAATCAGTACGATGGCGACGATGATGTAACCCAAGGCTACCTTGAAAGGAACGTTTGTTTGCTGCATCTTCTAATCTTTTAATGTTTTGAGTCTTTTTGCTATTTGCGTGCAAAGTTAATCAAAAATGCGATATAAACCAACGAAAACAGGAGATAAATGCCAAAATCTGGTCATCTATCTCCTGTTTCATTGAAAGCGACGCGTAATTACTATTTTCTGAAGGTGAATTTACTCTGCTACGGTTGAATCCACTGTTGTTACTGTAGTGTCTGTAGGAGCCTCTGCTGGGGTCTCAACAGGTGTTGCTGTTGTGTCGGCTGGAGCTACTGTGTCTACTGGTTCTGAACCTGCAACGTTTACCATTCTGTTACCTGCAAATACATTGCTAACTGATACCATTGCTACTGATGCGATAACTGCAAATACTAACTTTTTCATAATTCTTTTGTTTTTTAATTGTGAATATTATTTGTTTATTAATTCTCTTGCTGAAACTCATTTGCGAGTTCGCTAAATAATATCACAATAGGCGTGCCAAAAATCGATGAATTTGGTTAAGTATCTGATAATCAGATGAGATGGTGTTTTGTGCCAGAAACGGGATGTGGGGAAAGTGGGGAAAAGGTGTAGAAAAATTCCCCAATATAGTGTGGAATATATTGGGGAATCTTTTACTCCATGCCGTATTTCTTCATTTTGTTGTAGAGTGTCTTGCGGTCGATGGCAAGCAGTTGGGCAGCCTTGCTCTTGTTGCCGTGGGTGGCTCTCAGGGCAGCGGCGATGCTTTCCTGTTCCGACTGTTCGCTGTGCAGCTGCATATTGATTGGTCGGGCTGTGGAGGTCTGTGTCATCGTCTTCTCCAGTTCCTGGGCACCGATATACTTGCCACGGGTGAGCAGGGTGGCGCGCTTCATCACATTGTTCAGTTCGCGCAGGTTGCCCGGCCAGTCGTATGAGGCAATGATTTCTGAGGCTTTGGCATCCATTCCGAGCACATTCTTGCCCAGTTCCTGGTTGGCATGCTTGATAAAGAGGTTGGCAAAGAGGAAGATGTCGGCACCTCTGTCCTTGAGGGCAGGCATATAGATGGTAAACTCGTTGATGCGGTGATAGAGGTCCTCTCTGAACTTGCCTTCGGCTACCGCCTGCGCCAGATTCTCGTTGGTGGCACAGATGAGTCGGATATCCACATCAATCTCCTGCGTGCTGCCCAGCGGACGGATTTTTCTCTCCTGCAAGGCTCTGAGGAGCTGCACCTGTACTTCGTAGTTGAGGTTTCCCATCTCATCAAGGAAAACCGTTCCGCCGTTAGCTATCTCGAAGGCGCCCTTCTTATCCTGTTCGGCTCCGGTAAAGGCACCCTTCTTATATCCGAAGAATTCAGATGCCGCCACCTCCTTAGGAATGGCGCCGCAGTCGATGGCATAGAAAGGCTTGTCCTTGCGCAGACTCTGTTCGTGGATGCTGCGCGCCACATATTCCTTTCCTGTGCCGCTGGCTCCGAGAATGAGCACTGACATCGGGGTTGGGGCAACGAGCGAAACGAACTCGTAGAGCTGTTTGGAAGCCTCGCTTTTACCTTTTATATATCTAGGCACCTCCGTAGCGCCCTGCTGTTCTTCTTGGGGCGCATCCTGCATGGCGGCAGATTCCGCACGCTGAGGGGTTGGAGCCGCAGAAGCAGCCGACTGGATAGCCTCACGGATTTTCTCTAAGAGGATTTCGGGATGGAAGGGTTTGGCCACGTAATCGGTAGCACCCGATTTCATGGCACATACAGCATTCTGAACCTCTGCATAGCTAGTCATTACGATAAAAGGCAGGTGGGCATCGGACTTTCTGATATGCTGGAGCAATACCAGTCCGTCATGGTCGGGCAGGCGCAGGTCGGAAAGAACCAGATGGAATGCATCGTTGGCTCCCATCGCTTTGATGGCAGCGCCTACAGATGTTACCCTTTCCACATCGAATCCTTTCTTTTTGAGCCAAGTCTGTATCATGGTTCCGAATGCCAAATCGTCTTCAACAATCAATATCCTCTTCATGATGTTCTGTTTTATCCTCTTCTAAAATATCGTTATATATAACTTTGTGCAAAGGTACGGAAAAGTTGTATGGAAAGCTATTTAATTCACATTATTTAGCAATAAAACCGACTAAAATTCTACAAACCCTGTTCTATTATCTTATTTTTAGTGAAAAGAACAATTGTTTTCGGATAAAAGCATGCTAGTTGCTTTATTTTTTGTATCTTTGCATAAGAAAAGCTGCACTCGGCAATTTGAAAGCAAGTTTTCATTGCGCTCGTTTGCATTTTCTTTGCATCCATGTTAAAATAAGATTTAGAGTCATGAATCCGATAGTACAAACCATCATATTGTCAGCTTCGGCGGTGCGCATGTTGCCGCATATCGCTCTGTATCTGCTCCATAAGAAGGAGATAGATGCCGATCTGCTGAAGGTGCAGGACAGGAAGCCTACGGTGCTCAACCTGATCAAGGCATGCACCCGCGAAAGGAGTTTCCGCAATCTGTTTTATTACCGCATGGGCGAATACCGTTCGGTTTTCATCAGCTGGCTGTTGCCTCCCGAGCGCACGATGACCATCTGGTGCCCGCATATCGGGAAGGGTGCGCATCTTGAGCACAGCTATGCCACCTATCTCAACGCAGAAAGCATAGGTGATGACTTCTACTGTCTGCAGATGGTGACGCTGGGCAACGGCAAGGGCGGCAGGCCTACCATCGGAAATGACGTGAAGATTTATACCGGAGCCACGGTATTCGGCGGCATCCATATCGGCAACCACGTGACGATAGGAGCCGGTGCCGTGGTATTCCAGGATATTCCCGACGGGGCTACCGTGGTAGGGAATCCGGGGAGAATCATTCAGAAATAATCAATTTAAAGATAGAGAATATGAACTATGCATTGATCATAGCCGGAGGTTCTGGCAATAGAATGGGACAGGACATCCCAAAGCAGTTTATGCATGTAGACAACTGTCCTATCATCATCCATACGATGATGGCTTTTCAGAAGCATCCTGATATTCAGGGGATTGCTGTGGTATGTCTGGCAGGTTGGGAAACGGTACTGCAGTCGTATGCCAACCAGTTCTGCATTACCAAGCTGAAATGGATATTCCCTGGCGGAAGCAATGGTCAGGAGTCGATCCACAATGGTATCTATGGCTTGAAAGAGGTGGGATGCGGTGATGACGACCTGGTGCTGGTGCATGATGCCGTGCGCCCACTCTTGTCGCAAGACATCATCTCATCCAATATCGCCATCTGCCAGAAGTATGGCTATGCCATTACGGGTATCAAATGTAGAGAGGCTATCCTGGAGAGCGAAGATGGTTTCACGACCAACACCAGTATTCCGCGCGACAAACTGATTCGTACCCAGACACCCCAGACCTTCCGTTTGGGCAATCTGATAGCAGCCCACGAAGAGGCTAAGGAGAAGGGCATCGCCAATTCGGTGGCATCCTGTACTCTGATGGCAGAACTGGGAGGCAGACAGATGCATATCGTGCCTGGTTCAGAGAAGAACATCAAGATAACCACCGTTGAGGATCTGGAGATACTGAAGGCACTGATGAAGGTTCAGCCTGAGGCTTGGTTAAAATAAACATGTTATGATAGGAAATTCACCATATAAGGAAGATATTGCGCGCCTTTTCCGGGAAGGTTTGGAATTGGAGCGTCTGCATGGCAAGACCATTCTTGTGGCTGGTGCTACAGGATTGGTAGGAGGCTGTGTGGTTGATGTGCTGATGCAGAATCCTGCCCGGTGCTACAAGGTGATAGCAGCCGGAAGAAACAAGGAACGTGCCCGACAGAAGTTTGCTGCCTATTGGAAGGATGAATCTTTCTTCTTTGCAGAGATAGACGTTACCCAGCCTGTCATCAAGAGCATGGACAGGATGATAGGGGAACCGGTCTATAATGAGTTGGCTGAGGGCGCTGATTACATCATCGATGCAGCCAGCAATGCGAGTCCTAACTTCTTTAAGCAGAACCCTGTAGAGGTGATGAAGGCAAACATCAACGGCGTATCCAACCTGCTGGAATATGGATTGAGTCACCGCATGCAGCGCATGGTTTATATCTCTTCGGGTGAAATCTATGGCGAGGGCGATGGCTCTGAATTTACCGAGAAGAGCAGCGGCTATGTGGATTGTGCATCGGTGCGTGCCTGCTATCCATCTTCCAAACGTGCTGCCGAAACGCTCTGCATGGCATACGGAGCAGAATATGATGCCGATGTGGTGATAGCCAGACTGAGTCATACCTACGGTCCGGGCTTTACGGAGAGTGACAATAGGGTGTATGCCCAGTTTATCCGCAATGTTCTGAAGGGTGAGGATATCGTCCTGAAGAGTAAAGGTGAGGCTTTCCGCTCCTGGCTTTATGTGGTAGATGCCGCCCATGCCATCTTGCGCCTCCTGCTGGATGGCGAGAGGGCAAATGCCTATAATGTGGCTCATTCAGAATCGAATATCTCCATCCGCCAACTGGCAGAGCTGATAGCCCGGAAAGCGGATAGAAAGGTGGTGCTTGATATTCCTGAGGCGGATGTGCAGCAGGGCAATACCACGCCTATCACCAAGGCAACCTTCAGTACGGATAAACTCAAGGCTTTAGGCTGGAAACCGCTCTTTGATGTAGAAGAAGGTTTCGGACATACCTTGCAGGAAGTGAGGGAAGGCTAAAGCTTTCTTTTAATCTCATCCCATGTTTCCCGTTTTTCCATGTTCAGATAGTAGCGAAGGTGTTTCTCTACTCTCTGTTCTACGGGTGGAAATTTCATATAGTCGCCAAAGAAGTGGCGCAGATAGGTATCAGCCTGCTCCGGCAGCAAGACGGTGGTATCCTCGAACGGGAATTCCTTGCCCTTGCCGAGCCATTCCTTCGGGAAAATCTCCTTATAGTGGTAGGAACCTGTATTCACCAGTACGTTCTTCGCCTTATCGAAGTCATACCGGTGACTCATCTCGTCCATCTGCTGGATGAGGCGGTGGCGCATCTTGCTGCGGCAGAAGAAGGCGATCGTCTTGATGGCAAAGCGGCCCCAGGTTTCCTTGTGCAGGAGCAGGGAGATGTACTCAAAGAAAGTATTGTGGGTGGTTACGGCATTCAGACGGTTGATGGTCTTAGAGTATTTGCGATACAGCGCCTTTGCCGTTTCCAGGTCATCGTCGGTGGCATCAAGAGGGAAGATATCTACGTAAAGACCGATGATGCAGGGACGCTCCTTCTCCTCGATAAGGGTGGTTTCGCGGTTCACGAGTTTGGAGAAATACAGAGGGTATGACTCGTTGTTGTACGGAGTTACTACCTCGTATTTGCCAAAGTCTTCATGCTTGGCGATTTCGAGCAGACGGTCGTAGTCGGGGCGTGGCATCAGTACGTCGATGTCATCGTCCCAGGGAATCATTCCGTGGTGACGGGCGGCTCCGATGGCGGTGCCGGCACAACAGTAATATCTGAGGTGATACTTGTTGCAGATTTCGATGAAAGCCTTCAATATATCGAGTATTGTGGCGTTCCATTCCTTCTTGATGTTCTTAATATCCATACTTTTTCTGTTTTACGGCTGCAAAAGTAAGCAAAAAGTTTTGAACTTCAAACTATTTATGCTACTTTTGCATTCTAAAAAGTAAAAACAAGTAAAATTCCATATTTATCAGATAGAAACGATGGCAGAATCATTAAAAGAAAAAACCGCCAAGGGATTGTTCTGGGGAGCGATGAACAGTGGCTCTACCCAGGTACTCAATATCCTCTTTGGCATCTTCTTGGCGCGTTTGTTGTCGCCAGCCGATTATGGTATCATCGGCATCCTCACCATATTCACCCTGATAGCGGGCAATCTGCAGAGTAGCGGGTTTACCCAGGCACTGGTGAATATCAGAAAACCCACCGACAACGATTATAACTCGGTGTTCTGGTTTAATGTCCTGGTGAGTCTTACCATGTATGTGGTGCTCTTTTTCTGTGCGCCGCTGATAGCAGATTTCTTCCATCAGCCTTGTCTCACCTCCCTGTCGCGCTTCGTGTTCCTGAGTTTCTTCATCTCTTCGTTTGGCATCGCCCAGAACGGATATATGATGAAGAACATGATGAACAAGGAGATTACCATCGTTAATTTCATGGCTCTGATCAGTTCGAATGTCGTGGGACTGGTGCTGGCATTCAACGGCATGGCTTACTGGAGTCTTGCCTGGCAGCAGGTTATCTTTATCCTCGTGCTGAATATCGGAAGATATTATTATACGGGATGGCGCCCGAATTTTCATATCGATTTCGGACCGGTGAGGAAGATGTTCGGATTCAGCGTGAAACTCCTGGTTACCAACATCATCAATACGGTGAGCAATAATGTGTTGACCTTTGTCTTCGGCAGGTTCTATCCGATTAATGATGTGGGTAACTATAGTCAGGCATACAACTGGGACACCAAGGCTAATTCGTTTGTTGCCAATACGGTGGGACAGATAGCTCAGCCCGTCTTGGCTTCTATCCAGGACGATAAGAACCGCGAGTTGCTGGTGTTTAGAAAGATGCTCCGTTTCACGGCATTCCTTTCTTTCCCTTTGATGTTCGGCTTGACTTTGGTATCACGCGAATTCATCCTGATTACGATTCATGAGAAATGGATTGCCAGTGTGCCGCTGTTGCAGATTCTCTGTGTGAGCGGTGCCTTTATGCCTATTTACACGCTTTATCAGAATCTGGCTATCAGCAAGGGACGTTCTGATGTGTATATGTGGTGCAACATCGGTCAGGTAGTGGGTTTGCTCGCCTTGGTATTGTTCTGTCATCAATATGGCATCCAGACCATGGTGATAGCCTATACCTTATTTATTATAGCCTGGCTTTTGGTCTGGCAGTGGATGCTGAAGCGTGTTGCAGGCTTGCGATTCCGTGATGTGGCAAAGGATATACTGCCATTCATGCTTTGTGCGGCAGCTACCATGGTGGCCACCTATTTCATGACCCGCAGCCTGCAGAACATCTATCTCCTGCTGCTGGTTCGTCTGCTGGTTTCAGCCACCATCTACTTCTGTATCATGAAACTGCTGAAGGTGCAGATATTAGAAGAGTGTATAGCCTTCTGTAAGCGAGGTAGATAAGATTCACCCTCTTGACAGGTACCCCCTTTTTGATGAGCTTGATAATGAGGCGGATGAGGCAGCTCTTAGGCTTGTAGGCGAGTGCCTGATCCACCTTTTCGAAGGCTACCTGTGCGTTTGCCGCCCAGCGATAGGCATTGACGATGCCTATCTCTGTGGCCCTGAGATACTGATGCGCCTTATCGTTCTGCTCGAAAAAATCGATGAGTCGGCGGGTTGACTTGAAGTATGACAGGAGATTCTTTTCAGAGATATTGTGATTATAGGAATTCTCATTGTCTGTGCGATAATAATATACTGCATCGTCGATATTCACCTTTTTGCCGTAGAACATAAACTGGGCATTCCAGAAAAGATCTTCCGCATAGTTGATGCCCTCCTCAAAGAATATCCTGTGCTCCATGATGAGCGAACGCTTATAGATTCTTCCCCACAGCCGGTTGGTGATGATGTTCTGGCAGACAAGCAGTTTGAGCAGTTTCTCATCAGAAACATCAAAAGGTTTCTGGAGTCTTCCTGCTTTTCCTTCGCACCATTCCCGGTAGCCGCCATCAATCAGGTCGGCATGGCTACTATCTGCTTTTCCTGCTAGCTTCTCAACTGCATCTTCCGGCAGCATATCGTCGCTATCGGCAAATAAAAGATAGTCGCCTGTAGCCGCCATCAGTGCCGTCTGTCTTGCGGCACCCACGCCCCGGTTTCTGTCGTGGTGGATGATGCGTACCTGTTGTGCTCTTCCCGGATATTCTTTCAGAAGCGATTGTAGGATACCGATACTTTTATCGGGGGTACAGTCATCTACAAAGATGTATTCGATAGACGCATACGACTGTTCGAACAGTGACCGGGCGCACTGTTCGATATATTTTTCTACTCCATAGATAGGGGTTAAGATACTTATTTTCAGCATGATGGTTTTAATCTAAGATACTTTTTTATCTTGTAGGGTTCTCTTTTTTATCTTGTGAGATACTGGAATATCAGCGTGCTGTTATAGAAGAACAGGAAGATGGTGATAACTGCGAGTGTTCCACGAAGATAAGGCAGATATTTCTCCTTACAGTTTCTGATGATATATCCGATACAAACCGGAATGATGAACGCCCAGTGGGCAGCCATGATATAAACCTCGTTCAGTCCGAATCCCATTATCAGATGAATGAAGGCATCGCATGCCACCCATGAGGCAGTGAGCCAGAGAAAGGCCGATCTTCTTCCCATCCAAAAGCCCATACACAGCAGAATCACGATGATACCCTCTATGATATAAGGAACGGGTGTCTGGTATTTCACGAATATCGGGCGGTGGCTGTGGATATCTTCCAGAAGATGTTCTCTGTGCAGGATAAGCGATTCGCCAAAAACGTTTTCAACCAATGATTCTGAACGGGAGATAGACATATCTGCCCATGAAAGCATGCCTCGTTTCTGGATATTCTTGCCAGCGATGGCTTTATCGTGTTTTTGCTTCTGTTCCATCTTTGCCCTAAAAGTACTATCTTTAGCAGCTTTCTGAGCCACGAGCCGTTCTCCTTCCAGACGGTTCGGAATAATGAATGCCTTATTCTGGTAGATGCCAGCAGCACCTATCAGAAGGGTAGGCAAGATGATGCCCAATGCCAGATATTTCGGGCGGAAGAGTTTTTTGCCATTGGTAAAGAGGGCGGCAAGGAAGGTCTTGGCGCCATTGCTCAGCGTGATGCCTGCCGTGAAGAAAAAGAGCAGGGCTGTTTGCCACCAAGGCATGCTGCGGTGTTCCTGCTGCTGTTTGCCTACCAGATAAAGTGTCATCGACAGGAAGAAAAGCGACATGCCGAAATGGTCATCTACAAAGGTGACGAGCAGCACGTAGGCAAAGGAAAAAAACATCGCTGTGAGCACATGGCTGTCTATAGCCTTCAGCTGCATCACCTCTCTGAAGATTCTTCTGAAGAAGAGGGTGGAGTAGGTGGAGAAGAATGCCATCATCACCGCCACGATGATAGTTGCCCAGTTGCGGGAGGTGAGTTCTATCAGCCAGCCGTTCAGTAGCGAGAAAGGATAGAGGAAGAAAGGGAGCATGGGATGGCGATACTCCGTGTAATACACCTTCCACTTCGAGA
>ULTO01003605.1_pt1 | contig 15426 bp, 18 predicted proteins | sample 1957601 | NCBI WGS metagenome assembly ULTO01 (sample SAMEA4835734, study PRJEB28245) | human gut metagenome | biome: gut microbiome; material: fecal sample | place: Denmark | collected 2008 | reverse complement strand
TTAGTCCGTCTAGCACGAACACTTGTTCGATGTGGATAACTTATTCCGATAACATGCAAATTGTAGTACCGCAAAAAACGCATCCAGTAGGTTCTTGCGTTTGGTAGTACAGATATTTATTATTGTTTATAATTTGTATATCATTGCTACGAGTAGCTAAAATGTTATCGTCTTTGTGTATTAAAGATTGCCATATACTAAATTTGCTTACCTTGTAGCCGCTCTGTATTACTTTTGTCAGATCTAGTTGTGCAGTGTAAGAAATAAAATTACTTGGAGCATTCCCAGTAAATATAACTCTATGAAACATAATAATAATATCATTTATCTTTAGCATTGTCATATAAACTTCTACATTTACCGGAGAACCGCTTATACTGGTAAAATCATTTTTACCAAAATACAAAAATTTGATACTTGGCGTTATTTTATAGATTTCTGATTCCAACGACTGGTCAGCGTTTTCTCTGTTTTTGGTTTCATCATCAATTTTTTTGTTTAGTTTTGTATCTTCGTTTAACCTTACTTTTGCTTCATTGTAAAGCGCTTCGTCGATTTTTACAGTTCTATCAAGGTCTGGGTCTTCTGTGGTGCTTTTGGACACCGGAAACTTATAGTGTTCTGTTTCATAAATTAAATTTTCGTCTGGATGGTAATCTTTTTTATACATATTATACACCTCCTACATTATTCTTAAACCAATCCGGCGTAGTGTTTGCAAGTTGAGTTTTTCCTCCCTCATAAATGTAAAAACTGCAATCGTCTCCATTCGCAACATCTGCCCATGTAGGCACAGTAATATTAAACTGTGTCGCGGCAGTTGGTTTTGGTGGAAAAACTATAACCGCCGGATAATATGTTACTTTTGTATGGTTATAAATACTTGCACCTCCGAAAGATGGATTACTTAAAAAATTTGACAAATAACTATAAGTAGCATCGTCTACGGAGAATGAATCTATATTTAAAAGTCCAATATCCTTACCTCCCTCTACTGGCGTGACACTTGCGCTAAATCTTGCCGCGATAATAGCACTAATAAATCGAATAGTAACTTCGGGATAAACAAGATCTTGCCAGTCCATCGCACCCTTATTGAGATTGCTAATCTCTGCTCCCGCCGCATGAAGTTCCACATGTCCATGTCGCTTAATTGGTACGCTATTAACAAGCACATTAACATTTGTCGTGTCTCCTTGCACATTATTGATTTTTGTATTGAATTCGTTTATTTGATTGTTGATTGTTTGCTGATAGTTATTCCACTCATTTTCGATTCTGGTTAAAAATTCCTCTGTTTTTTTGATTAACTGGTTAATCTGATTAACATAATTGTTAAACTGTTCATCCCAGTTGTCAATTTTTTGCGACCATTCACTCCATGTTTGCACCCACTGGTTCCACTGCGTTTTCCAACTGTTAAAAGTTGCTTCCCAACTGTTAAAAGTTGCTTCCCAACCGTTCCACGTGTCTACCATGCTATTCCACTCGCTGATAATCTGATTCAAAAGTTTCGTCGCATCTTCGATAAACTGTTTTTGCGCATCTGTAAGGTCATTGACTTGTTTAATAAGCTGATTAAGCATTGCGCTAATCCGGCATAATACCTCATAATACGAGAGTGCATCATCATAAACAAGTGGTTGAGTTTTTTGCAACCAAAACGCAAAGTCCGGAAAGTGTACGTTGTACAGACCGGAATTAACGTTAGGTTCAAACGGGTTAATTTTGTTCGCCATTTCTTTCTCCTTTCTATCGCATCCAATCAATAGATAAGCCTAAGTTTCCGCGGTTTCCGTATGCCGCCATATTAAAATCATTGCCATGCTCGGAAAAATCATCAAAAATTGACATAAACAATTCCTCACAATCTGCAATAATCGCATTATTAACGTTTACAATGTGCTCGCGGTACATAATAAGTTCGTTCATTTTACTGCCACGCCATCCTTTTTCTGTCCGATGGCTAGTGTCTACAACTGATGTATTACTCTTACCTGTGTTTTTCTCACTAACTGCGCGGCTGTCCTCTTCTGTGCTTTGACCTCTAGTCATGCCGGACGCATAGTCCGTACCGGAAAAATTAACTTGTGGGTTATCACTGTTAATACGTTGATCATTAGCGCTACTATTGTTAGTGTCGCTCATGGTTCTGTCTGCTTCTGACGTGTTGTTTCCGTCGCTCGTGTCAGTGTCGTCAAACGTCATATTTGTATTTTCTAAAATTTGCGCCACGCTTAAATTACTGTCATACATTGCTTTGTATCTAGGCATGTTGCGCCGTAATGTATCATTAAGTTTAAGCTTAAAAAGACCAATCGTTTCAAAACCGATCTCGCACATGTAAAAGTGTATGATAAACATACGCTCAAATTCTGTCCGGCTTGATTCGTCCTCATTGTACCACGGAAAAGTAAAATCAAAAAGCTTTGGTATACCCTTTTCGATTTTGTCATATGTATTCGCGTTTATCTCTTTCCAATCCGTAAAGCTTTCGATATAGTCTCTAAGTCTGGTCGTATATGTCGCCATTTTCGCCACCTCCATTTGCAAGGTTTTCTTTTCGTTCTACACCTAAGCCGTTACCAATGTATTGCACATTAACCTCAAGTCCAAACAAACGGTTAATCTGTTCACAAGCACGTTTTCGCACACCTAAAAAAGACTGGCGGTTAATTAACGTGAGGTCAGCATCTTGTTCGACCTCACTCGTAATTAAACGCTCTTTTTTTGTGCCGTCAATGTTATTTATACCAAACTGCACGCAAAAGTCAGCAATTTCTTGCCGCATTGCTGTTGTTATGTCGCCGAAAACGTTCGGTGGGTTTAGGTTTAATACTTTCATGTTGTCAACGTTGCTTACACCGTCTCTGACAGAAATAAAAGGCACAAAGTCATTATACTGTTTAAAAAGGTTTTTTGTGCTTAATCTCTGGTTATCACTGCCTGCAATAATAACAGGTGTTCTTTGCGCGTAAATGTTTAAATTTCTTGTCATCCTCATGTTAGCCAAACTCTCCGCGTACATCTGCACATAATCTACGCTTGGGTATCCTACGCTACTATCCCAGATAATAACGCTATTATTTTTTCCTAAGGTTTTAAAATACTGTTGTGCGTAAGCAAATCGCATGTTCGGCACTCCGTAGATGTCCACAGTGCCGCCAAGGTTGCTTTTCATAGCTGCATATTTTTCTAATACATCATCTTTAAAAAAGACAGCCTGCCCCCACCAAAAAAGATAATCTTCTAACACTCGCGGCGGAATTTCTTCCGGCAGTCCTATCCACTCAAAGCGGTTCACAATCATTTCGTGTAGCATATTAAAATATCGTATATAATAATTGCGATACTGCGGCACGCTGAAATATTCTGCGTCTTTTGATTGATTTTTCATTTTTCCACCTCTTTTTCGCTAATTATTTGCAAGTCCATAATTACCAATCTCATTAGTGTGCCATATTGTTACACCACGATCAAAAATCGAGCGTAAAATGACAAGGTAATCAAGATCTATGTTTCCGCTGATTGTGCAATTACGTGTTTTGACAAAATCCCACGCGCTCCGGTTGCGGATTGATGGTGTACCAATCTCGCCTATCTTATAGCCAAACATCGTAAAATAGTCGTCAATTTTGCGCGCATACTCTGCGCGAATTTGCATAGGATAATAGCTGATGTGATCGTTACCGATAATCTTACTAGCATTGCCGCTAGAAGTAGTTACGTTTCCGCTCGGTTGTAAATAATGATTAACTACGGCTTTAATACTGTCTCCGATAACTTCCGACCAATCAGTGCTACTAAGTGTCGCAAGTGGGCTAGACTTAAAAGCGTCACTCGCGGCTTGCTTTCCTGTTGCTATGGCGTTTCCCGTTCCACTAGCCGCCGCGCCTAAAAATCCAAAGCCCGCACCGCTTAAAGCTTTACCAACTCCACTAAAAACTCCGGCGGCTGTGTCAAATCCCTGTGATACCACACTTCCAGCACTCATTAAAGCACTAGCACCCGCTGTACTTGTCATCTGTGCAACATATGCTTTGTATGCATCTGTCATTATTGCGCATTTCGGATAGTCCGAAAAAGTAAGCATATCAGTGTAATCCTGTGCAAAACCCTTATACTGTATTGGATAAGATACTAGCAATGGGTTAGGTGTCATTGCTACTGTGTAGGTAAAACTACAAGCATCGCTGGAAAAGTATTCATATTTGTATTCAATGCCCGTGCCATTATTGTTATTTCCGTATAAAAAATTATACGGATAACAAAATAACTTTTTGTTTTTTGGTACATATCCATCAATGCTATCATATTTTTTAGGTAAATTTAACTGTTTAAATTGTGTTTCTTCGGCAATAAAGCTGGTTGGCATCATAAACGCGTTCAAAATTCCGTCAATCGTACCGTTTGCGTTAGCGGCAATTAAAAAATCGTTTACGCCGTCTCCATTATCGAAAACGTTAAAAGTGATAGCAGTATACACACCATCTCTAAATTCTCCGCCGTTAAAATTTCCGCTCTCGTCAAATGCGCTAGGTATTACAACGCTCATAATGTTTCTGTCACTTAATTCCGGCGCGTCATAATTCTGCTCTGTCTCCTGTTTAACAATATATTCGCCTGTTTCCAATCCTTCGGGGAAAGTGTATTTACCTATAACATCATCAGACTTTTTTACAATTTGTCGCTCGATATAACACTTATTGAGTACCATATCAAATTGGCAATTTGTCCAAACGTCCATGATAAAATTCACTCTGCACGAATTAACCGACAGCGGTTCGACATTTGTTATAAATCCATACGCCCAGTTGTCCATATATCCTACATTTTTAAAAGCAATATAGTTCGCGCTATCTGCGCATAACTCGTTGACTGGTGCGGCAAAGTCTGCATAACCACGTTTGACGGGTGCGGCGTTGTCAGTAGCATAGATCGCTTTGCTGTCAACATATGCAAAAAGTTCTTCTCGACTGTTAAAAAGTCGTACATGATTATAAGATGAATCCCACGGTATACCGCGACATATCCTTACTTGTGCAACAGGCGCTATTCCATCAACATTTTTTTGTGTTGGCATCGGTATCATGTTATCCATGCTTCCCTCATTTCTAGGGGAGCATTGTGCTCCCCTCAAAATCAATATTTTACGTGAAACATTTACTGATTGACTGTAACAGTACCAGTTCCGCTGATCGTGCTATTATATCTTGATGTCGCTTTAACGGTAAGCGTTGCCGCTTTTTCGTCGTTGGCAATATGCAAGATATTCGAGCCCGGAATAAAGGAAGTGTACTGACTTGTCGCTCCCTCAACATCAAAGTCGAGCATCTGCGGCGTGTACTGGCTGTCTCCGGTCACTAACGCTGTAATCTCCACATCAGTTCCCACATTTCCGGCGGTATCTGTAACGCTTACGGTTGTAAGACCGACCGTATCTGTCGTAAAAACAATGCACGGGAAAAAAGGAGAGTAGGAAAACATTTCGCTCATAGTGTAAAAGTAGTTCCATGTCAGCGCCGCGCCGTTTCTCGAATCGGTCAGTGTCCGGAAATTCTCGCGTACGTTGAAGAATCGCATATCGAATAACGCAAGCTTGATATTAGGGTCATCAAACTTGTCGATGATGATCTTGCGAACAGTTATGTCAACTTTACTCATGTTAAAAGCTGTAGCAAGTACTTCAACGTCTAACTCTGCGTCGATCTCCGGCGTAGTGATATAAAAGATAGTCTGATCGTTTGCGCAACTGTCTGCTCCGGCAATGTTGTACTCTGGGTGTGGAAATTTCATCTGACCGATGTAAGTCTTTACAAGCTTTGTCAGCTTTTTAGCGTTTTCTGCGCTCGCTGTAGGGTCTGCAACATTAACCGCGTAAAGCTGATCTGCCGCACTTGCGCTCTCAATAAGACGCTTCATACAAAGATATTCATCCCAGTTCGCTGCCGCAAAAAGTGATTGTACTTTTGCGTTAATCAGATCGCGCACACCATACTCTGATCTAAATGCTGTACGCAAGTTATCAAATGTAACTGTAACCGCGTATTGGATAGCGGGCGTGATCTTGTGATAAGCCGCCATAACGCTTGACTGATAGTAGGCGTACAGTTCTGCAACGGTTGCAAACTGATTAAACTGCTTACCTTTTGCCATATTGATAAAAATTTCTTCTTCTGTGCCGCCGTACCGCATAGGGTCTCTCTTAAGCACTCCGAGCGGATTCTCAAAAAATACGGTTTCAATTCTCTGCTCCATGATCTGCTCGACTAAAGCGTTAGCAAACGCATTTCTAAGCGGAACGATATTAAGCAAACTCTCGTAAATGCTCGAGATGTTCTCCGCTGTTGCTTCCGGTATCCTGTTCTGATATTCCAAACTCTGCATAGATCTTACTGCGTTTAAAATGGCTACGTTAGTAGCCGGAATTTTGTTACCCATTTTTTCTCCTTTCTTATTCTGTACTGCCGTCAAAGTCAAGCATTTCCGGCGTTACATCTTCTACCACGCCAACATCTGCTTTTGGCTCTTCGATGTCTGCTTTCGGTGTTTCCTGTCCCGCCAACATTTCGCCAAATCGCTCAATGTACTTTTCGCGCAAGCCCTCATAGCGTTCTTTGTAGCCGTCGTCTGTTACATTTGCGCCGCTTCTGATAGATTCTGTAATCACATTGATTTCTTCGTCCAATTCTTCCGGCGCTTCGATCTTTCCCAAGATCGCTTTTAAAGCTTCGTCTGCTGTCATTCTTCTACCTACCTTTCCCTAAAAATGGTTTTAAATAATATATAAATGGTGTTTTTCTAGCGCTTGGAATAGGCGCTACACCAGATATATTGATTGTACAATCTTGGTAAATATTTGTATCACTTAATACAAAAAAACGAATAATTACACGTCGCAATGCTGTAACGTTTACTTTGATATAGCAATAACCTCTTTCTTTTTTAACAAGTTCTGCACCGTTCGGCACATTAACACCCCAGTCATAATTAGATCGTACATTAAACCTCACAACAGTGCCAACGTTTGTTCTCTGACTATAGGGTGTAACGTTGATCTCCGGCGCTGGCGGCGCGGGTCTGTTTATACCAATCTGGCATTGTGCTGTAACGCTCCGATCATCAACTAACCAAAAGTTTACAACACTTGTAACTTGCGCACCGTTTGCATTGCCGCTAACAATCAAAGCATTATCTTCTTTTGTTGCCGTTAAATATTGACCGAGATTATAAGTCCATTCAGAGTTAGCGTTGACGGTAATTCTAACGCTTCCTCCATCTATTATACTACTACTAATCGGGTCTATTGTCAACACTTTTATTTCCGGCGGCAAGTTACCGTGCATATCATCGTATACGTCCATACTACAGTTAAAACGATAATCTTGTACATCTTCTCCCTGCAAGGTTGGATTTTCAAAATTTTTAAGCACATATGTGCTCGCTGTACGCATATCTGTAGCATTGCGCAAAACCTCAAGTGTACTCGCGTAAGAGGTCTGCAACTCATATGACAAGTAATAGACAGCCAACTCAACACTTCCGATACTGCTATATCCGCCACTTTTCCATGCGTCATAATATCCTGTTTTCCGAGAAGAAAACGTCCATTGCGCTAAACCATATCCTTTGTGCTCTCTATCTCCATCTAATCCGCTAGTAATAAATTGATCTCTAGTTATAGTACCGTTATCTACATTACTGGTATAAATGCGGCTTCTATTAAAAAAATTTGTACTATTATTATCGTTTTCGCACCTATAAGGCACAATTCCACTTTCCGCCCATAAGTTACCAAGCAAAGCCGCCAACCCTATTTCGTTATTAATTAAATTATATAAGCCGTTCCAAACTGCTCTAGTGTAACCATAATCACGATAATCAGATCGTCTACCCATCACATCAACCTCACACTAAGTATATCAAGCACAATATCTTTACATTTCAGATCTTTAAATCTTAACAATCCCAAGTCATAAGACCGTTTAAGATAGTCATAGATAAAACTCTGACTACTCAACATCAAAGTATCGGCGTTATGACTGCTCGCGTCAAACGTAAAGCGATATTTACAACTCTGGTCAACAGTTCTGTCAATATACACAATACCTTTTTCTGGGTATTCTCTGACCGCATAATTATCTTTTCCACAAACTAGCGTAAATATATAACGGCTGTTTCCGCTAATACTTTCCACAAAAGCGCTTGCATCACATAGATATACACCATCGGCGCTACTCTTCTGATACTGGCTATTCTTAAACACTTTTGCAAATTTGCTTTCATTCATTGCGTTTTGCGCATCTTTGTTAATAACAAATTGTGCAACCCATCCGTGCCCTCTTAAAAAATTAGTGTTATCCCGCAGTCTTTTGTGTATTCCAAAATAAATAAAATACGGATTGAGAAGTGTTACATAGTTTGCCATTAAATAAGTTGGCACTTCTCTTACCTGTTTTCCTTTACCTCTACAAATCGTTCTCAAAGTACTCTCAAACTTTGTTATTTCATTTTTTAAATAGCCATTGTTTTCAAGCACAAATTCATCAAAAACAATCATACTAACATCTTTAAACATTGGGCTGTACTTTTTAAGTTTATCAGTATTGTTGAAGTATACCGAGTATCCAAGTAGCACAACGTTATCATCTTTATCATGTAGCATCATTGCACTGATTAATCCTTTTACAATGCTTTTATTAGTCACAACTTTTCCATACTCGGGGTAAATGTCCAGTACATCTTCATACATTTTTCCACTGCTCGATATTTCATCCTGTGTTCTGTATAAAAAAACAACTTGCTTATCATTCTGCACATTTTTTAAAGATTCAATTAAAAGCGCTGTAGTCTTTCCGGCGCTACGGTTTCCGATAATCATTCTTAAAATCGGTTCATCGTTATCTAAATCTTTGACATTTTTTATACTATCAAGATTATAATAAGACATTACGTTTCCTCCTCAAACTGGACTAGCGGGAATCGAACCCGCATTGACGGAATCAAAATCCGTTGCCCTACCGTTAGACGATAGTCCCTAGAAATGTTTCACGTGAAACACTTCTTATTTTTTCGGTGCTTTCTCCAAGATTTCTCTAATCTTTTCCGGCACTAAGCTTTTATTTATCCGGCTTACATTTTCCAAAATACTGCCGATTTCCATTAAAATAATATAAACGCAAATACTCTCGAGCACCGGAACACTAAATCCCATATCAAGATACGTCTGACCATAGTCAATCAGAAACCCAACAGCCACAATGACGATCTCGCCAAACTTGTTAAAAAGACCATCACGCATGATCGAGCTGTTAAAATTACTGTTTTTAACTGCCATAACAATTCCGGTAATAAAATCAAGCACAATAAACAGCATTACAATTACAATATTCATTTTCTCCTCTTTTCCGCGGCGGTAGCAATTAACAGAATTACCGCCGCATTAATAATTTAGAGTTTTCGCGGTATCGGCTCGCACCAACCACGGCGCGGGGCACGGTTTTTCCCGTCGGTTTACGCCCACAAAAACCAATCCGGTACTACTCCATACACTCCAATTAGTCGGACATAGGACATTTCGTAAGGAATTAGGAGGAATTTACTAATTGAAGTGTATGCAATAGTACCAAAATAAAATTATGTTTATGCCATGTACGGCAAGCCATGCCGCTCCATGCCGGTTTCGCCGTACATGCCATAAATGCCATTTCTACGCCGTACAATGCCGTGAATGGCATTGTACGCCGATCTTACCGATTAAACGGATTGTACGGCTCTGCCGGAACAAGCTTTGAAATGTCAATGCCTTTGAGGTATGCGCTCTGGTATTTCTTGCCCTTGTACTTACCCTCAACAACCTTAAACGCAATTTCCACTTCTGAATCTGCGCCGATCTCTTCCGCCTTAATTGCTGTTTCATCTTCCGGTTTCTGTTCAACTCCGTCAAGATAGACGGGGAAATCAAACTGCGTGTGCGCCTTTACAAGCTTTGTGCCGTCATCGGACGTTTTAATCGGACAATCAATCTCGGTGTTCAGACCCGCTTTTGAGATCAGATATTCCGCGGCATCATCTGTGATCTCTACCATGATGGAAAACTTACCATCGTTTGAAAATGTGGAATAAACCTTACCTCTTGCGTATAACATAATTTTTTCTCCTTTTCTCTAATTGAATTTAATGTTAAATAATGGTGCAAGCATGTTTCACGTGAAACATTTTAAAGTGTTGCTTGCTGTGATCTTTACTTCTTTGACGCTTTGTAGGCATCATACTCTTCTGCTGTCATTGAGTTCTCAATGAACGTGGACAACGGCATAAAGCGGGTTTCCTCTTTCCGGTCAACCTCGATCAAATTACCCTTTGCAATACCGAAAGACTTTAAAATCTCGTCTCTCTCCGCCGCTGTAGTAATCTCATGATCCCATTCTACAAGGTCTCCCATTTTAATGCCGTCTGTTGGCGATACCGTCATGATCTGGTATGTTACGGATTTTGGGATAGTTCTGGAAATTACCTTTTCCATTTTTTGTTTCCTCTCTTTCTTTAAATAATCTAGCGAAACTGCGTGACTTGTTTGCTTGCCATCATCAGACTGTAAGTTGCTATCTTTTCAGTGACGGGAGAATGTTTCTCCCGTTTCGGCTTTATCTGAAAAATTCATTTTGTTTTCTCCCTATGTTTTGCAGACCTTGTACGTGACGCCCGTTAGAGCGTTTCGGTTGTTTCTTGCTCTCTTAAAAATAATGAATCTTTATAAAAACTTAAAACTTCAAAATTTTTATATTTATAAATCATGTCTAACGCATGTCCGGAATCCCATTTAGTATCTCCTAAATGATTATAGCTAATAGTTAATTCTGTTTCTGTATCCCATTCTGCGTTCGCTATAAATAAATTATATAATGTCATGTTGTTTCCTCCCTTTCTTGTTTGGTTGTTTTGTATGTTCCTTACATTATCTATTATACGCTTATTTGTAGAAATGTCAAGCAAAATTTATAACTTTCTTATATATCTCGCCGATTTATAGCACTCGTGACTGTCTACTACTATATATGCTACTAATTCGTGCACCGGAAAATCTGCTCTCCTTAAATATCGTTCTACTCTATAGTAAGTTCTATTTCCTTTAGTAGTTATCTCTTCTATAGTATAATGATGAGTAGAATTTATAAATGGGTATTTCTATTCATTGCAGATTTAATTAATTTTTCCATTGTTTTCTTTGTTATAGACATAATATACCTCATTTCTTGTTTAGTTGCTTTATTGTTTGTGTGTTCCTTACATCATCTATTATACGCTTATTAGTAGAAATGTCAAGAGGTTTTTTTTCTAAATTTTTAAATTTTCTTTTAAACAATTTAGAATTGCTTCTTTTAACTCGCGTTTTGCGCTAATTGCTTCTTGGGTCGATAGACCAAGCCCTGTTAATAAATAGTATAGCCACATTTCATTATAAAGCATATCCAATGTAATATCCTCATTTAGTACCATCTTTAGCACTGCGTACACTGCTTCATCCTTGCTTATTTTCATACTGTTGTCCTCTCTTCCTGTTTGGTTACTTCTTCTTTACATTATTTATTATACGCTTACTTCTTTATTTTGCAAGTATTATTTTTAAAATTATTCAGAAAAATTTATACACGATCCTAAAACTGCCGCATATTCATCTGATATTCCTAATGTATACGTAGTATCTACGATGGCTATGTTAGACGCTGTTGTAAACTCACATTCTTTTCCATAGCAATCTACCACTTTTATAGTATGCACGTCACTCTCATTAAAGTATGACACTGTGCGCCCCGAGTCCGTAAATATTTTGCCAATTTTAAAATCAGCTAAGCCATTTCCACGCGCAAGTTCTGCCGCGCCTTTATCCTTGGATAGACCGGACACTGTAACATGCAAAACATCCTTTTTTATCTCCCCAGTTTTTTTATTTTTGTCATCAGATATATACGCGTATTTTTTAGCACCTAAAGTTTTAAACTTTTTGTAAAATCCGTCATCATCCCATACTCCGAGCGTGTACCGCGTTGTTGTGCCATCATCGTTTAAACGATCACTATAATTTCTGTACTTTTGTTTTTTGGATAATAAATAATTATTTCTGTCGTCAAAAGATTTTAAATGTTTTTTACCAATAAATTTTACACTGTCCGTGTCTGCGTACACAAAATCATAGCCGCAAGCATCAATCATACATTGCAGTTCATAGCGTGCATTTGCTGTAATATAGACTCCCCATTGATATAGCAAAAAAGAGTTTTTGCTTGCGGCATAAGACGCTATAGCGCTTTCCTTATCCGGCATAATCTTAGACCACACGCCATCTATATATTCTATTTCGCCTTGACATATATCTGTAACCATAACACCAAAAACGGAATTAGCCTTATTTTTGCTTTTTGCATACTCATATTCTTTTCCGCTTACATCTTTTAATTGTGTTTTCTTATCATAATAAGAAAGAGCTGTGTCAACTATGGGTTTAGGCAAGTAGTCTTTCTCTGCCTTGTAGCCCTCTAGCCATTCTAGGCGCGTAGTATCGTAGCTATATTGATTATTTATGATTAAAAAGTCCAACTCTGTACAAGCATATGTTATCCAATCGGCTGATAACACTCGTCCGTTATCATTTACATAATTTTTACTGTAGGCTATACAGTGCGCAAAATCAATATATGGCACGGTCACATCATCGTGCACATCTAAATCAAATAAAGTTATACGCATTATTATAGCATTTTTCTTTTTTCCACAATCCGCTATAAGTTGTGCGTAAGACTTAGGTTCGTACACTATAAATGGTGTCATTGGGTATAAATCAGATACAATACATGCCGGATAACTAGACACTCTATCTTTGCTGTAAACTCCCTCTATAACAGCATCTGCATAGTACCTTGACGCATGAGTATTGCCGCCACGAAACGCTTGACGCAATAACGTATAAATTTGTACAGTAGGCATAAGTGTTTCAAAAAGTTCGCGATATTCTGGATATTTTCGACACTCTGCACGCATTTCTCGCCGCACGTAGCCTGTCGATGTTAAAGGTATGGTAGCTAACGTGTCACACTCGTCATCTAATTTTGACAAAATGCACTCTTCTAAACCTTTTACATCGTTATAACAATACGCTAATTCTTCCTCTGTCATCGGCGTCAACGGTGTCCGTATTTTCCTATAATCATAAGTGTCTACTAATTTATAGTGTGTGCAAAATTTGCTATTTTCGCAAAATTTAGATAAAGACATATTTGATAAAAAATAACTACACCTAAATTCAAAAAAGGGAAGAAGAAATGTTTCACGTGAAACATTCCCAACTTTATTTATACTTTTCCCGTAATCATTACCCAAGCAAGCTAAAACTTTAATAACCTTGTGCGCTTCTCTCGCAAAAAGTGATTCTATATGCAAAAAATCCTTTATAAACATAAATTCATAAGCTAAATTATGGACATATATTACTAACACTTTTTTAGCGTCCAATTCCAAAGTAATCCCTAGCTTATGCATAAAATTTATCCATTCTTCCCAAGTTCGCCCAAAACAGACTTTACCATTCAAGCAAAACTGCCAATGATACATAAATGCTTCTGGTTTTTCGCCGTCTATAGTTGTACTTTCTATGTCAAACGTTGCCGGACGCGCTATATATGTAAGTCCGTTTCGCCCTTTTTTCCGTACTGTAGTACAATCTAAAGCTGTAGCGTCATATGGGTATGACGCTACAGAATACACTGTTTCTTTAGTTTCAATCCTTTCTTTTCCATTTTTAGTCTGCTCTACAGATATTACCATAAAGCCCTCCCCTTTACATAAACATGTGTAGCGCTAGAGTATTCTTGCAATTCTTGTTGTATTTCTGTATGTGACTTACCCTGCGAAAAAAGTAAATCATAAATTTCGATAATATCCTCCGATGGGTTGCGCATTTTTAAGCTTTTGTATTCTTGACTATGCAAAAAGGTATAAAAATCTGCTTCATTTAACAGATTTTCAGATATTCCCATATCGCGTAATGCTTGCGTACGTTCCTGCCTTATTTCCTTTATCCCAGTTAAAGTATGAGAGCGCGCTGTAACAAATCGAACCAACTTAAGATAAGCGCGTGAATTGTACTTATCTATATCCCAGTTAGTCCGCTTATGTAGTACATTTAGCACACTTTCTTTCTCCAAGCCTTGCTTTTCAATTCGCGCTTTTTGCTTATTTGCAAGCGGCACTAACTTTTTGTACATGTCGCGCCGCTCTTTTCCGCGCAAGGATAAAAGATAATCTTTATTATACATTACGTAAATGCTCGGAAGCAAACGCCCAAGCTATGCGTTCGTCAATAATTTTTATAGCCCTGTCTAAGTCAAAATCGTATCTCTCGATAACTACTGTCACTAATTTTACCGTTTTGTAATTAACGCAAACGGCAAATGTTAAGCCCATAGACCCGTCATCATAAGGGCAAATGCTGTCTAGTAATACATTTTCCCATTTTGTGCGCACTCTATAAGCAATAGCTTTTTCCTTATACTCTTGTAATTTTGTCATGATTATCCCTCCGTTATAATAGCTTTAAATCCGGCACTTTCAAGCGCTACTAACAAATTATGTGCATTTTCGATATTGTGAAAGGCTCCTTTTTGATCGAGCACAGATACACGATAGATCTTAGATTCATCAATCTTTTCGCTTGACACGTCCAATTCATCATTCTTAGCTTCCGCCTCTGATCGCGGTTCGCATATACACCGTGTTCCTGTGATGCCGTAAACGATTGCCGCCGCCATTTCATGCGGATTGTAAAAAGCAATATCTTTTTTCGAATTGACAAAACAACATTCGATTAACATCGCGGGCGCTTTTGTCCGGCGTAAAAAGCCTAGCTTCTTGTTGATTTTTATGCCTCTGTTCTTGAACCCCAACGAACAAATCGCATTAAGCACATTGTCAGCGTAAACACTTGCTTTCGAGCCCTCGTCATAAATATATATCTCTGTTCCATTAGCTTCTGAATTGGCGGCAGAATTAAAGTGAATTGAAATATCTAAATCAACCTTGTGTTCGTTGCATTTATTGATAATACGGGTTAAAACATTAGTTTGAGATGTTCCATCTTCCACCGTGCAATCATAGACTGTGTGACCCATTCTGCGCAACTCGTCAACCACAAGTTCTTTTACGCGCCTATTCTCGATAGATTCAGAGATAAGCCCTACAGCACCGCAAGCTACTTTTCCGTGCGGGTTATGCCCCGCGTGTACATTGATTACCATTTTATTTTCCTCTCTTTCTGATAGACTATTCCTATCTATAATCCATTTTAAACCTACTATATAAAATTGTCAACCAGAACATTTGTTCATGTATGAGTTATCCACATCGAACAAGTGTTCGTGCTAGACGGACTAA
>ULTO01035637.1_pt1 | contig 15456 bp, 10 predicted proteins | sample 1957601 | NCBI WGS metagenome assembly ULTO01 (sample SAMEA4835734, study PRJEB28245) | human gut metagenome | biome: gut microbiome; material: fecal sample | place: Denmark | collected 2008 | reverse complement strand
GCGCCCTCCACGGTGTTGCCGCTGATGGTGGTGTTCATTGGCCCGAAATCAAATTTGCTCGTGTTTTTGTCGCCTGTAGGGATGTAGCCTGACACAAGGACGGATATGGTTTTCTCTGTCCAATAGAAAGCCGGCACTGACCGCAGCTGCGTCAGCAGCTTGTCTATGGCGTTTTCTTTTTCTTTTATAGGTGTCATTCGGTTCTCCTTCCAGTACTCGTCGGGCATCTGCCTTGCGTCGGTGGCTTCGATGAGTTTGGCCTCCTCGTTGAAGATGCCGTCGTTCTCCGGTTTGTCGAAGCTGAAATTCTCATAAAGTGTGCGTCGACGGGCATAGAGTCCTTGCGATGACGGGATGATTGAGAATTCCACAGTCATGTCGTCTTTTGTCTTTATGCGGCAGCCGTCGGGGGCCTTGTCGAAGGTCTGCTCTATGCGCAGGTTGTTCACATAGTTGAGGTTGATGTCGCGTGGCACGTTCATCACAACTTTCTTTACAAACATTGTGCTGTCGCCGAGCGGCACGTAGATGCGGCCGAAGAATCCGAACGTGCGGTTGTTGAACGGTGCAAAACTGAGTTCGATACATTTGACGCCGTCGACTGGGATGGTGTCCGACAGATAGTATTTGTAGAAGCCTGAGCCTATTTTCGACAGCGGGCTGACAAAGCGGTTCTGCATAATGGCGATGTCGTTGTCGAAGATGTCGACTTCCTTGAACACGTCCTCCAGGAAACGCTGCACGCTTTCCTCGTCGAAAATCTCGTCGACACCGGCTCGCTTGATGCCTTTCACGAACTCCTTCTCGGCGTGGGGGCTGCGTCGGAAATATGCGGTGGAGAGTTTCTCCTTAACCGACACGTTGAGAATCGGTTTGCCCGACACTTCCGACGTGTCCATATATTCAAAAATGAATTTGAATTTTTTGAAAAGCCATTTGTCCTTGTTCTTCTCCGAAAAGTCGTTGAGGGCAAAGTTCATCTTCTCATATTTGTCGTAGCTGTAGTAGTCGTGGTTGCGGGGGTCGTATTTTTCTTTCATGTCGCGCAGTTTCTCCATAAACTGAACGGCTGGGTTGTTTTTGCGGGAATAGTGTTCCTTGCCTGGTCGCACAACGAATTCCTTTAAAGCCACACCGTCGGCCGACAGCTCGACGGTAAGATCGTTCAATTCGCCTTTGCTCACATAAATATCTTTTGGGGCATAGCCCATCATGGAGAAGTTGGCGCAGAGGAAATTCACCTTTGTCGTTATGTCAAACCGACCGTCGGCATCTGCCTGTGTGCCGGCGCTTGAGCCTTGCAGCAACACCATGGCAAACGGTATGGGCTCGCGTGTCAGCGAGTCGACCACCACGCCTTTGATTGTGGTGGGCTTCACTGGCGCTTGCGCATATGTTAGAGAGTGGGGCTGTGTCATTGTCAACATCACTGCCAGCAGGCACACAAGATGAAAAAATTTTGTCCCGTTTGTCATTTCTGAAATATATCTGTTTTTATTACTTTTGCAAAAGTAGGCACTTTCCCGTGTCCGTGGATAGAGTTTTGGACATAAAAACTCTCCTTTTTGACGTTAATTTGTTCTTATTTGTAATATTTCTTAATTATGGCACTTGAAATAGAACGTAAATTCATTGTGGTGGACCAATCTTTTAAGGGGGCGGCAACGTCGGTCGTGGATATGCGGCAGGGTTATCTGTCGCGCGACGCTGATGCTGTGGTGCGTGTGCGCATTGCGGGTGACAGGGCTTTTCTGACGGTCAAGACACGCAACCGAGGTTGCGTGCGCAATGAGTTTGAATATGAGGTGCCTGTCGCTGATGCTGACGCAATGCTCTCGGCATGCCGTGGATTGGTGATTGAAAAGACGCGATATGTAGTGCCGTTTGGGGGATTCTGTTGGGAAGTCGACGTGTTTCATGGTTCGCTCGATAGCGTGATTGTCGCTGAAATAGAAATTCCGAAGGCGGATACGCAGTTTCCTTTACCTCCGTTTGTGGGAGAGGAAGTTACCGGAAAGTCGGAATATTACAATTCTAATATTCATTTGCTCGCTAAGTGATAAAATTGTTCTAAAAGTCGGAATGGGGGGGGTAAATCATGCGGTGTGATTATTGCTGTTTCTCAACAGTTTAAGTGAAATGGATACAAATTAATATTGAAAACATGTTAGTCGTTTTGTTTCTTATTTTTGCATTAATAGACTATCTAAAATTGCAATTTAATACGCTTGTTTCGGTTAAGATTCATTAAATGAATGGTTTATTGGTCGGAAAGGTTTCTCTTTTCTTGGCAATAATACTATCTTTGCAGTCCTTTTCGCCTTTTGGCGGAAAGGAAAAATATTTGTAAAAAGAAGATTGTAATTTAGATATTGGAAATACGATTTAGACATATCTTATTTGTTTTGATAATATTGTTGCGTGGGATACCGAGCACATGTCAAGAGATCAGCGACTCGTTGAGAATACATTTTCAACAGAGCAAATCGTTGTTTAATGAATCAGTGGCAGGCAACTCTCAGTTTTATGGATCGTTGGCAGATTTGCTGGAGATGGCAAAACGCAAAGATGTAGAGATTGTGAGCATAACGGTCTATGGTGCGGCTTCGCCGGAGGGAGGCATAGGTTACAATAAAGGTTTATCGAAGCGGCGTGCCGACCGCATCGCTTCTTACATTGCTGAAGTCGGAGGCGGAAGAATTTCGCCGGAGGTGATTGCTGTGGGACGCGACTGGAAAGGCTTGTACGATTTTGCCGTGGCTGATAGTGAATTGCCATCGCGCGAAGCGACATTGGATTTGCTTTGTCGTCTTGCTATGCCAAATGACAAAGAGTCTGAAGGCAGGATGTTCGCCCAGTTGAAGGTGCTTGATGGAGGCAAGCCTTATAGATATATGTATAGTCGTCTTTTCCCGGAGTTGAGAAAAGCTGGCGTGAAGGTAGTGGCTGTGTACCGCATCGACGATCTGGTTTCCGATGGTCGTGTGTCGCCGCTTGAAACCTCCTTTGCAGAGCCCAATGGAATCAGCATTTCAGCCAAAGGGGATGTGATGCAGGAAGTCCGGAAGAAGCCGTGGTATGTAGGTGTTAAGACCAATATGCTCTATGATGCCTTGCTTGTGCCGAACGGCGGCTTGGAAATCTATCTTGGCAAGAACTGGAGCATTGACGCATATTGGATGTATGCTTGGTGGAAAAGCGACCGCGTGCATAATTATTGGCGCACTTATGGCGGTGATGTGGAATTGAGAAAGTGGTTGGGCTCGGCTGCCAAGAGGAAGCCTCTGACCGGTCACCACATTGGAGCGTATGCGCAGATTGTGACCTATGACTTTGAACTTGGCGGACGCGGCTACCTTGCCGACCGTTGGAGCTATGCGGCAGGCGTGTCATACGGATATTCGCTTCCGGTGGCAAAGCGACTGAATATAGATTTTTCTATCGGGCTTGGCTATATGGGTGGAGAATATAAGGAATATTTGCCACAGGACGGCCATTACGTTTGGCAATCCACCAAACGCAGACATTGGATTGGCCCGACAAAAGCGGAGATTTCGCTTGTATGGCTGATTGGAAGAGGAAACACAAACAAGACCAAATGACGGATATGAAGAGACTGATTGCTACATACGCGTTGTTGATGGTGTTGTCGATGATAGTTGTGTCGTGCGAGCATAAAGAGTTATGCTACAGCCATCCACATTCCGCCAAGGTGTCGGTGGAGTTTGAGTGGAGCCAGATGCCGGCGGCTTATTCTCCCGGCGGTATGCGGGTGATATTCTATCCTCGGAATGGTGGAGAGGAGATTGTTCGCGATTTCGTTGGGAAAAAAGGTGGCTGCGTAGAAATTCCTTCAGGGGTTTACGATGTGGTGTGCTTCAACAACGACACGCAAAGGGTGAAATACAACGGAGCCGACGGTTTTTCGTCGATAGCCGCAACGACAGGTGTCGCGCAGGTTGGCGACGTCAAGGCTTTCCGCACGCCCGACTATTTGTGTGGAGGGCGTATGGTTGCTGTGGAAGTGGAAGTAAAGATTGGTTGCGAGCAGACAATTGAACTTCCGGTGACACCGATGGTGTGCCGCTACACATACTCGGTGCGCGGAGTGAAAAATCTGCAGAATTTTTCGGAATGTGTGGCTGTCCAGCGGTTGATGTGCAGTGAATATTCCGTTGGTGGCGACAGGGAAATTCAGGAGTCGAGAGCGGATATCTGTTTCGCGATGGAAAGAAGCGGCGATGCAATCACGGGCAGCTGCTACACGTTTGGAGCTGCCGATTGCGATGTGTATAAAACAATACTATATATACGCACAGCCAGCGGTAAAATGGTGAAAGGTGAATATGACGTCACTCAACAGATAAATAGTCAAAAGGGACATCTGAAAAATGTAGACATTGTGATCGACACAGATTTGGATCTCGACAAACAGGGAGGTAGCACCGGCAGCTTTGGGTTTGACCCGAGTGTTGACGAGTGGGGAGATATAGAATCAGACATAATATTATAGATTAATCATAAATCATTTAAAAATTTAGTAAAATGAAAATTGGAAAAATTTTAGCAGTAGCAGCAGTAGCAACAGTGTTTGCAAGCTGCTCAAATGAGGAGGAATTGGCTAATGTGGGCAAGTCGGAATCTAATGCGATTCGTTTTGCCGGAATATCAGGATTGTCTGACACCCGTACCACGCCGATTGGCACAACCAACCTTACGTCTACAAACTTTGATGTAATGGCTTTTATGAGTGCCGACAATGCATTGTTTATGGGAGGAAAGCACGAGGCTGGTCATTCGGACCATGGAGTAAAGATTGTGTACAAAACTTCGGCATGGGATTATGCGGATCCGGACCAAATGGCTTATTGGCCAACAGCTGGTGATGTTGACTTCTACGCTGTAAGTCCAGCTATGACGGATAAGCTTATTTATCAAGGTTTTGCCTATGACATGACATCGACTTTAAAAACAATAACCTATGCAACGGTTGACGAGTACAACACTACTTCTAGAGAAACCAAAACCAACCATGATGTTATGTATGCAGTAGCCAAAGGCCTTAACAAAACGAACAATGGAACAACTGCGGTGCAGATGAACTTCAAACACATCTTGTCGCAGGTAGTGTTCAAGGCGAAGACCACATCAAGCATTCTTGAGGTTGATGTCGAAAATGTAAAGATTCGCAACTTTGTTCATAGCGGTACGTTTAAGCTTCCTGCGGGAGAGCCTGCTGAGAAAGAGCCTACGATGAGCAATTGGAGCACTTCTCCAGATGAAGCTGTTTCTATTGCAACCGTAAAACTCAATGCGGCTAACGTTAAGACCAACAACGCGGTTGTTGATCTTTCAGATATGGCAAGCCCGCTGATGATGATACCTCAGCAGTTGAAAAAGTGGAGCACTTATTCTGCTGGTACAGCGGTGTCAAAGGCTGATGCAGACAACGCAAAGGAGTGCTATTTGGAGATTAGTATGAAATTGAAGCAAAACGATTCATATCTTATCGGCTCGGCTGCGGAATACAAGACTGTATATGTTCCGTTTGACAATGGAACAGGTTGGGAGCCGGGCAAGCGCTACATCTACACTCTTATCTTCGGTGGCGGATATGACGACCAAGGTGAGCCGATCCTTTCGCCAATCAAGTTTGAAGCTGCAACAGTGGATTGGGCAAACGCCAGCGCTGGTGCTGATGTTAATTTCTAACAAACGCAGACGCCAGTCAATAAAAAAGGGCTGTGTCGTAATTAAGGTTTACGGCGCAGCCCTTTTTTCATGCTCTGAACGCGAGTTTGGGATAAGAGGTGTTTGAAAAAATGGTGAATAAAAAGGAAATCGGTGACTGGAATAGTCGCCGATTTGCTTGGCGAATTCATTGATTTTTAGTAATTTAATGGCATAAAAGAAACTGATGCTCAGTTCAAGCTTTTGGGGTGAATATGAGAAGTCTGCAATATGGTTTAAAAATGGCGACGGCAACCGGACTCCCGGTTGCCGTCGCTGTTTCTAATATGTCGTAGACAATTATTTAATCAGATATTGAGAGCTGATTGACTCGTATTTGTGTACGCGACGGATTGTGTCGGCAAACAATGGGGCGATTGACAATGTGGTCACTTTCTTGCTGTTTCCTTTATAAGGGATGCTGTTGGAGAAGATGATTTCGGTCAATGCGCATTCGTCAACGCGTTCTGAAGCGGGGTCGCTCATGATGGCGTGAGAGGCGAGAGCACGTACTGATTTCGCGCCTTTTTCTTTCATGAGGTTGGCTGCTTTGGTGATGGTTCCGGCCGTATCGACCATATCGTCGATGATGATTACGTCTTTGTCTTCGACTTCGCCGATTACTGTCATGTTCTCAACGACGTTTGCTTTGGCTCTTTGCTTGTGGCAGAGCACCAATGGCACGTTGAGATATTTTGCGTAGCTGTTTGCGCGTTTCGCGCCTCCGACGTCAGGTGTTGCAATAACCAAATCCTTGAGATTGAGGGATTCGATATATGGGATAAACACCGATGAAGCGTAGAGGTGGTCGACTGGCACGTTGAAGAAGCCTTGAATTTGGTCTGCGTGCAGGTCCATCGTAATCAAACGATCGATTCCGGCGGTGCTGAGCAGGTCGGCAACGAGTTTTGCTGCGATTGACACGCGAGGCTTGTCCTTGCGGTCTTGACGAGCCCATCCGAAGTATGGGATTACGGCGATAACCGACTTTGCCGACGCGCGCTTTGCTGCGTCAATCATGAGCAGAAGCTCCATCAAATTGTCGGTGTTGGGGAATGTGGACTGAATTAAGAACACTTCGCAACCGCGGATTGATTCTTCGAATGATACTTCGAATTCACCATCGGCAAATCGCTGGATGTTCATTTTTCCAAGTTCAACACCAAGTTCTGCGCAGATGGCCTCAGCCAGATAATGCGATTTTGTTCCTGAGAAAATTTTGTAAGGTGGCAAGTTTGTATTCATAACTATTGTTGCTGAATTTTGATGCAAAAGTACTACTTTTTATTTATCCCGACCGCCCTTTATGGAAGATTTTTTCTTCGGAGAGGCATTTTGTCGTGTAAGTTTGATTTTCCACATGGCGGCGCTGTTTGCTGCGACAGCTGTTTGGAATGGAGCGTCGGGCGACAGCGTTTTTTTCTGACGCTTGCCACTGATAATTTCCGTTGCGACATAAGTGCCTTTCTCTAAGTGGAGTATGTCGAATGCGTGCTGTGGAATTGCGATTTGGCAGTTGGCTTCGGCGCCGAAATTGGCTACAATAACGATTACCTCGTCTCCGTCTTTGCGCAGATATGCGTATTGGCGGTGGGGGTCGAGGGTCGGGTTGTTGTAATTCACATACATTACGTCGAAAAACTGTCCGCGGCTGATTGCCGGCTCGTTTTTGGCAGCGTTGAGCACTTTCTTGTACGTGTCGCGTAGTCGCACTTCCTCATCGGAGAGCAGTTCGTTGTTGCATTTGCCTCCGTTCATCCAACGGCGCAGCGATGGCACGCTCCAATAGTCAAAGATGGTTGTGCGTCCGTCGAACCCGCTGAAGCCTTCGGCGTCTTCCGCTTTTTCTCCCAATTCCTGTCCGGCATACACCATCATTGGTCCGGTCGACAGGGTTGCGCTGACCGCCAATGCTGGTATCGCCAGCTGGGCGTTTCCTGCAAACTCGCGTGATGCGATGCGCTGCTCGTCATGGTTCTCGAGAAAGTTGAGCATATGGTTGCCTATGCCGTCTACTGTTTGCCAACATTGCGTGATCTGTGCGGCAGACACGTTGCTGCACATAATGCCGCGCAGGCGGTCGTATAGGTTTACTTTGTCGTATAGGTAGTCGAAACCACCGCGGTATATGTAGTCGCGGTATATGCTCACGTCGTAAAGTTCGGCGATGAATTTGACGTCGGGATATTTTTCTTTTACAGCTTTGATAGCCCATTCCCAAAACTCTACAGGCACCATGTGCGCCATGTCGCACCGGAAGCCGTCTACGCCTTTTCCTGCCCAGAACCGAAGGATGTTGAGCATCTTCAGCCAAGTGTCGGGAGTAGGAGAGAAATGGCGTGAGCCGTCGCCGTAGTCGACGCCGTAGTTTAATTTTACAGTCTCATACCAGTCATATTGTCCGGGGAACGCGTTGAAACAATCGTTTCCCGATGCTTTTGCAGGAAATTCTACGTATGCCGACTTTCCTTCGCCCAAGTCGATTGACGGGGCGAATTTCTGTTGCGGGATGTAGTAAAAGTTGTTGTTGGGGCTGAAAAACTTTGTAGTGTCGTCGTCGGCACTGAAGTCTTTCACGCCAGCCGGGGCCGCATCTGAATGGTATTGGCGAGCCACGTGGTTTGGCACGAAGTCGATTATCACTTTAAGGCCGGCTTTGTGAGTGCGGTCCACAAGAGCCTCAAATTCCTTCATTCTGTCGGGTACGCTCACAGCCAAATCCGGGTCAATGTCGTAATAATCCTTTATGGCATATGGCGAACCGGCGCGGCCTTTGACGATATATGGATTGTCAGGACGTATGCCGAATCGCGAATAGTCGGTCTTGGTGGCATGTTCAATAATGCCTGTATACCACACATGCGTTGAGCCAAGACTGCGTATGGATTCCAGCACGTGGCTTGTGATGTCGTTCATCTTTCCGCAACCGTTTTGCTCGATAGTGCCGTTAGGCACGCAGTATTTGTTGCCGTTTGTGAACAGCCTTGTCAGAATCTGGTAAATTATAAGTTTGTCGTTCATTGGTCTTATAGTTGTTTGTCTGCCGAGATGCAGCTTATCTTTTACAAATATACGAAATAATGTTGGATTTTCTCATTTTCCTTTGAACCGTTCATATACGCGAGTCACTTCTTTGACATATTCCACGGTTTGGCGACCGCGGAAATATCCGTAGCGGCATACGGGGTCGTTATAGTATTCAGGGTTTGATTTCATCATCAGTGCCTCGCTTACGTTGTCGTGCCACAATGCAGGGTTTTTCCCATGCTTGCGGGCAAGCGCTATCGCGTCGTAGATGTGGGCTATGCCTGAATTGTATGCGGCGAGGATAAACTTTATTCGCTCGTCGCGGTCTTTGACGTAGGACGAGAGAATGCGGTTGAGGTCGGCAATATATCGTGAGGCGGCATAGACGCTATTGTCAGGGTCGGTGATTGAGCCTCCATGCCGGCCGTAGTGGGCGGCTGTGCGGGGCATCAGCTGCATCAGTCCGCGAGCGCCTGCCCAGGATGTGGCGTTCGGGTCGAAATGCGACTCAACATAGCCCTGTGCGGCAAGCAGACGCCAGTCCCAACCGATTGTCTTGGCGTATGTCTTGAAAAGATTGTCGTATGCGGAAATTTCTCCGCGTCGCAGGTTTCGCATGTCTAAATCTCTGGAACGGCGGAGTTTGCTCTGCTCGAAATAGTGTTTGTATAGTTCTTTTTCCGACTGTGTTACTTCGGGCCTCTTTGCCCATCGGTCGATGGCTTCTGCAAGCCATTTGTCGTCTTCTCGCACAGCCCATGCCGATTTTTGCGGGAAGCTGACGGCAATACCTATGTCGATGTTGTCATAGTATGTGTGGTTGAGTTTGGCGATGTCGCTGTCGACCACTGTCAGTGGTATTTCTCCTTCTGCCACCATTTCAATCATGTCCTCTGAAATCAAGGTGTCTTTTCTTATCGCCTCAATCTTTATGCCGCCGCCGAGCTCGTTGTTAAGGTTGCGCATGCGAGACTCGTACTTTGAGCCTTTTTCAACCACGACAGTCTTGCCCACGAGTTGGGTGACGTCTGTGATGCGAGGCTTGTTGTTGCCAGCGGGCTGTATCAGCACCTGGTGGTTGATGTTTTCAATGCCGCAGTGTCGCACTCGCTTCTTGAATTCAGCGGTCATGGGAATGTTGTAGGCAATGATGTCTATTTTTGCAGAGTCAAGCAAAGAGAGAAGGGCAGCCATGTTGCGCACAGTCTTGAATTGGATATGCACATGGTTGTCCTTCGCAAATTTTTGTATAAGATCATAGTGGTAACCCATAGGGTCGCCACGATAGATGAAATATGAGGTAGGACTGTAGAGTGTGCCCACAACGATTGTGTCGTGCAGACGCATTTCCAACGAATCGGCCGCTTCTCCTTGTGTCCCGCCTTTGCCGCTGCATCCCGTTGCCAGAAAGCCGCACCACAGCGCGGCAATCAGGCATATAAGATGGACGAGGCGTTTCATCTCACAGCAGAATTAGTATTCAAACACACCGTGCTCCGACTTGATTGTAAGACGGTTTGCAGGAGCGTCGTCCACGCGGCCGACAATGCGAGCGTCGATGTTGAATGATTTGGCGACATCGATAACCGCCTGTGCGTCTTCCGGTGCTACATAAACTTCCATACGGTGGCCCATATTGAACACTTTGTACATTTCTTTCCAATCGGTGCCCGATTGTTCCTGAATTATGCGGAACAATGGAGGAACAGGGAATAGATTGTCCTTGACAACGTGTTTGTTTTCAACAAAGTGCATCACTTTGGTCTGCGCTCCGCCGCTGCAGTGCACCATGCCGTGGATGCGAGGTCGCATAAGGTCGAGCAGCTTTTTAATGACAGGCGCATAGGTTCTGGTTGGCGACAACACGAGTTTGCCGGCGGTCAAGCCTGTTTCAGGCACTTCGTCTGTTAGCTTCAGACCACCTGAATATATTAGTTCGTCGGGAACATTTTTGTCGAATGTTTCCGGATATTTCTCAGCGATGTATTTAGCAAACACGTCGTGGCGGGCAGATGTCAGTCCGTTGCTGCCCATGCCGCCGTTGTATTCGTGCTCATATGAGGCTTTGCCAAATGACGCCATACCTACAATTACGTCACCTCCGGCAATATTGGCGTTGTTTATTACATCATTGCGGCGCATACGGCATGTGACGGTGCTGTCTACAATGATGGTGCGCACAAGGTCGCCCACATCGGCGGTCTCGCCACCGGTGCTGTAGATTCCCACACCGAGTTCGCGCAGTTCGGAGAGCAGTTCCTCAGTGCCGTTGATGATTGCGGCAATCACTTCGCCGGGGATAAGCAGTTTGTTGCGGCCTATTGTCGACGACAACAGGATGTTGTCGGTGGCGCCGACACAGAGCAGGTCGTCGATATTCATTATAAGAGCATCTTGCGCGATGCCTTTCCAAACACCGAGGTCGCCAGTTTCTTTCCAATAAGCGTAGGCGAGCGACGACTTTGTGCCTGCACCGTCGGCGTGCATAATGTTGCAGTAGTCTTTGTCTCCGCAGAGAATGTCGGGAATTATTTTGCAGAATGCTTTAGGAAACAGTCCCTTGTCGACATTCTTAATGGCGTTGTGCACATCTTCTTTTGATGCAGAAACACCGCGGAGGTCATATCTTTGATTGCTCATTTATATTTGAAATTTATATGTTAGATTACAAAATTGATGTATATTAAAACAGCAGGGACAACGAACAGCAGGCTGTCTATGCGGTCAAGTATGCCGCCATGCCCCGGCAACAGATGTCCGGAATCTTTTACTCCTGCGGTGCGCTTCACCATAGATTCTGCAAGGTCGCCCCACGTGGAGAATGCGGAAACAACGATGGCCAGCCCTACCCATCGGATGACGTCAAATTCAGAGAAATAGGCAGGAAAGTAAGTGCCTATAATCACAGCCGCCACAATGGTGAAAAACAAACCGCCCCAAAATCCTTCCCACGATTTCTTTGGCGAGATGCGCTCAAACAGACGGTGGCGTCCAATCAACGATCCGACGCAGAAGGCTCCAGTGTCATTCATCCAGATGAAAATTAGGCAGGCGAGCAGTGTTGTGTGCCCGTTGGCTTCAAGATACAGTTTGCTGAGCAATGACAATGGAAAGACGACAAGAAACATGGCCATATATGACGCACTTAGTTGGCGGATGGCATTGCGGCGCTTGTCGTAGAGCTGCATTATGCCGCGCAGGAGCATGTATCCGATGCCGGCCCATAGTGGATTGATTACAGAAAAATCGGGGAAATAGTGTGAAAAAGACAGAATAAAAAAAGCCATCCCGCCCAAGATGTCGATAACAGTTGTGGCGACAGACGGCTTCTCGTCTTTTGTGCATAGTTTCAGCATCTCGGCAATGCCTAAAGCTGCTATTATACTGAATATGGACAGGAACGCATATGGACCGCATAGTGTGGCGATAAGAATCAGCGCAATATATACGAGTCCGGTTGCAGTGCGTATAAGTATTTTTTTCATTTCTATGTCGTTAAGTCGGTCTATGTCGCAGCGTTGTAGGCGGCGTATGAATTCTTCTGCAAAAGTAAGATTTTTCGTGTGATATAGGAAATATTTATTCTATTATTTGCACAGAAGATGGCGTTGTATGCAAAAAATGGTCCGATTGCCGGAATTGACAATCGGACCATAGGTTGCAAGCCTTGAGTTAATGAGAAAATATATTATTTTCCTTGTTGTTCGTAAACCAAAGTCTTTGGAGGTAGGTCGCAAACCTCAGCAGGACCAAAGTATTGGATAGGGCCTGGGTAGACGTAGCTTGTCTCCTTTGCCCATTTTTCGCGGCTTTCAGCAAATTTCTTGAACGGGCCACCGTCAAGTTTAACGAGAGCCTTTTGGATAACCGGCTTCATTTCGCCGTTACGACGCTCCATGTTCATCATCATAGTGATAGGAATACCGCCTGCGATCCATTGAACAGAAGGTTTCGTCAAGTTGCGTATTGACGACATGTAGCCAGTCACACCAGCCTTGATGAGTTGAGAAGCGTTGAAACCGAGGGCGTAGCAGTAGTCTGCATCAAAGTTTGTCGGGTCAGCGCAACGTCCTTCATATCCGAAGAAGTGGTGGAGGGCAGAGAATTTGCCGTCGTAAGCGTTGGCGGCTTTCATTTCAGCCAAACGGTTGCCTACCATTTCGCTGAGCAATTTTTCTGTCTCGATGAGCGAAACCTGAACGTTTCCGTGAGGGTCGCGGTCGAGAGAAAGTTGACGAGCCACGCCTTCTGGAAGGCTGGCGTAGATTGTAGCGTTGTCTTTAGTGAGGTTGTCGATGATGAACTGACGTTGTTTGTCTTTTGCCACGGCTGCAAACTCAGCACCCTTGACAGCGAGCAAGTCGTTCAATTCGGCGATAAGAGCTTTCATTGCCGGGATAAACTCGATAAGACCCTCTGGGATAAGAACTGTGCCGAAGTTGTTGCCGTCTTTAGCACGTGCGGCAACGATGTCAGCGATGTAGTTTACAACATCGTTGAGAGTCATATTTTTTGCCTCGACTTCTTCAGAAACGATACATACGTTAGGCTGAACTTGAAGTGCGCATTCCAATGCGATGTGAGATGCGGAGCGACCCATCAATTTGATGAAGTGCCAATATTTTTTTGCAGAGTTGCAGTCACGCTGGATATTGCCGATAACCTCAGAATAAACTTTGCAAGCTGTGTCAAATCCGAAAGAAACCTCAATGACGTCGTTCTTCAAGTCGCCGTCGATGGTTTTCGGGCATCCGATAACCTGTACGCCTGCACCGATTTGCTTGTAGTATTCAGCAAGGACAGCGGCATTTGTGTTGGAATCATCACCACCGATGATTACCAATGCTTTGATGTTTAATTCTTTGAGTATTTCAAGACCTTTGTCGAACTGCTCTTTCTTTTCCAATTTGGTACGACCGGACCCGATGATGTCGAAACCACCAGTGTTGCGATAGTCGTCGATTACATTAGCTGTCAATTCAACATATTTATGGTCAACAAGACCGCCCGGGCCGAGAAGAAAACCGTAAAGACGGCTGTCTTTGTTGATGGATTTCAAACCGTCAAACAAACCGCTGATTACGTTGTGTCCGCCAGGAGCCTGACCGCCTGAGAGGATAACACCGACGTTGATTGGCTCTTTTACCTTGTTTTTTGCAGAAGAGTCAACATCGAATTTCAAAACAGGAAGACCGTATGTTTGAGGAAATAATTCCTTGATTTCGGCTTGGTTGGCTACTGACTGTGTAGGTTCTCCCTCAATCACCTTAACAGCGCCGCAAAGAGCCTGTGGCAATTTTGGCTTGTAGGCTGCGCGCGCAATCTGTAATGGGCTTTTCTTTGTCATAATAAGTATGTAGTTAAACTTTATTGTTATTTTTTGCAAAGGTAAGAATTTTCTTTGGAAAAAGTGGACAAAAAATGTTACTACAATAGCAAATTTTTACTAAATGGGCATTGAACGGTGTGGTTTGACATGCGCATAGGCAAAAATGTTGTAACTTTGCATTTTAAATATTCAGAATAAATGCAGAAAGAACAATATGTCCCGACAGGGAAAGGGCTTATAGCGTTGAGCCCGTTGATGGTTTTCTTGATGATGTATGTCGGGCTGTCGATATTTGTGGGCGATTTTTACACGGTGCCGTTGTCGGTGGCTTTTGTTTTGTCGTCTGTATGGGGCGTCGCCACAACCGCCCGGTTGCCGTTGGCGGAACGGTTGAAGGTGTTTTCCAGAGGCGCGGCCAACAGTGATGTAATATATATGGTATGGATATTTATCCTTGCCGGAGCGTTTGCCATGCTGGCACAAAAGGTTGGTGCCACAGAGGCAACGGTTAATTTGACGCTTAGCGTGTTGCCGGCGGGATATTTGATGCCGGGGCTCTTTTTGGCGGCTTGCTTTATCTCAATGGCGGTTGGCACGTCAGTGGGAACGGTTGTCGCCCTTACTCCTGTCGCAATGGGTATTGCCGGGGAGATTGGCGGAAGTATTCCGATGTTTGTAGCAGTGGTTGTCGGAGGCTCTTTCTTTGGTGACAACCTGTCGTTTATATCAGACACTACGATTGCCGCCACGCGGTCGCAAGGCTGCTCGATGCGCGACAAGTTCAACGTTAACATCTGGCTGACAGTGCCTGCGGCGTTGGTCATATTGGCAATATACTTTGTGATAGGCGGCAGTGTGGAGACACAAGTCGCCACAGTGTCTGTCGATTGGCAGCTGATAATGCCATACCTGCTGGTCATAGTCTTGGCTGTGGTTGGATTGAATGTGCTGTTGGTGCTGCTCATCGGTATTGTTGCTGCATTTGTTGTCGGCTTGACGTATGCCGATACTGATGCGCTGTCGATGCTTGGCTTTATGGGGGAGGGTGTCGACTCAATGGGCAATCTTATTGTTGTGACATTGCTTGCGTCAGGAATGCTTGGGCTGATACAGCACAATGGGGGCATAAGTTTTCTCATTGACAGGATGTCGAGAGGAATAAAGGGAAAGCGTGGCGCTCAGACAATGATTTCGCTGCTTGTGGCTGTAGTTAATATGTGCACAGCAAACAATACGATTGCAATAATAACAGTGGGAGGCCTTGCTCGGCAGATTTCCGAGAAATATGGCTTGGATTCACGAAAGACGGCAAGTCTGCTTGATACCTGTTCCTGTGTGGCACAATGTTTTATCCCTTATGGAGCGCAGGT